>Ga0080001_10487_pt1 | contig 132289 bp, 106 predicted proteins | sample YelNatPoosite2B6_FD_69204 | JGI IMG/M metagenome (GOLD analysis project Ga0080001, IMG submission 69204) | Hot spring thermophilic microbial communities from Obsidian Pool, Yellowstone National Park, USA - site 2 B6 (SPADES assembly) (version 5) | ecosystem: Environmental > Aquatic > Thermal...
TCTTAGCTTAGCTAGGTTATGCGTACAATATAAAACTTGAGAAAATTCTGGGGTGAAGTTTATTTTATTCAAAAAATAAACCCTGATATTTCAATGCCTTGAGAGTTTTCGAGAGTACTATTATAAATGAAGAGGGGTGATAATATTTTGGACACTTTAGAAGTATTAAAAAACAGAATGTCTCTTAGAAAGTATTCAGATAGACCGATTTCGGAAAAGGACTTAAAGGTTATACTGGAAAGTACTATGAGAGCACCGACTGCAGGGAATATGATGCTGTATTCTATAATAGTTGTTAAGGACAAGGATAAAAAGGAGACTTTAAGCAAAAGCTGTGATAATCAGCCGTTTATAGCTAATGCTCCTGTAGTATTAATTTTTCTTGCAGATATGCAGAGATGGTTTGATTATTATGATTACAGCGGTGTAAAGGAATATTGCAAAGAAAAAGGTTTAGAATATAATTCTCCAGATGAAGGCGATTTAATGCTTGCAACTGCAGATGCTGTTATTGCTGCTCAAAATGCTGTAATAGCAGGTGAGGCATTAAATATTGGTTCCTGTTATATTGGAGATATTGTGGAGAATTATGAAATACATAGAGACTTGCTTAAACTTCCTAAATGGGTGTTTCCTGTGGCCATGCTTTGCATGGGATATTATCCTGAAGAACAAAAGAGGATTATTAGTCCAAGATTTGATAGTGAATATATAGTTTTTAATGAAGAATATAGAAGACTTAGTGATGTGGATTTTAAAGATATGTTTATCGAAAGAGAAAAAAGGCTTTCTCCTGATAATAAACTTGGAGCAAAAAATTTAGGCCAATTCATGTATGCAAGAAAAACAGGTTCCGAATTCTCAAAGGAAATGACTAGGTCAGTAAGAGAAATGCTTAAAAATTGGCGTGGAGAAGATATATAAGTAATAACTATTTTTAGGGCAGTTTCATAGATTATATTAAGAACAAAAATTGTTGGAGGATTCTATGATATTTGCCGCTGCCTCAGTTATAGCAGTAATTACAATTGTTGTTATTATAGCATGCTTTAAAGCTACAGGATTTTCTATTGAAGTAAACAACATAAATATAAAGGAAAAGGATAAAAAATCAAAATAGACTTATGAATAAAATTTTATGTTTTACTTATAATTTCTAATGTAAGGACTAGCACGAAGCCTAGAAATGGAGCAAACAAGATAGGCTTATAAGTGTTTCTATCAAGGAAGGAGAAAAGTATGAACATAAATGACAAAAAGAAAAAAGCAGAAATTGAAGATGCTATAGCAGATATGATAAATGATGGCTCGGAGGATGTTACTACTTTGAGTAAAGATGTAGAAGCAAAATATGAGTCCAGAGCTGATAAAGTTCCTGGCCATGATAGCAAAGAATAAATTAAGGTGCTGTTTTGAAACGGCACCTTTTTTGTACATTAAAATAATTTATTTGGGAAAACTTAAATCAGGATTATATATTTTTATTAAAACATAGGAGGTAGCTTAAATGAGGATGCACCATAGACATAGAACTAGAAATATTGCGATAGGAAGTATAATAGCTGCTGCTGGAGCGGGTTCAGCTGCATATGCTATATATAAATTTACAAAAGGAAAAGATAAACAAGAAAAGGAGTCAAAATGTGAAGCTCAAGATATAAAAATTGTTCAAAGCGCAAATGACGTACTTCTAAACAAAATCGGTACTACAAATTCAGAGATAGAAGAAGCTAAGCTTATGAATAAAACTGCTTACGATTTAGCTAAGGATAAGGGGTTTAGTGAAGAACAATTTAAAATGTTTGTTAATCAGGAGAGAACAAGAGGTATTGATGAGCTTGTATTGAATAGAAAGATAAGTGATGAAGTAGGAGAAGAAGTTAAGCAAAAAATAATTCAGCATACAAACAGCTGGAATGGAATGCTTTGTTAAATGGCAGCAGATAAAAAGCGTACCTCGGGATAAAATCCCTTGGAACGCTTTTATATTTTTACTGGTTCATCAGGCTTGCCAAGAACATAGATATTAACATGATCATCATATTCAACTGAGAAAGAACCTGTATATATGTTTATAAGTTTCCAGCCTTTTTCTAAAAGTGCATTAGCTTCACTTTCACTATGTGTTTCTTGGACTCTTGATATATTTAGAAGGCTTTCTTGAAGCATACTTTCACCACCTTGTAATATAATTGTTCGCTATAAATAGCTTTTACATTTTTAAATAAAATATGTTAGTAAATATATTTATGTAGATAATTTGCGTAGCAAGTGGGAAACCTATTATTGAAAATCACAATTGAATAGATTTTAAAATAATCTACTATTTTAAACTATATAAATTAAAGGAGTGTTTAGTATGATAAGAGAAATGGTAGGGGCAAGAACAATGGCTTCAGTTTTTATGCCTAAAAAAAGAAGAAAGAGAAGAAATATGCTTATGCCGGGAATGAGTACACTTGGAATAATGGCAGGAGCAGGAATTGCATATATGGCTATGAGAAAAAATAAGGGAAACAATGAAGAGAACGAGGAATAAATAGATAAAGGACTTAGATTTTCTCTAAGTCCTTTAATAGTATTGGTCGGGGTAACAGGACTTGAACCTGCGACCTCATGCTCCCGAAGCACGCGCGCTACCATCTGCGCTATACCCCGATATAATACATTATTATACAATAATTATATATAAATAAAATCATAAATTCAATAGAGAAAAGTAAAAAGGAGTTATTATTTAATAACTCCTTTTTTGGTCGGGGTGACAGGGATTGAACCTGCGACCTCATGCTCCCAAAGCACGCGCGCTCCCATCTGCGCCACACCCCGTAGTACAAAGATATTATATAGGAGAGTCATAAGAAAATCAAGTGTTTTTTAAAACAAATCTAAATTCTATTATTAAAAGTCATTTCACATGTTAGTACCGTTACGGTAGAAGCTCCTACTTTAACCTCATTAATTATATTATTTTCTTTAGAAATTGAAACATAAGCACAGCCTGATCTATTAACTTCTATACCTTCTTCACCAATAAGATTAACACTATCTTCAAAGTTAATTAAATAAATTAACTAAATCTTTTATAGCAAAAACCAGCCACCATAATTCTGTACATCCCTTCATTATTGGTGTAAAAAATTGAACTTTAAAATCAGCTTTTTCAGATGAAGTTACAAAGGCTGTGCTGTAAAGACCAAGAACAGGTGTAGAAAATAATATTTTAAGTTTACTAAAAAATTTTTAAAGCCTGCGGCCATTTTATTTCGCAAAATTATTACAGTTGCAGTTGAAACTTTATGAAAAATAAATTAATATTGATATAGAAAAGGTTTTCTAAAGCATACTGTGATTAGACGAGGAGGCGGCATAAATGAAAAAAATTACGTACAAACCACCTATTAATGCATATCCTGAATGGAATAATAACCCCGAAGTTTTTCAAATTAATAGATTAGAAGCACATACAACATTAATGTCTTATGAAGAAATGTTTAATTCAGAAAACTATTTATCCCTTAATGGAAGCTGGAAGTTTAGTTTTGCTGAGAATCCAGATAAGAGAATAAAGAATTTTTTCGATAAGGATTATGATATTAGCAGCTGGAAGGAAATAAAGGTTCCGGGACATTGGCAGCTTCAGGGCTATGATTACCCTCAATATACTAATAAGCTTTATCCTTGGTACGGAAAGGAAGATGTTAGGGTAGGATTTGCTCCTATTGAGTATAATCCAGTTGGTTCTTATGTAAAAAAAATTGAAATTCCTGAATCTTTTATGGGTAGGCCGGTATATATAAGTTTTCAGGGAGTCGAATCTGCTTTTTACTTATGGGTAAATGGAGAATTCGTTGGTTATAGTGAAGACTCATTTTCACCATCTGAATTCGATATAACTCCATATGTAACTTCTGGAGAAAATAAAATAGCGGTTGAAGTTTATAGATGGTGTGATGCAAGCTGGCTTGAAGATCAAGATTTTTGGAGATTGAGCGGCATCTTCAGGGATGTTTATCTTTATACCACTGCAGATACACACATATATGACTTCGCTGTGATTACAAATTTGGATGAGAATTATACAAATGCAGAATTAAAGATAAAAGCCAAGGTTACTAATTATTTTGAAAAAGAAATGGAAGATATGACCTTAGAGGCTTTGCTTTATGATAAAAATAATAGCTTAGTCTATAATGAGCCTTTAAAAATGAAGGTGGATTTAAATAATAAACCAGAGATATTTATAGAAGCATCAAAACTCATAGAAAATCCTTTAAAATGGAGTGCTGAACATCCTAACTTATATAAATTGGTACTAAATTTAAAAGATAGCCTGGGAAATAGCGTAGAAACTGCAGGCTGCAAGGTTGGCTTTAGAAAATTTGAACTGAAAGACGGCTTAATGAAAATAAATGGGCAGAGAATTTTATTTAAAGGTGTTAACAGGCATGAATTTAACTGTAAATATGGAAGAACTATAAGTTATGAAGATATGGTATACGATATTAAGCTTATGAAAAAGTTTAATATAAATGCAGTAAGAACCTCCCATTATCCTAATAATACACGATGGTATGAGCTTTGTGATGAATATGGATTATATGTGATTGATGAAACGAATCTTGAAACACATGGTATGTGGGAGCTTGGTCACTATAAAGAAGAAGAAATACTCCCAGGGAGCCACCCTGAATGGACTGCGGCAGTAATTGATAGATGTAATTCTATGTTTGAAAGAGATAAGAATCATCCATCTATACTTATTTGGTCTCTCGGAAATGAAGCTTATGGTGGAGAGAACTTTATCAAGATGCATGATTTTTTAAAGAGTAAGGATTCAACTAGGCTTATCCATTATGAAGGATTATTTCATCATAGAGCTACAGAAGCAGCTTCAGATATGGAGAGCCAAATGTATACAAAACCAAGGGATGTAGAGGCCTATGCTCTAAGTAATCCGAAAAAGCCTTTTATACTTTGTGAATATAGTCATTCTATGGGAAATTCCAACGGAAACTTGTTTAAGTACTGGGAGTTATTTAGAAGGTATCCAATACTACAGGGCGGATTTATATGGGATTGGATTGATCAAGCTTTGTTAACTAAAGCAGAGAATGGGATAGAGTACTTGGCTTATGGAGGAGACTTTGGAGATACACCTAACGACAGCAATTTCTGCGGTAACGGAATTGTATTTGCAGATAGAACCTTAACACCTAAAATCTATGAGGTTAAAAAATGCTATGAAAGTATAAAAATAGAAGCAATAGATTTAAGACAGGGAAGCTTTAATATTTATAATGAATTTTTATTTACTAACTTAAATGAGTATAGATTGCAGTGGAATATAGATAAAAATGGTACTTCTATACTCGAGGGAAGCATGGAAGTAGATGTTAAGCCGAATTCGTCTATAAGCATCGATATAAATTATGAATTACCAAAAGCTGATTCTGATGAGGATGAATATATCCTTAATATAAGTTTTGTACTAAAGAATAATACTATGTGGGCAGAAAGAGGACATGAAATTTCCTTTGCACAGTTTAAGCTTTTACCAGAATTAAAAGACATTGAAAAATTTACGGATAAGTTTTCAGACATAATTATTAATAATAGTTTAAATAAAATAATAGTTGAGGGAAAAGATTTTTCTGCAATTTTCCATAAATCAAAAGGAGAACTTATTTCATACAGCTACAAAGGCCTAGAACTTCTTAAAAGTCCTATTACTCCAAATTTTTGGAGGGCTGTTACTGATAACGATAGGGGAAATAATTTAGAACAAAGGTGTAATTCGTGGAGAGAGGCTGGCAAGAATAAAATTGTTAAAAATATCAGCATTAAAGATTTTAAAAGTTTGCTGCAGATAAAAGTAAGCTTTATACTTCCAACCATTACACTGTCGGAATGTATAGTTTTATATGAGATCGATGGAGATGGAGAAATAAAAATAACTGAAACTTTAATTCCCGGAAGCGGTATGACTGAAATTCCAGAGATAGGAATGATGTTTGCAATGGATAAAGCTTTTCAAAACTTAACCTGGTATGGAAATGGACCGCATGAAAACTATTGGGATAGAAATAAAGGTACTAAAGTTGGGTTGTATAAAGGAAAAGTTAATGATCAATTTGTTCCTTACTTAAGACCTCAGGAATGTGGAAATAAAACTGATGTTAGATGGGCAGCTTTAGCAAGTGATCAGGGGATTGGTCTCAGTATAAAAGGTTCTCCAACAATAGAATTAAATGTTCTTCCTTATACTCCTTTTGAACTTGAAGAAAATGATCACTCATATAAGCTTCTTCAAAGTGACAAGGCAGTTGTAAGAGTAAATTATAAACAAATTGGAGTAGGAGGGGATGATACCTGGGGAGCGAAAACTCACGAGGAATTCACATTGTATGCAAATAAAAATTATACTTACTCCTACTCGATAAAAGGAATTAAACTATAAGAAATGAAATCAAACTTCAGGTTTTATGCAGCCTGAAGTTTGATTTTATTTGAAGAAAGTTAAAATTTAGATTATTATATAATTTAAGTAGATTGCGAAATAAAGTTATCGCAGGCTTTGCTTTAAAGTCCGCAGGGCTTTTTGTGGAAAATTATATATAAGCTTAGTGATTACTTTGCTACTGTTCTAAGGTTCGTAAAGTCATAAAACTAAGAGCCTCTAGTAATTCGCTTTAACTTTAGCTATCTTTAAAGCGAAGCTTCTATAACAAATTTATATATAATATTGTACTTTTTGTTAGCTCAGAAGAGTGGCTCTAAGTTTTATGACTTTACTTCACCAAGAACATGGGCAAAGTACTCAATTGATCTTATATATTATTTTCCACCCTGCCTTACAGACTTTAAAGCAAGCCTATAATACTTTGTTTTTCTCTTGTTAATCATATACAATGCAAAAGTTCTAATATATTAACGATGTCCCAAAAATACTTGAAGATTGGATATTTTTGACATCGTTAATGTAAGAACTTTATTGCATTATATATAGTTTAAACATTAAAAAGTTTTTCGATGTTTAATAATAATGTTGATATAAACAGGCTTTTTGATATTGTAGAAGGCAAATCTACTGCAAACCAGCATAGCTCAGGTAAATATTTAAATATTTTTATAGATTTATATTTAAATAGGTGAATTATAAAAATGCCATTACTAGCTTTTAATAAAGCCAAAAGTTTTAATATAAATTGATCATTGAGTAAATGGTGTAGATAATTATAATTGAGTATAAAAGCTACATAGGTCGTGGTGTAAAGACCGAGAGCAGGTGTAGAAAATAATATTTTCTACGCTAGGCTCTAAGGTCTTTGCACCACAGCTTGCGGCTACTTTAGTTCGCAAAATTATTAAGGGGTGGAACAAATGAGAAAGTATAAGCTTTTGATTGTTGACGATGAGGTTGAGGTTAGAAAAGGTATTATAAATAAGGTTCATTGGGAGGAACTTGGTTTTGAGATTGTAGCTGAAGGTGAGAATGGTCAAGAGGCGTTGGAGCTTTTTGAGAAAACCTTGCCTGATGTAGTTTTAACAGATATAAAAATGCCTTTTATGGATGGACTAGAGCTTTCAAGAATTATTAAAGAGAAGTATCCAACTACGAAAATAATTGTAATGACGGGTTTTGATGAATTTGAATACGCTCATAAGGCAATCAAATTAAATGTATCTGAGTATTTATTAAGACCTATCTCCTCTGAAGAACTTACGAATATACTTTTAAAAGTTAAAGGTCAGATTGATAATGAAATAGCGGAAAAGGAAAATGTTGAAGCATTGAGGGAGCATTACAGAAAAAGTATTCCTGTACTTAGAGAAAAGTTTCTTATATCTCTCATAAGCAGCAGTCTTGATAAGAAAGAAATAGAACAGAATTCAAAAAACTATGAAGTGGACGTATATGGAAATGAGTTTTTGGTATCTGTCATAAGTATTGATAAGAAGAAAATAGAGGGCAATGAGTATGCTAATAATGATAATGAAGTTTTACTTCAAGAGAAAGGACTTTTAAAATTTGCAGTTCTTAATACTGTGCAGGAAATAGTAGATAAATATAATCTTGGGACCGTTTTTTTGAAGGACGAAAACGTTGTTATTTTGACTGTTCATAAAGAGAAGGAAAGCGAAAATATATCAAATAAAACCTTTTCTGCGCTTGAAGAACTTAAGCAGGTGCTTGAAAAGTTTTTAAAAGTAACAGTTACAGTAGGGGTAGGTAATATCGTAAAGGATGTAATCGCCTTGAGAAACTCTTATGAAAACGCAGTAGCAGCTTTAGATTACAGAATATTTATGGGTAAAAATAAAATAATTTGGATAGAAGATATAGAACCTGTGAGTGTTAATAAAATAGTATTCGATGAAACTAAGGAGAGAGTTCTAACAAGCGGAATAAAGGTTGGAACAACTGAAGAAATAAGCTTAACAATTGACAAACTTTTTGAGGACATAATAAATTCTAAGGCCTCTTTTAAGGATTACCAGATTTATATTATGGAAATGCTTACCACAATACTAAAAGCTGCAAGAGACTCAGGCGTTGATATTGATGAGATTTTTGGGGTTAATCATAATTTGTTTATTGAGCTGTACAGCTTAAATGGAATAGAAGAGGCAAAGGGCTGGTTTAAGGATATATCAGTTAGGATAATGAATTTTATTGTTAAAGATAGGCAAGATACGTATCAGCATCTAGTAAAAAAGGCAAAGAATTATATAAAAGAAAACTATGGAAACAGCGATATAAATATTAATGAAGTCTGCAATTATCTGCATTTAAGTCCAACTTACTTCAGTTTTATATTTAAGAAAGAAACAAAGACTACTTTTGTAAATTATTTAACTCAAGTAAGAATGGATGCGGCCAAAGAACTCCTAAGAACTACAAATCTAAAGGCCTTTGAGATCGCAGAAAAGATTGGCTATTCTGAACCTAATTACTTTAGCTACAGCTTTAAAAAGAAATTTGGGGTATCCCCTTCAGAGTATAGAAATAGCTCAAAATAAAGTGAAGATAGGGAGTTTACAATTCCATGAAGAAATTATCGGAAAGATTTAATGAGTTTTTGAGAGTAAAAAGTATTCAATTTATAATTACTGTGTCTTTTGTATGTATAACTGTGCTTGCAGTTATCGTCGTGGGAATTATACTATCGGGTAAGTTTTCTAAAACAGCAGAACAAAATGTTGGGATGAGTACGCAAAAGATTATTGATCAAGTAAGTGTTAATTTGGATAATTATCAAAAATCCATGACGTCAGTATCAGACACAATAGAAAAGGGAATTAAAAGGACGGATTCCCTGCCAAGCAAGCAGCTTGAAGAAAAGATGGATGTAATTCTAGATATGAGAGACGATATTGTCTCCATGGCTATATTTACTAACAAGGGAGAACTTGTAATGGGAAACCCTTTCCCAAGCTTAAAAAAGCAGGCTAATGTTATGAGTGAACGCTGGTTTAAAAACGCTTTAGGAAGTCCAGACAGCTCCTTTATCTCAGAACCTCATGTACAAAACTTGTTTGAAGTAAAACACAATTGGGTTTTATCCTTTAGCAAAGCAATAAGTTTTCAGTATAAGGGAAAAGAAGTTGATGGAGTGCTCCTTATTGATATGAATTTCAACTCAATAGAGCAGCTATGTGGAAAATCCGGACTTGGGAAAAGAGGATATATTTATGTAGTAGATAAAGAAGGGAATATTATTTACCATCCTAATCAACAGCTTGTATATACAGGCTTAAAAAGTGAAGATAGCAATGAAGTTTTAAGCAAAACTTATGGGAGCTTTACCCAAAAGCTTAATGGAGAAGAGAGGCTTTTGACGGTTAAGAGTGTAGGCTATACTGATTGGAAAGTAGTAGGAGTTTCCTATATGGATGAGCTTTCTGCTACTAGAAAAGATATAACAAGTTTTTCAGTTTGGATTTTAATTTTTGTTATTATATTTATAACATTAATTTTTATTTTTATTTCTGCCAAAGTTACAAAGCCTATAAAGCTTCTTGACAGTTCGATGAAAAAGGTAGAAGAGGGAGACTTTAATATAAATATTGATATAAAGGGAGACAAAGAGGTTGTGCATCTTTCTAAAACCTTCAATATGATGGTGTTTAGAATAAGACAGCTTATGAATCAAATTGTAGTTGAACAGGAAGAAAAGAGAAAGAGTGAGTTAAACGCTCTTCAGGCACAAATTAATCCTCATTTTTTATATAATACTCTAGATTCTATAGTTTGGATGGCGGAGAATGGAAACAGCAAGGATGTTATTACCATGGTTACTTCCTTAGCTAGACTTTTCAGAATAAGTATAAGTAGAGGAAAAAATATTATTACAGTGAAAGAAGAAATAGAGCATGCTAGAAATTACTTGATTATTCAAAAGGTAAGATACAAGACTAAATTTAATTTTGAGATAGAAGCAGAAGAGGAAGTACTACAGCTTAAAACTTTAAAGCTTTTGCTGCAGCCTATAATTGAAAATTCTTTATATCATGGTGTTCAATACATGGTTGAAGAAGGATTTATAAAAATATCAGTTAAAATTGAAGCAGGGAGACTTCTTTACCAGGTTAGTGATAATGGATTAGGAATGAAGAAAGAAATTGTAAATAATATTTTGTCCTATAATTCAACAAATACAGGGGGATCAGGTGTAGGGGTTAAGAACGTACATCAAAGAATTCAACTCTATTATGGAAAAGAATACGGGGTTGATATAGATAGCGAATTGGAAGAGGGAACCACAGTTAAAATATGGCTGCCAGTAGTTAAAGATGAAAGCCAGGGGAAGGGATAACATGGTTAAAAGAAATATATTAATAATGTTTTTAATTTTAACTATTATTTTAGGGGCAACAGGTTGTTATAAAATAGATAGAAAAAGCAGTGGCCAGGAAACGAAGACTATTGAATTTATAGTTAAGATGGGGGGAGGAGAACACTGGGAAATGGTCAGATTAGGAGCACAGGAGGCTTCTAAAGAATTTAATATAAATATGAATTTTACAGCTCCAGACAAGGAACAGGATGTAGATGTTCAGGAGAAGCTTGTGGAAAGCGCAATAGAGCGAAAAGTGGATGCGATTGTTCTATCTTCCAGCGACTATAGGAGAATGGTAAATGTGGTGGAAAAGGCTACTGATAACAAAATACCTGTTATTATTATTGATTCTTTAGTAGATACAGATAAGGTATTAAGCACTGTTTCAACCAATAATTTTGAGGCAGGAAAGCAGGCAGGAAACAAAATAGCACAACTAGTCGGAGATAATTCAAATATCGCCGTAATGAGTTTTGTAAAGGAAAGTGAGAGTGCGGAGAATAGAGAAAAAGGAATAGAAACTGCACTTAAAAACTATAAAAATATTAATATAGTAGCAAAAGAGTATTGTTATTCAAATGAAAAGGCTTCGGAAGAACTTACAAAAAATGTTATACAGTTAAATAAAGATCTAAACGGAATTGTAGCTTTAAATTCTTCAGCTTCATTAGGGGCTGCAAGAGCTATTGAAGAACTTGGGCTTAAGGGTAAGATAAAATTAGTAACCTTCGACAGCACAATGCTGGGTATTCAATATCTTGAAGATGGTGTTATTCAAGCAACTGTAGTGCAGAATCCATTCATGATAGGATATTTAGGTTTAAAATATGGAGCTATGGCAGCAAGAGGAGAAAAGATACCTAAAAATACAGAAATAGAATCAAGAGTTATAGATGAATATAATATGTACAGCGAGGAAAATCAGAAGTTTATATTCCCCTTTGTGAAGTAATACAATGAAATCGTTTCATTTCAGTAGGATTTTTATATAAAATCATAGAATTTTATATTATTTTTTTATGAAAACGATGATAATATTAATAACAGAGAGACATAACAATAAAAAGTAATAAATTAAAATATTTTGTAGGGGGAATATCAAATGAACAAAAAATTAATAGCTACAGTACTAGCTACAGCTCTTGTACTTGGCGGATGTGCATCAAAACCAGCTCCAAGCACAAATGGAGGAGACAGCGCTAGCAGTGCAAAACCAAAAGTAGGGGTTACTATCTACAAGTATGATGATAACTTCATGTCCTTCGTTAGAAGAGCGATTGATACTGCAGGAAAAGACAAAGCAGATCTTATAATGAATGACTCACAAAATGACCAAGCTAAGCAGCTTGACCAAATTGATACAATGATTTCAAAGGGAGCTAAATCTTTAGCTATCAACTTAGTTGACCCTAAGGCAGCTGGAAACGTTATAGAAAAAGCTAAAGCTAAAAATCTTCCAGTAGTATTCTTTAACAAAGAGCCAGAAGCTTCAGCATTAGCTAGCTATGACAAAGCTTGGTACGTAGGAACTAAGTCAGAAGAATCAGGTATTTTACAAGGACAATTAATTGTTGATCAATGGAACAAGAACAAAGATAAATGGGATTTAAATCATGATGGAAAGATCCAATACGTATTATTAAAGGGTGAACCAGGACATCCAGATGCAGAAGCAAGAACTAAGTATTCTGTTCAAACTATAAAAGATAAGGGTATTGGTGTTGAAGAGTTAGCTATAGATACAGCTATGTGGGATTCAGCTAAAGCTACAGACAAGATGGATGCTTGGCTAGCAAAGAATAATGGAAAAATTGAAATGGTTATCTGCAACAATGACGCAATGGCTTTAGGTGCTATAGCATCATTAGAAAAAGCTGGATATTTCAAAGGCGACAAATACATGCCAGTTGTTGGTGTTGACGCTATACCAGACGCTTTAACTAAGATTGAAGCAGGTGAAATGCTTGGTACAGTATTAAATGATGCTAAGAACCAAGGACAAGCAACAATGGATTTAGCTCTAAATGCAGCTAATGGAAAAGATGTATTAACAGGAACTCAATGGAAGTTAGATGACAAAAAGGCAGTTCGTGTTCCTTATGTAGCTATTACAAAAGACAACATAAACACTGCTAAGGATGCATATAAATAACAAAGTGAATAAGAGACACACTTTAAAGTGTGTCTCCTATCATTTAAATTTGTATAAGGAGGGAAATCCATGAATAATACAGCCAGGGAAAAGGACAAAGAACAATATGTACTAGAAATGTTAAATATATCTAAGGAGTTTCCTGGGGTAAAAGCATTATCTGGAGTAACCTTAAAAGTTAGACCAGGTACTGTACATTCATTAATGGGTGAGAATGGTGCAGGTAAATCAACACTGATGAAATGTTTGTTTGGGATATATCATATGGATGAAGGTGAAATTTACCTAAGCGGACAAAAGGTTCAGTTTGTAAATTCAAAACAAGCCTTAGATAATGGCGTTTCTATGGTTCACCAAGAATTAAATCAAGTTAGACAAAGAAGTATTATAGATAATATATGGCTTGGTCGTTATCCTGAAAAGGGCGGCTTTATTAACGAAAAAAAGATGTATGAAGATACTAAAAAGATTTTTGAAGAATTGGACATAAATGTTGATCCAAGACAAAAAGTAGGTACTCTATCAGTTTCACAAGCACAGATGGTTGAAATTGCAAAAGCAGTTTCTTATGATTCAAAGGTTTTAGTTATGGATGAGCCAACTTCCTCATTAACTGAAAAAGAAGTTGCACATTTATTCAAGATTATTGAAAAATTAAAGAAAAAGAACGTCGGAATTATATATATTTCTCATAAGATGGAAGAGATTCTTAAAATTTCAGATGATGTTACTATAATGAGAGATGGTCAGTGGGTTGCAACCAAGAAGGCAAGCGAGCTAACCACTGATTTGATAATAAATATGATGGTTGGAAGAGATTTGTCAAATCGTTTTCCAGAGAAAGTAAACAAGCCTCAACAAGTGATATTAGAAGTTAAAGATCTTTCTGCTGAAACTAAACCTAGAGTTGATAATGTTAGTTTTGAGCTTAGAGCAGGAGAAATACTCGGAGTTGCAGGACTTGTTGGAGCAAAGAGAACAGAGCTTTTAGAAACTTTATTTGGTATGATAAAGATGACTTCTGGGAAAATAGTATTGCATGGTAAGGAAATAGTTAATTCTAACCCTAGCGTTGCCATGAAAAATGGATTTGCACTAGTTACAGAGGAAAGACGTGTAACAGGCATTTTTGACAGACTTTCTATAAGTTTTAATTCTGTAATTGCAAATGTAGGGAATTATGTTAATAAATTTGGTATATTATCAGATAAAAATATTGAAAAAGATACTCAATGGGTAATAGACTCTATGAGAGTTAAAACGCCATCACAAAAAACCGCTATAGGAAGTCTTTCAGGTGGTAATCAACAAAAAGTAATAATAGGAAGATGGCTTTTAACAAAGCCAGAGATATTAATGCTTGATGAACCAACAAGAGGAATAGATGTCGGAGCAAAATATGAAATCTATCAGCTTATGAACAACTTGGCCGCTGAAGGAAAAGGAATAATAATGGTATCTTCTGAAATGCCGGAACTTCTTGGTGTAACAGATAGAATCATGGTTATGAGTAACGGAAAGCTGGCTGGTATAGTTGATACAAAGACTACTACTCAAGAAGAAATAATGAGACTACAAGCAAGATTCCTATAGGAAGGAAGGAGGAAATCAAAAATGGAAAATGGAAAAGCAATAAAAAATAAAATGCCTCTTGGTCAGTTACTAATGAATAATGCAATATATATAGTTTTAATAGCATTGTTTATTGTTATAATTGCAATAGATCCTACATTTTTATCGGTAGATAACTTTAGAAATATATTAGCACAAGCCTCAACTCGTATGATAATAGCTTTAGGTATAGGTGGTATACTTATAGTTCAAGGTACAGACCTTTCGGCAGGACGTACCGTAGGACTTGCAGCAGTAGTTTCAGCTTCGCTATTACAAGCTACTGATTATGCTTACAGAATGTATCCTCATTTACAAAGGCTTCCAATCTGGGTTCCAATATTAATAGCTATAGTTGTATGTGCAATTGTTGGTTTGCTAAATGGTATTATAGTTGCAGTATTTAAAGTTCCGCCTTTTATAGCTACTCTAGGCATGATGCTTATAGTTTATGGAACTACATCGACTTACTTTGACCGTCCGCCACTTGGTGCACAGCCAATAGGGGGGTTGGATAAAGCTTTTTCAAAATTCGTACTTGGTAGTGTTGGTACAGGAAACCTCAGAATTCCATACTTAGTTATATATGCTGCTATAGTAACTATACTAATGTGGATATTATGGAATAAGACTCGTTTTGGAAAAAACATGTATGCTATTGGTGGAAATCCAGAAGCTTCTGCAGTATCTGGTGTTAATGTTATAAAATATTTAGTTTTAATATATGCTTTAGCTGGTGCTTTATTTGGATTCGCTGGCGCTTTAGAAGCAGGCCGTGTAGGTAGTGCAACTAACAACACTGGTAACATGTATGAAATGGATGCTATTGCAGCCTGCGTTGTTGGTGGGGTTTCCATATATGGAGGTATCGGTACAGTACCTGGTATCTTAACAGGAGTTTTAATATTCCAAGTTATAAACTATGGACTTGCATTTATAGGAATCAACCCATATCTTCAGTACATCGTAAAAGGATTGATTATAGTATTTGCAGTTGCTATCGATATTAGAAAATACATCAAGAAGAAGTAATTAATAATTAAAAATTAATAATTAATAATTAATAATTATTATAGAAAATCCCCCTTGGGGATTTTCTTTGTTTTATAATTAAAGAAAGTCCGTAAGGACTTTCCTCCATTAATTATTAATTATTAATTAACCAATTATTAATTAACCAATTATTAATTAAAAAAATGGCCACTTCACCCTAGGATTCGCCTCCCAAAGTGAAACGGCCAATTTTTTACGCTCCTTCGCTCAAGAACTTATACTGGCTCATATACAAGCTATGATAAAGTCCTTTTGAGTTCATTAATTCATCATGAGTTCCAGCTTCAACAATTGTTCCATCATTAACTACCATTATTCTATCACAATCTCTGATAGTTGAAAGTCTGTGAGCTATTACAAAGGAAGTCCTTCCGTGAAGAAGCTTCTGTATACCTCTTTGTACAAGCTTTTCTGTCTGAGTATCAATATTTGAAGTAGCTTCGTCAAGAATCAAAATTCTTGGATTTGCAAGAAGTGCTCTTGCAAAGGATATAAGCTGTCTTTGACCTACTGAAAGTCTAGAACCTCTTTCATTAACTTCTGTATCATAACCATTTTCAAGGCCCATTATAAATTCGTGAGCACTAACAGCTTTTGCAGCTGCAATAACTTCTTCATCAGTTGCATCAAGTTTTCCGTACCTTATATTCTCTTTAATAGTAGTAGAGAAAAGGAAGGTATCTTGAAGCATTATACCCATCTGACTTCGCAAAGATTCTAACTCAACATTTTTAACATTTCTGCCATCAATTAGAACTTCACCGCCTTGAGAGTCATAGAATCTGCTGATTAGGTTAACTATAGTAGTTTTACCAGCACCAGTTGGGCCTACAAGAGCTATAGTTTCTCCTGGATTAATTTTAAAGCTTACATTATCCAAAACAACTGTGCCATCCTCATAACCAAAGGTTACGTTTTTAAATTCAACCTGACCTTTAATTTTAGGCATCTTTACTGCACTGTTAATATCAATGATATCTGGCTTAACATCCATTATTTCAAAGATTCTTTCAGCAGCTGCAAAGCTCATAATCATATTATTGTAGAAATTGCTTATTTCAAGTATTGGTCTCCAGAACATGCCTATATACATGGTGAAAGCTATAATTGTACCAATAGTTATATCATTAGATCCTATTAGTTTTGCACCGAACCAATAAACTAAAGCCATACCTAGTCCCCATGAGGTATCAACCAAAGGCCAGAAAAGGTCATTTAACCGTACCGCACGTATAAATTCACCCATCATATCCTTAACTAAATTCAAGAAAGTGTTTGAAGTTTTATTTTCATTAGCAAAAGCTTGAACTACCTTCATGCCTGAGAAATCTTCATGAGTAAAGGCATTAAAGGTTGAACGCTTTCTTCTGTAATTCTGCCATCTTCTTCTTGAAAAGGTTTCAATAGAAAACATACTAAGTGCAAGAACAGGAAGCAAGATTATAGAAGCAAGTGCCAGTTTTACATTTAGATAAAACATCATTATACCTACGCAAATTATTGTTAATAGCTGAGGTATAAAGTTAGTTACCGCATTGTTAAACAAATCCTGAAGTGAGTTAACGTCACCAATAACTCTAGCTAAAATTTTTCCTACAGGTCTGTTATCAAAGAAGGAGAAAGACAGCTTTTGAATATGAGTATACAAATCATGTCTGATTTTTAAAAGTATATCATTTGTTATTGCAGCCATCTTTATAATTCTCACGCTAGAAGCCAGCATGGATAAAAAGTTCATTATTACCATAGCTGCCCCAATTATAAAAAGTCCCTTTAAGTCATTGTTTTTTATATTTTGATCAATAGCTACCTTTAATAGATAAGGATTTATTATATTTACGACCATTACAAAGATTAATAAAAGAAGTATAACAAATACCTTTAGTTTATAAGATTTAAGATAGCTGAAAAGTCTTTTGAGTATTTCAGAATTTGAAAACTTTCTCAAATCTTCATCCTGTTTTACTGTGTTTCTAGCCATTATCCCACCTCCTCGTTTGAGCGTATAGTATCGAAGTCTTTAAATTGTTCGCAGTAAACTTCATAATACTTTCCTTTTTTAGTAAGAAGCTGTTCGTGATTTCCTTTTTCAACAATACGACCATCTTCAACATATATTATAAGGTCTGCATTTTTAACTGCTGATATTCTGTGAGCTATTATAAATGTAGTAGCATTTTTGTGCTTTTCATTTAAATTCTTAAGAAGTCTATATTCAGTTTCCATATCTAAGGCTGAAGTAGCATCATCAAGAATCAATATACTTGAGTTTCTTATAAGTGCTCTAGCAATAGATAATCTCTGCTTTTGCCCACCTGAAAGTCCTATACCTCTTTCACCAATTACAGTATCATATTTATCTTCAAGCTCTTCAATAAAGTCAGCAGCACAGGCAAGAGAACAGGCTTCTTTAATTTCTTCCAAGGAAGCATTTTCACTGCCAAAACGAATATTTTCCTCTATACTTGATGAGAACAAGAAGGTATCCTGTGGAACAATAGACATTTGGCTTCTTAGGTCTTTAAGATTTACTTCTTTTACATCATAGCTATCCACATATATAGCACCATTCGTTACATCATAATATCTTCCTATAAGATTAATAATAGAGGATTTTCCTGAACCAGTTGTACCCATAATAGCAATTGTACTTCCAGCTTTTATATCGAGGTTTACATCTTGAAGTACGTATTCATCTCTGTATTTAAAAGAAACATTGTCAAATTTTATATCGCCTTTTATAACAGGAAGTCTGAAAGAATCCTCGGTATCTTTAATTTCAGGTTCTTCATCCATTATTTTTGCTATTTTCTTGGCAGAGGCATTTGTCTGAGCCATCAAGTTTGTAAGCCAGCCTAACATTCTCATTGGCCATATAAGCATCCATATATACCCGTTGAAGGCCACTAAAGTACCAATTGACATAGTCTCGTTCATAACAAGCATTCCGCCTAAAACTATTAGGAAGACCATAGCGATGTTAGTTAAAAATTCTATTGGAGGAAAATATCTTGATATTATCTTGTTTTGTTCCATACTTAAATCAAAGTTTTCATGATTGAGCTTTAAAAATTTTAGTATTTCATGTTTTTCTCTTGCAAAAGCTTTAACTAGTCTTACGCCAGCAATATTTTCTTGAGCGGCGGTGTTTAATAAAACTCCTTGATCACTAAGTTTTCCATAGGAATCTCCTATTTTCTTTTCGAATTTTAAAGCTAGATAAGCAATAGGAGGCATTACTACAAGACATAAAAGTGTGAGCTTCCAGTTAAGCACAAATAAAAGTACAGAAGCAGTAACAAAATATATTATATTTTCCACGAATAATCTTAGTCCAAAGGATACGCTTCTCCATACATTATCTACATCTTCACCTATTCTGGACATAAGTTCTCCGGTGTTCATATTATCAAAATACTTAAAAGGTAATTTTTGAATATGATCAAATAAATCCTTTTTAAGGTCTATGCTTATTTTTGCTGAAAGCACGTCAAAGAGATATTCTTTAGCATAACCAAATACTGCTCTTAAAAGTGTAACAGCTATAAAGCCACCAAGTATAGGCCATAATAAATTCATTTCTTTTCCTATAAAAACTTTGTCTGTAATGAGCTTTTGCAGATATGGATTAAACATATCCAAAAAGATAGCAAGTGTCATCGCGATAGAAGGTACAATTACAAGCAATTTGTACTTCCATACATATTTAAAAATCCGTTTCATTCTAAGGTCCCCCCTTCTTATTCCGTCTAAATTTTTAAGCTGCTCTTAAAATATTTGCAGCCTGGTTTTAGAATGAAAAAAACCATGGTTATCCCATGGCAAGAAAACATAACTTTTAAAGGCAAAGTATACCTTTAAAAACCTATATAAAAAGGCCATGGGTATTTGCAGCCCATGACCTATATTTCATAATCTATGAAAAAGGTTTTGTATCAAGGTGTAAAAACCAACACCGAGGCAGGGCTACAGTATGAAGTTTTAGATGCAAACATGCCGCTAGAAGCATTTTTTCCTCTAAAGGGCGCAAAAATGCCGTTGTTAAGAAAGCTGCTCATATTAATTTGTCTAGTTTTTCTTAATAACATATTGCCTGACATGTTTCCTACCTCCTCTTTAATATTTAATAATAACTTCCATTTAAGGATACAACCTTTTACAACTTCTGTCAATAAAAATTTGTAAAAATTTTCAGGAAAGTTTTAAGAATGTAAAATTAGCTTTTATATTGTTTGCCTATAAATAATACAATAAGGTTTTGTATTAATCGCGACACTAGCTATATAGCTGTCGATGCTTTTTTGAAAACCATTAATGTATTAGAACTTTTGCTTTGTATATAATAATATATGACATATAGATTGGAGGGTGAATTGAAAATGAAAATAGATAGAGTTATTTCTAATATAAAGACGGTGGATTGTCCTCCAGACAAGCTTCAGGAGAGAATTCAAGATGCCTGCAGGGTACCTGGAATTGGAGGAGATCCAGCTGTAGTTGTGGATAGAAACGAAAATTTAGATAAAGAGGATCTAAAAGCCTATAATATTCATATTGTAAATACAGATGCCCCGCAGATAGTTGCGATGGTAAAAGAAGGTTATGATGGATACGTAGCCACAGTAACAGATGCATATACTTTAGAATAAATATAATCGGGTGCATTAGTACCCTATTTTTCTTGTTTTTGGTATCGAATTCAAATTGCTCTCGTATATACTATTAAGTAACATAAGTTATATAAGGGGGCTCATATTATGAAAAAGAGAGTTTTATTATGTGGACTCATGGCTATTTCAATAGTTTTTTCAGCTTGTAGTGCTAAAAAGTCAGCAAGTGGTAACAGTGCTCCTGCACCAGCTGCACAGGCAAAAATGGATAGTTTGTCAATTAACAATAGCAATAACACCGCAGAAACTGCTAAAGCTGCAGGAGGGGATACTAAAGTTCCTGCAAAGGTAGAGGAAAAAAAGATAATTACCAATGCTTCTATTTATATAGTAGAAGATGATTTAGAAAAACTATCACAAGCTATTAATAAAAAGACTCAAGAACTAAATGGATATATTGAAAGCGAGGAGACGATAGAAAATAAAATCACTGTAAGGGTCAGAATTCCAGCAGACAAATTTGATACTTTTATGTCATATACTGAAAAGGGATTTAGTGTTAAAAATAAAAGCATTTCCAGTGAAAATGTAACAGATGCTTATGTAGATAATGATGCTAGATTAAAAAATTTGAGAGCACAGGAAGAACAGGTTCTTTCTATTTTAAAGAAGGCTAATACTGTAGAAGAGGTTTTAAAGGTGCAGGCAGAACTTTATAAAATAAGAGGTGATGCTGAGGCTTTGGAAGCTAAAAAGAAGAGCTGGGATAAGCAGGTAGATTATGCTACAATAACTGTGAGCGCGGATAAAAAAATTATAGTTGCTGAAACTAAAAAGACTATTATTGGTGGATCAGACTTCATAAAATCAATAGGGAAAGGTTTTACAAATATTTCAGTAGCTTTGATACTTGCCGTAGAGAATATTTTAATATTTGTTTTTTCAAATATTATTGTTTTAGGAATATTAGCTGTTGCAGGGGTTTTCGGATATAGAAAGTATAAAAAATATATAAAAAACAATCAATTATAGAAATTTTGCTATAAAGCTGCAGATATTATAATATGTCTGCAGCTTTACTTATGTTATATTTGTATAAACCTATAAATAGTTGGAAAAAATAATTTTATTAATGGTATCAAATCAATAGAGGAGGAATTTGTTTATGAGTTCAGAAAACAATAACAATGACAGCCAATCTTTAGATGATTTTTTTAATTATAATGGAAGTAATGATACTGAACTTGCCCAGGAAATAAGCAACTTAAAAGAACAATTAAGCAGTATGCAGCAAACCTTGTATGATATGCAGACTAATTCTATAACTGGAGGAAACTCTGGTCAAAACGGCAGCGCTAATGGAAATAGTCAAGACAATAATGAAAATAAAGGGAATCAACAGAAAAATAAAGGGAATCAACAGAAAAATGAAGAAAAGAATAAAGATAATAAGAAAGATGAAAACCATAATAATCAAGCCATGAATCAGCTCTTGATGCAAATGAATGATTTTAGGAGTCAGGCTCAGAAACAGCAGGAACAGGTACAACAGCAGGTCCAAAAATCTATACAGCAGGCTATGCAGGTGCTTCAAGAAGCAAGTGAACAAATACAATCTAATCAGGCACTTACTCAAATGAATCAGTTAATTGATCAAGCGCAGCAGCAAATAAGCGGAATTTCCCCCAATACTCAACACGGTCATAAAAATGAAAATGACGGAGAAGATAAAAAACAGGAGAAACAATAAAACATGCATAAACTGCAGAGAGAATTTTATAATAGAGATAGTGTAACTGTAGCTAAAGAACTTTTAGGAAAGTATCTGGTTCATAAAGTTAATGGGAAGGAACTTATAGGTAAGATAGTTGAGGTAGAGGCTTATATGGGGCCAACTGATAAGGCTGCACATTCTTATAATAATAGAAGAACAGATAGAAATGAAGTTATGTATGGGCTACCAGGGTTCGCTTATGTGTATATAATATATGGAATGTATAACTGTGTAAATGTAGTAGTAGAAGAGCCGGGAAAACCTCAAGCAATACTTATAAGAGCTTTGGAGCCAATCAGCCCTCTCGATGAGATTAGCAATTTCAGATATGGGAAAACATATGAAGAACTTTCTAAACGAGAAATAATAGGGCTTACAAGTGGACCTGGAAAGCTATGTAAGGCTTTCTTCATTGACAGAGGGCAGAACGAAGAAGATCTGTGCGGAGATAAATTATATTTATATGAAGATGAGAACTCAGAGAAATTTGAAATGATAAGCACCACAAGAATAAATATAGACTATGCTGAAGAAGCAAAGGATTTTCCATGGAGATTTTATATAAAAGGGAATCCTTATGTATCTAAAAAGTAGAAGCTTGAGCTTCTGCTTATTTGTTATATTGACAAAAATTTTAATATAAGGATACAATGATATTAGCTTTTATGTAATTTGATGTTGAAAGGTGGTTTGGGAATGGGGTTTATAAAAGATATATTTGATAAAGAAATAACCAAAAGACTGCTAGTCTTATTTTCTTTAGTTCTAGTATTTTATGTAATGAGAGGTATGATTAATTTATTTCTTCTAACTTTTTTATTTACTTATCTTATATACAGCATGCAGAATTTGGTTATGAGGAAGCTTGGAAAGTATATACCTCTTAATTATACCCTTGTAACTATATTTTTTTATGTTATATTTGCAACTTTGATTACATTTTTTATATCAAAATATATACCAATTGTGATTAGTCAAACTATAACTATAATAAATCAAATATCAGATTTTGATTTTAAATCCAATATACATATACAAAAGTATCTTATGCCAATGATTGATCAAATTGATTTTAAGGGATATACAAAAGGTGGTGTAGATTTCCTTCTCCAGCTTGCTACAAATATAGGTAAGTGGAGTATCAATATTTTTATTGCACTTATGCTTAGCATGTTTTTTATGCTTGAAAAGGATAAAGTATCGGAATTTGTTAACAGACTCAGGTACAGTAGAATATCCGGCTTTTACAAATATCTTCACTATTTTGGTACTAATTTTTTAAATTCTTTCGGGAAAGTAATACAGGCACAAATAATTATTGCGCTAATAAATTCTTTATTATCAATAATAGGTCTTGGAGTTTTAGGGTTTAAGCAGCTTCTCGGGCTAGGTGTTATGATCTTTTTATTTAGCTTAGTGCCTGTGGCAGGTACAATAGTTTCCTTGATTCCACTTTCAATAATAGCTTTTAATAATGGTGGAATGATTAAAATATTATATGTACTTATAATGATAGCAGCTTTACACGGATTAGAAAGCTATGTACTAAATCCAAAATTGATGGCTTCAAAAACAGAACTTCCTGTGTTCATAATATTTGTTGTTTTAATACTATCTGAACACTTTATGGGGGTTTGGGGCCTTCTTATAGGAATTCCTTTGTTTATGTTTTTATTGGACTTACTAAATGTCAAAGCTAGGGAATAAAAGTGCCTTATTTAGGCACTTTTTTTATGCTTAAATATCATTTATAATTAACTATAAGTAAAAATGGACAAAGGTGAATTTTATGAAACTTAGACAGAAAACTATTACTATAATGCTTATAACCTTTTTAAGCCTGGTTGTTATATTTTTTATATCTTCCAAAGCTATAATTGTAAGAAGTTTTTTGAATTTAGAAGAACAGGAAATGACAAAAGATTTAAATAGAATTGTTGATATTATTAATTACGATATAAACAATTTAAGCTTAAAAAATAAAGATTATGCAGCATGGGATCAAACTTACAAATTTGTACTAAATAGAAATGAAGAATATATAAAATCTGAATTGGGAAATGAAACTTTTTCTAATCTAAAGATAAATATAATGTTTATATTAGATGAAAAGCACAATCCTATCTTTGTCAAAGGTTATAGTTTAGAAAATAAAAAAGAAACAAATTTAAATAAATATGAAGAAGAATTTTTATATAATATTAGGAAAGGTTTGATCATGAATGAAATAAACACATTGGGTAGCATTCAAGGGATTATTATGATTGATAAAACTCCAATGCTGATCTCTATGAGAAGTATTCTGACAAGTGATGACAAAGGACCTTCCAGAGGTACTATGATTATGGGGAGATATTTGGATTCTGAGGAGATAAATTACATAGATAAAATAACTAATGTTTCCTTTGAAATTGATAATACAGATAATCCTAATAATTATATGGATAAGGAAGTTATAGTAAAACCAGTTAATATGAATATTGTGTCAGGATATACTGTTTTTAAAGATATATACGGCAAACCCACCCTTCTTATTAAACACTCAATGGAAAGAAATGCTTTTCATAAAGGACTCGCAAGTGTAAGATATTTGGGATTGTCTTTAATTGTTATAGGGGGAGTATTTCTATATGTAGTGATGATTATAATAGAAAGACTTGTTTTGAGAAGGCTGCTCAAGCTCAATGATCAGGTTTATAATATAGGAAAAGCGAGAGAGTTTTCGTTAAGGGTTGAGGATAGTGGAAAGGATGAACTTGCAAGCCTTGCTAAGGTTATTAATTTTATGTTGGTGACTATTGAAAAATCTTTTGTTGATTTAAAAGAAAGCAATGAAAAATTAAAAGAACTTGATAAGCTTAAAAGCGATTTTATATCTTCTGTTTCTCATGAACTTAGAACTCCATTAACTTCTATCATAGGATTTTCAAGTTTGATTAAAAGTAAATTTAATAAAAGAATATTACCGGTATTAGATTTTGAAGATAAGAAAGTCAGAAAAGCAAGTGAGCAAGTAGTAACCAATGCGGATATTATAATTTCAGAAGGGAAAAGGCTTACAACTATTGTTAATGATGTCTTAGATATCTCAAAAATAGAAGCAGGTAAAATGGAGTATAAAGATAAAATTACAGACGTTAGTGAGATAGTTGAAAAGTCTGCTAAAGCTATTGAATCCTTAATAAATAAAAATATAGAGTTAATAGTAGATATTGATAATAATCTTCCGTTTATCATGATTGATGAAGATAAGCTTTTTCAAGTACTAATTAATTTAATATCAAATTCTATAAAGTTTACTGAACAAGGAACTATTGTGTGCACTGCAGGATTAGAGAATGAGCATATTATTATTAGCGTGATAGATACTGGAATAGGAATTAATAAAGAAAATTATGAGACTATTTTTGAAAAATTTAATCAGGTTGGGAATACTCTCATAGGAAAACCTAAGGGTACAGGACTTGGGCTTGCAATTTGTAAAAATATAATAGAACACTATGGTGGAAAGATATGGGTTGAAAGTAAACTAAACGAAGGCAGCAAGTTTTCATTTACGATACCAATGAATTTATTTGCAGATTAATGAGAATGGAGATAAAATATGTCTATAGTTAAATTGAAAAAACTTATCAATAAGGCTGAAAATATAAAAGCAATAGAGGATACGGTAAAATTATTAGATACAAAGGTTGTTATTGAAGACGCAAAAGAAGTTATCTACGGCAACAAGGAAGTAATAGAAGGGACGAAAAAGTATAATGTAACTGTTAATGATGAAGTTATTGGCTGGGTATTAGGTAATGAAAAGGCTGAATGCATTGCATCTATATTAAATTCACTTTGCATAAATGAATATGAAAAGAAAAAACTGGCTAAGGAAACCTTGGAAAAGTACAAAGAAATAAATATGTTTTATGATGTTTCAGAAAAGCTAGCTTCAACAACTGGGGTCGGCAATGTGGCCAAAATTGTTATCAATGAGGCAATGAATCATTTAAATATAACATTTGCGTCTATATTGTTTCTTAACGAAGAAACACAAGTTTTGGAAACTATATGTCAAGTATACAAAAATATGAGCCTGGAAAATGGAAAACCGAAAATTGAATTAAATATAAATAATGAGTTTATAAAAAATATTATTAGCAGGAAAACGGGAGAAATTATAAATAATGTTAAGGAAGTAGAAGGCTTGGTTTGCGAAAGTTACTTGATGAATTCGTTAATCTGTGCTCCTATTTTAGTGAAAGGAAAGGCTATCGGAATTATGATTCTTGGAACTGATAAAGTTTATGAATATACAGCTGCTGACTTGAAACTTTCTAATTCTCTAGCCTATCAGACAGGAATTGCTATAGAAGGAACAAAACTTTACGAACAGCTTAGAGAAAATTTCTTTGACACAATACAAGTTTTGACTCAAATAATAGAAATGAGAGATAATTTCAAAGGCGGGCATTCTAAAAGAGTAGCAAATTATTCTCTTAATATTGCAAAAGCTATGGATATGTCAAGGATCGATTTAGTAAAATTAAAACTTGCAGTTATGCTTCATGATATAGGAAATGTAGCTGTAAGTGATGAAATTTTAAATAAAAAAGGAAAGCTGCCTGAGGAGCAATACCAAATAGTTAAAAGGCACTCAGAAATTGGGGCTTCAATGCTTGATAAAATAGAACAGTTAAAAGACATTGCTCCAGCAATTAGGGCACATCATGAGCGGTATGATGGTACAGGGTATCCGGATAAACTTAAAGGAGAGGAAATACCTTTATTTGCAAGGATAATAGCTGTGGCAGATGCTTTTGAAGCAATGACTAACGATAGGCCTTATAGGGAAGCATTGAATCTTTATTTTGCTGCCGAGGAACTTTCAAATAATAAAGGAACACAGTTTGATCCGAGAATAGTTGATATATTCTTTGAAATATATAAAGATAAAAAGTTAGAAGAAATTCAAACTTCAGTTTGATTTATAAGGATGGGAAATATTATGGCTAAAATACTCATAGTAGATGATGATACTCATATTAGACTTCTTCTAGAGCAAACATTGGAGGACTTTGAAGACAAGGGTGTTGAATTACTTTCAGCTTCAAATGGCAAAGAGGCTATAGATACTATACTTAAGGAAAAACCCGATATAGTTTTTCTAGATATAATGATGCCGCAAATAAATGGCTTTGATGTATGCAGCAGGATTAAAAATGAATACAGACTTATGAATGTATTTATAATACTGCTTACGGCAAATGGTCAGGAAAGCTATTTGAAAAGTGGAAATGATTGTGGGGCTAATATGTATATGACAAAACCTTTCGATCCTAACCATGTTGTAAAGAAAGTATCTGAGATACTTGCAAAATAAAAAAGCTGGTGATTACCAGCTTTTTTTACTTTAAAAGACAAATGCTTTGAGCAGAAATTCCTTCTTCCTTACCGGTAAAGCCGAGGCCCTCTTCTGTTGTAGCCTTAACATTGATCTTATCCTCAGAAATATTTAGTGCCTCAGATATATTTTTTATCATAATAGGTATGTGTGGTGCCATTTTAGGTTTTTGAGCAATTATAGTAGAATCAATGTTTTCTATTTCATATCCCTTTTTATTAATTAGTTTGCCTACCTCTTTTAAAAGCAATATACTTGATATACCCTTAAAACGTTCATCGGTATCTGGAAAATGCTTTCCTATGTCCCCTAAAGCTGCTGCTCCAAGCAGACTATCCATTATAGCATGCAAAAGTACATCTGCATCAGAATGTCCAAGTAATCCAGTCTTATAGGGAATGGCAGCTCCTCCAAGTATAAGTTTTCTTCCTTCGACTAATTTGTGCACATCATAACCCATTCCTATTCGCATATATACCCTCCTCTATTACCTATATATAGTTATTATATTAGTTTTATTTTAGCATAAATTCTAGATATAATGTATTACTCGTCGATTATGCAAGAAAAATAAGGAACGATTTTAGATGCATAGCTACTCTTGCAATAAAGTAATTGGAAGGAATTGAAAGTAAAGTGTAGAATATATACAATGGTGTAATATTTTTTAAGGATGGGGTATTATATGTTAAATAAGTGGTTAGGAATGTCGAAACCAAATAGCAGAGTGTTTATAGGGATAGTTGGAATAATACTGCTTTATTTTATTAGTTATACAAACTTTGCATTGTTTCATTTTATAATTGAGGTTATTTGCATAGTTATTGGCTTCAGCATATTCATAATAACTAAAAATACTCATAAGGTTTCTCAGAATAACTACTTTGTTTTTTTAGGTTTCTGTTTTACTATAATAAGTTTTTTCGACTTGCTTCATATTATGACCTATGAAAGTGTTAGGATATTTTTATGGAGTAATCAGAATTTATCCGTTCAATTTAGAACAGCGGCTGCAATTATACAAAGTATTGCTTTTTTGGTGTTTTCTATACTCTTGTACAGAAGAGAAAGGCCAGTAAAAATTATATACTTATTATCTTGTATTTTTGCAGTTTCAACTGCCATATTTTTGTGTATTTACTTTAACATAGTACCTATATTTTTTCAAAATGGAATAGGAGTTACATTATTTAAAAAGATAGTTGAGTTAATTATTTGCTTAACCTATGCAGATTGTATTAAACTGTTGAATTCTAAAAAGGTAAGAGGTTATGAGAATATAGCTATACTTCTTGCTTGGGCTGCAGCAATATTGATACTATCGGAACTTTGCTATACTTTGTATACTAGTCCCTCTGACTTAATAAATACTACGGGACATATTTTTAAACTTTTTGCTTATCATTTAATATATAGAGCTATAATTAAAACAACTCTCGAAAATCCATATAATGTTTTATTTTATAGGCTGACTGAAATAAACAGCAGCTTGGAGATTAAGACTAGACAGTTAATGAAATTTAATAAAAAGTTAAATGATGAGATTCAAGAAAGAAAAGTTATAGAAGAAAAACTGATAAACAGTAAGAAAAATTATCAAGAACTTTTAGATTTCCTTCCTTATGCCATAGTAGCGCATAGTGACGGAAAGATTGTTTATATAAATAACGCAACCTTAAGATTATTCAAGTTTAATGAATATAAAGATGTGCTTGATAAAGAGATACTTGAATTTGTTCCTGAAAAATACTGTGAACTAGTAAAAAGAAGAATGAATGCAGTGTATGGAAAGGAAATTATAGACACAGTTGAAATGCAGCTTTTAAAATCTACTGGTGAAGTAATAGATGTAGAAACCAAAGCTGTACCGTATATCTATAAGAATAAGATTGCAAGTCTAGTAATTATAGGGGATATAAGCCAAAGAAAAAAGGCTGAAGAGAAGGAAAAAGCTTTAAAGGAAGCCATTGAGTATGACAGAATAAAAAATGAATTTATGGCTAATATATCGCATGAGCTAAGGACACCGTTAAACGTTATATTTGGAGCAGTACAGCTTATCGACTATTACTCTGATAATAATTCTTTATGTGATAATAAGAGAAGTATTTCAAAATACTCTAAAAGCATGAAGCAAAATTGCTATAGAATGCTTAGACTAGTTAACAATTTAATTGATTTAACAAAAATTGATTCAGGATTCTTAAAGTTAAATCTTCAAAATTATAATATAATAAGTGTTGTAGAAGATATAACTATGTCTGTAGCTGAATATATTGAAAGCAAGCATATAGATATAGAATTTGATACAGAGATAGAAGAAAAATATATTGCCTGCGATGCAGATATGATTGAGAGAATTGTATTAAACTTATTATCTAATGCTGTAAAATTTACTCCTGAGGGTGGGAAGATCTGGGTTAATATATATGATAAAAGTGATTGTGTAATATTATCTGTAAGAGACTCAGGAATTGGAATACCAGAGGATAAAAAAGAATTGATTTTTGACAGGTTTAGGCAGGTGGATAAGTCTTTTGCAAGAAATACAGAAGGAAGTGGAATAGGGCTTAATTTGGTAAAATCGATAGTTGAATTACATGGTGGGAAAGTTTGGGTCGAAAGTAAATATGGAAAAGGAAGTGAGTTTTTTATTAAACTTCCTGTTATGACTGTCCCTTATGATGAGGTTGCTGTAACTAAGGATATTCCACAGGGCAAGGTAGAAAGAATTCATATTGAATTTTCGGATATTTATTCGTAAGGAAGGTGACAATTATGGTTAATATAATAAATCTAACCAAAAGTTTCAAGACAATTAAAGCTGTTAATAGTATAAGCTTTAAGGTTAACAAGGGGGAAATCGTAGGGCTTCTTGGAGAGAATGGAGCAGGTAAGACTACAACTTTAAGAATGCTTGCTACTATGCTGAAACCAACAGGAGGAACAGCTTCTGTAAATGATTATGATATTATAAAAGATCCAGACAGAGTAAGAGGAGAGATTGGCATACTTTTTGGAGGTGAGGTAGGGCTTTATGACAGGCTTACAGCAAGAGAAAATATCAAGTATTTTGCTGAATTAAACGGTATGAGTAAAAGTGAAATGGAACAAAGTATAGACTATCTTATTGAAATGCTTGATATGAAAGAATATATAGACAGAAGAGTGGGGAAATTCTCAAGAGGAATGAAACAAAAGGTAGCTATAGCACGTTCTATAGTGCATAATCCTACAGTAATGCTTTTTGATGAGCCCACAGCTGGATTAGATGTAACAGCCTCAAGGATAGTTCAAGACTTTATTTTAAAGTGCAAAGAAGATAATAAGGCTATAGTTTTTTCAAGCCACAGCATGAATGAGGTTGAACGCTTATGTGATAGAATCGTTATAATACATAAAGGTAAAATACTTGAAGAGGGAACTGTAGACAATATAAAAATCAAGTATAAGAATGATAATATGGAAGATATATTCATGCATTTGGTAGGTGATAATAATGGGAAGTAAGGTAACCTTTCTTGTTTTTAAGAAAGAATTAATGGACACTTTCAGAGACAGAAAAACAATTATAATAAGTATATTGATTCCTTTAATACTTTTTCCTGTATTGTTTGGTGTAATAGGAAAAAGTATGGATAAGACAGAAAAAGATGTGGAAAATAACTTGAAAATAGCTATAGTAGAAAAACGTCAAAGTAATTTAGCTCAGTTTTTAAAATCGCAGAAAAATATAAATATAATACAGTCAAATAATATAGAGGAAGATGTAAAATCAGGTAAAGTATTAGCAGCATTATATATACCTGAAAATTTAGAAGAAGGTATAGAGAAGGAGAATACAGTAAATATAAATCTTACATATGATAATTCAAGTCAGCAGTCTCAAATGGCAATGGCAGCAATAAAAAGCTATATAGATGCCTATTCCAAGGAAGTCGTGTCAGCAAGACTTGCAAAAAGAAATATTAGTGGTGACATTTTAAATCCAATAAATGTTGAGTTAAAAACTTCAGTTAAAGAAAGTGAAGGTTTTGGAAAATACATGCTTTCGCTCATGCTTCCGCTTATGCTTGTAATCTATAGTGTATCAGGACCTATGGGGGCAGCTGTAGACTTAGGGGCTGGAGAAAAGGAGAGAGGAACTTTAGAGCCTCTTTTAACAACTCAAGCAGGAAGAATGTCGCTTTTATGGGGCAAATTTTTAGCTATAACTACATTGGGGCTTATAACAACTCTTGCATCTTTAGGGGGATTATTCATAGCCATGAGGCAAAAGGGTGGCTTATTTAATGGTGCTTCTGGAAGTTTAAGCACACCAACAGTACTTTTAATTGGCTTAGTTACATTGCTTTTAACAATGGTATTTGGTGCACTTGAGCTATCTGTAAGTATTTATGCCCGTTCTTTTAAAGAAGCACAAACTTATATATCACCCCTTATGATAATATCTTTTGTACCTACATATGCAACTTATATGCTGGATGCAAAAAATATAGAAACTTTTTATTTTCATATTCCTCTAGCGAATGCAGTATGCCTTCTAAAGGAATTTATATCAGGAATATATAACTATACACATATAGCCATAACCTTTGGATGGATAGCTTTTTATATACTTGCTTCTGTTTTCTTTGCAAGGTACATGTTCAGCAGAGAAGAAGTTATATTCAGAACATAAAAAATAAACTCTCATTTATCATAGGTAATAGATAAATGGGAGTTTTTTAATTATAATATTGACTTATTTTTTCCATGATTTTTATGTTCTTTCTTAGAAGTGTAAAAGAACTCAGTTATCTTTTTTAATATACTAGAAAATAGTTTTTTGAATTTACTTTTCCTTTTTTGCTTTGCAGTGAAATCAACTTTTATTACATTATTTTTCATAACACCGCCCCTTATACAATGGAATTCCCCTAATATAATAATAACATATTATGTAAAAAATGTTAATTAAATTACTGTTAACACTGTAAAAAAGTTTAATTAAGCTACTTAAAATAAATGTAATATGATATAATCAAAACTGAAACTTATTAAACTTGGGGGGATTATTTTGAAAAGAAGAATTGCAGGAATTATACTTATAGTCATTGGACTAGCTGTAATAGGAACAGCATTTTTTATGAGATATAGTGCAGAAAGACATCAAAAAGCTATGCTTGATGCGTTTGAAAATACACTTGAGCAAGTAGACAAGAATCAAGAAACCAGCACTAATAATGATGCATCTCCCAGTATAAAACCACCTGCAGAAGATATAAGTGGGGCTATAGGAGTAATGAAAATACCTAAAATAGACTTGAAAGTTGCTATTGGTGAAGGGGTAGATAATAATACTTTAAAATATGCAGTCGGTCATTTTGATGGAACTGCAATGGCTGGAGAAAAAGGAAACTTTGCTGTAGCTGGTCATAGAAGTTATACCTACAGTGAGTATTTTAATAGACTCGATGAAGTTAATATAGGTGATGAAATTATAGTAAAAACAAAAAAAGGTGAGTTTACATATAAAGTCAATGAAAAAAAGGTAGTAGAGCCAACAGAGGTTTCTGTTCTTGATAAAACTAAGGATGCAACGATTACTCTTGTTACTTGTACACCTATAAGGGTTGCTACACATAGGCTCATTATAAAAGGGAAATTAATTCAGTAATTTCTATGAAAATTGATTATTTTTAACTGTATTGTCCACAGTTTATCCACAAAACTGTGGACAATGTTTATAATTTTATAAAAATTATATTATTATATACAAATTAAGCGCTATTATTTATGCAATAATACAATATTAATTAGTGAGAATGTATAAGAAATAATAGTTAACAACTAGTTCACAAGTTATACACATGCTGCTGTGTATAATATTAAAAAGAAACTCCTTGGTATTACACCAAAGAGCTTTTTTTATAGATATTTTCAATAATAGTTATTATGTAAGATTAACACATTATCCACATTGGTTGTGTGGATAATGTTAATTATATAGATGCTTCTTCAGTTTTTACAGATATCGAAATTAAATTATTTAAAGTCTCTAGTTCTTGTTTTGATAAGTGCCTCCAGCTGCCTACAGGCAGATCTTGTAAAGGTATATTCATTATGCGTATTCTCTTAAGCTTTAGAACCTTGTACCCAAAGACTTCGCACATTCTTCTTATCTGTCTGTTGAGACCCTGAGTGAGAATTATTCTAAAAACATATTTTCCTTCTTTTTTTATTATACATGGTTTTGTTACTGTCCCAAGAATTTCAACACCTTTAGACATACCTACTATAAAATCTGTAGTTATAGGTTTATCTACAGTTACGATATATTCTTTATCATGATTGTTGCCAGCTCTTAGAATTTTATTTACGATATCCCCGTCATTAGTAAGAAGTATAAGTCCCTCAGAATCTTTATCAAGCCTCCCTATAGGAAAAATTCTTTTTCCATAATTAATAAAATCAACAATGTTTCCTTTTACCTTATGTTCTGTAGTGCATGTAATACCAACAGGTTTATTTAGCGCTATGTATACAAACTCTTCTCTTTTTGTAAGAAGCTTTCCGTTAAGTCTTACTTCATCCTTTGAAGTAACTTTAGAACCAGTCTGAGCTGTTAAACCATTTATAGTTACTCTGCCTTCTTCTATAAGCTTATCAGCATCTCTTCTTGAGCATATCCCTTTCTCACTTATAAATTTATTTAATCTAATTTCAGAACTTCTCTCATGATGAACTATAGGAGTTTCCTTACTGTTTTTTATCATATTTATATTTTTTCTTTTTGTCATAGCTTATTCTCCATCTAAATATATTTTATAATACAAAGCTTTTATATATAATGCAATAAGATTATTAAAATAATGATGTCACAAAGTATCCAATTTTCAAGGATTTTTAGGATATCATTAAGGTATTAGCACATTGCATTTTATATAATATTATTAACAATATTGTATAAAAAAAATTAACATAATCCAACCTATAATTGTATTGACAAGTAAATTATTATAAGTGTAAAATGTAATTAATAATTATTATTAATTAACGAAATGAAAGTAGGGAGATAATATGAAAAATGTAGTAGTATATACATCTAATACCTGCACTTACTGTGGGCAAGCAAAAGAATACCTAAAAGAAAATGGAATTAGTTATGAAGAAAGAAATATAAAGGAACCTGGTTATAGAAAAGAACTTATGACAATGGGATTTATGAGTGTTCCGGTTATAAAGATTGATGAAGACACAGTTCTTGGCTTCGATAAAGAAAAAATAGATTCACTTTTAGGATTATAAAAAAGTATTTAAAAGTTACCAAATTGGTAACTTTTTTTATTTTTGTATATTGACAAGCCTTCCAAAAGTGGTATTATATTCTTGTAAGGAAAAGTTATTATTTATAAATATAAGTTATTAAATGTTTAAAGTCCTAAATGGACTTCAAAGGGTAATCTGCGAGTGTAACGAGCACTCTAGATTACCCAGTGTTTCGAGTGAAAGGAGAAAATTATGAAAAAGTTTGTATGTAAAGTATGTGGGTACATTTATGAAGGAGAAGCTGCACCAGAAAAATGTCCGGTTTGCGGTGCACCAGCAGAAAAATTTGAGGAGCAGGCAGGAGAACTTATATGGGCTGATGAGCATAGAATAGGTGTTGCCCAAGGATTAGACGAAAGAGTAGTAGCTGGTTTAAAAGAAAATCTTAGTGGAGAATGCTTTGAAGTAGGTCTTTATTTGGCTATGGCTAGACAAGCATTTAGAGAAGGTTATCCTGAAGTAGGTATGTATTATGAAAAAGCTGCATATGAAGAAGCTGAACATGCTGCTAAGTTCTGCGAGCTGCTTGGAGAAGTAGTAACACACTCAACAAAGAAAAATCTTGAGATGAGAGTTATTGCTGAAAATGGAGCAACTGCAGGAAAGAAAGAACTTGCAACTTTAGCAAAGCAATTAGGATATGATGCAGTTCATGATACAGTTCATGAAATGGCTAAAGATGAAGCAAGACATGGTAAAGCATTTAAAGGTTTATTAGACAGATACTTTTCAAAATAGATATAAATTTGCATACCTAAAAAGGGCCTATAAATAGTGTTAGGCTCTTTTTTATATTTATACGAATAATTAACACTTAAGTAAATCGACAAAATATACGATATTATAATATAAAGCATTCGTAATATGTAGAAATATGGCATAAATTTCATAAGTATAATATATTGTTATTACAATGTGGAGGCTAGAGTTAATAAGGAGGTTGTAGTCCTAAATGGACTTCATCGGGAATCATGCGAGGCCAAAGTTCAAAATAGACTTTGGCGGGTAACTTGCGAGGGAAAGCGAGCATTTTAAGTTGCCCTGTGCCCGGAAGGAAGCGAGTGTGCAGAGATTCCCAGTGTTCCGAGTGAAAGGAGGTAAAAGTCCTAAATGGACTTTTACGGGCAGGCTAGCGAGTGGGAACGAGCTGTTTAAGCTGCCCAGTGTTCCGAGTGAAAGGAGGAAATTCATGGAATGCGGCATAAACAATGGTGTTTGCAATGGAAGGGACCTAATTGATAACAAAGGAGAAATAATAAATAAAGAAAATAACTTGTGTAGATTTTATGACGCATTAGTTGAAGGAATAGTTGAAAGTCAAATTATTTGTGATGAAAGTGGAAAAGTCGTTGATTTTCGTATAATTAAGGTAAATAATAACTTCAGAAATATTACTGGCATACAAATTGAGAATATACCCGGTAGGACATTGAAAGAAATAGTTCCCGGCATCGAAGATGACTGGATTAAAAAATTAAGTCGTGTAGCTTTAGATGGAATTAGGATACAGGTGGAAGAATACTGTAAGCCTTTGCAGAAGTACTTTCGGGTTAATGCTTTTAGTATTGAAACAGGAAAAATTTATGTGTTATTTACGGATATAAGTAAAGATAAGCAAGTTCAGGATATATCAGAGAAATATCAATTACTAAAAGAAAATGCAAGGGATACAATATTGTTTGTTAGGGAAGATGGTAAAATTATTGAGGCAAATAGAGCTGCAGTTGAGACTTATGGATATAGCTATAATGAGCTTTTAAATATGAATATAAAAGATATAAGATGCAGTAATTTTGATTGCTTAATTCCAAGAGAGAAAAAAGAAGAGTATGATAAGGGTATACTTTTTGAAACTATTCATAAGAGAAAAGATGGAACAACACTTTATGTAGAAGTAAGCTCTAAGGGAACAATATTCAATGACGAGTATATAGTTCTTGAAATGATAAGAGATATTACTGACAGAAAACATACCGAAGAAAGACTTCAAAAATTAGCTTATTATGATCCAGTTACAGATCTTCCAAATAAAAAATACTTTAGTGAATATATTTTGGATGCTCTAGATAAAGCAAAAGAAAAAGATGAAATGATAGCAGTTCTATTTATAGATTTAGACAGATATAAAAAGGTTAATGACACAATGGGACATCTTATTGGGGATAAGCTTTTGAAAGGAGCAGCCGATAGGTTCAAAACTCTTGTAAATGACTCAGTATTTGCGACAAGAGTTGGAGGTGACGAGTTTATACTTGTACAATCTCATATAAAAAATCATGATGAAGCAGCTGACTTAGCTTATAGAATATTAAGCATTATTAAGGAACCTTTTAATTTTGATGGCGAAGAAATTCGAATAACAACAAGTATAGGAATAAGCCTATACCCGATACATGGAGAGGATGCATTGACCCTCATGAAAAATGCAGATATGTCTATGTACAGGGTTAAGAACAGCGGTAGAAATAATTATGAGTTCTATATACCTGGCATGAATAAGGAGGTCTATGAGAATATTGTTATAGAAAACAACCTTCATCATGCTTTAGAAAACAATGAGTTCGTTTTACATTACCAGCCAAAGTTTAATGCGCTTACAGGAAAAATTATAGGTATGGAAGCTTTAATACGTTGGGAAAATCCTAAGCTTGGGTTAGTACCGCCTGGCAAGTTTATAGATTTGGCTGAAGAAACAGGGCTTATAGTTTCTATAGGAAAATGGGTTTTAAAGAATGCATGCGAGCATAACAAGATATGGCAGGAATTAGGCTTTCCACCGATGAGAGTGGCAGTTAATCTTTCAGTTCGCCAATTTGAAGACGGAAACCTTGTACAGGTTGTAAAAAGTATATTGGAGGAAACAGGATTAGATCCAAAGTATCTTGAGCTTGAGGTTACCGAAACTATGGCTATGAAAAATATGGATTTAATAGTTAAGACTTTAAGAGAACTAAAAGATATGGGGATTCATATTGCTTTAGATGATTTTGGAACAGGCTATTCCTCTCTTAAATATTTAAGAAATATTCCAGTTGATACGCTTAAAATAGATAGATCCTTTATTAATGATATTAACAGCAATTCTAGTTATGTTGCTATTATTGACGCTATTATAGACATAGCCCAAAAATTAAGACTTGGTATCATAGCTGAAGGTGTAGAAACACTGGAGCAAAGCAAATTTCTCGTAGAGAAGAAATGCTTTGAAATGCAGGGATTTCTATTTAGTAAGCCTGTCAGTAAGGATGAATTTGAAAATATGCTTTTAAAATATAATCTTCAAGACAAATAAAAGGTGCCAAAGCTTAGGCACCTTTTATTTTATAGTATTCCTTCTGATTTTAAAATAGTTTCAAGTTCCTCTAATTTTTGAGAAAGATATAAAAATTTCTCTTTTACCACATCTGTTGATAGGTCTTCATTTTTAAGACCGTTTTCCATATTTTCAATTGTTTCTAAAGCTTCATCAATGTCCTTTTGAAGTAATTTTAATTTTTCTTCCTGCATTAGTAGTCTCCTTTAGTTTAAATTCTTTCTTAGTTTTTTAGATACTTTATCTTCTATAAAAGGGGCACCAAATTCAAATACCCTTTCATGCCCGCAGTTTGAACAAATGCATGAGCATATATCATATGGAATATCATCTATAACTGCTACTTGAATTTCTTCAGTAAGAAAATCTCCACCGCACATTTCACAAGGAGTGTGATTTATAACCTTGTATTCACTTTCTATATATTTCATTATATCTCTAACGGTCATTATAAACCTCCCCAAAAATATATCTCATTAAATGGTATCACTATATAAATTTAATTGCAATACTCTTAATTGCATCATCATATACTTTTAAGAGATGCTTATTCTTAAGCATCTCTTAAAAGTATTTTATAGTAAGGGAGGCTAAAGATGTGATAAATGTAATTTGGTTTATTATTTTAGTTTTCGGCATAGGTTTTGGCTTATTAACCGGAAGAGGTGATGTAGTATCAAAATCAGTTGTAAGCTCGGCTGGTTCTACAGTGGATTTTGTTATCAAACTTGTTGGGCTTATGTGTATTTGGTGTGGTGTTATGAAGGTTGCTGAGAAGAGTGGACTTACGGAAAAATTAGCCAAGCTATTGAGACCAGTTTTAAAGCTTGTATTTAAGGATGCCTCTAAAGATGAAAAAGCAATGGGTGCCATAGTTATGAACTTAACTGCTAACATGATGGGCCTATCTAATGCGGCTACCCCATTTGGAATTAAGGCAATGGAAGAAATGGATAGGTTAAATAAAGAAAAAGGTACTGCAAGTAATGATATGGCTTTATTTTTAGTTCTTAATGCTGCGTGTATTCAATTAGTTCCAACCACAGTGCTGTCTATTCGAGCGGCCAGCGGTTCTCAAAATCCAGGAGAGATTATTATACCGGCTGTAATTGCTACAACTGTAGCAGCTATAATGGGAATTATTTTTTGTAAGATATTACAGCGTTATTTTTAATTGTGAGGACAGCATATAAAAACAAAGAATGGAGAGAAGTAAGTAATGAGTATGATAGGAAACGACTTTAATAATATACTAGGGTATTTAAAAACATTGCTTTCCTTTAATTATTTTATAAAATCAATAATTGCAATTATTATTTTAGCAGTAATTGTTTATGGCAAGGTTAAGGGGGTTAAGGTTTATGATTGTTTTGTTGAAGGAGCAAAGGATGGTCTATCAATATGCTTAAGGATTTTCCCTTATCTATTAGCAATGCTGGTTGCTATTGCTGTTTTTAGAGAGTCAAAGGCATTAGACTATTTTACAACATTAGTGAAACCTGTTGTTCAATTAATTGGTCTTCCTCCTGAACTTGTGCCGCTAGTATTAGTGAAGCCATTATCAGGAAGCGGTGCTTTAGGGGTTTTATCTGATATTTTAATTAAGTATGGTGCGGACAGTTATATAGGAAGATTGTCCTCAGTTATTATGGGAACAACAGAGACTATATTTTATACGTTGACTGTTTATTTTGGGGCTGTTCATATAAAAAAAATAAGACATACTCTTTGGGCTGCTATTTTGGCAGATATGACAGCTATAATAATGGCTATATTATTAACGAGAATGATGTTTTAAAATCAAGCTTATTGGAGATAATGAAAGATAGATACAGATAATATGATAAAAGTTTGGTAATATACTTAAATAGGTTATTAAATAACATATAAAAGTGAAGTTAATAACTTGAAATTACAGTTTAATATATATATAATTATTACATAGTTGTGAATATGTCTATAAGTTATACATATTTCAGCAATATTTTTAAACGGGGGAAGTTATATGATAGAAATTAACAATGTAAGTAAAAGCTATAATGGCACAACCAAGGCTGTAGACAGCTTAAACCTGACAATACCTGATGGAGTTATTTTTGGTTTTCTAGGGCCGAATGGTGCAGGAAAAAGTACAACCATTAAAATGATTACAGGTGTACTGAATCCAGAAGGTGGAGACATAAAAATTAATGGAGTAAGTATAAAGGATAGGCCTTTAGAGGCTAAAAAACAGTTTGGATATGTACCTGACAGCCCAGATATGTTTTTAAGACTGAAAGGACTAGAGTATCTAAACTTCATGGCTGATATATATGATGTTTCAAAGGAAGTTAGAAAAGAAAGAATAGAAAGTTTAGCTAAAAGATTCGAAATGTCAGATGCAATAGGAGATAAAATACAAAGTTATTCTCATGGTATGAGACAAAAAATAGTTCTCATGGGAGCTTTAATTCATGATCCTTCTGTGTGGATATTAGACGAGCCTTTAACTGGTCTTGATCCAAAGGCATCCTATATATTAAAAGAAATGATGAGAGAACATGTGGATAGTGGGAAAACAGTATTTTTCTCTACTCATGTGCTTGAAGTTGCAGAGAAGATTTGCGACAGGGTTGCTATTATAAATAAAGGAAATATATTATTTTGTGGTACATTAGAGGAAATAAGGGAGCACTTCAAAACTAATGAATCACTAGAAAAAATGTTCTTGGAGCTTACTGAAAATGAATAAGTTTTTAACATTAACCAAAATTTTATTCAAAAATGGAGGAGAAGGTTTAGTACAAAAGAATAAGAAAAAGCTCCCTAAGACTATTGCCTTAATTGTACTAATGGTAGTTGCCTTTCTTCCAATGATGGCCTCCTTTGTAGCGATGGCCGCTGCTTCCTACGGTAGCTTCGCTAAGATGGGTCAAGAAGGCTTAATTTTAGAAATGGGTATTATAGCAGCTTGTTTTATAATATTCGTTTTTGGTATTTTCTATGTTATGAGTACATTTTATTTTTCTACAGATGTGGAGAAGCTTTTGCCATTGCCGCTAAAGCCATCTATGATAATAGGATCTAAATTTACAGTAGTTATGCTGTATGAGTATTTAACTATGCTTGTGTTCTTACTTCCTATAATGGTTACCTTTGGAGTAATGAGTAAAGCAGGTATACTTTATTACTTGTATATGATATTAATATTTCTTGCTATTCCAGTTGTACCACTTGTAGTTGCATCTTTAATTAGTATGCTTATAATGAGGTTCTTACCTTTTGCTAAAAATAAGGATGCCTTCAGAACAATTGCTGGTATATTAGGTTTAGGAATAGGTATTGGATGTAATATTTTATTCCAAAAACTTGGATCAAGTACAGAAAATCCAGAGCAGTTAGTTCAGCTTATGATGCAGGGAAATAATTCTTTAGTTGGAACAAGTTCAAAGATTTTTCCTAGTGCCAAGCTTGCTGTTAATGCTATGCTTCATAGTGGAGAACTTAAGGGGCTCGTAAATCTTATACTTTTCTTTGTAGTATCAATAGCATTGATATTAATTTTACTTATCCTTGGAGAAGCTCTGTACTTTAAAGGAGCAATCGGCATATCAGAAGCATCTTCAAAGAGAAGAAAGTTAAGCAAAAGAGAACTTGAAGAAAGTACAGTTCAAAGTTCTTCGTTAAAATCTTATACAGTTAAGGAATTGAGGATATTATTTAGAACCCCGGCTTATTTTATGAACTGCGTATTAATGAATTTTCTGTTTCCTGTAATTTTTTTGATACCTTTCTTTTCACAGCCGCAGATGATGAGTGAGCTTGGAAAGGTGAGAGATGTATTAAACAGCAATAGTGTTCCAGGTATAGTAATAGGTATAGTTTTTGGATTTATGATGTTTATATCTGTGGCTAATCCAACTTCAACGACCTCCATATCCAGGGAAGGTCAAAATATATTTGTATGCAAGTATCTTCCTATAAGCTATAAAAAGCAGATTATTTCTAAGGTATTATCAGGGATTATACTTAACTTTATAGGCCTTGGGCTTATGATAATTGTAGCAATGGTAATATTAGTTCCACCTGTTTATTTGCTTATTCAAGTGATAATAATTGCAGTTTTAGTTAGTCTGTTTGCTAACTTTATTGGAATTCTAATTGACTTGAATTTTCCTAAATTACAGTGGGATACGGAACAAAGAGCTGTTAAACAAAATATGAATGTATTAATACTAATGCTTTTAGGCTTCATAATCGGAGGCATATCCGTTGCAGCAGTGGGAATACTAAAACTTAATTTATGGACTGCTTTTGGAACATTAGCAGGTATTTATCTAGTATTGGATATATTACTTTATTGGATATTAAGTACTGCTGGTGTAAAGTTGTTTAAAAAAATTCAGGCTTAAAAATACAGCTAATGGTTATAAACCATTAGCTGTATTTTTATATTTTATTAATAAAATTAGATTTTATAAATCTCCTTTTAAATAGAACCATTAATAACATGCCATCTATAAACCATTGAAGAGTGGTTATCCACCAGACATATACGACGGATATTTTTACTACATAAATAAAGTAATACATTAGAGGAAGTCTTATGAGCCAGCTTGAAATAAGGGAAACAGTAAAAGGTGTTTTAGTATCGCCAGCGCCTTTTAATGCCCCCCAAGAATCATTGAAAGTGCCATAAAGGGTTGTTCTATAGAAGCTATCATTAAGCAAATAGAACCTGTTTTTATAACTTCTATCTCTGAGGTGCTGATAAATGCTCTTATTAATATATTAGGCATAGTTAAGAATAATATGGAGCATAAACTCATAGTAATCACTCCTAAAATAGTACAGGTATATGCATACTCTTTTGCTCCTTCATAGTTTTCCTCTCCTATCTTATGACCAACCAAGGTAGTAGCGGCAACTGAAAAACCCCATCCAGGCATAAAGGATATGCCTTCAATTGTAGTAGTTATTTGATTTGCGGCAAAAGCTATAGTACCTAAATGCATAATAAAGAAGGTGCTTAAAAGTCTGCTTATGCTGAAGGAAGCTTCCTGTAAAGAAGAAGGAATAGACAGTTTAAGCATTTCTTTAATTTTGATTGTACTTAGCTTTGTTATATATTTAAATTTGATTTTAATTCGGGATTTCCTAATAGTATATATTAGTAAAAATATAAAGCCAATAATTTGAGCTGAAGCAGTAGCAATAGCTGAACCTTTTATTCCAAGCTCAGGAAAGTGAAGGTTTCCGAATATTAAAAGCCAGTCAAGTCCTATATTTACTATGTTTACAATAATAGAAACTATGAGAGGTGTTTTTGTATTGCCGGAGCCTCTTAAAACAGCGCTAAGTATATTGGCAAGCATATTAAAGAAAATTCCAAAGGAGGTTATTCTCATAAATAAAACTCCGAAGGTTATTACTTCCCCTTTGGCTCCGGCAAGGTTTAGTATTTCATCACAAAACAGAAAAGCTGATAAAGCTATAAATAAAGCAATAACGCCTCCCAATAGCAAACCTAAGGCAGCATATTCCTCAGCTTTATTAATGTTTTTAGCTCCAATACTTCGGGCAACTAAAGAAGTTACACCAACTGAAATACCAACAGAAATAAAAATACCAGTAAAAGTAGACATTATTTCCGAGGAAAGTCCCACTGTACTTACAGCTACATTTCCTCCGTATTTTCCAACCATCATTGTATCAAATACCCATATCATCATATAAAGTACCATTTCACCTACAGCAGGAAGTGCAAGTGAAAGTACATTATGTATCGTATCTTTTTTTAGCATATAATCCTCCGCATATCGAATTAAAATAAGCACAACTTAAATGGTAATATATTCTTATAGATAAAGCAACTATATGAAAGGTTTAGTTAAAATAAAGATATTTAGCAAATTATATAGGGGATATTGTAACAATTTGATAAAAAATGTTTAAATAAATTATAATATTATGATATTATATAGATAGTTATATTTTTCGGCTGTGCATAAAGAGGTGAGTAATATGCTGGGATGGAGAGATCTCTATGAACAGTGTAATAGTTGTGAAAAATGTTCTCTTTCTACGAATAGAAAAAACATGGTCTTTGGAGATGGGAATCTAAAGGCGGCTATCATGTTTATAGGAGAAGCACCAGGAGCAGATGAAGATGAGCAGGGGAAACCTTTTGTAGGAAAGGCTGGACAGCTATTGACAAAGGGACTTACAGCTTTAAATTTAATGAGAGATAGGGATTATTATATTTGTAATATTTGCAAATGTAGACCTGAAAATAATAGAACCCCATATGATGAAGAAACAGAAAGTTGTTTACCTTATTTAAGAAATCAGGTTGCTTTAGTTAAACCTAAAATTATAGTATGCCTGGGAGCAACTGCTATGAAAAATATTATAGATAGGGATTGGAAAATAACAAGGGATAGAGGAAAATGGATTGAAAGAAAAGGCTATAGTATGATAGCTACATTTCATCCAGCAGCTTTATTCAGAGATGAGTCTAAAAAACAATTGTTCTGGAAGGACTTGAAAAATATTAGACAAAAGTACGATGAACTGCTTAATAAAACTAATTAGATTTGGAGAAAATAAGAAAAGCTATTCAACAAATGATTGTAAGGGGCGGAATAATAATGAAGGCAGAGTATGTAAACCCATTTTTAGAAGCTTTTAATAATGTTGCCCAGCAGGTAATAAACATAAAACCTGAAAAGGGAAAATTGTACGTTAAAGAAGGCAGTACTAAATCTGGAGATGTAGCAATTACTATAGGTGTTACTGGAGATTTAGCAGGTAGTGTAGTATTAAGCATGAGTGAGGATACAGCAAAATTTATAGCATCAAGAATGATGTTTGGAATGGAAGTTAAAGAACTTGATGATATGGCTAAAAGTGCTATATCGGAACTTGGAAATATGGTAGCGGGCAATTCGGCAAGCTTTTTTATGAATATAGGAAAAAATATAAATATTACACCGCCAAGCCTTTATACAGGAAAAAACATGACTATTTATGCATATAAAGGTAAGGCACTTTGTGTGCCGATGAATGTTGGAAATGAAACTATAGAAATTGATATTTCAGTTTCTTAATATGATTATCAATATATATTAAAAATAGGAGCAAAATTTTGCTCCTATTTTTATTCGAATATATTTAAGACTGATCCAAATATATCTTTATTAGCTTTAATTTTATCTTCACTTCCAAGCACGCAGAAGTAATTTTGTTTCATGCAGTCAGTTATTAAGGTTCCAAGAGAACGGATATCTTCTTTTGCAGTGCCTAAAATTTCATCTCTTTCTTTTTGAACATGAGCCTGGGTAATATTTCTTATATAATATTCATCTGATACTATACCTTTCATTGAAGGTGTAAGTGGTGAATCAAGTTCACTTATAGTACCTATTATATATTTAGTCATTTCACGTTCATCAGCATCAAAGTTTTGAGCAAAATCTCCGGCTTTATCATACGCTGCTAAGGTTTCCTTAAGATTTGGATCTCGATAAGAGCTGAATACTGTGTTTCCTCCCCACTGGAAGTTTGCAAAGGCACCATAGGCCCCTCCTTGTACTCTAACCTTATTCCATAAGTAATCAAAACCGATTATGGTTTTTAAAACCTGAAGGCTTCCAGTATAAGAATAACCTAGTTCTTTAAAGTTATAAGCCTTAGCTACATACTGTACCTTTGAAGAAGTCATAAGGCCTTCATTAAGGGCAGAGGGTTCAAAATTATAAGATAATTTTTCTGGATTCTCAATGCTTAAGCTGTTATATAAGCTTACAAAGCTCTTTTCGAAGCTTTCGTAATCTTTTTCCTCACCAGTAAAGCTTAATATAAGATTATTTCTATTAAATATAAGCTTTGAAAGATGCTTAAAGCTTTCTACTGTTTCAGCATATCTAGCTTCAAAATTATTATCTAGATCAGAAATAAACTTATAGAAAGACAGACCAATAAGAGTTTCTTCATATTTAGCAATAGGAGAGAAATAAGAAGCAGCTCTTTTTGCAGCTACAGTATGGCCTCTCTGCAGCATTCTCATCTCCATCCTTGATTTCATTTCTTGAACTATTTCCTTTATACGTTTTTTATCTTCAAATTTTGAATGAAGCATTATTTCTTCGATTATTTCAATCAACTTAGGAAGTTTTTCTACTAAAGCCTTTGCTCTTACTGTAAACTTTGGATAAAAAACATCCCTTTTTCCGCACTCAGCAAAAGCTTCACCGCCAAAGCGAATTCCGCCTGTATTAATATTTATAACGTTTGAAAGCTCTTCATAGCTGTATTTTTCTGTTCCTATTTTGCCGAGAACTGAAGATAGAAGGCTTATATATGGGAGCTTATCCTGAGGAACGGTGCTTGAGTCAAAATACATATTTATGTAAGCTATTCCGCTCGTAAAAATAGGATGTACTAAAGTCTTAATACTATTTATCTGAGCTTCTAATAAAGGAAGAGTTTCTGATTTTTTATCTATGTCTTCTAAAGATAGTAAAGGTATTGTTTTTAAAACCTCAGAAGAGTCAGGAGTCACTTGCCTTTCCTTAAGTTTATTTGTATTCTCAATTATTTTATTAAGCTCACTGTCACTTAGACTTGATTTGTAATCGGTAAGCTTATTTTTTAATTCCTCTGCTTTTCTTTCAGCTAAGCCCTTTTTAGGGTTTACTATAACTAGAGAACTGTGAGTATTGTTTAGCAGATATTTCTCTATAAGCTTTTCAAAATAATTTGTAGTAAGAGCTTCTTTTACTTTATTTAGAGTATCTTCATACTCAAGATGCATAAGAGGATCTTCATCATAAAGCCAGCTGTCCATACACTTGATTCCATACATCAAACCTCTTGGATACCCATCGAATTCAGCTTCTCTTAATTGGAATTCTTTAATATTAATTGAAGATTCAATGAGTTTCTTGTCAATTCCTTTTTGAACAAGAGCTGTAAGTGTATCAGAGATAACCCTTTTGAAAGCTTCTAACTTGCTTTCGCTGGAGTTTTTAACCACAACACTGAAGGTAGGCTGAAGTACGCTGCTGTCATAAGAACCAAATACATCTTTTCCAAGATCTGCGTCAATTAAAGCTTTTTTAAGAGGCGCTGCAGGAGTTTCAAGAAGTAAGTGCTCTAGTATATCAAAAGCTAAGGACAATTCTTTATCAGTAGATTTCCCTATAACGTAGTTAAGACTTAGGAAGGATTTATCCTCTTCTTTTTCGTTATCGGATATTGGGTAATCTAATACCAGCTTTCTTTCTGCTTCAAAGGTTTTCTGAACCGGTATTTCAGAGTCTACTTCTATTTTATCAAAGTTCTTTAAGTATTCTTCATCTATAAACTTTAACTGCTCGGTTATATTCATAGCTCCATAAAGGAATATATAGCTGTTTGAAGGATGATAAAACTTCTTATGAAAAGCAGTAAACTGTTCTTGAGTTAAATCAGGTATAAATTCCGGGTCTCCGCCTGATTCAACGCCGTATGGTGTGTCAGGAAATAATGATTCTTGAACCTTTCTCATAAGAATAGATTCAGGAGAAGAAAGAGCGCCCTTCATTTCATTATAAACCACACCCTTATAAGTCAGTTCATCCTCTTTGTTTTCAAGCTCATAATGCCACCCTTCCTGCATCATTATTTCAGGGTATTTATAAATGTTAGGGTAAAGCACAGCATCAAGATATACATCCATAAGATTGTGAAAATCTTTATCATTTCTGCTTGCGACTGGGTACATAGTTTTGTCTGAAAAAGTCATAGCGTTTAAAAAAGTATTAAGAGAACCTTTGATTAATTCAACAAAAGGCTCCTTTGAGGGAAATTTTCTAGATCCGCATAAAACAGAATGCTCAAGTATGTGAGCAACTCCAGTGCTGTCAGTTGGTGGAGTTCTAAAGCTTATTGAAAATACCTTGTTATCATCATCGTTTTGAAGGTATAAAAGCTTAGCACCACTTTTTTCGTGTTCGAATATGAAGGCCATTGAATTGATGTCTTTAATATTTTTTTGTTCTAATAGCTTAAAGCCGCTATAAACTTTATTAAGTTGTAATTCCATCTATATAACTACTCCTTTCTAATACCATATAAATTTATATTGTCCAAATTATGGGGCAATTATTATATATTCTCTTAATGTAGAAAAATTCCTTTTAAAATAAGCAAAATATGTATAGAATAAATAGGTAGGCTTGTAAGCGGTTTAAATAATAGAGGTGTAATAATGTTTGAAATAGATGAGCAAAAGTTAAAAAATACTGTTGGAAATATAATATATGCAAGAGGCCTTGATCTGTATCTAAGAAATAAAATCAGACGCATGGACTTAAGTGTAGAGGATATGGGCGGCGAAGACTTTTTAGATATTGATGCGTTAGTAGAATCATCCTATGGAATTGAAAATTACAATGTAAATGTTAAAGTAGGACAAATAACTGGAAGAATAGGCTTTGATTGTGATTGCGAGTATTGTGCAAGCAGTGAGAAGCTTTGCAAACATGTAATTGCTGTTTTGTTAAAGCTAAACAGAGAAAAAGATACTCTAATAAGAAAACAAAGTGGGTTAAATTCTAGAAAAACAAACGATTTTATTAATTACTTTAAAAACAATATGATCCCTTCAGAGGAAAAGCATTTAAGGGAAGTATCCTTAGAAGTAAAATATAACGTAGAGTTTGATGATGAAAGAAAAACAACTATTGAACTTAAGGTTGGTGAAAATAAAACTTATGTAGTTAAAAATATGAGAGATTTTTTATCTGCTGTGGATAATAAGGATGCTGTTATTGAATTTGGTAAAAGCTTTACTTACGATCCGTCATTATATGATTTTAAGGAAGAAGATAAACCTCTAATAGATTTACTTTTAGAAGTATATCAAACGGATAAAATGATATCTGCTGACAGCAGCTTCCATGGATATTGGAACAGACCAGCGAGCCTTTTATCAGGAAAAAAGGCAGTGTTAACTGACAGGCAGGCTAAAAGGTTTTTTAATCTTATGAAAGGGAGAAGCTTCGATGCTTCCGTAGATAACTTAAGCTTAAGCAATATAAAAATACTCGAAGAAAACATGCCCTTGGAATTTGATATAAAGCTTACTAATGCAGCTTTAGTTATAAAGCAGAATGAAGATTTGCCTATACCACTTACAGATGATGGAGAGCATTTTTTTTATAAAAATAATATTTATCATCCTCTAAAGGAACAAGCAAAATTTTATCTTCCTTTTTACAGGGAAATATCAAATTCAAGAACTAAAAGTATGAGCTTTAATAAAGCTGATGTTGAAAAGGTTGCTTCATACATAATTCCTAATATAAAAAGTATAAGTCAAAAGGTAAATATAGATAAGTCCTTGGAAAAGAGACTTTATGAAGAGGAATTAAAAATAAATATTTATTTAGATAAAGAAGAAGAGGGAGTTTCTGCAGATGTAATATTTAAATATGGAAATATTGAAATCAATCCTCTTAATGAAAAGGATAAATATGATGAAAAAAAGGTTTTAATAAGGGATGTAACTAAGGAACTTAAGCTTATATCCTACTTAATAAGTGCAGGTTTTAGGGAAGATAAATTCAACTATAAGCTTAAGGATGAAGAAAAGTTAGTTGAGTTCTTAACGGAAGGATTAAGCTTTCTTCAGGAACAGGGAGAGGTTTACTACTCCGAAAAGTTTAAAAATATGAGGGTATATACTTCTTCAAATATTAAATCAAACATAAGACTTAATGATGAAGATCTCTTAGAGTTTTCTTTTAATATAGAAGGAATAGATAAGAATGAACTTAAGGATATATTAGGTGCTTTAAAGCAGAAGAAAAAATATTACAAGCTAAAAAAAGGCGGTTTTGTTTCGCTTCAAAATAAAGAACTTCAAGATATGGGAAGTATGATAGAATACTTGGATATTAAAGATTCGGATTTAGAGAAAGATAGAATTCTTCTTTCAAAGTACAATGCACTTTATATAGATCAAAATCTTAAAGGAAATAATATGATTTATGTAGAGAAAAATAAAAGATTCAGAGAGCTTGTAAATAATGTAAGAGAGGTCTCTGAAATGGATTTTAAGTTGCCAGAGCATTTAGAAGGTATAATGAGAGGATATCAGAAATTTGGCTTTAAGTGGTTTAAAACTCTTTCAAGCTGCGGTTTTGGCGGAATACTCGCAGATGAAATGGGGCTTGGAAAAACGCTGCAGACAATAGCTTTTATTGAATCAGAAGTAAATGAAAATACAGAGAGAAGGCCCTCTCTAGTAGTAGCGCCAACTTCTTTAGTTTATAACTGGAAAAGTGAAATAGAAAAATTTGCTCCTAATCTAAAGTCTATAGTTATATCAGGCTCAAAGGATGAAAGGGAAGAGAAGAGAAGAGAAATTGAGGAAGCAGATATTGTAATAACCTCTTATCCATTAATAAGAAGAGATATTGAAGAATATAAAGAGATAAAATTTAGATATTGCATATTGGATGAAGCTCAGCAGATAAAAAATCCTGCTTCTATAAATGCTCAATCTGTTAAAGAATTAAAAGCACAAGGATATTTTGCACTGACAGGCACTCCAATTGAAAATTCCTTAACAGAGCTATGGTCTATTTTTGATTTTATAATGCCAGGGTATTTATTGTCACATAGTAAGTTTTTAAGAAAATATGAAACACCAATAGTTAAAAACAAGGATGAAAAGGCATTAGAAGAGCTTAATAAGCATGCAAAGCCTTTTATATTAAGAAGACTTAAAAAGGACGTTGTAAAAGAGCTGCCTCCTAAGATAGAACACAAGCTTATAGTAGAAATGACAGAAGAACAGAAGAAGCTTTATGCAGCTTTTATAGAAAAGGCTAAACAAGAGGTTAGTAATGAAATAAGTGAAAGAGGTTTTAACAGGAGTAAAATAAAGATACTTTCTATCCTAACTAGACTAAGACAAATCTGCTGCGATCCTTCAACTTTTGTTGAAAACTTTGAGGGTGAAAGCGGAAAGATGCTTGCCCTTGATGATTTACTTGTAGACAGTATTAATGAAGGTCACAGAATTTTATTATTTTCTCAATTTACCTCTGTACTTAAGAATATAGCAAAAAGGTTAAATTTAAATAATATTGATTATATGTATTTGGATGGTCAAACTAAAACAGAAGACAGAGGCAAGATGGTTGCGGAATTCAATAAAGGACAAAGCAGTATATTTCTTATTTCTCTTAAAGCAGGAGGCACAGGGCTTAATCTAACAGGGGCTGATGTAGTTATTCATTTCGACCCATGGTGGAATCCGGCTGTTGAAGAACAGGCTACAGACAGAGCTCATAGAATTGGCCAGCAGAAAACTGTTGAGGTAATAAAAATTGTTGCCCAAGGTACTATTGAAGAAAAAATTTATAATCTTCAGGAGAAAAAGAGAGAAATTATAAAATCAGTTATGGGTGAAGAAAGCAGTGAGGAAAGCTTAGTTTCACAAATGACACAGGAAGAAATAGAAGAATTATTTAAGTTTTAGCATTAAATTTATAAAAATGGTAAAAAATATTGACATAAAGATGGTTGTGGAATATTATTATAATTAATAAAGTATATAAATGCAGTGATGGGAAGAGTAGCAAAGGAAAGTGTTTTAAAGAGAGCTGGATTAGGTGAAAGCCGGCAGCATGGAAGCTTGTGAACATGGCCCCAGAGCAACTTGCTTGAAGAATAGTAGGGCATGTCGGCGGCAACCGTTATATTGCGGGGTGATAAAAACCTGTCTTAACTGATAAGGTGGAGTCACTTGGTGAGTTACTTATGGTGACATAAGTATAAATTAGAGTGGTAACGCGTATATTACGTCTCTATGTGGAGTTTTCTGCATAGAGACTTTTTTATTTGCTCTGCATATTGCTTTAAGTAACTGGAAATCATTTTATATAGGAGGAATTGATTATGACAAAGAAACCATATTACATTACAACACCAATTTACTATCCATCTGCAAACTTACACATAGGAAATACTTATACTACTGTTGCGGCAGATGCTTTGGCTAGATTTAAAAGACTAACAGGCTATGAAGTGTTTTTCCTAACAGGAACAGACGAACACGGTGAAAAGATTCAAAGAATTGCAGAAGGCAAGGGAGTTACACCAAAGGAATATGTTGATGAAATAGTAGCAGGAATTAAAGACCTTTGGAAGCTTATGAACATAAGCTATGACAAGTTCATAAGAACCACAGACAGTTATCATGAAAAGGCTGTTCAAAAGATAGTTACACAGCTTTATGAACAAGGTGATATATACAAGAGCTCCTATGAAGGACATTACTGTATACCTTGTGAATCCTTTTGGACTGAAACACAGCTTGTTAACGGCAACTGTCCGGACTGCGGCAGACCAGTAGAAAAAAGAACTGAAGAGGCTTATTTCTTCAAAATGTCAAAGTATGCTGACAAGCTTATTGAATATATAGAAACTCATCCGGAGTTTATACAGCCAGAGTCCAGAAAGAATGAGATGCTTAATAACTTTTTAAGACCAGGTCTCCAAGATTTATGTATTTCAAGAAACTCCTTTAACTGGGGCGTTCCTCTTGAGTTTGACCCAGGTCATGTAGTTTATGTTTGGATAGATGCATTATCTAACTATATAACTGCTCTTGGATATAACAACGATGTAGATACAGAGCTTTACGGAAAGTTTTGGCCTGCAGATGTTCATCTTATAGGAAAAGATATTTTAAGATTTCACACTATATACTGGCCAATTATGCTTATGGCTCTCAATATACCACTTCCCAAACAGGTATTTGGTCATGGCTGGCTTTTAGTAGATGGAGGGAAAATGTCTAAATCAAAGGGTAACGTAGTTGACCCTGTTGTACTTGCTCAGCATTTTGGAGTTGATGCTATAAGATACTATCTATTAAGGGAAATACCTTTTGGTTCAGATGGACTATTTAATAATGAAATATTTATAAAGAAAATAAATTCAGATTTAGCTAATGACTTAGGAAACCTTTTATCCAGAACGGTAGCTATGATTGAGAAATATTTTGGAGGAGCTATTCCTGCACCAACAGCCAGAGAAGCTATAGATAATGAGCTTATAGGACTTGCACTTGAAACTCCTAAGAAAGTAGAAGCACATATAGATAACTTAAGAATTCCAGAAGCTTTAGCTGAAATTTGGACTTTAATCAGAAGAGCTAATAAATATATAGATGAAACAACACCATGGATATTAGCTAAGGATGAAAGCAAGAAGGAAAGATTAGGAACAGTTCTATATAACCTAGCAGAAACTCTAAGATTTGCTTCAGTGTTAATTTCTTCCTTCTTACCTTATACCTCACAAAAGATAAACGAGCAGTTAAATGTTAATCTAACAGCTTGGGATAGTTTATCAGCCTTTGACGGAACTGAATCTTCTGCTAAGGTTAAAAAGGGAGAAGCTATATTCCCAAGAATAGATGTTGAAGCTAAGCTAAAAGAGCTTGAAGCTTTAAAAGAAGTTAAGGAAGAACCAAAGCAGACTATGCAGCCTTTAAAAGAAGAAATAACTATAGATGATTTTGAAAAGATAGACTTAAGAGTAGTTAAGGTTTTAGCCTGTGAGCCAGTAAAAGGAGCTAGAAAGCTCTTAAAGCTTAAGGTTGATTTAGCTGGTGAAGAAAGACAGGTAGTTTCAGGCATAGCACAGTGGTATAAAGGCGAGGATTTAGTAGGCAAATATGTTGTTTTAGTAGCTAACCTAAAGCCTGTAACCTTAAGAGGAGAGCTTTCACAAGGTATGATACTTGCAGCATCAACTGATGATGATAGCAAGCTGTTTACAGTAAGCATACCAGGTGATCTTCCAACAGGAAGCCAGGTAAGGTAATAAGAATTTATTAAACGCGGAATAATTAGAAGATAGATAGAACACAGAAAGAAATCTACATTTTTTAGTACTATTTTCTGTGTTCTATGATTTTCTGATTTTCCGCGTTTATGTTTATTTACTTACAGTAATATTGATTTAACTACAAATTTTGCTATAATTATAGGTATATATTATATTTGTCCGGAGAGATTATTATGTATAAGATGTTTGAGGGGTGCAATATGAAACGTAATAAAATATTTATGCCTAGCGTTATAACATTACTTACAGCAGCATTAATTTTGACAGTTGTAGTAGGCAATATAAAATTTTCAAAGACTCAAAAGGAACTTTCTGAGTTAAAAGGAACTATAAAAACTACCATAACTACAAATTCCAATGATACTAAGACAGATAAAACTGAAGCAGATGCTGATAAAAAAGAAACTGAAGAAAATAAAACTGATTCAAGTAGTACAAGCACCAATAGTACAACCACAAGCACTAATAATAGTACAACAAAAAATAATACAACTACAAATAGCACTAATAAAAATACTAAGACTAATTCTACAACTACACAAAATAAAACAAATACAACTACTACTAATAATAGCACAACAAATTCAAAAAATAGATAATTTTAATAAGACAGTTCTAATCAGATAACTGTCTTATTTTTATTGAGTAACTGTCATTCAGAAAAGATTGTCTCCTACTTGACTAAATCAGAGTTAAATAGTAGGATATAGGTATAAAAATAATTCATATTAAAATTATCGGATATAGTAAAGTAATTGTATAGAAATTTGATTTCAATCACAGAATAAAATGGAAAATGGTTATAAAATTAAATCATAGTAAAATAGTCGGATTTAATTAATTAAAAGGAGATTAACATATATGGAAAGTAAATTATTAAAAATAGAAAATTTGAAAACTAAAATAGAAGACAAGGAAATATTAAAAGGCCTAAACTTAGAAATAGGTAAAGGTGAAGTTCATGCTATTATGGGTCCTAACGGAGCAGGAAAGTCTACTCTTGCAAATACACTAATGGGTCATCCAAAATATGAAATAGTTGAAGGTGAAATCAGCTTTGAAGGTGAAATCATAAATGAGCTTAAAGCTAACGAAAGAGCGAAGAGGGGATTATTCTTATCCTTCCAGTATCCTGAAGAAATACCAGGTGTAACAGTAGAAAACTTTTTAAGAACTGCAAAGATAGCTGTAACAGGAAAGCCATTAAAGGTTATGGCTTTTAAAAAGTCGTTAAAGGAAAAAATGGAACTTCTTGAAATGAAGGAAGAATACGCTCAGAGATATTTAAATCTAGGTTTTTCCGGTGGCGAAAAGAAGAAAAATGAAATACTTCAAATGGCAATACTTGAGCCAAAGCTTTCAATATTAGATGAAACAGATTCAGGGCTTGATGTTGATGCAATAAGAATTGTGGCTCAAGGAGTTAATTCTTTAAAGAACAGTGAGAATTCTATACTTATAATAACTCACCATAATAAAATACTTGATTATTTAAAACCAGACTATATTCATATATTAGTAGATGGAAAAATTGTTAAGACTGGAGACTTCTCCTTAGCAAAAGAAATTGAAGCTAATGGTTATGAAGCCTTTAGATCTTAATCGCATAAGCGAGGTGGAGGATATGGAAGAAAGAACTAGGAAGAAGACCTATGTAGAAGAATTAGATAGAGGTATATACGACGTTAAAAACGAATTTAAATATAGTTATAAAGCAGATGAGGGGTTATCTCCTGATATAATACGGGAAATTTCTAGAGAAAAGAATGAACCTCAGTGGATGACAGATTTTAGATTAAAATCATTAGAAATATACAACAACATTCAAGTTCCGCCATGGGGACCAGATATAAGTGAATTAGACATTGAAAATATAGTAACATACGTTAAGCCCAATACAGAAATGAAGGGCACTTGGGAAGAGGTTCCTGAAGAAATTAAAAAGACCTTTGATCTTCTAGGTATACCTGAAGCAGAAAAAACTTCTCTAGCAGGGGTTGGAGCACAGTATGATTCAGAGGTTGTTTACCACAGCATCAGAGAAGACTTGGTTAAAAAAGGTGTAGTTTATACAGATATGGAAACAGCTATAAAGGACTACGAAGATATAGTTAAAGAGTACTTTATGACTTGTGTTCCTCCAAGCGATCACAAATTTGCAGCACTTCATGGAGCAGTTTGGTCAGGCGGATCCTTTGTGTATGTGCCTGAAGGGGTAGAAGTAGATATTCCACTTCAATCTTATTTTAGACTAAATGCACCAGGGGCAGGACAGTTTGAGCATACATTAATAATAGTTGAAAAGAATGCAAAACTTCATTTTATAGAAGGCTGTTCAGCACCGAAGTATAATGTTAATAATCTTCATGCAGGCTGTGTAGAATTGTTTGTAAAAGAAGGCGCGAGACTAAGATACAGCACAATTGAAAACTGGTCAAAGAATATGTATAACCTAAATACAAAGAGAGCAATAGTAGAAAAAGACGGACTCATGGAATGGGTATCAGGTTCCTTTGGATCAAAGGTTTCTATGCTTTATCCTATGACTATTTTAAAAGGTGAAAGAGCCAAGGCGGAATTTACAGGCATAACTTTTGCAGGTAAGGGACAGCATTTAGATACAGGCTGTAAAATGGTTCATGCAGCACCTTATACTACTTCAACAGTAAATTCAAAGTCGATATCTAAAGGCGGCGGGGTTGCGCTTTACAGAGGAGCATTAAGAGTAGCACCAAATGCTCATCATGTAAAATCAACAGTATCCTGTGAATCCTTAATGCTTGATAATATATCAAAGTCAGATACAATTCCAGTAATTGATTTGATGAATGATGAAGTAGATATCGGACATGAAGCTAAAATTGGAAGAATAAGCGATGAGGCTATATTCTATCTAATGAGCAGGGGAATTAGTGAAGAGGAAGCAAAGGCAATGATAGTTAGAGGCTTCGTAGAGCCTATAGCAAAAGAGCTTCCCCTTGAATATGCAGTTGAAATGAATAACCTTATCAAGCTTGAGCTTGAAGGTACTATAGGATAGGAGGTAAAAGTCCTAAATGGACTTTTACGGGCAGCCTAGCGAGTGGGAACGAGCGAGTACAGGGTGCCCGGTGAAAGGAGGTAAATTATATGAATAATTCATTATATATGTTCAACGAAAAAGAAAATAAAACTTTAAATACCCTCCCCGTGATAACCTGGAGATGGCTTAAGGTTAATGAGCTTAACTTAAAGAATTATAAACTTACAAATGTTCCAGAATATAATAAAGAATTTTTGGTTGAAGGCAGCTTTAGCGATGTTATAGTTAAGGAAATGCATTCAAGCTTAAAGATAAATGAAAATATAAAATACTATGTAAATAAAGAAGAAAACTATGGCGTATCAGATGAATTTACAGCACTTGGTGAAAAATCCTATAATGCAGGAATATTTGTTCATGCACCAAGAAATACAAAATTAGCTGAGCCAATAAGACTGGAATATAAATTAGATAATGAAAATCCAATAGTTATAGATAATAATGTTATTGTAGCTGAGGAAAACAGTGAAATTACAGTAGTTATTGATTATACAACTATAGATGATGCAGATGCATTTCATAATGGTGTAACTAAGGTTTATGCAAGAGACAATGCGGTAGTGAATATAATAAAGGTTCAAAGAATGAATAGTAAGTCCTATCATTTTGATTCCCAGGTTGCCTACAGCGGTTATGGAGCAAAGGTTAACTGGATTCAAGTAGAGCTTGGAGCTAAAAACAGTGTGACTAACTACATTAATAATTTAAATGAAGAAAATAGTGAAGCTAATATCAGCTCAGTGTACTTAGCTGATGGTGAGAGAACTATCGATTTAAGTTATTTAATGAACCATAGAGGAAGAAGAAGCTTAAGTAATATAGAAACCAGAGGAGCTTTAAAGGATAAAGCTAAAAAGGTATTTAGAGGTACTCTTGATTTCAAGCATGGAGCAAGCCGATCTAAGGGAAGTGAGGAGGAATATGCTATACTTCTTGATAAAACGGTAAAGTCAGATGCGATTCCGCTTTTACTTTGTTCAGAGGATGATGTTGAAGGACAGCATGCAGCAAGTGCAGGTCAAATAGACAGCGATAAGTTATTTTATTTAATGAGCCGTGGGTTAGATGAGAAAGAAGCCAAAAAACTAATTATAGAAGCTTCCTTTGCACCTATAATAGATAAAATTCCTTTAGAGGATTTAAGAAACACTATTACAGAGGAAGTTCACAGGAGAATTGTAAATGCGTGATTTTAAGGTAGAAGAGTTTAGAAAAGATTTCCCAATACTTTCTGAAACTGTACACGGTAACCAATTGGTTTATTTAGATAATGCAGCAACAACTCACAAGCCAAATCAAGTACTTGAGGCTATGAGAAATTATCATCATAAGCATAACGGAAATCCACACAGAGGAGCACATTACCTCTCCGTAATGGCTACAGAAGCTTATGAAAATACTAGAGAAAAGGTAAGAAAGTTTATAAATGCTGCTAGAACAGAGGAAATAATATTCACTAGAAATGCTACAGAATCCTTAAACTTGATTGCTTACTCCTATGGTATGAATTTTATAAATGAAGGCGACGAGATTGTTCTTTGTATATCAGAGCACCACAGCAATATAGTTCCTTGGCAGAAGGTTGCAAAGGCTAAGAAAGCAGTTTTAAAGTATATGTATTTAAACTCGGACTTCAGACTTGATATGAATGAAGTTAAAGAAAAAATAACTGATAAGACGAAGCTTGTTGGAATTGCCCAAATGTCAAATGTGCTTGGAACTATATATCCGGTAAAAGAAATAGCAGAGTATGCTCATTCAAAGGGAGCTGTAGTTTTAGTAGATGGAGCACAGGCTGTACCACACATAAAGGTTGATGTAAGAGATGTAGATGCTGACTTCTTCGTATTTTCAGGACATAAAATGCTTGCGCCAATGGGTATTGGAGTGTTATACGGAAAGAAAGAACTTCTTGAAAAAATGCCTCCTTTCTTATTTGGCGGAGATATGATTGAGTATGTTGAAGAGCAGAATACAACCTTTGCAGAACTTCCTTTTAAATTTGAGGCAGGAACTCAAAATGTGGAAGGAGCAGTAGGACTTTCAGCTGCAATAGACTACTTGGAGGACATAGGCTTAGATAAAATTCATGAATATGAAATGGAATTAACGGCTTATGCTTTAGAGAAAATGAAGGAAATACCATATGTAAAAATATATGGCTCAACAGATTTAAAAAACAGGGGGGGAGTAATATCCTTCAGTATAGAAGGTTGTCACCCTCATGATGTTTCAAGTATAGTTGATACCTATGGAGTAGCAATAAGAGCAGGACATCACTGCGCACAGCCTCTTATGAAATTCGTAGGAGCACCAGCAACTTCAAGAGCAAGCTTTTATTTCTACAACACAAAAGAAGAGGTAGATGTATTTATAGACAGCATAAAAAATGTAAGGAGGTGGCTAGGCTATGGATCTTAGTCAAATATACACAGAACTAATAATGGAGCATAGTCAAAGCACTCACAACAGAAGACATCTTGATTGTGTGCACTGCAGCGAAAGAGGACATAACCCAAGCTGCGGAGATGACATACAGTTAGAATTAAAATTTGATGGAGATACCATTGAAGAAGCTGCGTTCACTGGCAGCGGCTGTGCAATCTCACAAGCCTCAACCTCAATGATGATTGATCTTATAACAGGAAAAACAAAAAAAGAAGCTTTAGAATTAGTTGAAACCTTTATAAGCATGATAAAAAGAGAAATTACTGATGATGAAGAATTAGAAAAGCTTGAAGATGCAATAGTTCTGAAAAATATATCAAACATGCCTGCAAGAGTAAAATGTGCGGTACTTGCATGGCATACACTTAAAGAAGCTATAAATAAAAACTAAGGACTGTCCCTCAGCTGGGACAGTCCTTAGTTTTTTATTAAAAAGTACTTTCTACTTATCCGTTTCAAAAATAAATTTATGAAGATTTGTTACTGTTTCGTCTTTTTTCCAGCCAATAAAATATTGGTTGTTTACATAAGTAGTAAAACCAAGTTTGTCTTCTGGAATTCTATACTGCTCAACTGTAGTTATTTTATTTAAAGCTACAGAAGATGCAAGACCTAAAAGCTCTGTTTTAGTAAAACTTGTTTCGACATAAGGAAGAATGGTATCTACAGCTTTATATAATTCTAAAGTGTTTTTCTGAGAAATATTTTTAAATACTTCTGATAAAACCTTTCTTTGTCTTTCAGTTCTCTCATAATCTGTTCCAATATATCTAATTCTACTGTAAGCTACAGCCTGTCTCCCGTTAAGCTTTTGCATACCAGCTTTTTTTACAGTTATAAAGCTCTCCTTTTTAATTTTAGCTGTCTCAGTCATGTAAGAATTAATATACGGAATTTCATCCTGTTTAACATCAATATTTACACCTCCGATAGAATCTATAATTTTTTCAAGTCCCCAAAAATCAACTTTAACATAATTTTTTAAATTCATATCAAAGTTTTGATTTATGGTCTGCATAGTTAAAAGGGCTCCACCATAGGCATAAGTATGATTTAATCTGTCTTGGTTTAAACCTTCCATAGGGCCATGACCCGTCATGTCAACTAAAGTATCTCTCATTAAAGAAGTAAGCTTTATTTTATTATGTTTCTTATCTATGGTTGCAATAATCATACTGTCAGATCTTCCTGGGTCTGTAGAAGTATCTCTAGAATCTATTCCAAGCAGCAGCACATTAATAAAGTCATTTTCGTTTTTATCTGGTGTGTTAAAATTACTTTCATTAATTTTGAGTTCTGATGGATTTTCTGTAATCTTTGTAGTATTAATTTTACCTAACTTGTTGGTAATAATATAAAATGGAATTGCAGCTAGTATACATAATATTATTAGAACTATAACAACAATTTTCCATTTCTTTTTTTTAGAAGTTTTTTTATTCATTATTTTCTCCTCTTTAAATATAAAAAGTTTAAGTCAATATTAGAATTATACTATTATTTCAAGCAATAATAAAGCTGAAAATTTTAGTACAGTATAGCGAAACAAATTTACGTTAATTATATAAAAAGAAAAAATAAACTTTAAAGCATTGACCAATCATATAATATTAAAATATAATATAGTGGACATAAAATTCTAGAAAGGTGAATTATGATTTAAGGAGGGTAGGAGAGAAAAATATAATATAAGCGCCAGAACTTAAGTAATTTACTTAAGTTGACGAGGATAGGGAGTATCGAAATTTCGGCGGATGCCCTACGGTATTGCACTACCGTTAAAGATTGATAAAACTGAGAAGTGATTTTCAGCACAATATCAATTGAGTGTTAAAACCTTTCTTTTATTTTAAACCGTAGATTCTGCAAAAATTGCACTATATCTAAGGTTTCTTTGTGTTGACAAAAATACAATAAAGAGAGGTAAATAATATGTGCGGAATAGTAGGATATGTAGGAAAGAAAGAGGCATCACCAGTTTTAATTCATGGATTATCAAGACTTGAATATAGAGGTTATGATTCAGCCGGAGTAGCAATAATTGAAGACAATATTCTAAAGGTTACAAAGTGCAAGGGAAGATTAGCTAATCTAGAAGCTAAACTAGAGCAAAATCCAATACACGGGTCAGTAGGTATAGGCCATACAAGATGGGCAACTCATGGAGAGCCTTCAGATTTAAATTCACACCCGCATTCAAATGAAGATGAGACTATAAGTGTAGTTCACAACGGGATTATAGAAAATTATATTCAACTAAGAGAATGGCTTACAGCAAAGGGGTATAAATTCAATTCTGAAACTGATACAGAGGTTATACCTCATCTTGTAGATTACTATTACCAAGGAAATTTAGAAGAGGCAGTTATAAAGGCTATTTCTAAAATGGACGGAAGCTATGCTATAGGTGTGGTTTCAACTCATGAGCCTGGAAAGCTCGTTGCAGTTAGAAAAGACAGTCCTCTTATAGCAGGTATTGGAGAGAGAGAATTCTTTATAGCATCAGATATACCAGCTATATTAAATTATACAAGAGATGTTTATCTTCTAAATGACAAAGAGTTTGTTGTTATAACAAAGGATGGAATTAAGCTTTTAACTGAAGAAGGAGACGAGATAAAGAAGGATATATTCCATGTAACTTGGAATGCTGATGCAGCTGAAAAAGGCGGCTATGAGCACTTCATGCTTAAGGAAATCCATGAACAGCCAAAGGCAATAAGAGATACGATGACTTCAAGAATAGCCCTTGGCAAACCCATAACTTTAGATAAAATTACTTTAACTAAAGATCAGCTTGAGAATATAAACAAAATATATATTGTAGCCTGCGGAACTGCTTATCATGCAGGAATTGTAGGTAAGTATGTAATAGAAAAACTTGCAAGGATACCGGTTGAAGTAGATATAGCTTCAGAATTTAGATATAGAAACCCAATAATTGACAACAAAACATTGATGATAGTTATAAGTCAATCAGGAGAAACAGCAGATACTTTAGCAGCACTTAGAGAAGCTAAGAAGTCAGGTGCAAGAGTAATAGCTGTAACAAATGTAGTTGGAAGCTCAGTCTCAAGAGAAGCACACGATGTGTTATATACTTGGGCAGGACCGGAAATTGCCGTTGCTTCCACAAAAGCTTATACAACTCAGCTTATTGCAATGTATATAATAGCTTTATACTTTGCTCAGTATAAAGAAACTTTAAGCAGCGAACAAATTGAAGAAATAAAAGAAGCAATGCTTAAGCTTCCAGAACAAACTGAAGAAGTGTTAAAGCATAAGGAAGTACTTCAAAAGTTTGCTTCAAAGAACTATATGCATAGAGATATGTTCTTCTTAGGAAGAGGATTAGATTACGCAGTAGCTATGGAAGGCTCATTAAAGCTTAAGGAAATTTCCTATATTCACTCAGAGGCTTACGCAGCAGGTGAACTTAAGCATGGAACTATAGCTCTTATTGAAAATGGAACTGTAGTAATTGCACTAGCAACTCAAGAGGAACTATTTGAAAAAATGGTAAGCAATATAAAAGAAGTTAAAACTAGAGGTGCAAATGTTTTAGCCTTTGCTTTTGAAGGAAATGAAACTATAGAAAAGACAGTTGACTCAGCATTATATATTCCAAAGACTCAAGAAGTATTGGCTCCAGTATTGTCAGTAGTACCATTACAGCTTCTATCTTACTATATGGCTGTACAAAAGGGTTGCGATGTAGATAAGCCAAGGAATTTAGCTAAAAGTGTTACAGTAGAATAGTTTATATAAAGAGTCATGAGAAATGTTGTTTAATGACAAAAATCTCGGCAAGTGAACAAAAAAGTTGGCAAGTGGACAAAAAAGTGAGCAAGTAATGACAATAAAGTTGGCAAGTAAACATGTATAAAAATTAATAAAGAATTATAAATATACATTTGGTAAAATCCAAATGTATATTTTTTATATTAAAAACTATTTAAGGGGATGTTATTTTGTTAAGATTTTTTCCAATGCCATATCCTGATGAAACAATGTATAGTGTATTTGGGAGATATGATAAGTTAACAGGGAATAATAATTATTATGCTACTATAAAGGAATTATTTGGAAGTATGTATTATGAGATTAATTTTTATTTTGCAAGTAAATTAGAAAAATTATTAGAAGAAATGCCATCAAATTACCCATATAACATAAATGACTTTATTATAAATAATACAATACTTCCGATATATAAACCATTTATTTCAAATGAAAGATATAGCAGTTCAATAGATATAATGAAGAAAGGTAGTATAAATTTAGCTTTAAATAAAATAGGATATGTAGCTGGGGGGATTTGTAGAATAAATGGAATTAAATACTGTGAGAAATGCTTAGAAGAGGATAAACTTAATTACGGTGAAGCTTATATACATAGGAGTCATCAAATAGAAGGTAACATGGTTTGTAGCAAACATAAAGCGAAACTTAAAATATACGAAACGCCAAAAATAGTAAATGGGTCTAACTTTTTTAATATTGATGCCATTGAGATTGATACTATCACAGAAAATAAAAAGAACCAATATCAAAATGAGTTCCAGCATCTTTCAATGGAAATAGATTTTTTACTAAATAATGTAGATAACTTTTTAAATTTTGAATCAACAAGGGAAAAATATTATTCAAGAATATATGACAAAGGCTATATGTCAGAAAAGGGTTTAATTAATCAGGTCAAACTTCATGAAGATTTTCTAAAATTTTATGATATAGATTTTTTAGATGTACTTGAATCAGGAGTTAGTATAAAGGATGAAAACTCTTGGCTTAGGACTATAGTTAGAAGAAAGGTAAAAACTGTACATCCAATAAGAAATTTATTATTTATAAGATTCTTGTTCGGAGATTTACATGAGCATTTAAATTATGAAGAACATGCTACGCCAATTTTGAAAGAAAGAATAAAAGAAGCTAAGTTAAAAAAATATAAAAGTGCAAATTATAATGAGAATTTTAGAGAGCTATATAAAAATTCTATATTAGAGCTTATGGCTAAAGAGCCTAACATATCCAGAAGGAAGTTATCCAAAAAACTTAATAAGGAATATAGATGGCTATATACACATGAAAGGGATTGGTTTGAATCTGTGATGCCAAAACCAGTAAGTTCTAAAGAGTGTTATAAAAATAATAGAATAAATTGGTTAAAAAGAGATGAAGAGTTATATATTAAAACAAAGGAAGCTATAAATAGAATATTAGATAATGATGTAATGAAAAAAATTACCACGACTTCATTATCACGAGATATAGAGTATAAGGGATTAATTAATGATTTAGATAAATTACCTAAAACAAAAGAACTAATAAATACATCATGTGAAGATTTTAGTGATTTTCATAAAAGAAAAATAAGAATTGTAATTAAGCATATGAATAGGAATGGTGAAGAACTAAAGAAATATTTAATTTTAAGAAATGCAGGAATAAGCGAAAAATATTATCATGACTATGATGACTATATAGAAAAAGAAATAAGTAAGTTATAAATTAAATCAGAGTTAAAGCTCTGATTTTTTTCTTTTTTATGGACTATAAACAAGAGTAGACAAATTATTGCTTATAATTTACAAAAATTGACAAAAGTTATTAGTAATGATAATATCGAGTTATGATAAGAGATAAAGGTGGTGGTGATTATAGCTAAAAGAAAGAGGCTATTTAATGATGAAATAATTGAAAAAAGAATAAAAGAAGGTAGGGGTAAAGGAGAAGGAGATAAATATAAGCCTTGGATTACTGTAAGAGATATATCATCAATAGGGAGATGCACAGAAGTTACAGGATGGAAGACAAATGGTAGAATACATCAACTTCTGTCTGGTTTAGAAAGTAAATACTTTTATACATTGGAGTGGTCTTCAGTGGTTATTGACATTAGAGAGCAATACCCATTATTAGATGAGTTTAATTCCTATGAAGAAACTTTAAAAATAGCTGATAACATAGGAGTAAAGTATTCTAAAATTCCATTTAGCAATTCTTATAATGTAATGACAACTGATTTTTTAATAACTATTAATTTAGGGAATGGAAAAACCGAACTTAAGGCAAGGACAGTAAAATATGCTAATGAATTAAAGAAGATAAGAGTTATAGAAAAACTTGAAATTGAAAGGTTGTATTGGGAAAAGAGAAATGTTGACTGGAAGATTGTCACTGAAAAGGATATTAATAAAATTTTAGCTTATAATGTTGAGCTAATTCATAATTATAAAAGTTTAAAAGGGTTAAATATTGACCAACAAACTGTAAAAATGGTAGAGGCTCTATTAAAAGAAAATAGTAATTTAAATATATCTTTTACAGAGTTAGCAAATAAAATTGATGTGATATTAAATCTTGAAATAGGAACTTCTATGGCTATAATTAAATACCTTATTGCAAATAAGCATATAAAGATAAACATGAAAAAAAGATGGGACACTTCTAAACCTATCCAATTTATAGATAGAGATGAACTACCATTAAATGAATAGAGGGGGTGAATCTATATGTTTATCGCAATAAATTGTGTATTGAAATATACTTGCTTTGAGAAAGAGGTTTTTGAAAGGGTTTTGTGGATAGATATATCAGAAGATATGTTAATAACAATTAATATCAGTGATACCAAATCACTTCCTAAGATAAATAGTTTAAAAGATATAGAAGAAATGATAGAAAGCTATGATGTAATGATAGTTGAGGTAAATAATGAATTAATTGTTGAAGAAAAACTAAGTGAGAGCAGTAAGTCTATCAGAAATAATAGATGGGATATAATCAAAGAATTAGTTTCTAATGAACCTGACATTTATTTTTCTAAAGAACGGTGGAATCTTTTGAAAAATGTAGCTCAAGAAAAATCAGTTAGTGAAAAATATATATATAAATATCTTAGGTTGTATTGGACTAAAGGTAAGGGTGTAAACAGTTTATTACCAAACTATAATAAGTGTGGTGGTAAAGGGCTTTTTAAAAATGATAATGGTATTAAAAGAGGCACTAATAATACCAGTGGAATTAATATTAATGAGAACATTAGAGATATTATAAAAAAATCTTATGAAAAATTTTATAATAATAAAAACAAATTAACGATTAGTCAAGCATATCAAAGAATGTTAGAAACATATTTTTATAAATACTATTACACTAACGAGCAAGGTAATTTAGTTCCTTTAATTGACAATGAAAATGCTCCTACTCTTAGGCAGTTTCGCTATTGGGGCAAAAAGTTATTTTCAACAAAGAATTTCATCTTATCAAGAAATGGAGAAACACAATATTTATTAAAGGGAAGACCAGTTTTAGGAGAAGCTACATCAAAGGCTTTTGCTCCAGGAAGGGAATTTCAAATTGACGCTACTGTCGGAGATATATATTTAGTAAGTAGGTATAATAAAGATTGGATTATAGGTCGCCCAGTTATATATATGGTTATTGATACATTCTCAAGGATGATTGTTGGTTTTTATGTAGGTCTTGAAGGTCCAAGTTGGTTAGGTGCAATGATGGCTCTATATAACACTGCAATTAATAAGGTTAAACTATGTGAAGAATATGGAATTAAAATTAATGATGACCAATGGAATTGTAATCATCTGCCCGATTCACTTGTAGTTGATAGGGGAGAATTTGAAGGAGAAAAGCCTCTTAATTTAGTAAATAATCTTGGAGTTACAATAAATATACTCCCTCCTTATCGAGCTGATTGGAAACCAATCATTGAGCAAAACTTTAGACGGTTTAACAATAAATCCTTACATTGGCTTCCAGGTACAATAAAGAAAGAATATAGAGTTAGAGGTGACGAGGATTACAGGTTAGGAGCTTTATTGAATTTAGAACAGCTTACAAAGATAGTTATTTATAGCATATTGTATTTTAATAATAACTACATGGGTTATTATGAAAGAGATGAACAAATGATTAATGACAATGTATCTCCAGTTCCAAAGGAATTATGGAAATGGGGAATTAAAAATAGGAGTGGATTACTAAAAAGTTATCCAGAAGATATTTTAAAATTAAGTTTAATGCCATCAAAAGAAGTTTCTTTAACTTATAGAGGGGTTTTATTCCAAAAAGAAAGATACTTTAGTGAGGAACTTTTAGATACGGGGACTTTTGAGCATGTAAGAAAGTATGGTAGAAAAAAGGTAACGATATACTACGAACCGAGAAAAATGGAATATATATATCTGTATTTAGATAGTAAGATTATAAAATTAGATTGTATATTAGAAAATAAGAAAAATTATTACTATGAAGAAATTCAGTGCTCAAATTTTATTGAAAGACTTGAGGGGAAAAAAGGAAATAAAAATAACATACAAAATACTGCTGAATTAAATGCAAACATTGATTTTGTTGTTAATGAAGCAAAGAAAGAGTACATAAAGCCCAAAATATCAAAGAGACAGAGAGTTTTAAGTATTAGAGAAAATAGGAAACAAGAAAGGGAAGAATATAGAAAGGAACAAGCTTGGGAGATAGCTAAAGATGAAGTATCAAAAGAAGAATCAATTGAAGATTGTGAGAATGATGATGTATATATCCCAAGAAAAACTTATTCCGATATAGTTACTATGGATATAGATAAGGATGGGAAGGGTTATGAATGATTATTTATATACAGATGCTATATATTCAGAACAAAAAATAGAGCAATATAAAGGAAATTCATTAATTGAAGCATTACCTGATATTATTGATGAACCAATAAAGTTAGCAAAGCTTTTGACAAGATACCCAGTATATAATGAAGCAGATAGAGATTTACCAGCTTTATATAGGGTTCAACTTGTAAAAAATATAGAAAATTTTTTCAAACCTTTATCTATTCATTATAATGTAGAACAAATTATATCAAGAATGATAAGATTTGGATATGTTAATAGGAATCCTGTAAAATCTAATAATATGGCTAATGTGTATTCATGGCAAAAATATAGCATAATCGAAAATATTACCTCAACTACTCCTGAACTTGCTATATTTGGAATTAGTGGTATTGGAAAAACAACAATGATAAAGAATATACTGTCTTTGTATCCTAAAGTTATTAAACATACAAATTATAAGGGAGATAAAACATTAAGATACCAAATTACTTGGCTTATGGTACAGACACCTTCAAATGGCTCAACTAAAGGTATTTGCCTAAATCTACTATCACAGATAGATGAAATATTTGGAGAAAGTGTATACTATAGAAAAGGGGTAAGGAAAAGCACAGCAGAACTACCTGAATATATAAGAAGTGTAGTTAAACTTCATTCCATAGGAGTGATTGTTTTTGATGAACTGCAAAATTTAAGAGGACTTGGAAGTAAAAAAGAAGAAGAATTATTAAATTTTTTTGTTGAGTTATCTAATACTATAGAAACACCTATAATTCTTGTAGGCACATTAAAAGCCTTGCCTTTATTTAATAGAGAGTTCAGAAATGTAAGAAGAATTTGTGGTGATGAAATGATAATATGGAATAAAATCCACAAAGACTCAGAATGGAAAGCTTTTGTAGAGGAACTTTTTAAATTTCAATGGACTAAGAAACCTGCACAGATTACTGACGAGCTAATTAATATTCTTTATGATGAATCACAAGGAATAACAGATATAGTAGTGAAAATATTTATGCTTTGTCAATATAGAGCAATCTCAACTGGATATGAAAAAATTACAGTATCTTTAATCAAATCGGTTGTAAAGGATTGCTTAAAACTTATTAAACCAATGCTCGATGCTCTTAGGCAAGAAGATGAGAAAAAATTAAGTTTATATGAAGACATATATATAAAAAGTAAGGAACTAAATAATATACTTCAAGCTGAAAGTAAGAAAGTATTTATAAGTAATAATGATGATAAAGCAATTCAACAAGTATCTGAAATAGTTAATAATACTAATATAGAAATTGATATATCTTCTTGGCTGATACAAGCAGGATTTTCATTAAAATTAAGTGAAAAAGTTTCAAAAAAGGTTGTGAAAGAAAGTGGAAAAAGTGAAAACATTAATTTATTAAAAAAGAAAGCTTATGAATTAATCAGTGAATATGAATCTAATAGCTCCAATAATGAAATAAAAGGGAGTTCTAATATAAAAGCAGATATGCTTGAATTAATTAGACCATCAATTGAAAAAAATGAAGATTCATATAAAGGATTGAAAGAGCAACAATATGTTGCTGATATAGATGAATTTATTTAATATAGTGAGGAGAAAAATGATAAGATTTTTTCCTAATATGTATCAAGACGAACTTTTATATAGTGCCCTTTCAAGATATTACATTAAAAGTTGTTTGTGTAGTTATAGAGAATGTTTAAATGAGTTGTTTAGAACTAATAATGCAGTTCTTTCTTTAGAATTTCCGAGCCATATAGAGCAGTTAGCAATGTCAATTGGAAACCATAATAGTAATTATATAATAAATAAGCATACAATGTTTCCTTTGTACTATCCATTTATAGATAAACAAAGACAAGATATTTTGTTAAATAGCATGGTAGGTAGTTATGGTAAGGGTATTTATATGAAGGTAGGAGCTATGGCAAGTTCTCTTGAAAATATCAAGCATCTAAAATTTTGCCCTGAGTGTATAAAAGAAGATATAGAAACTTATGGAGAAGCATATTGGCATAGAAGTCACAATTTATATGGAGTAGTTATATGTTATAAACACAAAGTTTGGTTACAGCAAAAGTGTCAAATATGTGGAGAATATATTCACAAAAAAAGCAAAAATAAATTTATACCTTTGCTACATCAATGTGTTAATGAACATAGGATAACTGATTTTCATATAAGTGTTAATAACTCCTACAGTAATAGAGAGATAGAAATGTGGGAATATATTTCAAAATCAGTTAATTATATATTGAATTCTAATGATTTGATTAAAGACTTTAATATAAAGAATATGTATCAGGTATACTATTATTACTTTAAGCAAATGGGGTTGCTTTCTAATAAAGGTAATGTTCATATTAGGGAATTGAGAGAATTAATTACTAATTATTATGGATATAATATACTTAATTATTTGAAGTTAGATATTGATAAGGATAAAAGGTATTCATGGATAGATAATTTAATTCATAAAAAAAATACAGCTATACATCCATTAAAACATATAATACTTATAAATTTTATATGCAATGGAAGAATCGAAGAGTTCTTTAAATGTTTGATTCATAGTAATAATGAAAATATAAAAAAGTTGTGGCCTTGCTTAAATCCTATTGCTAATCATTATATGCAACATGTAATTGAAGGTTATGAGACAAATTATGATGGAAAATCAAAAGAGATAATAGGCACTTTTAAATGTAAATGTGGGTTTGTTTATACCAGAAGATTAACAGGTGATGACGGTAGTAATATTTTTAAAAAAACCAGAATAAAGGAATTTGGGTGGTTGTGGGAAAATAAACTGAAAGAAACAATTTTAAGTCAAGGGGGAAGTTTAAGACATATAGCAAAGATAATGAAAGCAGACCCTATGACCGTTAAAAAATATGCTTCTAAATTAGGACTAAAGCCTACTTGGAAGGAATTTGAGGAAAGTGTAAATAAGGAGTTTGATAAAGACAATAATGATTGTGGTTATGATAAGTCCAAAATAAAAGATGAATATACAAATAGATTATTAGATTATTTATATAAAAATCAAGTTTCCAAGACAGAGTTAAGAAAAGAATTTAAGAAAGAATATATATGGTTATATAGAAATGATAGAGAATTATTAAAGAAGTTGCTGAATAAGTGTAAGAAATGTATAATTTCTAAGAGCAATAAGAAAGTTGATTGGAATGAAAGAGATGATATTATTTATTTCTTAATAAAGGATGATATAGAGAAAATTTTAGTCTCCGAAAAGCCTATTAGAATAACAATCAGCAGATTGGGTAATGATACTGGATATATTTCAATATTAGAAAAACATTTAAGTAAGTTACCGAGGACAAAAAAGCTTTTAGAGGAAAATATTGAATCGGTTGAGCAGTTTCAAATAAGGAGAGTTAATAAGGTAATTAATGAAATGAGGCTTAATGGCTTAGATATAAAGAAATGGAAAATATACAGGAAAGCAGGGCTTAAGGCAAACTGCTCAGAAAAGGTCAAAGAAGAAATCAAAAAAATACTTTGTTTAAATAATATAAGAGAGGAGAGGGAAAATGATTTATATATTTGCAATAACAGGGATAGTAATGATTACAGCTCTGGCAATATATATAATTGTAAGAATAACAAAAGTAACAAAGAATGAACTATAAATAGCATTGAGTATAGTAAGGACTATATGCAATGCTATTTTATTTAGTGTTTATAGTAGGTCATGATTTAAAGTGAATTTTAATAAACATAAAGTAATATACAAGCTGGATGGATACCTTAGAGATGGTTCACTTTGCATTATCAATTTATAAAAATCCGTTAGAAGTTAGAAAATTCATAATTCTAACGGATGTTTTGTTGATAAATGTATTGATTAATGATAAACTTATAATTTTATGAAATGTATAAGTTTATAGTGAAAAAAAGGCTCAGTTACATTATAATGAAGGTGTACTTTGATGACTGGGAGAGAATTTATATGAAAAATAACATAGATAACTTAAAAAGATTAGTTAGTAATTTTTCCATAAGCTTAAATTATTATAAAAGCACTGTAAATAACTATAATGAACATTCATGTAGAATTGAATACATAGACCCTTTTTTAGAAATATTGGGATGGGATATTTCAAATAAAGGTGGTGTACTTCCACAATTTAGAGAAGTTATTACCGAAAATTATTCTAAAGAAACTGGAAGACCTGACTATTCAATGACATTAAGTGGTGTAAGTAAGTTTTTTGTGGAAGCTAAAAAGCCATCAGTAAATATTGAGGAAGTTATAGAACCTGCTTATCAAACAAGGAGCTATGGGTGGTCTGCTAAACATAAAATTGCTGTACTTACTAACTTTGAGCATTTAATAATATATGATACTACTATACCTCCTAAGCCAGGAGATGACTGTAGGGTAGCTATATTGAAGAAATATCATTATACAGAGTATATTGAGAAATTTGAAGAGATATTTTCTATTATATCGAGAGATGTAGTTTATAGTGGAGAGTTTGATGAAAAGCTTGATAGTAGTTTTAATTTGGTTTGCGAAAAAGGGCTACAATTAGAGGTTGACGAGTATTTTTTGAAGCAAATAAATGAATGGCGATTGCAATTAGGTAATTATTTGTATTCTCAAAAAAATTATTCAATAGATATTATTAATGATGTAATTCAAGAATTTATAAATCAAATAATATTTTTAAGAATTTGTGAAGATAGGAACTTACCGTTATACCATAATTTAAGAGAGATAATAAGTGATGAAAGTAAAATTAAGAATGAATTAACTGAACTATTTAAAAATGCTGATAAAAAGTATAACTCTGGGTTATTTAGTGGAGATTATATTATTTTTGATTTAGAAAATAGTATTATTAGAGAAATAGTGGAACAGCTTTATTATCCACAAAGCCCGTATAGTTTTTCAGTTGTTGAACCAAACTTGTTAGGTCAAATATATGAATTGTTTCTTGCAGAATATTTAGTATTAGATAAGGATAAGATAGTTCTTACTAAAAAGAAGGAACATATAAACAGAGATATTGTTACTACTCCAGTTGAAATTGTAAGATATATGGTTCAAAAAGGTTTAGAGAATTTATGTAAGAATAAAGCACCTAATGAAATATTGAGTTTAAAGATAGCAGATATAGCTTGTGGCTCAGGAATATTTTTAATTGAGGTATTTGATTATTTAGTTAAATATTGCGTTAAATGGTATATGGATAATAACTCAGGTTATTTAGTTACTGTTAATAATGGAGATAAAAAGTTGCCTTTTGATGATAAAAGGAAAATCCTTATCTCCTGTATATTTGGTATAGATATTGATGTTCATGCTGTTGAAGTATCAAAGTTTAGTTTATTAATGAAACTACTTGAAGATGAAACATCTCCATCAGTATTTAATACAAATCCTATATTGCCTAATATTGATAAAAATATATTAGCTGGAAATTCACTTATAGATTTTGATATGATGAGCAAGGCTAAAGCTGAAATTGAGGACTTTTCCAATATATTTCCGTTTGATTGGACGATAATTAATGATGGTAATAAGTTTGATTTAATTATAGGAAACCCTCCATATGTAAACACAGAGGATATGAATAACCTCTTGCCTAAGAAAGAACTTAAAATATATAAAAGTGCTTATTCAACTTCGTATAGACAATTTGATAAATATTTTACTTTTTTAGAAAGAGCCATTGATATGACGAAAAGTGTAGGTAGCGTGTGTTATATTGTTCCGAATAAATTCTCAAAAATTAAATCAGGAGAGAAGCTAAGGAAACTTATTGCTGATAACAAGTATATGTCAGAGTTTATAGACTTTGGTTCACTGCAATTATTTAGAAATAAGCTTATATACAGCTCTATTATACTTTTAAAAAAGGACAAGCAATCAACATTTAAATACAGTGAAGTTAATGATTTAGCAAAGTGGTGGAGTCAGTCAGTAAAAGGTCAAGAAATATCAATAAGCTCAAATATATTAACAGAAAAACCTTGGATTTTAGTACCTGATAAATCAAAAATGCAATTAATAAGCAATTTATATACAAATTCAAGACCGTTGGGTGAGGTTGCAAATGTATTTAATGGTATACAGACAAGTGCAGAAAGACCGCCTGTTTATTGGTTTGCTGAAGATGAAATTATAGAAGATACAGAAACATGTTTTAAAATATTAAAATTTGGTAAAGAATATTTAATTGAAAAGAATATATTAAAACCATACTTTAAACCAGTAAAGTTAAGCGAAAAGAAACTTAGCACATACGATATTATTTTTAATAATAAATGGATAATTTTCCCGTATGACAACTTAGGGAAAATTTATTCAATTGAGGATATGAAAAATAGATTTCCTAATACCTATAAGTATTTAAAAGATAGATATGACCTGCTTGAACCAAAACAGTTGGAAGGTAGAATAGATGGAAGAGATGTACCATTAGCTACAGCAGATACTTGGTATCAATATGGTAGAGACCAAGGACTTACAGCATTTAATGATACTAAAAAATTGATAGTAGGAGTATTGAGTAAAAATCCTATGTATATATATGATTCTCAAAATACTGTTATAGCTTCAGGTGGAACTGCTGGTTACTGTGCAATATCGGAAAAAAGAGAAAGTCCTTATAAACTTGAGTTTATTCAAGCTTACTTAAATCATCCAATAATGGAATGGATATTATCAGTTATAGGTAGTGATTTTGAAGGTGGTTTTTACTCAAGGGGAACTTCAGTTTTACAATCAATACCTGTAAAGCTAATAGATTTTGAAAAGGAACATCATAGAAACCTATATAACAATATAGTATTGTGGTCAAAAGATATTTATAGTATTAATGAGCAATTGAAGGTAAAGCCTTCAAAGAAAATAGAAACAGCTTTAAAATACCAAAAAGAGAAGTTAGTGAAAGACATTCATGACGCAGTATCAGAAATTTATAGTATTTGATGTAGTAAATTTTAATAATTGAGGGATGTTAAATGAGATTAAAAACAGATAATACAGAGCAAAAACTTAGAGGTGGGTACTATACCCCTAAGAAACTTTCTAATTTTATCATAGATTTATTTAAAGATGATTTAGATATAAATACAATATTAGAACCAAGTTGTGGAGATGGAGTGTTTTTAGAGAGCATTTTTCAAAGAATGAACCACAGTAAAATAGATAAGGTAAAAGCAATTGAAATAATAAAAGAAGAAGCTGATAAGGTTAACAGTAAATATAAAGAAAACAAGGCTTTGGAAGTTGTTAATGGAGATTTCATATTACTATATAACGAACTAAATAGCAAAGAAAGATATGATTTAATAGTAGGGAATCCACCATATATTAGATACCAATATTTAACTGAAAGGCAGAGAGAATTACAATCTGAAATATTGGTTTCTCATAATATGAAATCAAATAAGCTTATAAATGCTTGGGTATGTTTTTTAGTTGCTTGTGTACAGTTACTTAGTGAAAACGGGAAAATTGCTTTTGTCATACCAGCAGAAATACTTCAAGTTGCTTATGCAGAAGATTTAAGGTTATTTTTATCAAATAATTTATCCAAGATAGCCCTAATTACATTTGATGAGCTTGTGTTTGACAATATTGAGCAAGAAGTTGTAGTTCTTATTGGAGAAAAGGATAGTAAAGTACCTACTGATAAAAGCATGATAGGAATAAAAGAGTTTAAAAATTTAGATGACTTAAGTAACTTTACTCTTGAGGATTTAGAATATCAATTAATAGAGCATACCCAAGAAAAGTGGACTAAATATTTCCTAACAGACAGAGAAAATAAGTTAATAGAAAAGATTCAGCAAGAGCGTAAATTTGTAAAATTTCAAGATTTAGGGATAATAAATGTAGGCATTACAACAGGTAACAACAAGTATTTTTCAGTAAATAAAGAAACAGTTAATAAGTTTGAATTAAACAATGTTATCTTACCTTTAATTGGTAGGAGTTCTCACGCTCATGGCATATATTTTATTAAAGAAGACTGGGAAAAAAATATAAGTAAAGATGCAAATGCTTATTTAATACATTTTCCAGATACTCCTTATGAAGAATATCCAACAAAACATAAAGAATATATAGAGCTTGGAGAAGCGAGTGGGGAGAATAAGGGGTATAAATGTAGTATTAGAGACAAGTGGTATATAGTACCTTCGGTTTGGATACCAGATGCGTTTTTCTTGAGAAGAAATAACACTTTCCCTAAGTTTGTACTTAATAACATAGATGCTGTTAGTACAGATACAATGCATAGAATTAAATTTAATGAGGGAATTGATAGAGATAAGGTACTATTATCCTATTATAATAGTATAACCTTTGCTTTTACTGAAATTAATGGCAGAAGTTATGGTGGTGGAGTATTAGAAATATTACCAGGAGAGGTTGGGAAGATATTGTTGCCCAATCTTCAAGAGTTTGACGATAAAGAAGCAAAAGAGTTGATTAATAAAATAGACCACTGTATTAGAAATAATAAAAATATAGAAGATATACTTGATGAGATTGATGAAAAAGTGTTGGTTAATTTTATTGGATTAGATAAAGAAATATGCGAGGTGTTTAGGCAGATATGGAAGAAAATGATGAAGCGTAGACATGGTAGGAGCAGATAAAAAATTAAATTCAATTAGGATTTTTAGAATTTTGACCATAAATTTTCGTTCTCTCAGCATAAAGAGTTATTAGGTATTTTAATCTAATAACTCTTTTTTAATAGTTTAATATAAAAGAATTAAAGGTTACTTAATAAGATTTTAATATCAGCTATAGTTCCAGCTCTTCCATTAACCTTTACTTTCTAAATAATTTTTAGGTAGTAATATATAATACATTTTATAATAAGAGTAAGTTAAAATACAGAAGTATGCTTTAATTAGTAGTTTTATTTATTTTGTGGAAATTATATGAATATTGTGTAATAATATTGGTAAAAATGTAATTTATTTTTTACATTTTATATAAAAGGTTATTACATATTTACGGAGGTTATATATGTTAGATACAGTCCTTTCATCTAATTTAAGAGAACAGGCAGGGTCAAATAGCTATGATAGATTTGAATATCAAGTGCATTGGATTGTTTACCATATGATAAAAGAATTCAAGAAAGGTAAAGAGTTTTTAGTATTTTGTGAATTCCATGATGATATGGTGAAAAGTAATTGTATAGAAAACCCCGAGTGCCTTGAATTTTATCAAATAAAGACAAGCGAAACTAAGAAGGAATGGAAACTAAAAGAGCTATTTAAGGCTGATAAAAAAAGTCATTCTTTTTTAGGGTTTATATTTTATAATTTTAAGAGCTTTAATTCAGAATGTAGCAAGTGCCACTTTGTTTCCAATATTGAACCTAATGAAAATATCCGTCAATGGCAGTCTGTTATTGAAGATGGAAAGTTATTAAAGGATGAGGATAATGGTCTTTATGAAGAAATAAAGGCATTACTAAAAAAGGAATACATAAAAGATAATGAAGAAGTTTTTGATGAAACTTTTGACAGGTTTATACAGAATACACACATATACTATGGTGAATTACCACTTCACCAATATGAAAAAATTGTACTTGCAGAATTTATGGATTTGCTAAGTGATAAAAACATATATGTCTCAAGTAGCAATAAAATTCTTAAGGATATTATTCAAAATGTAAGGAATAAAAGCAAGACAAAAATAAAGACACCTATAAGTTTTGTATCTTTACAGGAGAAGAAGGGTGTATCTTCAGAGGTGTTTAAAGTAATACAGGATAAGATAGAAGACCAGCCTAAAAAAGAAGAATTATATAATGACATTGAAGAGGCATTAAAAGGAAATGGATATAATACATTTTATTATAGGAACATAACAAAAAGGTTAAAGAAGCACCATAGCAAGATGCTTGATATATCTAATTCCTTATATATTGATAGCTGTACAAGTATTTACTCTGTTATAGATTCTATAATAGATTCTAACCAGTCAAAAGTGCAGGATTTAGAGTACCTGAAAGGGAAAGTGCTATCTGATTGTAGTAACATTGTACAGGCTGATAACGATATAGATGGAGTTCTATTGGAGGCAATGTTATATGAAAGATTGTTGTCATAGTAATATAAATAATTATAAAAAGTTAATTAGGCATTTAAGATTGAAAAAAGAAGAAGGGGAACAATATGGAAAGGTTTCTGATAAAAAAGTTAATAGTAATAAGCGATAAAGAAAAGGCATCCTTTGAAGCAGAGTTTGGCAAGGGACTTAACATAATAATTGGTGAGAATAAAATGGGGAAATCATCAATTATTAAAAGTATTTTTTATACATTAGGTTGCGAAACAGACATGGAGGGTTCTTGGAAGGAACTTATTGATAATTATATATTGTTTTTCAATTATGGCATAGAAACCTATTGTTTGATTAGGCAAGGAAAAAGATATAAGATATATAAAACTGATGATGTGACCTCTAAGTTTGTTCTACTTTGTAATGCTGACAACTATAGTGATTACACTGATTATTTATTAAAAGAGATATTTAATATTGATGTGGAACTAATTGATAAGAATGGGAAAACAGTAAGTTTTATACCCCCACTATTGTTTAAGTTCCAATACATAGACCAAGATAAAGGATGGAGTGGTTTAGCAGATAGCTTTACTAATTCTAAATATGTAAAAGCTCCTAAAAATTTTGCTATTAAATATATTGTAGGGTATCAAGGAGAGGAATATTATAAATCTAAGAAAAATATTGAAATTGTTAATATGGGAATTGGAAGTTTAAGAGTGAAACAAAATCACTTTAATGAACTGGTTGACAGTATGACAGAATCATTAAACTCAAAAGGAATTGATATTGAGGGGAAACCCTTAGAAAAACTTAAAGAAGACGCTGACAATATAATAAACCAATTAAGTTGTCTTGAAAGAGAAAAAATATTAATAAATGAGTTAATATCAGAAATAAAAAATAACATATATGAAAAGACTTTGGAGCTTAATTTTCTCAAAAAATCAGTTGAGCACTTGGAGAAAGACCATAGCTTTGCATTAGGGCAGGATGAAGAAATAAAATGTCCAATTTGTGGGATGATATATAATAACTCTATTAGTGAGAGAGTAGAAATAGTTAAAGATATACAATCGGGAGATGAGTTAATTAGTAGTTATAGAAGCGATATTAACAGTATGCAGAATAGCTTAGATATTGAAGTGGAAAAGAAGCATGAATTAATGAAAAAAATAAATGGGTTAAAAGTTCAGATAACAAAATTAAAAAAAGATATAAATATTGCTGAATTATATAAGAATGAAGGAAGAAAAGAAATTTTCAATGTAAGTATCAATGAAAAACAAAAGTTAGAAGATAATATTTCTGATAAAGAAATAGAGAAGAGTGGGTATGAAGCTGAGGTCAAAAAGCTAAATTCACCTAAAAGAATGAAAGAAATAAAAAAGGATTTAGTAGAAATCTTTGAAAAAGTATTAGAAAAGGTTAAGGTTAGTAGTTCTTCTATTAAGCTAACTGGTTTTATTCAGAAGATAGAAAACACAGGTAGTGAAAGACCGAGAATTATCCTTTCTTATCATCTGGCACTGTATTTATATAATTTACAGAGAGGAGAAAATCCTTTCAATTGGTTAGTTATAGATACACCTAATCAACAAGGCCAAGATGCTAAAAATCTTAAGAATATTGACTCACTTATAAGTTTGATGTTGGCTGATAAGGGACAAGTCATTATGGGAACTGAGAGAGAAACAGGATATGAAGATAAAGCAAGTAAGGTAATAAAATTAACAACTTATAAAAGATGCTTAAGTCCCAATACTTATGATAAACATAGAGAGCTTCTATCAAAGTTAGAGAATTTAATATTGTTTAGTTAGAATAAAAAGGTTGCAGATTTCTGTAACCTTTTTTGCAACCATAAAGAGAGTAGAAAGGGGTAGAACGGTTTTTCTATTTCAAAATAATATGGGTAAGCTTAGTATAGTATTATATAGAGGAAATAATTATAAGAAAGGAGGTTGAAATATTTTGAGATATAAAAAAATATTGAGAAATATAGTAATAAATTTATTAATATTGTCATCAGTTGCTAATTTGAATGTCAATAGAGTATATGCCGATACTGTATTAGAACAAACTATAACCTTTGATGAAAGCTCACAACAGTCAAGAAGTAAAACTATAAATATTCCTAAAATATATAAAGTAAATTCTATTTCAGTTAATACAGGCTCTATAAGTTATTCATTAAGTGGGGAGGACTTAACTATAAATGTAGGCAATGGAAACGCCACAAGAAATGTTTATATACCTAATAAATATGCTAAATATGTTAGTGATTACATCACCAATGTTACAAATGAATTTGGTTCTACAACAAATTATTCTGATAGTGATGGATATTCAGGTGCTTTAAGTAAGTCAGGGAATAGCTATGTAATTAATACTTCTGTTCAACCAGGGTCAAGTAAAACAGCTACAGATAGCAGAAGTTCATCCAGTAACAATTTACCTTCAGCAGTATCTTATTCTGATAAAGATGGCTATATTGGTACACTTTACGGACAAGGAGTAACGACTTCAACAGTACAAACAGGAGGTAGTTATACTCCAGCGAATTCAAAAACTGTATCCCAAACAGGAGGTACAATAACATTATCAGTTTATAAAAAGTGGAATGGGTCTTCTTGGGCTGATGCAGGTAGTTCCGTTACTGGCTATACAGGTTCTACATTAACTTATAATGATGGTTCTTATAGTGGAACATTAACTAAAATTGGAGGTGTTACTTATACTTCTGGACCATACGATTATTCGCCTCCATCAAATCCTACTGTAGGGCAAACTTATACAAGTCACTATGAAGCAGGATTTTATACTTATAGTGGAACAGTAACGAAACCAGCAAATGATACACGAACTTATAGTACAATTTATTCACAGAACTACTCTGGAACAGTATCTCAACTAAGCATAACAGTATATACATGGCAACAAAATTATTCAGGAACAGTGTATCAAGGAGGATATGATAATTACTATGCTTATACAGCAACTATGAAATATAGTGTTGACAATGTTCCTCCAACTTTAAATTTAAGCCAAACACCTAATAATTGGATTAATGGAAATGTTAGTATTACAGCTACAGCAAGTGACTCAGAAAGTGGAGTTCAAAAAATCAAAACTCCTGATGGAAATTTTATATATGGTTCAACTGCAAATTACACAGTATCCACTAACGGAACATATAATTTTATAACTTATGATAATGTTGGAAATTCAACAACAAAGACAATAACTGTAAGTAATATAGACAGAGATATGCCAACCTTAACACTAACACCATCTACTAATGAATGGAATAATGGAAATGTAGTTATTACAACAACAGCTACAGACGCTTCAAGTGGAGTAAAGAGAATCAATCTTCCAGATGGAACATATGTAAATGGTGCAAATGCTACTTTCACAGCTACAGGTAATGGAACTTACTCATTTACAGTGGAAGATAATGTTGGAAATACAACAACAAAAGTCATAACTGTAAGCAATATAGATAAAGATATGCCAACCTTAACATTAACACCATCATCTTCTAACTGGATAAGTGGCAATATATCAATTACAGCAACAGCTACAGACGCTTCAAGCGGAGTAAAGAGAATTAAGCTTCCAGATGGAACTTATGTAAATAATAGTTCTGCAACTTTTACAGCTACAACTAATGGTACTTACAATTTTGAGGTTGAAGATAATGCTGGAAATAAAACAACAAAAGCCATAACTCTATCAACTATAGATAAGATAACTCCAGATGTAGTTATTGTTTCAGACCCAGCTCAAGAAGCATGGACAAATGGAAGCGTAACTCTTAAAATAACAGCAAGTGATGGTGGCTCAGGTGTATCTAATATTAAACTTCCTAACAACAACTTAGTTTATGCTGATTTAACTAATTATGTTGTAAATTCAAATGGAACATATACATTTACAGTTACAGATAAAGCTGGAAATACAACCACAAAGAGCTTTGTAGTTAATAATATAGATAATGTAGCACCAACTAAGCCAATAATTAGCAACAATCAAAGTTGGACTAATTCACCAAAGGTAACAGTAACAATAACGCCAGGAAGTGATAATCAGTCGGGGGTTAAGGAAGTTCATTATAAACTTGAAGGAGTAACAACAAGCGGATGGCTTAAGTATACAGTACCATTTGATATTACTAATGAAGGAATAACAACTATAAAAGCAAGAACAGTAGATAATACAGGTAATTATTCAGAAGAAATGACTTCTCAAGTAAAAATAGATAGAACTGCTCCTGAGAATAATGGAATAACTATTAAAAAGAAATAAGAAAATAGGACTGTTTTCAGTCCTATTTTTTCGTAATTAAACATTCTGGATATTGTGGACAAGTATTGATATAATTTTAGTAAATAATACAAAATTAGGTGGTAGATAATCAATGGATAGATATAATAAACTTACATCATTTAATAGAATCCTTGAACAAGTAGAAAGGTTTAATAATATTCATACAAGAATTGAAAATATGATTCCTAATATAGATATGTTAACGAGAACGCAATTGCCAATACAGCGTATGTTAAACAACTATGATGCATTAACAGCACAGGCGATAGTTTTACCTAAGTTCTATGACAGTTTGGCATTTAAGAATATTGATTATGTATATAATAGTTCCTTTTATCAATCATCTTATAAGATGATTGATTCTATACAGCCACTATTGAAAACAGCAGAATGGGCAAGTAAATTACAAAATAATATTTTTATAAGAAATTTAGATTCATTATATTTAGGCGGGAATTCAATTAGTGTTGATATGGAAGATATTGATTTTAATGAAATTTCGGAGCTTATTGAGGACAATGATGTGTTACATAGCGAATATATTGATGAAGAAGATTCAGAATTATTATCTGGAATTATAAGTAACTTTAATGAAAAAGTAATTAGTCAAAATTATAATATGTCAGATGGGATAAGATATTTAGTAGCTTTAGTTCATGAGCTAAATGAGAAAGTAGAAAAATTAGAGGATAAGGCTAATAAAGATACTATTAGTATTAAGAATAATATTATCGCATTTCTTGTGAGCTTTTTATTTTGGATATTACCGTCTTCATCTCAATTTATAAGTTCTACAAAAGAAATGGCAGATATAAAAAAAGAAATAGCTATAAATGAAAATAGTAATAAAGGGATGAAGTCTGTAGCTTTTATAAATTATAATAATACAGAAGTAAAAGAGAGTGCAAGAAGAGAAGCAACAACTATTCAGCTATTAAATGCAGGACAGGCGATAAGGGTGAAATTACAAGAAAATGAATGGAGCTATATAGAATTTAAAATAGAAGGTAAGGGTTATTCAGGATGGGTATTAGATAAATTTATAGAGGAAATAAAAACAAATAGTAATGGTGTAAAATAAAAATTTTGATAAGCAAGGGGATATTTATGAATAATTTAGTTACAAAGTTTACTCTTGATGGAGTAGAGCCAGTATTTAGAGATAGAGTTCAGCAATATTTTGAGTTAATGCTTTCAGAATTGTTTTTAGATATTAAAGAATACATTGTTGAAATTATAATACCAGATATAAATATTGTAGAGTATGTAAGATTATATATGAAAGAAAGGAATAATGAAATATATTTATCACCAAGCTATGGTGAATTGGCTGGAAAGACTTTTATAAGTGATGATGGGACAACTATAATATTTTCTTCATTATTATTTAAATATGGATTTTATGACGAAGAATTTAAAAAATTAGTCCTTAGCAATGTTGAAAATATTAATAAAAATATAAATACAATGGACTTTGATAATAATTTTATACTACAACTAAGTATTGTTTACCATGAATTTACACATGTAAGAAATCATTATGAAATGAAAAAAATAGTGACAGAAGTAAGAAAAGATAAATTAAAAGATAAATATATATTAAATTTAGCAACTTCTTTTTATGATGAATATTTAGCTGTATATAAAACATCATTGGCATATTTTAATCAATCAAACATTAGTTTTTATGAAGAATTGGAGAGAATAGTTAGCGAAGAATATAATGATTTTAAAATTGAAAGAAAAGAAAGTATAGATAATTCTAATTGGGGAAACCTGATGAATATTTCAATTAAATATATTGATGAGGTATTAAGATATTTGGCAAGTATATACGGATTTATTGTAAGCATTAAAGAGAAATATATAAACTTTGAAGAAGATAATGCTATAATAGATGATTTAATATTAAAAATAGAGCAGTTTGAATTTGGTGATTATTTCAAAATGATATTTAATGAGATTACTTCTAATAATGGTATGGAAGAAAAAATTAATAATATATATATTGCAATATCAAAGATGTTTGAATTTATTAATGTACATTGGACTGAATTAGAAGATGGAAATTATTATGTTGGAGTAAAATAATATTTATAAATATGCAATTATAGTTTTATGTATCATATTATAAAATATATGATAAAGTAAAATCACTTGCCGACTTTATTGTCCAGTCCCCAAAAAAAGTAAACGAGAAATCAATGCTTTGAATCACTTTTTACTTGCCAACTTTATTGTCATTGAACAAATGTAATTATTTTTACTATTTCTTATGGCTTTTTATTTTTGCTCAAATATGTAAAAATATTTTAAGTAAAATAAAAACGATAAAACATATTTACACAAATGTAAATATATGGTAATATAAAAACATAAAAATTATACAACTATGCGTGTAACTTCTATTTAAGAAGGCATGAGCAGTAGGGTTTATTCCTTGTTGCTCTTTTTTGTTTTAAAGTTTTATTGCCTATTAGTTTATGGAGGTGATGTATCTTTAACCGCAGTAAACTTATCAAACTGGCTTGAAAAATTTATTAATGGGGGGAAATTAAATGTTAAGCTTAAAAAAAGGCAGAAGGTTTTTGGCTTCCACTTTAGCAGTTTTAACTACTACACTAATAGTTAATCCTGTTTTTGCAGCCGGATCAAATTCAACTCCGACACCCGAGGCACAGGCAGCGGAAATAGTCTCAAAAATGTCATTGGAAGAAAAGGCTGGACAGATGTTAATGCCTGACTTTAGAAACTGGAATGGTAGTGCGTTTACTGTAATGAATGATGAGGTTAAAGGCGTTATTCAAAAGTATCATTTAGGCGGAGTAATTTTATTTGCTGAAAACGTTCAAGGTACCGAGCAAACTGCAAGGTTGACTGATGGACTGCAAAAAGCTTCAACTCAGATACCGCTGCTGCTAAGCATAGATCAGGAAGGCGGCTCAATTGTAAGGCTTCAAACAGGGACAAACATGCCCGGAAATATGCCTCTTGGAGCAACCCGCGATGCTGATTTAGCCTATAGAACAGGTAAAGCTATTGGTGAAGAATTATATGCTTTAGGAATTAATACAAACTTTGCTCCCGATATGGATGTCAACCTAAATCCAGACAACCCAGTAATAGGTATCAGATCTTTTGGCGGTAATGCAGATATGGTTGCGCAAATGGGCGTAGCTTATGCAAAGGGAGTACAAGACGCAGGCGATATAGCAACTGTAAAACACTTTCCTGGACACGGAGATGTAGCTACAGATTCACATACTGGTCTTCCATTAGTTCCTTATGATATGACCAGATTAAAAAATGTTGAATTAAAACCTTTCCAAGCTGCAATGGACAATGGAATAGATATGATAATGTCAGCTCATATACAGTTTCCTGCTGTAGACGATACAAAGGTAATTTCAAAGAAAGATGGTGCAGAAATTTATCTGCCGGCAACTCTTTCCAAGAAGGTAATGACAGACCTTGTTAGAACACAAATGGGATATAAAGGCGTAATTGTAACAGATGCTTTGAATATGCAAGCAATATCAGATAACTTTGGTAAAGAAGATGCGGTTATCAGAGCAATAAATGCAGGTGTTGATATAGCACTTATGCCTACTGTAGTTCAATCAACCACACAAATAGCTAATCTAGACAGCGTATTTAATGCTGTAGTTAATGCCGTAAATACAGGTGTTATTCCACAATCAAGAATAAATGAATCTGCAACAAGAGTTATTGCGTTAAAGATTAGAAGAGGTATATACAATCCGGCAGGAAACACAGATACAAGAACTATAGATGAAAAAATAGCAAACGCTAATGCTGTTGTTGGTTCTTCAACACATAGAGCTATTGAGACTGAAGGAGTAAACAAGGCTGTAACATTAATAAGAAATGATAACAAAATACTTCCTTTCAAGTTAAGTAATAATGCTAAAGTTGTTGTTATAACACCTTTTCCTGACAGAAACAATTTATTAGAGACTGGTGTGATGGAAGCAGCAGCTGCTAGTAATGTACAAGGTGTTACTGTAACAAAGTATACTTATAGCACAAGTACAGTTCCAACTAACGTTAAGAACGCAATGCTTGCTGCTGACTATGTTATTTTTGGAAGCTATGTTTATAACGTAGCAAGCAGAAAAACAGGAAGTTTCTATGCAGACTACGCGCTGGATATCAATAACATTGCAAGTACAAATAATATTAAAATGGTAGACGTATCAATATGCTATCCGTATGAGCCAATGTATTTAAATAATGCTAAGACACTCATAAACGTATATGGAAGATATGCAACTGCACCAAATCCATCCTTAAACCTTTTAGGAGCAACAAGAGCAATATTTGGTTTAATAAACCCAACCGGTAAACTGCCAGTAGACGTTCCGAATCCAAATGATACTACAAAAAATATTTATGACTTTGGTTATGGATTAGTATATGATCAAACTGCAAAGCAGGCCGAAGATTTAGTAGCAAAGGCTGAAGCATCATTAGGCCAGAATGATATTGATACAGCTAATGCCTTTTTGAGTACTCTTCCAAATTATCCTGGAAAGTCAGAGTTAATTTCAAGAATTCAAAGAGTAGAAACCAACTTAAGCGGTATAAATGTAGGTGGAGCAGCATTACAGGGCTTTGCACCGGATAAGACAGAGTATAATGTAATTTTACCTGCAGGTACAACTTCAGCACCACAGGTATCAGTATCTCCTGTTTATAATAAGTCAAAGACGGCTGTTACTCAGGCTTCAGCATTACCTGGAACAGCAATAATTACAATAACAGCTGAGGATGGAATCACAGCGAAAAACTATACAATTAATTTTACAGTAGCAAAGATAGCAACAGCAGCCTTATCTATTGACAAAAACACAATAGATAGAACAAAGACTGAACAGCTTCATGTTTCAGGTAAACTTGACAATGGTGAAGATGCAGATTTATCAAAGGCTACAATAAAGTATGTAAGCAGCAATGACAATATAGTATCTGTTGATGATAATGGAGTAATAAAAGCAAATAAACTTGGTAGTGCTGAACTTACAGCTATAGTAACCTTAAATGGAACTGCAGTTCAATCAAATTCAGTAACTGTAAATGTAAATGATCTTAAGATGGATCCTGTACAGATAAGCTTAGACTACGAAAAGCCAATAGTAGAAGTTAATGAAGAAACTACTATTACTTTAAATGCAAAAGCAGCAAAGAATTTATACGGTTTTGATATGTCCTTTAAATATGATAAAGACCTATTTGACTTAGTAAGCGTAACACCTAAGGATGAATTTAACTGGGGCCCGGACGGTGTCGTTCAAGATGGAAATGGAAAGGTTAGAGTAGTAGGCATATTAAGAGGAAAAAGTGAAGGCATAAGCGGAGATATAGCTTTAGTTACCGTAAAGCTAAAGGCAAAGAATAAAACGGAAGCAGGCAGCTTGACAATACTAAATGGTTCACAGTTCTCTGACAAGGATACTGCTTTATATACCTTGGATAAGGATGTATCACAAAATATAGCAGTAGCAAACTCAGATTTTGATCTCAATGGGCAAATAATAATCAATGACCTTGTAGCAGTAGCAAGAGCATTTGGTCTTGGATCAAAGGATGACCATTATTCAAAAGCATTGGATATGAATAAGGACGGAATTATAGACATAACAGACCTAGCATATGTAGCTAAAAAAGTACTTGGCAACTAGTTGAATCTAAATTAGGCATAAGCTGTATCTGTACTTTATTAGAGCAGATATAGCTTAGCCATATAAAAAGTGGGGGGAAAAAATGAAAAAGAAAATATCAATCGCAATATTTGTTATTGTTTTTATAGCAAGCTTCATAGCGCCCTTCTATAAATTTAAGGCTTATGCAGAAGAGGGAGTAAATATTTCAATAACAACTGATAAAACTCAGTATAACGTAGGTGATACAGTTACTTTATCAATCGGAAGTCAGAAGGAAGCAAATTTATACGGAGTTCAATTTTATCTGAACTATGATCCTGAGGCACTAAAGTTAACATTGGATAATAATTCGGACTATATAATAGGAAATTACACAAATTATTTTCAAGATGCACAGGAAGAAAGCAAAGGAAAACTGTCCTATGCATTAATAAATAAAGCAGGGTCACATGATACATCAAAGGATATTGGACAGGTAAAGTTCAAAGCGCTGAAGAAAGGAAATGCAGCTTTTAACTTCTCTGAAATAAAGATAGTTGATGGAAACGCAAATACTATATATTATAAAAATTCCTATCAAAGCAGCATTGAAATAAAGGATGTTTTAGTATCAGGTGTAAAGCTTAATAAAAATGAAGTTAATGTGGCTTCCGGAAAAACAATTGCTTTAACAGCTGATGTTTTACCTGAAAATGCTACAAATAAAACTGTAACTTGGAGCTCAAGCGATAATAATGCAGCTGTAGTAGATAGCAATGGAATTGTTACAGGTAAAAATCCAGGCAAGTCAGTAATCACTGTAAAAACCTTAGATGGAAACTTTGTGGATACCTGTGAAGTTACAGTTTCGGCACCAATTTATCCTGTAACTGGAATAAGCATATCAGAAAAAACTGCCTCTTTGGAAATAGGAAAAACCTTGAAGCTGAATGCTGTAATAACTCCTGACAACGCTAGTAACAAAGCCGTAGTATGGAGCTCAAGTGACAATGCGATAGCCTCTGTTGATAAAGATGGTAGTATTACCGCAAAGAAAGCAGGACAGGTAACAATTACAGCAAAAAGTGAAGACGGGGAACTTACAGTAAGTTGTTTAGTTACTGTAAAGTCAGCTGATCAAGGACAGACCGGAAATACAGGTGAAAATGGCAATGGAAGCGGCATAGATAAAATTCCGCAAACCGGATCACCAATAGATAACACTGTTCTTATTTTAATAGGAATGTTATTAATAAATACAGGAATAATGGTTTTATTAAATAATAAAAAATTAAGGAAAGAAGTGTAATAAATGTATTTGAAAAAGAAATTAGTCTCATGGATTATAGTCATGGCTATCTTATTTACTATGATTCCGGCAAGCCTGGTTTTTGCAGCTTCAGGTACAACACAGCTAATTGTTCATTACCACAGGCTGGACAATATATATAAGGGAAATATAGAAGCGGTTACTTTAAATGGTCAAGTGCCAGGTACTGTGTCAGAAAAAACAACAGACGAATATGGATTAAAAATGACGTTCAGTTTTGGAAATACAGCAGATGATGCCTATATAGGCCTTACTGTAAAAGATGACAGTGTTTTCCCAACTGATAAAAAATATGTAAGGGCAAAAAATGGTGTTGCTGAAGTATGGCTCGTAGACGGAGATGCTCGTGTATATAGCCAGCCTCAGCTCGTAGACCCAAATATTATTGTAAAGAAAAATAATAAGGCATATGTTGCAGTTGAAGATTTAACAAGCCTATTAAATTTAACCTACAAGTATGGGAAAAATGGATACCTATTTGACGGCGCTGCAATAAATACGGCTAATATTTTGACCATATATCGAGACAGAGACTATTTTGAAATAAATGTTGATACCAGCAGAATAGGTTCTAATGTTACTACTAATATGCTAAAATACTATACAAATTTAGTTTTCAATGATGTTGACGGATTTAAGCAGAACAATAAATATTATTTATCACTTCCATATATGGAAAGATTATTCCAAATAGGAACATTATCCTATGGAAATAACTATTATCTTCTGAAGAGACAAGATGTAGCCTATGATAAAATAAGCAAGGCAGCTGCTCCAGAGCAGGTTGGTTTTGACTCTCAAAAACTAAGCAAAATTGATGATTATATAAAAAAGGAAATCAATGATGGTTTTCCTGGCGCTGCAGTCATCGTAACAAAGGATGGTAAAACTGTTAAAAATACTGCCTATGGTTATTTGAAAAAATATGATACCCCATTAGTAGATGGAACTTATCAGAAGGCTCAGCTTTTACCAGAATCTCAGTGGGAGCCTGCTACAGTAAATTCTTTGTGGGATTTAGCCTCCAACACTAAGATGTATGCAACCAATTATGCAGTACAAAAGCTGGTTTCTGAAGGCAAGTTAAACCTTGACCAGCCAATTAGTACTTTCCCGGGTTGGGAGAATTACAGGGATAGTTATGTAATATATACTGGGAAATGGACCTTAGGCGGGCCTGGAGGGCTCCCTATAACACCGGTAACGGGTAAAGAAACTGTAACTGTACGTGATATATTGCATCACGGTGGTGGAAATATTCCTGACCCAGAATATCCTAATAAAAATTCTTCAGGTAATTTATGGTATCAAAGCAGCGATTATACAAATCGTGCAGGAATAATAGATATGATTTGTAAAACTCCTTTGCAATACAAACCTAGAACCAGTATTGCATACAGTGATCTTGACTTTATGATATTAGGCCTTTTAGTAGAACAGATTACAGGAATGCCTTTAGACAAGTATGTAGAAAATGATATTTACGCTAAGCTTGGAATATCCCGCACAGTTTTCAATCCATTAACTAAAGGTTTTTCACAATCAGAAATTGCTGCAACAGAATTAAATGGAAATACTCGTGACGGTTATATTAATTTTGGAACTATGGATGATGGTTCACCTGTTAATATCAGAAAATACACTCTTCAAGGCCAGGTTCATGATGAAAAAGCATGGTACACAATGGGAGGAGTATCCGGACATGCAGGATTATTCTCTACAACAGGGGATATGGCGGTTTTGACTCAGCTTATGCTTAACGGAGGTATTTATAACGGACAGCAATTCTTCACTAAAGAAGTTGCTGACCAGTTTACTACACCTTACAGCGTGCAAGGCACTCAAGCCAGCAATGATTCATCCACTTATGGCTTAGGCTGGAGATTGGCATCAAAAACTTCTTCATATTTCTATTTCAACTGGGGTCCGAGCAGAGGAACTTATGGACACCAAGGCTGGACAGGAACAATGACAATAATTGACCCGGTTTACAATATGACAATTACTATACTTACCAATGAAAGGCATTCACCGGTAGACAATCCTCCAAATGGATTTGAAGGGTATGAAAATTATTCAATTCCTGACTTCGGCCCTATAACTGGATTGGTATATAATGCTCTGATGACTGATAAAACTCCTTTAGATAATGTAAAGTTATCATTAGATAACACAAGCATTGACAGAACTAAGACTACTAAGATTAGTTTAGCAGGCTTTGGCAAAGGAAACACTCCTGTGGATTTAACCAATGCCTCAATACAGTATTCTTCAAGCAATGAAGATGTTGCCCAAATAGATGCAAATGGCGTTATAACAGGCCTCAAGTGTGGAAGTACAGATATTACGGCAACAGTAACTTTAAATGGAACTGCAGTTAAGTCAAATGAAGTAACTCTTAAGGTAAATGATCTTCAAATGGCTCCTGTACAGATAAGCTTAGACTATGAAAAGCCAATAGTGGAAGTTAATGAAGAAACAACTATTACTTTGAGTGCAAAAGCAGCAAAGAATTTATACGGTTTTGATATGTCCTTTAAATATGATAAAGACCTATTTGACTTAGTAAGCGTAACACCTAAGGACGAATTTAACTGGAGCCCGGACGGTGTTGTCCGAGATGGAAATGGCAAGATAAGAGTAATAGGTTTATTAAAAGGACAAAGTGAAGGAGTAAGCGGAGATATAGCTTTAGTTACCGTAAAGCTAAAGGCAAAGAATAAAGATGCTTCAAGCAGCTTAACAGTATTAAATGGTTCACAGTTCTCTGATAAAGATACTGCTTTATATACCTTGGATAAAGATGTAGCACAAAATATAGCAGTAGCAAACTCAGATTTAAACGGTGATGGGAAAATAATAATCAATGACCTTGTAGCCGTAGCAAAAGCATTTGGTCTTGGATCAAAGGATAGCGGTTATTTAGAAGCATTGGATATGAATAAAGATGGACACATTGACATAACAGACATAGCATATGTTGCTAAGAAAGTTCTTGGTAATTAGTTAAAAGAAAGAGGTACCTGCCTTGATATATGGGCGGGTACCTATAACAATTTAATCGGCGGAGGAGAAAATATGATTAAAAAAATATCTATTATGATGGCCGCATTCATTTTTGCAGTAAGTATTCAGTTAATGACTTCTACATGCAAGGTTCATGCTCAAGGAAATACAAAAATTATGCTTACGACAGATAAGACGCAGTATAATGTGGGTGATACAGTAAAAGTAACTATCAAGGCTCAAAATGTTATAGACCTATATGGACTTCAATTTACAATTCACTATGACTCAAGCCTGCTTGAAATGCAGGGTGGGGATGTAACCTTTGAAAAAGGCTATACCGTTTTTGGAGGTAAAACAGTAGACAAGTCAAAAGGAATAATTACCTATCCGGTAATAAATCAAAATGCATCAACTGAAAAAAAGGAAAATGAAAATATTGGATATGTTAGTTTTAAAGCAGTGAAAAAGGGTCCTGTAATAATGACTATGGACAATATAAAGGCTGTTAACAGTAAAACTATTGAGATAAACTATAATACACAAACACAAGCTGTTTATAATATTGTTGAAAAGGCGGCTGCAGTAGCGGTCCCTTCAAATAATACAAATACCCAAGCAGGCAATGACAAAAAAGTATTACAAGACGTTAAAAAAGCACAAGCCGAGAATAACCCATCTGTTTCAAATTCAACTACAGCAGCAACAACTACTCAGCAAAATGCAGCAATGAGTAATGAATCAAAAGGTGTTGAAGCAGATAAGACAGCACTTTCAGAAAATAAAGACATAAAGAGTATTTCAAGTGAAGCTAAAAGCTCAAATAAAAATCAACTTATCATGCTGGCTTCAGTTTTAGGATTATTGATAATAAGCTCATTAATATATGCAGTTAAAAACAAAGAAACTTTAACTAACGAACTTAAAACCTTCAAAGAAAAGATAAAAAACAGAAAGCTGAGGACATAAGGATGAATAAAACATTAAGCGCCGTAATAATAGCCATTTTTCTTATCATGCTAAGCCTTCCTGTTAAAGCGGCTGATTCTACCAAAATAACCTTAGCTGCAGATAAGCAAAGCTATCAGGTAAATGATACAGTAAATATTGCCGTTAAGGCCGAAAATGCAAAAGATATTTATGGAGCACAATTTAAAATAAATTACGATAAGAGCTTTTTTCAATTCAAAAAAGACTCTTTACAAAGCTCTGTACTTGTTACAGTTGGAACCAAGACAGATCAAGGCGTTGTTTCCTATGTAGGAAGTAAAATTGGTGATGCTCCTGGGGAAAACGGAAACATCACAATAGTTTCTTTGCAGCTTACAGCCTTAAAGGAAGGTAAGGCAACCTTGTTAGTTAGCGATATACAAGTTTCAGACAGCAAGGGAAATCTTATTTCCGTAAATGGCAGCAGTTCACTAGAAACAAATATAACTGCTCCACAGCCCACCAAAAATACTGAAACAACTGTTCCTAAAGAGCAGAATGTAAAACAAACACAAACTCAAGTATCAACAAAACCACAAAGTACAGAAAACGTACAATCAGCAAACCAAAAGACAGAAGAGGTTAAAAAGCCTGAGAATCAAGAGCAAGCTCAAGTAAAAGGAGAAGTTAATACAAATGATAAAGCTGTAAAAAATATTATAGCAAAGGAAATTGAACAGCCAGAAAAGAAATTAACTACCAATACTAAGATTATATTAGTATCCATAGGGATAATGCTAATATTTGACATGCTCTTGGTTACTGTTGTTCAGAAGAATAAAAAGCGTTCTCAGAAGGTATAGTGTAAATTAATAGCGGATATCCTGAAAACAAGCATTTCTTCAGTAAATATTTATATATTTTTATTTTTAAATAGCTGCGCCTAATATAATTTAGGGGCAGTTTATTCTGCTTGCAAATAGACTAAATAATAAAAAAGCTATATAATATTGTTAGAAAAGGGAAAAATAAGTTAGATAATAAGACGGAAGTAGGAGTTGGGAGGAAACACAAGTGAAGATTTTAATAACAGGAGCTAAAGGGCAATTAGGTACACAAATAATTAAAATGCTTGAAAGCATGAACTCAGAATTAGGCCCAATTAACGATGCTTATAAAAATGCTGAAGTAATAGGAATTGATGTTGATCAATTAGACATAACAAATCTTAATCAAGTAAGAGGATACATATTCAAAGCAAAGCCTGAAGTAATAATAAACTGCGCAGCTTACACCAATGTTGATGCCTGCGAAGCAAATGAAGATTTAGCTTTTAAAGTAAATGCAATAGGACCAAGAAACTTAGCAATATTAAGTGAAGAAATTGGTGCTAAACTTATACACGTATCTACAGACTATGTTTTTGCAGGAAATGGAACAAAGCCATATAGAGAATATGATTTAACTAATCCGCAGAGTTCTTACGGAAAGACAAAGAATGCTGGTGAAGAATTTGTAAAACACTTTTCTAGCAGGTTTTTTATTGTTAGGACAGCATGGTTATATGGGTATTATGGCAATAACTTTGTTAAAACAATAATAAAAGCCGCAAAAGAAAAAGGCCATTTAGATGTTGTTAATGACCAAAGAGGCAATCCAACAAATGCAGAGGATTTAGCTTATCATATCTTAAAGCTAGCATTAACAGAAGAGTATGGAATATATCACTGTACGGGAACTGGAGAATGCAGCTGGTATGATTTTGCTGTGAAGATTGTAGAATATGCAAATATTAATTGCACAGTATCACCTGTAACTTCGGAAAAAATCAATCGACCAGCTAAAAGGCCAGCTTTTTCAGCATTAGATAACATGATGTTAAGATGTACTGTTGGAGATGAAATGAGACAATGGGAAGAGGCCTTAAAAATGTTTATTAAAAACAACAAATAATTCATAATTAGCCTAGAAATAGACATATTAACTAACACAGTGTATAATATAGTTTGTGAATTTTTGATTTTATGAAGAAAGGTGAGAACTAATGAAAGGTATAATACTAGCCGGAGGCTCGGGAACTAGGCTTCATCCGATAACAAAGTCAGTATCAAAACAAATACTGCCTATATATGACAAACCTATGATTTATTATCCTTTATCAGTTTTAATGCTTGCAGGAATAAAAGATATACTTATTATTTCTACACCAAGGGATATAAACGGTTTCAAGGAACTTTTAGGAGATGGAAGCCAGATAGGTGTTAATTTTGAGTATGCTATTCAAGATAAGCCAAGAGGACTTGCTGATGCCTTTATAGTTGGAGAAAAGTTTATAGGAAATGATAGAGTGGCATTAGTGCTTGGAGATAATATATTCTATGGTTATGGCTTCTCTGAAAGACTAGAAAGAGTGGTTAACAGAGAAGAAGGGGCTACTATTTTCGGATACCATGTAAGCAATCCAACTGAATTTGGAGTTGTTGAATTTGATAAAAACAATAATGTGGTTTCTATAGAAGAAAAACCACAAGTTCCAAAATCAAACTATGCAGTGCCTGGACTATATTTCTATGACAACAATGTTGTTGAAATTGCAAAAAATGTTAAACCTTCTGATAGAGGAGAAATAGAAATAACAGCAGTAAATAATGAATATTTAAATAGAGGAAAATTAAAAGTAGAGCTTTTTGGAAGAGGTATGGCGTGGCTTGATACAGGTACTCATAAAGGACTTCTTGAAGCAGCTAATTTTGTTGAAGCTATCCAAACAAGACAAGGTCTTTATGTAGCATGTATAGAAGAAATAGCTTACAGAAAAGGATTTATAGATAAAGAACAGCTTATAAAACTTGCTGAACCTTTATCCAAAATAGAATATGGACAATATCTTTTAAGAATAGCAAAAGAAAGGTAGAGTGTTGTTATGAAAACTTACTTGGTTACTGGTGGAGCTGGATTTATAGGCTCAAACTTTGTTCATTACATGCTTAAAAAATATGATGATATAAAATTAATAAACCTAGATAAATTAACTTATGCAGGTAATCTTGAAAACTTGAAAGCAATAGAAAATGATTCTAGATATTTGTTTTTTCAAGGAGATATATGTGATAAAGCTTTAGTTGAAAAATTATTTAAAGATCATGATATAGATTATGTAGTGAACTTTGCAGCAGAATCCCACGTAGATAGAAGTATAAGAGAACCAGAAGTATTTGTTAATACAAATGTTCTTGGAACTGTAACCTTATTAAATGCTGCAAAAAATGCCTGGGAAATAAAAGAGGGCTTTAAAGAAGGGAAAAAATATCTTCAAGTTTCAACAGATGAAGTATATGGATCCTTAGGAGAAACAGGTTACTTTATGGAAACAACACCAATAGATCCACACAGCCCATATTCTTCAAGCAAGGCTGGTGCAGACTTAGTAGTTAAAGCTTACTTTGATACATATAGGTTCCCTATAAACATAACAAGATGTTCAAATAACTACGGACCTTATCAATTCCCTGAAAAATTAATACCGCTTTTAATAAACAACTGTTTGAATAAAAAGCCACTTCCTGTATATGGAGATGGATTAAATATAAGAGATTGGCTATATGTTGAAGATCACTGCAAGGCAATTGATATGGTTATAAATGGTGGAAGACTTGGAGAAGCATACAACGTAGGCGGACATAATGAAAGAACAAATATACATATTGTAAAAACAGTAATAGATTATATAAATAAGAATATTGATGATACCGTAACAGAAGATTTAATAAAGTATGTTGAGGATAGAAAAGGTCATGACAGAAGATATGGAATAGATCCAACAAAGATAAGAGAAGAGCTTGGCTGGGAACCTGAAACAGCTTATGAGAACGGAATAGTAAAAACTATAAAATGGTATTTAGATAATAAAGAATGGATGGATAGAGTAACTTCTGGAGAATACACAAAGTATTACGAAAAGATGTATGAAAGTAAATAAAGTTAAGTTAGTATTTAATGGGCAGCTTAAAAACTAACTTAATTTATATAAGCTGACTAAGAATACCATTGAAAGGAATGGGCAAATGGGACAATTCACTTTTACAGAAACAAAAATTAAAGGTGTTTATGTGGTAGAACCTAGGGTTTTTGGTGATCACAGAGGATACTTTATGGAAACCTATAATCATGAAAATTTCAAAAAAGCTGGTCTTAATATGGTTTTTGTTCAAGATAATCAGTCAAAGTCTAAAAAGGGTGTACTAAGAGGTCTTCATTATCAGAATCCTAATCCGCAGGGAAAACTAGTTAGAGTAATAAGCGGAGAGGTTTTTGACGTTGCTGTAGATTTAAGAAAGTATTCACCTACCTATGGACAGTGGGAAGGTGTAAGGCTCAGCGCAGAGAATAAAAAACAGTTTTATGTACCTGAAGGATTTGCACATGGATTTTTAGTACTTTCAGAAGAGGCTGAAGTAATATATAAATGTACAGAGTTTTATCATCCTGAATGTGAAGGGAGCATTAAATGGAATGATCCTTCCATTGGCATTGAATGGCCTCTAGGTGAAATAGAAGATTTAATTTTGTCTAAAAAAGATGAGAAGGCTAAAATGTTGGCAGATTGCAGAATTGAGTTCTAGTGTGTAATATTTTGTATAAGTTTATTTAAAAAATATAAATATAGATAGTTCATTCAAATATTAATTTATTTAGAATAAACTATTTGTATAACTTTCAGCATATACCATATTTTTAACTTCATGAGGATGATTATTTGTCTTATCGGCAAACTTCTCTAATTTTAATATGAGTTCATAAGCACCTTTATAGGCGTGAGCCTGCTGCATGAACTGTTTCATCCAATTCCACATATTTTCTTATGGATTTAACTCTGTCGAGTACTTTGGTTGAAATATCAGTATTAGTTCATCTTTGTGATCTTGGGCAAATTTTCTAACATACTTAGCTCGATGGATACGTGCATTATCAAGGATAACCATAGACAAATTTTTGCCTCTGCTCATATCGTAATGGATTATATATTTTAAGAATTCTATAATCTGTGGTCTACCTATGGTAGGCTTCCCCTTAGGCTCCACGAACGATAATTATTTGATTCTAGTTGGTTGTTGGCTTCGTCCATTGCCCATAGGGGAATATCTTCAATATGCTCAACTATATCTATTACTGGAATCATTTTTTAAAAAAATCCTTTTGCAGTGATTAATCAGCCAGTGTTGTTTGAAAAGTGCCTCTTTATAGCTGAATCCAAGATTTTTCATAAGTTTGCTCCATCCACACTTTTGAATATTTTGGACCATAGTTATCAGTAATATATGTTGAAATAAGAGTTAGTGTCCATTTGCTATGTTCATAACCAAAGTCTTTAGGAGTTTTATTAATGATAATATTTTTAATATCGTTAATTATGTCATCAGTTAGTTTCTTGGAATGTTACCTCCTCTGTTATTTTTTATACTCGCTAACCGTCTGGCATTACAGTCTTTTATATAGATGATTATTGTAACAGAGCACTTGCCAAGGGATTTTGCGATAACAGGAGTACTAATTCCTTGGTATCTCATGATAACAGATTGTGAAATAGTATGCACATTAACATCGTGTGTTGCATTTAGAATAGTGTATAAATATTTTATTGTTAGACCATACAATGTTTCAACAGCTACGGACTTTTTTTCATGACTTATACCTCATTAAGATTATGCTATTATTGTATCAAACATGGAAATTTAATAACACAGGATATGTTTACCTTTATGGTGAACTATCTATAATTATATATAATATCTATTTGAAACTTTAAAATTACCTTTAATAGTCGATTGTAAAACTGAATAAATTTGCTGTTAAAGCCAATCTGTTAAATATTGATAGAATAAAATACACTCACTCAAAAAAAAGGCGTAGCGAGTTAAAGAAAGTAAAAATTTTTGACTAATTAATGGCTATTGTCCTAAAAGTGGCGCAAAAAGTCAATTTGATTTTTAGCTTTTAAAAATTAAACTATAAACTTTTTTTATAGATAATGGGTGTTTAAATTCATTTAGCTTTAAAGCTATTATCAGCGTCAGCTGATGAGTTATAACATCAAGTAAGATATCAGCCTTTAGTGACTTTGTATCCTTAGTTTTGTGATAGCTATACTCATAGGATATTTAACTATATACAAACTTCTTTCTATAATGGTTGTGATTTTGTAAAGTAGATTTCAAATTTGAGAATTGATAGGAATAATAGTATTCATGTGGTAATCTTCCTCGGGGCAAGTATGATGAATTCTTTCACATTTTAAAGTGGTGCATGGTCTCTCATAAGTACACTCACACTGGGTTAATTTATTTATATAAGTTTTTATTGTTTTATGGTAAATCCATTTTATTTTTAATAATCTATTTTTTTATTTACTATTCTAACATAATAACATAGGTAATGAGGTATCATAAGCATCAAAACCAGCAATACCTAAAAAGTACTTATATTTAAAATCTTCATGTGTTTAAGGTAGCTTTTTAGTACGGGAATAAGTGTTTTTCAATCATAGTTATCCTTTGCTTCACTGGCACTTTTTGTTTCTGATGATTCTTTTAATTAGTTTCATAGAAGTCTATATGTCTAATTATTACTAAGACGTTTGTTACGATTGCGTTCTCCATAGCATAGTAATAATGACCATTCATATAACTAAACTTTAAATCATGATTTACATATGCTTCTTTAGTTATTTTATCGAATGCGTAAGCATATGCATTAAATTCAGCAATGTTTTTACTAAATATTTTGGAATTTCTTAAAAGAGTATCAAAAAAACTTAGGATTATTTTCGTTAACACTACCTTCTATGCCGGTTGTATCAGCGATTAAGATATTAGCGGGATCAGCACTGATTTCTTTGCATATAGGTTCTGGTGTTTTTGCTAGTTCCTAAAGTATTAAGTTAAGATATTCTATAAATTCATGACGGAGACTAGTAAATTGGACAGCATTAGGTACTCTGGTAAAACCACAAAAATCTCTAAGTTCTCTTGATAACCTTAAAAAATTAATTAACATAGATGCTTCAGAAATAGAAGATAAAAACAGCAAACTAAAGGATAGGCACGGGTATGATGCTGCATCATCTTCGGGGTTTATTGGTATGCACCTGCAAGGATCAATGGGTATATTTACGATGAATTTAAAACGAATATTGAAAATGATAGGATAAAATTAATACTTAAAGGTATCTATTTCATAGAAAAAGACGACACAAGAATTCAAAAGGAAGACTTGAGTCATATTTTTTTATATACTTATTTAAATTTTCAGTGTCCTATTAAAAACTCTGTTCTTGTTACAGTTGGCAGAAAGATAGAACAAGGCATTTTTTCTTATATAGGAAGTAAAACGAATAATATAACGGGAGAAAACTGGAGTATATGAATAGATTCACTGAAACATACAGCCTTAAAGAAAAGCAAGGCAAGCTTATCAGTCAGCAATGTACAAGTTTCAGATAGAAATGGAAATCTTCTTTTAGTAAATGGTAGCAGTTCAGTTGACATAAATATAGCTGCCTCGCAGAATATTAAAAACGCTGAAATCCATGCTATTAAAGAGTAAAATGTAAAGCAAACACAGACTCAAGTACCTGTAAATGCACAAACTAAAGAAAACAAAAAATCCACAAATCAAAAGACAGAAGAAGCTAAAAACTTGATAATAAGGAACAAACCCAGATAGAAACAAAAACTAATACAAATGATAGGCTCATGAACAACGTAAATTCAAAAGGAATTAAACAGCAGCAAAATAATTTAAATAGCAATTACAAGGCTATTTTAATAATTATAATTATTATGTTAATACTGATATGAGATTAATTACTATTGTTCAAAGAAACAAAAAATATTCGCAGAAAGTATAGTAAGATTTAATAGATAATATAATAAAAATAAGTGTTTCATTTGTACATGTGCACAATTTTCATTATTAAAATTCATAAGGACTATCGCTTTAGAGATTGAATAATTATTAGAAGGAAGTTTTTTTTAATCTCGGTTAGTAATCTATGAAATTCCATGTCAATCTTAACGTTCGTAAATGTCCATTCCAATTGCATGCTTCGGTTTACACGAAGTTCAGCTTACTCATCACCTAATTTTAATCCAAAAGGTTTCAGGTGTTGCTTGTGCCCTTATTTTAAATTTATAAATGTCTAAGTCATTGGTGTTTCTAATACCAGTTCACAGTAATACTAGAGTACATTTCAAGAAAAAATACGATGTGTTTTATAATTAAATGCTTCAAAAGCATTTTTAGATAAACTCTTATAGATAGTTTTGGAGAAATATTGGCTTATGCTTTTCTATGATAAATGCTCAACAAGGTCTTTTAAATATAACCTAAGTATGATAAAATAAGTTTTGCAAGATTCCAATATTCTACAAGTAATTGTGAAGTTATAGTATTTTCACTATAAGTTAGCATATTATGATTAAATTTTTCTATTAGAAAAGTTTGGAATTAATATAACTGATGTATAATTGGACTGCTTTATATTAATCATAATTTTAATAGGGTGTGAGAAAATGGAAGAAGTTTTAGTTAGTATAAACTGTATTACGTATAACCAAGAAAAATACATTGCTGAAGCTATTGAAAGTTTTTTAATGCAAAAAACAAATTTTAGGTTCGAAATTATTATTCATGATGATGCTTCTACGGATAGAACAGCAGACATAATTAGAGAATATGAAAAAAAGTATCCGGAGATTATTAAGCCTATTATTCAAACAGAAAATCAGTATTCTAAAGGCAAAAAGATATTTCCGATTTTATGGTCTAAATCTATTGGTAAATATATTGCATTGTGTGAAGGTGATGATTATTGGACAGATCCATATAAGCTTCAGAAGCAAGTAGATTATATGGAAAGTGATCAACATTGCAGTATGAGCTTTCATGCAGCTTATAAAGTAAATACTAATAAAAAGATAATAGATATAATTAAGCCCTATGATAAAGAGTGTATTTCGACAACACAAGATATTATTTTAGGAGATGGTTGGTTTATGGCCACTAATTCTATTTTGTTTCGTAAATGTATTGTCGAAAATGTACCAAGTTTTTATCTAAACTGTCCTATAGGTGATTATCCTTTGCAGATATTAACATCTACAAGAGACTATGCCTATTATATTGATGAAGTTATGTCAGCATATAGATTTGAAGTCGATGGTTCATGGTCAAAGAAAATATCTTCTAAAAAGAATAAAGTAGAAAAGTTTTTATCACTAAGAAAAAAAATAATACAAATGCTAAATGAGTTTGATAAATATTCTAACGGTAAATATACAAACGTTATTAATCAAAAAATAATTCATGATGAAATTGAGATGTTAATTGCCAGTAAAAAAATAAATGAATTGAAAAGCAAAAAATATAAAGCTGTTTATAATTCATTAGATTTAAAGGAAAAAACTAAGATTTTTTTAAGATGGTATATGCCTGATGTTTATGCAAGATTATCTAATATTGAAGGGGTTATAAAATCAAGACTACGCCATAATGAATAATTTAGGAGAATTAAAATGCAAGACCAAGGTTCATTAAAGAAAAAAACAATATCTGGCTTATTTTGGAGCTTTTCTGATTTAATAGCCAATCAAGGGATACAATTTATAATTCAAGTAATCCTTGCTAGACTTTTATTACCTAAAGATTTTGGAATTATAGGAATGATAACAGTGTTTATTTCTATATCTCAAACATTTATCGATAGCGGATTTACCAATGCATTAATAAGAGAAAATGAACCAAGTCAAGAAGATTATTCAACTGTATTTTATTTTAATCTTATTATGGCTATCATAATGTATGTAATACTATTTTCTTTTGCAGGATTAATTAGTGATTTTTTTAAGGAACCTCAACTTACAAGTATATTAAGAGTGCTTGCAATAGTTCTAATTATTAATTCTTTTGGATTAATCCAGAGAACCATGATGACAAAAAATATAAATTTTAAGACTCAGACTAAAATAAGTGCAATTTCATCAATTGTATCAGGTGTCATTGCAATTGTTTTTGCATATATGGGTTTGGGTGTATGGAGTCTTGTTATTAGAACTTTAGCCATGCAACTTATCCAGTCAATATTACTATGTATGTATAATAGGTGGTTTCCATCATTAGTTTTTAATGTTAGTTCTTTCAAGAGGTTTTTTGGATTTGGATGGAAATTGCTAGCATCTGGGATAATTAATACATTATATAATAATTTGTATTTTCTAATTATAGGTAAAACTTTTTCAGCAGTTGAACTTGGATTTTATACAAATGCTCAAAAGCTGAGAGATACTGCTTGTCAATCTATATCAAATTCAGTGCAGAAGGTAGGTTATCCTGTTCTTAGCAGCATAAAGGAAGATGAACATAGACTTAGACAAGGGTATAAGAAGATAATAAAAGCATCTGTCTTTATAACTTTTCCGATTATGTTAGGTTTGGCAGCAGTAGCCAATCCACTTATAAAGATGCTATTTGGCTCAAGATGGATAAACTCTATACAATATTTTCAAGTACTATGCTTTTCGGGAATGTTATATCCGTTGCATGCAATTAATTTAGATATTTTACAAGTAAAGGGTAGATCAGATTTATTTTTAGGGTTGGAGATAGTTAAAAAGGGAATAGGAATATTGTCTATAGTAATTGTTTTGCTTTTCAAGCTCGGTATTATGGGATTAATTTGGGCATTAGTTATTACATCATTTATCGCATATTTTTTAAATTCTTATTATTCGGCTGAGTTGCTTGATTATTCAACGATGCAGCAAATTATAGACGTCACTCCCGCATTTATAGCATCAGTGGTTATGGCGATAATTGTTTTCTTCAGTCAGTATATACTCCCTAATAGTAATTTGGCAAAATTATGTTTGCAGACTATCATAGGAATAGTTATATATGCAACTTTGGGTAAACTTGGAAAGATAGAAGAACTTGATACTATATTAGGACTATTAACTTCTATGTTAAGAAAACAAAGGGTTAAAAATATAAGCAATAATTGAGTCACGCCAATCGAACGAAAAGTTTTTAATAATATTTAAAAGTATGAATAAGATGAGGTATGATAGGATGAAGTTAGGAATAATGCAGCCGTATTTTTTTCCATATATAGGGTATTGGCAATTGATGAATGCAGTGGATAAATATATTATATATGATGATGTTAACTTTATAAAAGGTGGCTGGATAAATAGAAACAGAATTTTAATGAATGGCGAAGCTAAAATGATAAACTTAAAAATGAACGGTGCAAGTCCTAATAAGTTAATTAATGAAGTGGAGGTAGCCGGTGATAAAATATACAATAAAAAACTTTTAAAGACGATTGAAAGTTCTTATAGGAAAGCAGCATATTTTCAGAATGCATTTCCTGTAATAGAGGACATAATTGCTTATGATGAGAAAAACTTAGCTGGATATTTGGAATATTCTATAAGAAGAGTTTGTGATTATCTGTCAATAGATACTGAATTAATTGTCTCTTCGCAAATAAATAAAAATAATGATTTAAAAGGACAAGAAAAGGTTATAGAAATCTGCAAGGCCATTGGAGCAAGTGAATACTATAATGCAATTGGTGGTCAAGAATTATATTCCTATGAAGATTTTGCGAGGAAAGAGATAAAATTAAGATTTTTAAAGACAGAAAAGGTTGAATATAAGCAATTTGATGATAAATTTGAACCTAATCTATCAATTATAGATGTTATGATGTTTAACTCTGTAGAAGAAATAAAGAGAATATTAGAAAGGTACGAGTTACTTTAGGAGGCTATTTTAATGAAGGACATAGGCGGTTACTTTGGATTAGAAAAACTTATTAGTAATGAGTACTATAAAGATTTAATTCCACTTAATAGCGGTAGAAACTCCTTGCTATATATTCTAAAAGCTAGGGATGTAAGAAAATTATATATACCAAGTTACTTATGTGATTCAATAAGTGATACGTTAAAGATGCATGGTTATAACTTTGAATTTTATAATATAGGTTCAGATTTTATGCCTATTTTTAATGAAAAGCTTTATGATAGGGAGTATTTATATGTTGTTAATTACTATGGTCAGCTATCAAATAGTACAGTACTTCAATTATTAGGGAGACACAAGAGAGTTATTCTTGATAATGCACAAGCGTTTTTTCAAAAACCCATAAAGAATATAGATACTATATATACTTGTAGAAAGTTTTTTGGCGTGCCTGATGGAGCATACCTCTCTTCTGATGCTCGAATTAAAGATGATTTAGAGGTAGATGTATCTAAGGATAGAATGACACATATTTTAGGACGATATGAAGGTATAGCTCCTGAATATTTTATACATTATCAAAATAATGAAGAAAATTTTATAAGAGAGCCACTTAAATTCATGTCAATGTTAACACATAATATTCTTGGTGCAATTGATTATCAAAAGGTTTGTTCTATTAGAACAGAAAATTACTCCTATTTACATAATAAATTAGGAAAATATAATAAACTAATACTTAATATCCCTAGTGGAGCTTTTGCGTATCCATTTTACATAGAAGATGGAATTAAAATTAGGAGTGAATTGGTAAAGCATAAAATGTATATACCAACACTTTGGCCAAATGTTTTAAGTGAAGCATTTAAGGGAACTATAGAATATGATTATTCAGCAAACATATTACCGCTGCCATGTGATCAGAGATATACATTTGACGATATGAATTACATGGTTAAGCAAGTATTAGACTTAATATGAAGAACTAATTAAATAAAATAACAACTTAAGCGGAGGTTTTAAAAATGAAAAAGATTATTATATTTGGTGCCACAGGGAATGTAGGATCGTATTTGGTAAAATACTGTTTAGATTACTTTGATAAGTCTGAGTATGAAATCATTGCAAGTGGAAGAAGAGAAACTGATGTTTTTAACAAAATGGGAGTTAAGTATTATTCTGTTGATATTTCAAAAGAAGAAGAATTTGAAAGACTGCCTACAGAGGACGTATATGCTGTTATGCTATTAGCTGCACAAATTCCTTCTTATATGAGTGGATATAAACCAAGAGAATATATAAATTCTAATATTATTGGTGCATTCAATGTTCTTGAATATTGTAGAAAAGTAAATGTGGATAGAATTTTATATACACAGACTGTATTTGATATCTCATTATATACAAATGAAAATAAAGATATTGTTTTAAAACCAGACTTACCTAGAAATTTTAGCTACAAAGGTGACCATGCAGTATACGTTATTTCAAAGAATACAGCATTAGAATTAATTGAACATTACCATCAAGAATACGGTCTTAAGCGATTTATTTTTAGATTGCCTACAATATATAGTTATAGCCCGTATCAGTACTATCACCCTAATGGAGAAAAAAAGATGAGACCAGTTTATCAGATGATAAATAAAGCAATAAAAGGTGAACCTATAGAATTATGGGGGGATCCTAATTATGCAAAAGATATGGTTCATGTATATGACTTTAGTCAAATGTTATGTAAAGCTGTCGAAGCAAATAGAGAAGAAGGTTTTTATAATATTGGAACAGGTATGCCAGTGACATTAAAAGAACAAATAGAAACTATTATAAAGGTTTTTTCTCCTGCTGGCAATCCGTCACAAATTATTTGTAGACCAGAAAAACCGAGTGGTGGTGGATTTTTAATGGATATTACAAATGCAAAAGAAGAGTTGGGATATGAACCTCAATATGATTGTTTAAGATTATTTGAGGATTATAAAGCGGAAATGGAGGCCGACAGATTTGAAGAATTAAGAGAGGAGCAAGACAATGTTAAATAATAATCCAATATTAGTGACCCGCTCCTCGCTACCAAATTTTGAGGAATATATAGAAGAAATAAAAGAATTATGGGAAAGTCATTGGCTTACCAACATGGGTGTGAAACATAAGCAACTTGAAGAAGATTTATTAAAATATTTAAATACACCCTACATTACACTTTTTACTAATGGGCATCTTGCACTTGAGTGTGCAATAGCAGCCTTAAATCTTACTGGGGAAGTTATTACAACTCCATTTACTTTTGCGTCTACAACCCATGCGATAGTAAGAAACAGGCTAATACCTGTATTTTGTGATATTAATCCGAATGATTATACCATAGATGTAGATAAGTTAGAGGGTATAATTACAGATAAAACCTCTGCAATTATACCAGTTCATGTCTATGGAAATATTTGTAATGTGAAAGAAATTGAAAGAATAGCACAAAAATATAATCTAAAAGTTATTTATGATGCAGCTCACGCATTTGGGGAGACGGTAGATGGTATAAGTGTTGCTAACTTTGGAGATGCCTCCATGTTCAGTTTCCATGCCACGAAGGTGTTTAATACTATTGAAGGCGGAGCAGTAGCATATAAGGATGAAAAACTATCCAGAATATTATATGATATAAAGAATTTTGGAATTACTGGGCCAGAGACTGTTGAGTATGTGGGTGGCAATGCTAAAATGAATGAATTTCAAGCAGCTATGGGTATTTGTAATCTTCGTCATGTTAATAAAGAGATAGAAAAAAGGAAAGCCATTGTAGAAAAATACACCGAAAGGCTAAATGGAATCAATGGAGTTAAATTGTGTAAACAACACGTGGGAGTAAAGAGTAACTATTCCTATTTTCCAGTAGTATTTGATGGGTATAAACTGAATCGTGATGAGGTATTTGAAAAGCTTAAAATCAATAATATATTTGCACGCAAATATTTTTATCCTTTGACAAATAGTTTCGAATGTTACAAAGAAAGATTTGACGTTGAAAACACACCTGTTGCAAAATATATAGCTGAAAGAGTACTTACACTTCCACTCTATGCCGATTTATCATTAGATGAAGTTGAATTAATTTGTAATATTATTCTCGAGTGATATTATTTAATTTAGTATGATTATAATCAATACATTTTTATACATAGCATAGTTTCAAACTACACTTTTTGCTAAATTGTTAGCAATATTTATATTGGTTTAAGTTACAGAATTAGGGATAGAGTGGTAAGTTCAACAATATTTTTGGATGAATCATTTTATTCCTAATTTTTTAGTACAATGGATTAACATATATTTATATATAGCTAAAGTAGTCGGTTGTTGTTAATTAAATTCAGGTATAATACTTATTTATTAAAAATAGACACATTTATTAATATGGTGTATAATACTTTTGTAGATTTTCAAATGTTTGTGAAAAAATTTGAAGTAATATGAATCTTAAAAGCGTAGGTTTAGATGCGATATTTATTTGAGATAGCTAGTATATAAAATGCAGGTACTAATTATCTTTATTTATAATAAATACACCCACGACTCAAATTAATAAAAATGTTAATTAATAAAATATTTAATGAAGTAATCGATTTAGATAAATGTTCTGTAGTAATAAAGAAATTCAGATTTTAAAGGTATTGGAATTATATTTTGAAGACAGTGGTTTTTATTAAAATATAAAGCTGCTATGGGAACATTAACTTCTATGCAAGTTTTAATGGGTATTGTATAATTTGATAAATTTTATTGATAAATATTCATAGATTAATCGAAATATAATTCATTTAGGGGGAAAGAGAAATGGAGACACTTAAAGGAAAAGAGTTAATGGATGAAGGTAAATATATGAATAATTATTGCAAGGGTAAGTCGTATTTTATTATAAAAAGGATAATTGATTTAATTGGAGCTTTATTGGGAGTAATTATTTTGAGTCCTGTTATGCTAATTACTGCTGTAATTATAAAACTTGAGTCAAATGGACATATTATATTTACTCAAGAGAGAGTGGGGCAAAATGGTAAATTATTTAAAATGTATAAATTTAGATCTATGGTGCAAAATGCTGAAGAACTATTAAGCGAATTAAAGGATAAAAATGAAATGTCTGGTCCTATGTTTAAAATTAAGGATGATCCTAGGATAACCAAAATTGGTAAGTTTATCAGAAAGACAAGTATAGATGAGTTACCTCAATTATTTAATGTATTAAAAGGAGAGATGTCTTTAGTGGGACCAAGACCCAATTTACCAAGAGAAGTAATTCACTATACTGAATTTCAAAAACAGAAACTTTTAGCAAAACCTGGACTTACATGTTACTGGCAAGTAATGGGCAGAAATAGTATTGATTTTGAAGATTGGATGAACCTTGATGTTAAGTATGTACAGGAAAGAAATACTTGGATAGATATTAAACTTATTTTTAAGACTTTTTTAGTATTGTTTGGTGATGAAAATGCTAGATAAAGGGAGAGAACAAGAATGTTATGTGCATTAATAATGGCTGGAGGTAAGGGAGAAAGATTTTGGCCGTTATCAACTGAAGAAAAACCGAAGCAGTTTTTAAATCTCTTAGGTGAAGATACTATGATACAAATGTCTATAAAGAGGTTGGAAAAGCTGATACCAATTGAAAGAATTTTTGTTGTAACAGGTAAGAGATATTCAGAACTTGTCAAGAAACAATTACCCAATTTACCTGAAAGGAATATTATAATTGAGCCAGTTGGAAAAAATACTGCTCCGTGTATTGGGCTTTCGGCCTTCGTTATAGAAAAATATTATAAAAATGCGACAATAGCTGTTTTGCCATCTGATCATTTGATAAAAGATGAAAATAGTTTTAGAACGGTACTTAGTACTGCTAGTGAATTTATTGAAGGTAAAAAGGATGCTATAGTTACTATTGGAATGAGACCAGACAGACCGGAAACAGAATATGGATACATTAATTATGGAAATATATATCATAATATAAATGGGCTAGAAATTAGAAAGGTTGAAAAATTTGTAGAGAAACCTGACAAAAGTACGGCTGAAAAGTATTTAGATAGCGGTGACTTTCTGTGGAACTGTGGTATGTTTGTTTGGAAAACATCTACTATACTTAATCTTACAGAAAAATACTTAATTAAAACCTATCAAATATTAAGTGAAATTGCCGCAACTGATAACGATGAGTTTATAATGGCTTTAGATCAGAAATACAATAATGTTGATGATATCTCGATTGACTATGCTATTATGGAAAAGGCTCAAAATATATATGTTATTCCTGGTAATTTTGGATGGGATGATGTGGGGACTTGGTATTCTGTGGAAAGGGTTAGGGAAAAGGATGCTGATAATAATATATGTTCAGGAAATATTAAAGTTATAGATTCTACCAATAATATTATTATTAGTAATAGTAAGACTATGGTGATAGCAGGATTAGATAATATATTTGCGGTAGAAAGTGATGATATTATATTTATTGGCAGTAAAGATGTAATAAAAAATATTAGGGATATAAAATTGAAAATTATGTAGTAAAGAAAGGTGAATAAATTTTGAAAAAAGCATTAGTGACTGGTATAACAGGACAAGATGGATCATACTTAACTGAATTATTATTGGAAAAAGGTTATGAAGTTCATGGAATTATAAGAAGACATAGTACAATAAATACTAAAAGAATAGATCATTTGTTTGAAGATAAAGAAATAGGAAACAAAAGATTATTTCTTCATTATGGTGATTTGACTGATTCAAGCAATTTAAATAGATTAATTGAAAAAATACAACCAGACGAGATATATAATTTGGCAGCTCAAAGTCATGTTCAAGTTTCTTTTGAGGTGCCTGAGTATACAGCGGAGGCAGATGCGGTTGGAACACTTAGATTATTGGATGCTATAAGAGAAACTGGAGTTAAGTGCAAATTTTACCAGGCATCAACTTCAGAGCTTTTTGGCGGACTTCCAGAGACTGCTCCTCAGAGTGAAAAGACTCCTTTTTATCCTAAAAGCCCATATGGGGTTGCTAAGTTATATTCGTATTGGATTACAGTAAATTATAGAGAATCATATAACCTATTTTCTTGCAATGGGATTCTCTTTAACCATGAATCTCCCAGAAGAGGAGAAACATTTGTAACACGAAAGATAACACGAGCCGTTGCTAGCATTATATGCGGTAAGCAAGATAAGCTTTCATTAGGTAACTTAGACGCTAAAAGAGATTGGGGATATGCGGGAGATTATGTTGAGGCAATGTGGCTTATATTACAACAAGAAAAGCCACAAGATTATGTTATTGCTACAAACGAAACTCATACTGTAAGAGAATTTGTAGAACTTTCCTTTAAAGAAGTTGGTATTGATATAGAGTGGAAAGGTGAAGGAGTTAATGAAAAAGGATACAATAGAACAACCGGAAAGCTTTTGATTGATGTAAATCCTAAATACTTTAGACCTGCAGAAGTTGAACTTTTATGGGGGGATGCTACTAAAGCCCAAAAAGAACTAGGATGGAAAAGAAAAGTTAATTTTAAAGGTTTAGTGCATATGATGATAGATGCAGATTTAAAAGAAATTGCAGGAGATGGAGTTCAGACTTATTTAGAAGCTGCACAAACAAAATAGTATATAATGTGGTTCGTGTAATTATTAGTGAAATTCCATAAGTTTTATAAGGATTTATTTATGGATGATTGAGAATTTAAGTTTTGAGTTGTGGTTAGCTTTTTAAAAGCCCTTAGATTTAAACCAAAAAAATGTCCGATACGCCTTTTGAAAAAGGCATGCGAATCATGTGGTTATAAGATTTATCTATGGATATTTATATTAAACTGCATGTTTAACAAGTTTGTTTAAATTTCGTAAGTATTAAGATTTATTTAAATTATAAGCAACAATTACAGTAATTTGTTTTGTTATGACACACAGGTATGAATCAGACCTCATAGTTGTCGTATTTGTAATTCTTGAGGATTTGATTGATGTTTTTTCTCAATTGGTTCAAGTTCTCTTTCAATCCATTCCTTCGAATAACTATGGACACATGATAAAGCCTAAAATTTTGGCCTGGATATTTATATTTTATGAGTGTACTCTTAGTTTCCTTGTAAGGAGCTTCGCGCGAATATATCCAATTGCTTTTAGTTTGTATTTACTTTGGTATATTTTATTATTAATAACTTTAGAGAAAGCCTTTTGTTTACTTATGAAACCAGAGTATTAGGGTTAGTGTATTTAACTTTTGGCTCTAAGCTTAAAGTATCGTAAATAAGTATGGAATTAAAACTTTTATCTAATAAATTTCTAGCTAGATTTTCATTAATATTATTATGGATTTCAATAATATTTAGTGTCATTGAGTTGAATAGTTATGATATTTATTTTTCAAATATGGTTTTAAAAATATACTTAAAAAGATTTCATCAACAATTCTAGCTTTAATCCTACAAAATTTTATTATGTCTTCAGATAAGGGTAGAAATATACAAAGAAGACTGGTATTAGGAATTTGAATATATACATTACAATCAGGGATAAAAGTACTGATGATAAACTCAAGTTTCTATCTCATGCTAATTTTGAGTAATACCTATCCGTAAATAGTTATGGAATAAAAGGATTAATATCAAAATTTTTCTTAAGTAACTTTAAAAGCTTGACTGAATGTCCATAGCTAAGAGTAGCAAATTCAAATAACTGATCGCTAAAATTTAATTGTTTAAGATTGAATAAACAAAACATTGCAATTTTCTTCTTTGTGATATATTGTTAAGGATATTAATTCATAACAATATATCATATTGGAGTTAAATATATAATTTGGGTAATTAGGAAAGTAGTAAAATCAGCAGTTGTAGTATTCTGCAACCGAATAGGGCTTGATTTATATAAGGAGTGTATCATATGGAAAAAGGTGCAAAAATATATGTTGCAGGACATAAAGGATTAGTTGGATCAGCTTTAGTAAGAAACTTAAAAAGTAAAGGTTATACTAATATAATCGGTAAAACTCATAAAGAACTTGATCTCACAAATCAAGAGGCAGTTGAAAAGTTTTTTAGGGAAGAAAAGCCAGATTATGTTTTTTTAGCAGCAGCTAAGGTTGGAGGAATAGGAGCAAATAGCACATATCCAGCAGATTTTATAATGGAGAATCTTTTAATACAGTGCAATGTAATAAGAAGTGCATTTGAAAATGAGGTCGAAAAATTATTATTTTTAGGAAGCTCTTGCATATACCCTAAAATGTGCCCTCAACCTATAAGGGAAGAATATTTGTTATCAGGATACTTAGAGCAGACTAATGAGGCTTATGCTATAGCGAAGATATCAGGACTAAAAATGTGTCAATTCTATAATCAACAGTATGGAACCAACTATATAAGTGCTATGCCAACCAATTTATATGGACCAAATGATAACTATGATTTGAATAATTCTCATGTTATGCCTGCTTTAATAAGAAAAATGTATGAAGCTAAAATGTTCAGTAAGTCATATGTTGAAATATGGGGAACGGGAAAGGTTCTCAGAGAATTTTTGCATGTAGATGATATGGCTGATGCGTGTATATTCATTATGAATAATTACAATGGAAATGAATTCTTTAATGTAGGAACCGGAAGAGAAATAAGTATTATGGATTTGGCCTATCTTATTAAAAATATAGTGGGATACGAGGGAGATATTAAATTTGATTCTTCTAAACCTGATGGGACCCCAAGAAAACTTTTAGATGTGAGTAAACTAGAAGAATTAGGATGGAAGTACAATATTGAACTTGAACAAGGAATAAAAAATGCTTACGAAAGCTTTTTGGAAAGTATTAGGTAATTATGAGTAAAAGGCTCTTAAATATATCAGCAAAGACCTCAAATTAATTTAATACTTAATTTATTTAAACAATGTTATTTAGCATCGTAGATAGAAATTATTATTTCGTGGCAGATAAGATTATCTTAGCCTATGAAGGGGGACAATAAGGTGGTGTATTTAATATCCCTAGATATACTAATTAGTTTAATAATCATATATAAATCCAAATACTCAATTTTATCTATTATAAGCTTATTGGCAAATTATCCAATATTTCCTCTTGTATGGGAATATTATTATAATAAAGGTGCTTCCAGTTTGAGTTCACCTTTTGGGTTACAATTATATATGACTCAAATGCTTCTAGGAATACTTATATTCAACATAATAAATTTATATTTTGTTTTTTTTACAGATATATTAAAAAAAGAAGAAAATATGCTGAATTTCAAGCAAAATATGATATTTAATGAGAGGCTTATTTTTGTTTTATTAGCAACGGTCTCGTTGCTAATAAGTATGCCAACACTTCCATTTACTCATGTATCGGATTTTTCACAAGTAAGAAAAGCATTAGTAGCTGGCAGCGCTTGGAACTATCTTATGATATGCTCTATGGTAGCATTTCTAAGTTCAACGAAAAAAATAACACTATTTGAAGGGGTTTTCTTAGGCTTCATATTTGCATGGTCTCTTGGCAACTTTAATAGAGCAGAAGTAATAGGCCTATTTGTGCTCTTGGGATTAAGATATGTTAGTTGGGAAAAAATAAGCAAAAAACGAAAGTGGATATTTTTTACAATGGCTTTAATAGGCATAATCTTCATGATGTTTCTTGGTTACTATAGGGTTCAAGAATCAGCAGCCAGTGAACAAAATATATTAATAAGCTTTATCTTAGATATTAAAAATCAAATAATTCACCTAACTAATCAGAACACGGCGGGAGATATAATTCATATATATAATACTGCTTTTCACTATACAAGGGAATTTGGATTCCTATATGGGAAGTCGTATCTTATGTATATATATTCTATTCTTCCATTTACAGGAGGAAGATATAATAACGAGTATTTATTTACGAATATTCTTCAAAATAGGTTTTATAATTTAGGAGGAGGATATTTCTTAACGGAACCATATATAAATTTTGGCTATGTTGGCATTGCTGTTTATTCCTTATTATTTTTTATACTTTTAAAATACATAGTAAAAAAGCCTAATTTTATTTCCTATATGTATTACGGGGTATTTGTAAGTGCAATATTTAGACTTCAATGGTATGGAATGATATACATAGAAAGATCATTTATACAGATTATACCATTTATTCTTCTGCTGCAGCTATTAATTAGAAAGGTTTTTAAAAATAGTTACAAAAGTATAAATGAAGTTTGTATAATAGGTCAATTTCCACCTCCTATGCATGGTCTTTCAAAAGCAGTTGAAACCTTATATAATTCAGAGCTAAAAGAAAAGTATAAATTTGGAAAGGTAGATATTACAAGCAATAAAAAGATATTGTCAAATATATTAAAATTATTAACCAGCAATTGCGAGTTGTTTTATATAACTATAGCTCAAAGTAAATTCGGAAATCTTAGAGATATGATTATGATAATCTTGCTAAAGCTAAGAGGTAAAAAGGTTTTGATTCACCTTCATGGAGGCTATTACAGAGAATTGTACGATAAAGTTTTAAGTAAGATTCAAAAGAACTTAAACAAATTAGTGTTAAGTAAAATAGATGGTGCAATTGTGCTAGGCGAATCATTAAAATATATATTTGAAGGTTTAGTTCCAGAGGAAAAAATATTCACTGTATATAATTGTGTAGATGATCAATATATTCTTTCACAAGAAGACTTTGATAAAAAAATAGAGGGAATTAAGTCTTGTAATACACTAAATATCTTGTATCTAAGCAACTTTATCGAAACTAAGGGTTATAAAGAAGTTCTACAATTGGCTAAAATGTTTAGAGACAACAAGATAGAAAGTGTGAATTTTAATTTTGCAGGTAAGTTTTTTATAGAAGAGGATGAGAAATACTTTAACAATTTTGTTCAGAATAATAATCTGCAAACATATATTCACTATAAAGGCATAGTTGATGGGGAAGAAAAAAAGAAACTTCTTAACGAAAGTCATGTATTTATACTTCCAACTAGATACGAAAGGGAAGGTCAACCTATATCTATAATTGAAGCTATGGGAAATGGTATGGCAATAATAACAACAAAACATGCTGGAATACCAGATTTAGTAACAGATAATCAAAATGGCTACCTGATAAAGTACGATAATATCAATAGACTTTATGATGCTATTAAGTTGCTTAGTGAAGATAAAAGTGTACTGAAAAAGATAGCAGAAAATAATAGACAAAAAGTAAAAGCAAATTTTCTAGAAAAACACTATATTAATAATTTGGATAAAGTATTTAAAGAGGTTTTACAGTATGATGGATCTAAGCAAATACAATCAAAGCTGGTTTAATAGAGGAAGAAATAACATAATTGTTGTGCTTTGGTTTATTGTAAATAAAACAATTTTTAATTTCTCCCTGCACAACATGTACGGTTATAGAGCTTTTCTATTAAAATTATTTGGCTGCAAAATTGGTAAAAATGTAAAAGTAAGAAGAAAGGTAGATATTACTTACCCATGGAAGGTTGAAATAGGAGATAATACTTGGATAGATGAAGAGGTAATCTTGTATAGTTTGGATAATATTAAGATCGGTTCTAACTGCTCAATCACCAGAAGAAGCTTCTTATGTACAGGAAGTCATGATTTATCTGACCCTTATTTTGGACTAATTGTTAAGCCTATAAATATTCTAGATGGTGTCTGGATACAAGCAGATTGCTTTATAGGTCAAGGGGTGACTATTGGTAAAAACTCTGTAATTGGAGCAAGAAGTAGTGTTTTTAGAAATATGCCAGACAATATGATTTGTATTGGAACTCCATCCAAGCCGGTAAAAGAGAGGATATTCAAAAATGAATAAAAAAAAGATATTAATTATGGGAGATTATTTTTACCCAGATGTGGCTTCAACAGGTCAATTATTAACGGAATTATGCCTAGAATTACAAAAACAATTTGATGTTTCGGTAGTAACATCAGTACCTTCATTTAAATCTAATGAGTATAGTAAAGAAATTAATCATGAAACTTTGGAGAATATTAATCTTTATAGAGTAAAAACAAAACCCTTTGATAAAAAAAATAAGATAAGCAGAGTTATTCATATAATAGAGCATTTTTTACTTAGCAGAAAAGCAATAAGAAAATTAGAAAAGCAGCACATAGTTTTTACTATATCACAGCCGCCAATTTTAGGTGGACTGTTAGGTTTGTATGCAAAAAAAGTGCACAAAGCTAAATTTATATACAATATACAAGATTTTAATCCTGAACAGGTTGAAGCTGTAGGGTATTCAAAAAGTAAGATTCTTATTAATACTCTTAGAAAAATAGATACAAATACCTGCAAAAAAGCTGATAAGATACTAATAGTGGGAAATGATATGGAAGAAACCCTAGAAAGAAGAGGTATTGAAATTAATAATAAAGTAATTGCTATTAATAATTGGATAGACGAAGAGAAAGTTTTTCCTCTTCATAATGAAAAAGTTGTTGAATTTAAAAACAAGTATGAGCTAAATAACAAGTTAGTTTTTATGTACTCAGGAAATATAGGATTATATTATGATTTAGAAAACATAATTAAGGTTATGGGGAAATTTAAGCATAGAGATGACGTAAGATTTGTATTTGTTGGTGATGGTGCTAAAAAATCTGAATTAGAAGAATATGTTTTACAAAACAAAATCAGCAATATTATTTTTGCCCCTTTTCAAAATAAGGAAGATATAATATATTCTCTTAATGCAGCAGATATTCATCTTGTAACAAACCAGAAAGGCATAAAAGGGGTATCAGTACCTTCTAAGATATATGGAGTAATGGCAGTGGGCAAGTATATTCTAGGAGTTTTAGAGGAAGGCAGTGAGGCCTTTAATTTAATTGAAAAAAGCGGATGTGGTATAGTAATAGAACCTACGGAATATGAACAGCTGTACTCAGCAATAAATAGAATTATAGAAACAGCTAGGGAAACTATATCCAATAGAGGTATGAAAGGTAGAGCTTATCTTGAGGAAAATCTTACTAAAGAAATTGCTATTGATAAGTATATACAAATGTTTCATAATGTATAGTGTGGAGCATTTATTATATATAAAATTTTAGAACGGCGGGGGGAGATAAATGAAGTTAAAAAACAATACTATATGCAGCTATATATTAGCTATAGCCACAATTTTTTACTTGACTTTGGGTATAGGAAATACAGCATTAGCTGCAGAAGAAACAATACTCTTGTCTGTTGAATCAATTTTGGATGGAGCTACGCTCACTGGAAATTATGATGTAACTGGATGGGCACTTGGAAAAGCGGGCATTTCAAAAGTAGAAGTCTTTGTAGACGGAAAGTTAAACGGGCAGGCTATCTATGGAGCATCACGGCAAGATATTTCAAGTCAATATCCAAGCTATGCTAATTCAATAAACAATGGATTTACCTATAGCCTTAACACAAAAAAGCTGATTAATGGAACTCATGCTATGAATGTCACCGCTTATGCTGTAGATGGAAGCTCTACAAGCAAACAATTAACAATTAAAACTAATAATCAGCAAACCCCAATTATTGGACAAGCTAAAACTACGAAATCACAGATGATAAAATATTTCTTAAATAACAACAATATAAAAGGTTATGATTATATAAATAATTTTACATCAATAGTGATGGAAGAGGCTTCTGCAGAAGGGATAAGAGCAGATGTTGTTTTTGCTCAGATAATGAAAGAAACTAACTTTCTTAAATTCACAGGTACAGTAAAAGAAGAGCAGAATAACTTTGCTGGTTTAGGTGCTACAGGACCTGGAATAGCAGGATACTCCTTCCCTGATATAAGAACAGGCATAAGGGCTGTAGTTCAGCACTTAAAAGCTTATGCTTCAGTTAGTCCATTAACTAAAGATTGTGTAGACCCAAGATATAGTTATGTTCGAAAAGGAAGCGCACCTATAGTTGAATGGCTTGGGATACAAGAAAATCCCAATGGAACTGGATGGGCAACTGACGGAAACTACGGGTATGATATTGTAAACAGAGTAAATAGTATAGTTAAGCTTACTGCTGCTGAGCAGCCGGCTAAGATAACCTCTTTTACAGTGCCTGCAGCTTTCTATGCAAACAAGAGTTATGTAATATCAGGAACTGGTACAAGTGAAAATAAAGTGCAATATCAGTTCTGGATATTAGATTATTCTGTAGGCAGCTGGAAGTTAGCTAAAGATTATAATGATAATGGTAGCTTTACTTGGACTCCAGCAAAAACAGGAAGGTATAGAATAGAACTTCATGTTAAAGATGTTAATAGTAATAAGGATTTTGATGATAATATATTTAAAGATATAGAAGTAATGGATGGAAATGTGGCAAGAAACGCTGTACTTTCGATGGATAAAAACATAATCCAAGGTAAAAATTATGTTTTAACTGGAAGCGGAGAAAGCGGCAACAAGTTACAGTACCAATTCTGGATCAAAGATTACAATACAGGAAATTGGAGCTTGCTTCAGGATTATAGCGATAATAATACTTATAACTGGTCTGTATCAAAACTAGGTAAATATAGAATAGAACTTCATATAAAAGATATAAAAAGCACTAAAGAATTCGATTCTAATAGTTTTATAGATATTGAGGTTAAACAGCCTAATCCAGCTAAGATAATAGCGTTTAATATTGATTTACAGTTGTTCTTAAACAGAAGTTATACTATAACCTCTAATGCAACTGCTGATAATGCAGTACTGTATCAATATTGGATATTAGATTATAGTACTGGAGCTTGGAGTTTAGTCAGAGATTATTCACAAAATCAAAACTTTATCTGGAAACCTACTAAGATAGGAAACTATAGAATAGAACTTCATGTTAAGGATTCTTACAGCAATAGGTATTTTGATTCCAATATATTTGAGGATGTCAATGTAAGTGATCAAAATCAAGCTTCCAATGCAAGCTTTACAATAGATTCCAACCTGACTGCCGGTAAAACTTGCACTATAACAGGAAGCGGAGCCAGTGGTAATAAACTTTTATATCAATACTGGATAATGGATTATACTGTAAAAAGTTGGCAAGTGGTACAAGACTACAGTGAAAATAATACTCTTAATTGGAAACCAGCAAAAGGTGGTAATTACAGGGTAGAACTTCACATTAAAGATTCAAATAGTTCAAGATATTTTGACAGTAATTTCTTTAAAGATGTAGTAGTAACAGGGCCTAGTCCTGCTAAAATAATTTCCTTTAATTTAGGTTCTGAATTTTATACCACTAGAAGCTATAATATTACAACTACTGGAACAAGTGATAATAAAATACTTTATCAATATTGGATTTTAGATTATAACACTGGTAATTGGAGTCTTTTAAGGGACTATAGTGAAGATGGAAACTATACATGGATACCCAGTAAATCTGGGAGGTACAGAATAGAAGTTCATGCTAAAGATCAATATAGCGATAAATATTTTGATATGAATTCATTTAATGATGTACAAGTTTATGAGGCAAACACAGCAAGAAATGCAGCAATATCTTTAGGTTCAACCTTTACAATAGGTGGGCAATATAATATTACAGCCTCAGGCCAAAGTGAAAATAAGGTTCTATACGAATTTTGGGTATTAGACTACAGTAAAAATAGTTGGAGTCTTGTTCAAAATTACAGTGAGAATAATGTATTTAAGTGGACTCCAGATAATGGTGGAAGGTATAGAATAGAAGTTCACATTAAAAATGTGAACAGTAAAAACTACTTCGATAGCAATGCCTTTAAAGATGTAGAAGTTAAGGCTCTTCAGCCAGCTAAGGTATCAGCATTAAACATGAGTCCTGAGCTCTATATGAACAGAAATTATACTATAACAGCAACTGGAAGTAGCGAGAATAAAGTATTATATGAATTCTGGGTTTTAGATTATAGTACGGGTCAATGGAAACTAGTAAGAGACTATAGTGAAGATAGCACATATACATGGACACCATCAAAGACAGGAAAGTATAGAATAGAGATACACGTAAAGGATATATTCAGCAAAAATTATTTTGACTCTAATACTTTCCAAGATGTTATGGCTTATGATCCTTCTGTTGCAAGAAATGCAGCTATAACCATACCATCTGATTTTAAAGCAGGATTAAGCTACAATATATCAGGAAGCGGTGTAAGCGGTAACAAAGTTTTATACCAATTCTGGGTAATGGATTATAGCAAAGGAACCTGGGATTTGGTGCAAGAGTATAGCGATAATAGCATTTTTATATGGAAAACAACTAAGGCTGGAACTTATAGAGTTGAGCTACATATAAAAGATTCTAACAGTAGCAATTATTTTGACTCTAATACTTTTATAGATGTTAAAGTAAAAGGTAATGGTCTTGTAGGAAGAACTATAGTTTTAGATGCTGGGCACAACTATGGCGGTGACGACGGAGCTTACAGAACCTTTGGTGGAGTAACTTACTCAGAGAGAGATTTAAATATGCAAATGGCACTTAAAGTAAAGGCTGAACTTGAAAGACTAGGAGCTAACGTTATTCTAACTAGAGATGAAAATGATAGAAGTACGGATAGTGCTAACTCAAGTCTTCAAAAAAGAGTAGATATAGCAAACAAAGCTAATGCTGATTTATTTATTAGTTTGCATCATGATGTATCATCAAATAGCGCTACAACAGGTATAAGTACTCACTACAGTACTTATAAGCCTGGCATAGATAACAGTGGTGTGGTTAATGGTGATGATCCCAATGGATGGTACTGGGGAAAAGATGGAGTTAAGATTGATACAACTCCTTCAGATGCAGCTGTAAGGAGCCGTGATTTAGCTATTAAGCTCGCATCAGGACTATCTAGCTCATTAGGTTATAATAATCTTAATGCCCATGACCACAACCTATTTGTAACAGTAAATACCAATATGCCTGCAGTTTTGATAGAAGAAGGGTTTTTATCAAATCAAGCAGAAGCACAAAGGTGTGCAGATCAAACACAGCAAACTATAAAGGCGCAAAAAATAGCTCAAATTATTGATGAGTATTTTAAAACTAATTAGTTTTAAATAAAAAAGGACAGGCACTCGCTTACTACGAGAACCTGTCCTTTTCTATTTTGTCACCGCTACAAACTTATCCTGACTTCCTCCGCAAGCAGGGCAAACCTGAGGAGCATTAGCAGTCTCAAATTTTTCATTGCAAGAAGAGCATTTCCAAGTCTTTAACTCAACCTTATTAACTTTTTTTGTTTTCTTATTAATATTCTCAACAATTTTATCAGCTATAGTTTCACCAAAGTTGAATGCTTGTAGTAACTCATCTTCATTTGGCTTAAAGTTTATCTTAAGTCCTGGAGTTACAAGTTTCATCCTAAGGGATTTAAGTCTTGCTTCTATATTTGGCACAGCTTCACCGCTCCAGCCAAAGGAACCAAAAGCTGCTGCAACTTTTCCACCGTGAACCAGAGGATTCATTTTAATTAGCAGTTCCATTACAGGCTCAAGTGCATCTCCGTTTATTGTAGGAGAACCAAATAAAACAGCATCAGCCCAGTAGATTTTATCTAGTATTTCTTCTTGCTTATGATAAATTACATTATAAAGGTCAATTATAGCGTCATTAATTTTGGACTTAATACCTTCCGCTATCTTATTAGCTAAATCCTCTGTGAAGCCATATGCTGAAACATAAGGAATAACAACTCTTGTTTTTCCATCAGCAGGAGCTACCTCAGTGCTCCATTTTCTATAAGTCTCCCAATAAAAATCAATATTTCCTCTTAATATTGGACCGTGACCAGTACAAATAGTATCTATTTCTAAGTACTTTATCTTATCCAAAGCCTTTAGTACATGAGGCTTAAAAGGTCCCATTATACAGTCATAATAATACTTTAATGCATCTATATACTCATTTTCTTTATCTTTTGGAATTAAGTCTCTAAATATACCATCAAAGCAGTAATGGCTTCCAAAGGAGTCGCAGGTCATTAGTACATGATCTTCTTCAACATAGGTATAAATAGAATCAGGCCAGTGTAGAAATGGAGCTTCAATAAATCTTAATGTTTTGTTTCCAAGGCTTATAGTATCGCCATGTTTAACTACAACTTCCTGAAAAGGTCTATTTGCAATTTGCCTTAAAAATCTTATCGCTGGAGCAGAGCCAACAACCTTTGCGTTTTTAGCGTAGTCTAATAACTTGGCAACTGAGCCTGCATGATCAGGTTCAGTATGATCTACGATTATATATCCGATTTCATCGAAATTAATGTTTAAGGATTGAAGTCTTTCTAAATACTGATCAAAAGTTTTTTCTTTAACAGTCTCAAATATAGCAGTCTTTTCGCTTCCTTTTACGACATAAGAATTATATGTCGTACCATAAGGTGTATACATTATAACATCAAATACTCTAAGTTCTGGGTCTAATGATCCTACCCAATAAATATCCTCTTTTACTTCCATTGCCTGCATCATTTCAAATACCTCCTACAACAATGCTTCCTATGAACATTATTAAAAAATAGGAAGCTGAAAAATAACTTATATAAATTGTTAAATAATAATCATTATCCATAAATTGATTATAATATATGGAGCATGTTAAATCAATAGAAAAGTAGATATTTATTGATTTATATTAGTATGACACAAAGGAAAGAATATATTTAATGAAAAATGAAGGCAATATAAAAAATCTCTTATTGGGATTTTTTATATTGCCTAATTTATTTTTCTACAGGAAAAATTTCCTTCAATTATTAATTTTTAATTATTAATTCTTCATTACCTTTAACTAAGTGGTCTTTTCCATTAACCGCTACAGTTAATTCTACATTAGACTCGTTAGTAATAACTACGTTCTTCTTAGTTACATTAACTTTTAATAGAGCTCCTCTAAACATAACCTTAAAGGAGAAGGAGTTCCAGTGTCCCGGTATGAATGGATTAAAGTGCAGTTTGCCTTCTTTAACTCTCATTCCTCCAAAGCCTTGAACAACGGACATCCAGGTTCCGGCCATGCTTGTTGTATGACAGCCGTCTTCAGTATCGTTGTTGTAGTTATCAAGATCAAGCCTTGAGGTTCTTAGATACATTTCATATGCCTTATCCTGCATTCCAAGCTTGGAAGCTAAGATTGAGTGAACGCATGGAGATAAGGAAGATTCGTGTACAGTTCTTGGTTCATAGAAGTTAAAGTTTCTTCTTATTGTTTCATCATCATATGAGTGCTCTAAGAAGAATAATCCTTGAAGAACATCAGCTTGTTTAATAAAGCAGGAGCGAAGTATTCTATCCCAGGACCATTTTTGATTTAAAGGTCTATCTTCTTCAGGAAGCTCTGAAACAAGAATTTGTTCTTTATCCATGTAGCCTTCTTGTTGAAGGAAGATTCCGAGTTCTTCATCAACAGGATAAAACATGTTTAGAGTTATATCTCTCCACTTAGCTGTTTCTTCAGCATTAATTTGAAGCTTAGCTTCAAGTTCTTTATATCTTTCTGGTTCATTAGCTTTTAGGTAATCTATAACCTCAAGAGTATATTCTAATGTCCAAACTGCTATTCTATTTGTGTACCAGTTGTTATTTACGTTATTTTCATATTCATTTGGACCTGTTACACCGTGCATTACATACTTGCCTTTTCTAGGAGAATAGTGTACTCTTTCTTTCCAAAATCTCGAGATTTCAGCAAGTACTTCAAAACCATATTCACCAAGATAGGATTTATCTCCAGTGTAATTTACATAGTTGTATATAGCATAAGCTATGGCTCCATTTCTATGAATTTCTTCAAAGGTTATTTCCCACTCGTTATGACACTCTTCTCCGTTCATTGTAACCATTGGATATAGAGCACCCTTCTTAAATCCAAGCTTTCTTGCATTTTCCTTAGCTTTTTCAAGATGCTTGTGTCTATATATTAAGAGATTTCTAGCAACCTTTTGATCAGCAGTTGCAAGATAAAAAGGTATGCAATAAGCTTCTGTATCCCAATAAGTACTTCCACCGTATTTTTCACCGGTAAAGCCTTTAGGTCCTATGTTTAACCTTTCATCTTCACCAGTATAGGTTTGATTTAATTGGAATATATTAAATCTAATGCCTTGCTGTGCTTCAACATCGCCTTCAATAACTATGTCGCTTTCCTTCCACTTCTCTGTCCAAGCTTCAACTTGTTTAGCCAAAAGTGTATCAAAGCCCTCGTTATATGCTTTTGTTAATACTTCAGAAGCTTTAGCTGCAAGCTCCTCTTTAGCATAATTTCTTGAAGTAACGTTTGAAGCGTATTTATATATATCAACTTCTTTGCCTTGTTCTGCTTTAACATTTACTGTATTAGAAACAAATTTTTCTTTTGTATCAATTGTAACAGCACTATTAATCTTAACTCCATCGTTAACTATATCAAACTTCATAGCAGAGCAAATGTGAAAATCAAGCTTCTTAGTTTTCAAAACTAAGGAAGATATATCAGTTGAAGCATTAATCTGTACTTCATCCCAGAATTTTTCATCATAATTGGAATCCTGATTTTTAACATCTCCATCTAGGTAAGGAGTGATCGTTAACTCTCCGCTGAAATTAACTGGAGTTATAGAATACTTTATGGCCCCGATTTCTGGATAAACAGCACTTAAAAATCTCTTTGCATTTACTTTAACTTCATTACCATTTGAAAGTACTGCATTAAAAGAACGCTCAAGATAAGCTTCCTTCATATTTAATATTCTTGTAAAGTTTTTTACCGTAGCTTTAGCAAGATCAAGAGTTTCACCATTAACTTTTATATCTATTCCTATCCAGTTAGTTGAATTTAATACTTTTGCAAAATACTCTGGATAACCGTTTTTCCACCAGCCAACTCTAGTTTTATCTGGATAGTAAACTCCAGCCATATAGCTTCCCTGAAGAGAGTCGCCGCTGTAGTTTTCTTCAAAATTAGCTCTTTGTCCCATATGTCCATTTCCAAGACTGCAAATACTTTCTGCTACTTTGTTTTCTTCTGGATTAAAGCCTTCTTCTATAACCCGCCATTCATCCAATTTAAAATACTGCTTCATCTATCTATCTTCCTTTCATAAAAACTATCAATAATTTAGGTTTTACATTTTAAAACAAATATAAACATATCATAACACTAAATACCCTTAAATAACATAGGCAAGCGTTTGCACATACTGCCAAAATTTAAGGTCAGTAAAACAATACTAACCTAGAATTTAAGCCTGTTAAGAGACATTTCATTAAATGAGGAAATTACAAAGTCTGCCTTGCCAAGTATTTCAGGAGAACCAACTCCAACGCTGTGCATACCAGAATTTATAGCAGCTTCTATACCAGCCTGAGCATCTTCAAATACTACGCACTCTTTAGGATCAACTCCTAATTCTTCAGCTCCCTTTAAAAATACTTCTGGATCTGGTTTTGCATGAGTAATTTTTGTACCGTCTATAACAGCATCAAAATACTTGTCAACGCCGGTGTTTTTTAATATAATCATAGCGTTTTTGCTTACTGAACCAAGAGATATTTTAATTCCATTTTCTCTTAAGGAAGTAAGAAAATCTATAACACCAGGCAATACTTCTGAAGAGTCCATTTTTGATATATATTCTACATACCAGGAATTTTTCTTTGCTGCCATAGCTTCTTTAGTCTCTTCATCAAAGGAAACGCCGCCAATTTCTAATAGTATTTCTAAAGACTTCATTCTGCTTACGCCTTTTAGTCTTTCATTATCTTCTTCAGTAAATTCAAAACCAAGCTCATTAGCCAGTCTTCTCCATGCTAAATAGTGATATTTAGCTGTGTCAACTATAACACCATCTAAATCAAACAAACAAGCCTTTACCACGGACCTTCCTCCTTTTAGTCGTAAGCACTGAGCGATTTAAAACTCTCGCGACCCTCGAAAATTACTCGTTAAAGTCCATTTAGGACTTTAACCTCCTTACAGTCATAATCGTAAAGCAATGCATACGTTAGCACGTAATCTGAATTATAGTATATCATATAATTTTAAAAAGGTTAATAGAAAATTAAATAATGCAAATATTTTTATAAATGATATAATTGAAATTAAGAAAAGGGGGGCTTTTACTATGCTAGATACAAAGAGATTTATTGAATTTAGAGAAAAGATAAACACAAATATCGGGAAAGTGATAGTAGGCAAGAAGGATAAAATAGATAAGCTTACTGTCGCTTTTATTTGCTCTGGACATGTACTCTTAGAGGATGTTCCTGGTCTTGGAAAGACAAAACTTGCTAAGTCGCTTTCGAAGACTATTAACTGCAGCTTTAAAAGGATACAATTTACTCCGGATTTGCTTCCATCAGATTTAACCGGAATATACTTTTATAATCAAAAGCTAGGGGAGTTTGAGTTTAGAAAAGGACCATTGTTAAGCCAAATAGTATTAGCAGATGAAATAAACAGAGCTACACCAAGAACCCAGTCTGCACTTCTTGAATGTATGGAAGAAAGACAGATAACTGTTGAAGGTGAGACTATTAAGCTTAGCAGGCCATTTTTTGTTATAGCTACACAAAACCCAGTGGAGCAGTTCGGAACCTTTCCGCTTCCAGAGGCACAGCTTGACAGATTTTTTATAAGATTAAGCATGGGGTATCCTGAATTTATGGAAGAAAAAAATATTCTGGATATATATATGGACAAAGATCCTCTTGAAAACCTTGAAGCGGTTATATCAATGGAGGATATTCAATATGTACAAGAAAATTATACTAAGGTCCACGTAAGCGAAGATATAAAAAATTATATTATTGAAATCATTACTGCTACTAGGAAGGATAATAATGTGGAGCTTGGCTGCAGCCCGAGGGCATCTTTGAATTTAATGAAAGGGAGTCAAGCATTAGCAGCAATAAACGGAAGGGATTTTGTTACTCCAGAAGATGTAAAGGAAATGGCTCTGCCAATATTAAGCCATAGAATAATATTAAAGAGCGACTTAAGCACAAGCAAGGCTAGCACTCAAGAATTGATTGAAGGAATTTTAAATACAGTTCATACTCCATTAGAAAAAATTTAGGGGGGTGGACTTATTGTTCAGCTACTTTATGATATTAGCTGTAATTTATGCTCTTCTTCTGTTTGGAGAGATTACAAGAAAATACGGCTATAAAAACCTTTTTATAAGAAGAGAAGTAGAGAATCAATTCATAAACGAAGGCGAAGAATTTAAAGTTTCCATAATCATAGAAAATAATAAATGGCTGCCTGTATCTTTTCTTTTAGTTAAAGAACTTATACCAAAAGGATTGGAGTTTCATGGAGAAGATATTTATATTGCTAATAATGAATATAATTATCATACCAGCAGGTATAGCATAAAATGGTTTGAAAGGATAAAAAGAACCTACAGCTATAAGGGGCTTAAAAGAGGAACCTATCTATTAAAAGAAATATATGTAGACCTAGGAGATATTTTCGGCTTTTACACGGATGAAAATCAAATAGATAACTATATGGAGCTCTTGGTTTATCCAAGGCTTGCAAATATCAAAGATTTAAAATTAAATACAACAAGCCTTTATGGTGATAATGTTATTAGACGATGGATATACAAAGATCCATTATATATAAAAGGGATAAGGGAGTACAATAAAGAAGATAGAATGTCTGATATCCACTGGAAATCAAGTCTTAAAATGAGCAAGCTTATGGTTAAGGATTATGACTATACTTCAGAGTTTGAGCTGGTGTTAATAATTGATGTTCAGTGCGCAGATCCATATTGGCGAAACATAAGCACAGATTCAGTTGAAAGGGCAATAAGTGTGTCAGCAGCGCTGGCTAAGCAGTCTATAAAAGAAGGTGTACCGGTTGGACTTTGGACTGATGCAAAGCTTATAAGCTATAAAACTAATATAAGCACTGAGATAGAACCATCGCTTCATTCTTTTAATAGTATAATGGAAACCTGTGCTCGTATTGATTATTCACCCAAAGTTGCCTTTAGTGAATATCTGCTTCAAAGAAGCAAATATTTCAAGACTAATTGCACCTATATTATTATAACCTCTTTTTTAAATGAGAAAAGTATTGGAGTTTTGTCTATGCTTAGAAGAGCAGGATACTCAATAAAGCTTATTGATATATCTAAGGAACTAGAAATTCCTTCTATAGCTAATATTGAAAAGATAAACTTTACAAAAGGGGTGATAAGATGAGTTGGGCAAGACAAATAAAAATACTTCAGAGTATAAGTACAAATATGTTTTTTTATATTATCTGGGGTATAGCGAGCTTCATAATATTATCTAATAAAATAGATTACAGGCTTTTTTTAATAGCTTTGATAAGCAGTTTTTTAGGACAGTTTATATTTTCAAGATGGATCAACAAAGTTTTAATATTAATACCTGTTACCTTTGGCGTATTACTTGTTTATCTTATAAGTAAAGGCTCAGGAATACTTTTTAATAGTGTATTTGTTGTATTCGCAATATACATTGCCAGCTCCTTTGATAACGAGGAAATAAATTACGAGGTTTATAAAGCAAGAGCTAAGCAGGCTCTAAGTATAATACTTGTAATTGGTCTTGTTATTCCTATTATAGATTCAGACTTGACTAAAAGCATCTTAAAGTTTTATATTATGTTTGTCATCTCTGTTATATGGTCATTAAGAGAAGCGAGAAGCTATTCCTATAAGCTTAGAGGTAAAAACAGCTTTAAAGTTAATATAGGGTTAACAGCAGTGCTGCTGCTTCTCTCTGTTGATAAAATATTTTCAGCTTTTATAAACTTTTTTAACTCGATTTTTTCTACAATAAGCAGATGGCTGGATTATATAATCAATTTTATAATAGACTGCACAGGTCTTGTAATGAACAAGCCTCTTCAATATATAGTTGATCATTTACAGCCTTTGTTTGCAAAATCAAAGCTTTTTAAGAATCAGAATATAGAGGTTAAGGTTCAAGAAAATAGTGAGCTTATTAAAAAAGGAGGAGAAGGATTTGTTCCTCCCATTTGGTTAACCAATTTAATTAAAGTGATTCTTTTAGTTTTAATTTTATATGTAGTATATAGGTTTCTACTAAAAGATAAATTTTATAAATTTGGACATGATGACAAAATAATTGAAGAAAAAAGAGAAAAAATTAAAAGGGATAAGCATAACGGTAATTTTTTCACGAGGGCAATTCAAAACCTTCTAACTCCTAAAGATTTTAGAAGTCAAATTTTAAATGTCTATAGAAAATTTGAAACTAAAACCTTTGAAAAAGGTATCTTTAAAAGCTATATGACAGCAAAGCAGCTTGAAAATCATACTAGGGTTAATATAGAAAATCCACAAGGAATAAATAAACTGACAGAAGTATATAATGAAGCAAAGTTTTCTAATCACAGTGTCAGCGAAGATAATGTAAAAATAATCAAGGAAGAATTTAATAATATAAAGAAACAACTGTAAAGCAGGCGCCAATTGGCGCTTATTTTTTTGCATATTTTCTGAGTTTTAGTGACAGAATAAAATGTGTGTCTACGGAAGGGAAGTGAAAATTATGAGAAGTAAAGAATATATGAGAAAAATATATAGAAAATTTTCGGATTTTGTGTCAATAGCGGCAGCTAGAGAACTTGAGTATTTTATCATGGATTCAAGGTTTACTTCAAGTTTTAACTATAGAATGAAAAAAATGGTGGATGAGATAAAAAAAGAGAAAAATGACGATATAGAATTTAGTATTTTGTTTAATACAGAGGATGAAATTGCATTAATCGACGCGAATATATTAGGAAAATATATTGGTAACAACTATAATATTAAGATCGAAGAGTACTATAAAAATGCATCCTTAAATAAAATAATTAGAGATGTAATAAATGGCAGTGAAAAATCTCAAAAAGATTTTATAACTATATCTTATTCGGTCCTATATCACACTTTTGATACTATTTATAGTGAAATAAGATGTAAGAAGGATACTGTAGATAAATATAAGAGGGATTATTCGCTGACAGAATATGATGAAAAAGACATTGGTGCTGTCATTGCAAGTGTATTAATTTTAGAAGATATTTGTAGATACATAGGAATTCGAGAAAATATAGTGCTGCAAGCCATAAATGATGCGGTTTTTAGGAAAAATATATAGCAATTTTACAAGCTTTTCGACAGGTTTGTAAAAATTATTATTGAATAAAAGAGAGATGCAGCCAATCATCTTGTAACATCTGTTTATTATGAGAAGTAAATGTCAAATTTAAACGATAAGAAGTTATTAACACTATCCACATTACGACATTATTCTCATGTGCATAGTGTTAATATTGTGGTAAAGACATTTCAGGGGGTGAATAACTGTTCTATAGAGCCGTTTTGATAAAATTTTACACTTATCCACAGATGTTTATAAGTTATGTTAATTATGTGGACAAGTTAAATTTAATAATATTTAATAACAAAAGCTCTCGAGTGAACAGGTTTATATGATGATAGTAGAAAGCATGATTAGAAATGAAGTTACTGAAGATATCAAAAAAATTTATTTTTACAGGCTCACTAAAAATATAATCTCACTTTCACTAGGTGATGGAAGCATGGATGTTCAGTCTTATGGAGTTGAAATTGAAAGGCAGGACGTGGTAAACGGTTCGATTACTAATATAGAAAGGGATGCTGTAAAAAGTATAAGCCCACATAGACATAAGGTACATAATCTTCTAAAGTTTTTATATGATAATTGTGTATCTCCAATTCATCTTATTGATGTACTTGGCGATTATATAGATGAATACATAGTTGATTTTGACGAAGCGTTAAAAGAAATAGCTACTTATTAAAAGAGGAAATATAATCCTCTTTTTTTAATCTGCTTAATGTTAGAAATTATGATGCGTTAATGGTAGAATATAAGTAGAGTGCGATATAAATTGCCGCAGGCTGTGGCGTAAAGATCTTAGAGCCTTGCGTAGAAAATAATATTTTACTTTATGATAACTTTGCGTATGTTCTAGGGCTTGCAATACTGAAAATCTAAGAGTCTC
>Ga0080001_11095_pt1 | contig 96157 bp, 94 predicted proteins | sample YelNatPoosite2B6_FD_69204 | JGI IMG/M metagenome (GOLD analysis project Ga0080001, IMG submission 69204) | Hot spring thermophilic microbial communities from Obsidian Pool, Yellowstone National Park, USA - site 2 B6 (SPADES assembly) (version 5) | ecosystem: Environmental > Aquatic > Thermal...
GTAAATACAATATGGTACTTGCATAACCATTTAGTATGTGCTAAACTTTCTGCCATGGAGCATCACCTTTCTTTTGTTATTTTGATGGCTTGAACAATCATCATTATAGCAAAAAGGTGATGCTCCTTGCTTAAGCACTTAACCTCACCCGCATAGCGGGCGGTTTTTAGTTGATGGTGCTATCGCACCATCAACATGTTAAAACAAAAATATATAAAGCAACTGCCAAATGCAGTTGCTTTAATCTAAATAATATTTCTTTACATAAGGAGAGGTCATGGTTCTTAAAAGGCATCCATAGTCTATAGTGAAATCAACAACATCTCCTATATTATATCGATTTTTACATTTACTTATATCAAGAATTAAATGATCACTGCTTCCACCTAGTATTTCAATGCAATCATCCACAGGCTTTAAGCCTTCTGGGTCAATATCTTGTCTTCCTATAGCTATTATTGCTCTTTTAATAATGCCTTTGTCTATAAAGCTGGGTGTTTTGCCGAAAGCATCCATACCAATTTTTCCTTTTGGCACAGAAGGTTTATCCTTTATTTCTATTATTTCACCCTTTAATATAAAGCTATCTGAATAACAGTCTGGAATCTTATTTCCATAAGCTGTTTCTCGCCCAAGTACTATTGCTTCCCCAATCCTTAGTTGATTAATACCACTTGGAATAGTATCATTTAATACTGCATATAGACTGCTTGAATTCCCCCCTGAAACTATAGGGAGTGATAAATTATTGCTAGCTTCAATTGCTTCCTTTAGCTTGACTAATCTTCCCAGATTGTCACTATCAGGTATTACACCTCCATAGCAGGTTAAATTTGTACCAATTCCACATAATTTTATATTGGGCAGCTTAATTATTTCTTTTACATTTTCTAAAGTTTCACTTTCAAGAATACCTTCTCTTAAATCCCCTAAGTCTATCATTAGAATAACATTATGAATTTTATTTACTCTTTTTGCAGCCTTCGAAAGTACTTTTATTGTATTTATTTCGGAATTCAAGCTTATATCAGCATATTTAACAACTTCCGAAGCATGACTTTCCATTGGAATTCTAAGCAGCATCTTTCTGCATTTTAGTTGTTCCAATTTTTTTAGATTTTCGATTCTTGAATCACCAATAATTTCTATTCCGCCATCTAGCATTGCCTGAGCTACGGGCAGCTTTGCACAATATACCTTACTTACTCCAACAACATGAATATTTTTATTTTTACATATCTCATTAATAACCCTTGTATTATGAGTTATTTTTTTTATATTAATCTCTACACATGGAAAGATTTTTTTCATTTTACCCACCATCCAATAAGCCCGTATAATTTAAATGATACCCAGGCTTTGCTTAAGAAGTAGCGCCGCAGCTTCTTTATTTTCTTTGCTTAACACCCCGGCACAGGCCATAATATAGTTATTATCAAGAAGCACTTTAGCTTCTGATCTAGGAAGCATAGTTAAGTCTTCTTTTGAATATCTTATTTCATGCAATATTGTTTCGCCTTTTGGAAGCCTTGTTAAAGCTCCTCCTGTACCTATAATGTATTTAACTTTAGATAGATCCTTTCCATAGGCAATAAAATTTTTAGATGATCCGTAGGTTCTTTTCAAATAACCTACATGCCTGTTTAATGCAACTTCAACAGCCTTTTTTGTAAGTATCCTGCTGCATTCAATTTCCTCATTTGTTTTTGGTATCGGCCTTATATTCTCTCTAATACTTTCTTTTGATTTATTCTCTAAATCTCTTGTTTCTAAAAGGTTTACTAAGTTTTCGCTGTTTACGTAAACACCAAGATCTCCCTCAACTGTTCTTTTAGCAAATGGTTCAGGACTTACTAATATATCAAGTATATCTATACTTCCCTCTGTAACTGAATGAACATCTGTAGTTGCCCCGCCAACGTCAAACACTACAACATCACCGATAATTTCATATAACAATTTAGCACTTTCCATAACAGCTCCGGGAGTAGGCATAATAATGCCGTCGACCATGCTTTTAATCTTGTTCATTCCAGAAGCCTTTGTAATATTATTTTCAAAGGCCCTTTGTATAATTTTTCTTGTAGGTTCCACATTTAATTCATCTATTCTAGGGTAAACATTATCGACTATATAGAGTTCCTGACCCTGAAAAAGTTCCTTTATTTCATATTGGTTCGTTATATTTCCGCAATATATGAAAGGCTTATTTAAATTCTCTTTGCTTAAAAGTTCTGCATTATATAAAGCTGTTTCTCTTTCTCCATAATCAGTGCCGCCTGCAATCATTATTAAATTAGGATTTATTTCTTTTATTCTTTTTATATCTGCATTTCTAAGCTTTCCGGCAGTAATAAGCTTGATATTTCCTCCTGCTCCTAATGCAGCTTCTTTAGCAGCCTTAACTGTCATATCTTCTACCAATCCATGTACAGTTATCTTAAGACCTCCGGCTGCACTGCTTGTTGATAACATTCTATCCCAGGTAATTTTTTCACCAAGCTGTATTTCTATATCCTCTATTGCCTTACTAAGCCCAATAGTTACATCACCCTCATTGACTGTAGTATAATTTTTACCTTGTGCTATAATGTCAATTCCTTTTTCCCCTAACCTGAAAGCTGTTACTACAGTTGTTGTACTTCCAATTTCAGATATAATATAGTCTACTTTCATAAGAAATCTCCTTAAATTAATTTGTTTTTAAAAAGGGATATTACAAAATAGCTAAACTTAGCGTGGTATTTGAATACGTGAAAGCTTCCTAGAATTCAAATACCACGCGATAGGTTTAAGCTGTTTTGAGCCAGCCCCTTTATATATAACTAAGCCTTTGAAAGAGTTTCAACTATAAAGGTGGCTACATTATTGCCGTGAGTTCCTCTTCCAAAACCTGCATCCATACCGTTTGCTTTAGCTATTTCATCTGTAACCTGTGTGCCCCCGCTTATAAGTATAAGCTTATCTCTTACACCTTTTTCAACACAAAGGTCATGAAGTTTTCTCATATTTTTAATATGAATATCATTATGTGTAATTATAGTACTCGCCATTATTACTTGTGCCTTTGTTTCTATAGCAGCGTCGATAAGCTTTTCAATTGGGCAAGAAGTACCTAAGTATTCACATTCGATTCCATACTTTTCTATGCCTCCGTGCTTTATGTCGATTATTTCCCTTAGTCCTACAGAGTGTTCATCTTCCCCAACAGTACCAGCTACAATTTTAACTGGATGCTTTTTAATAAAGTCTTTTATCATATCATCGCTCATTACTGGTTTTGGCTCAGCAATAACAAGCTTGCTTTTATCTATCGAGAAGTTTACCCTGCCCTTAATTTCAACAAGTGTTCCTTCAGCATGCTGCATAACCTGTTTATGGATTACTTCCACATCTCTTAAGTTCATGTTTTTACCCATTTCTATGGCTGCTGCTTCACTAATTGATTCATTTTCAGGTATAAAAAGGGTCACTGATACATATCCATCTTTTTTCCATTCAACTTCTGGAACAATCTTGCCGTCATCTTTAACAGTCTCAAGTCTGTTATAAACATTATCGTTTTCATCAAGCTCATCTATAAACTGTATCTTCTTTGAATCACAAAGTGTACATCCATCAATTGCATCACAAGCATGTTTATATTCTTCAGGCACGTTATTGTATCCAAAATGAGCACATACCGGAGCAAAATAATCTTCTTCTCTTTCATAAATAGATTCTGCTGCTATTCCTCCATTGATTTTTCTTGCAATACCATCTCCGTTTCTTTCCGGATATTCACCAGAGTCCACAAAGAAGCCCTCCTGTACTGCTTTGAAATATCCTCCTATCTCTATAATTTCTTCCAGGAATAATACAGCCTTTTCTTTTAGTTCCCTAACTTTTTCAGGCAGATAGCCTTCTTTTTTGAGTTCTATCATATCCATTAAGCCATCCATGCCTATTAATGCCTGTTTTGCTGTATTAACAGCATGCATATTATTATAGTGCCAAGGAACATTTCTTCCTTCATCAGGAGTGATAGTACTTTGTATATCCGCAGAAGTAAGCTTTGAAATCATAAGATTTAAAGTATGTCCTACAGTAGCTTCTCTAGTACAGGATTCAATATACTTTGTATTCATCTGTGCCCTCATTTTATAATCCTTAAATAATTCTCTAAGCGCCACTGCATAAGGCAGATCTATTCTCATGCATGGTGCTGGAGATGATGTAGGCGGTACAGTTGATAAAGCTATATTCTCTTTTTTCATACCAACAAGCTCTGAAAATTTACTGTTTATAGCATGCTGAACCATAAGCTCAGGCATAACTTTATAACCTTTCATTGCTGTTGCATTGGCATTGTGTGCACCATCAATTTGGAGCATATCTGCTGAAGCCATTATTCTTTTTGCAACTGCAGCATCTACAAATGAGCGCACCATATTAATATTTCTATAAAGAACATTATATTGAGGATCCTGATGAGCTCCGTTTACACCTTCCTCAGCAAACATAACAGCAATATCTGGGCCTGCTACACCTGACACGTAGGAGTGAAAATTAATTTCTCTTCCAACTTCCTCTTCAATCAAATCTAGGGCTTTTCGAGTTGCTCTTACCTGCTTTCTTGTAACTGCTATGCCTCCTATGCCTTCTGGTGTTCCTTCTATAAGTCCATCAAAATGACTTTGACCGGCAGTACGTATTACCATTATGTGATCAGCACCATGCCAGGCAGCCATTCTCATTCTTCTTATATCATCTTCAAATCTTCCGGAAGCTATTTCTGTGGTGATTACGGGTTTAGGTTGCGGGTCAATCTTATTAAAGCTTCTAGCTGCTGGAAGTGGAACACTATTTTTTAAGGGCTTTGATATTTCCTTGTAATCAAACTCCCCAACTTTACCATTAAATTCTTCTCTCCAATGCCAGCCTCTTCTTTTAGGCTTATAATTTTCTAAATCCTTTAAAATTTCTTCGATATCAATTTTCTTATTAGTTTCCAGCATTCTTATCACCTCTTAATAATTCATGAACCTCACTCCAGCCTATTCCCTTGCTAAGTTCATTTCCTGCTTCAAGATAAGAAATATTCTTTATCTTTGCGTAAGTCAGTACAACATTTCCCATTCCTTTACCCATAAGGCCCCACTTAATTCCCTCTTTAACAATATTTCCCGCTTCAATACTTGAAAATCCCATTCTAAGAAGTACAGATCTTTCAACTGAAGGTGAAGTATGGGTGTATGCTAAATCTACTAAAGGTCCTACTATTTCTTCCGTCAGACTCCAAAAGCGGTTATATAGTTCTTCATCTGTTAAGTTTTTTAAATGTTCTCTTCTTACTTGAAAATCATCTTGTCTTTTCATAAATTTTCTCCTCGCTCAAAACATTGGATTTGTAAAACACTTGGTTTCATTAAAAATCTATTCCACATATACATCCATATCTGATATAATCTCAAAAACTTCCTTTTTATTTAATTTAGTTTCATTACATAAGAATTCAAAATCCAGCTCGCTTATACTTTTTGCTTGTGAATTTTTAACAGCATTAGCTATATATGATCTCCTATAATGATTTAAGTCCATTTCTTTTATAGAAAGTTTTGAAGGATGACTAGGCAATATAATATTAACGCCGGGTACTTCCTCCTGTGTATTTCCAATACTTATTTCAATTCCATTCTTTCTCGCAAAGCTCAGCTGCGGAATTATATGTTTACCTGCGCCAGTGTATTCAGTTTCTTGAACAACAATTATTTGATTATTTTCCATTTCCTGGGAAATAACAAATGCTGCTGACAATGAAGTATTTCCTGCCGGGCCTCTTTCCAAACCTTCTAATTGTGCAAGAAGTTCAGTTACATAAAATACTTGTCCTTGAGGAACCGTTACATATCTGTCAAGATATCTTAATGGTCTAGCTGCACTTCTTGGAACATCCGATCTGTCAGGCCAGGTCATAAATGGTATACCAAAGCCTGTGTGACCGGTTGTGAAGGATTTTTTATTAAAATCGCTGTCCGAAGCCATATGAAGTCCAGTCAAATCAACTGAAGCCCCAACTATTTTCGTATCTAATGCTCCAGCTTTTAAAAGCCCCCTAGCTGTTCCAGTTACATTTCCGCCTCCCGCATGTGTAACAACCACTACATCAGGGTCTTTTGAGAACCTTTCTCTGCAGTCTGTGGCAATTTCATATCCTAAGGTTTCTACACCGGCAACTCCATAGACTGAATAAAGTGATGCATTATAGTATGCAGTTTCATCTAAAACTTTTAAATAGGTGTAGAATAACTCAGGGCCTACTGAAAGCCTTAATACTTCAGCTCCAAGGCATTCGCATTTTCTTGTTTTCTCTAAAATTTCCGGCTGCCCTATTTTTTTAGAATCATAACATTCCTGAACAATAATGCATTTTAATCCTCTCATAGCTGCCTGAGAAGCAACTGCTGCACCATAATTTCCAGAAGTTGCAGATGCAACCCCTTTATAGCCTCTTACTTTAGCATCGTATATAGATACTGATGCTCTTCTATCTTTAAAACTTCCAGATGGATTACAGCTCTCGTCTTTTATAAAAATACGCGCTGCTTTTCCGGTCTTTGATACCTTCCGTGCAAGTGCTGTTAAGTTTTTCAATTCAATAAGAGGTGTATTTCCAACATTAGTTTCTTCTTGTATTTTCATAATATCTGAAATAGAATACCCTGTATCTCTCATCATTGCTTCATAATCAAAAGAGAGTTTTCCAGTTTCATATTTTTTATAATCTATTCCAACTGACTTAAGCATTATTTCATTTTTTCTGCTTAGAAGAGCTTCATATTTATTCAATGTTATCCCCCCAAAGTATTGATTTTGCCTGAAGACCTATATTGCTAACTTCAGGAATAAAATCTCCAAAACCATGCTCATATGAAGGGTTTACTTCAGTTAATACTCCTTCTAATACTCTTCCCGTAATTGTTTTTATTTTTGCTAGTTCTCCAATTTCAGAGTCTTCTATGAGCCATCCTTTAGCCCATAGCTTTAAAGAAGTCTCCTTAGTATCATCAGGTATATTAGAAGCTCTATCCTTTGAAGATAAAATTTCCTGAACAATTTCTACGTAGCTATTCTTTTCAATCATTCATTATCGCCTTCCTTATAATACTTTACTGCATCATTAAAACCGTTTTCTATAGCATGTGGAATAGGTAAATCTACCATTGTTTTAAGACCTGCTGAACTTGCAATTACTTGAGGTATCATATTTACTGCAACAGCCATTGTCCCAATACCTCCAGGTGTTTCAGGCTTAATTGATAGATGCATGTCAGGATCTCCTTTTATAAATATATAATCCCCTGTGTCTACTCCTTCGCTTTCAGGATGAATTTGCTGAGGATGCTCGAGGGTTATTACTGGCCTTCCATTTCTCATTCCATAGCCTATATGAGCACAACCTGCTACCATACCAGGTTCAACTTTTACATAAGGAGTCTCTCTGTAGGTGTTTGATACAATAGGTTCTCTAGTTTCAATAATTTCATCTATCTCAATACCTAAAGCTTTCGCGATCATTGGTATTGACTGTTTAAAACCAATGTGACCAACTATAGTTCCATCTTTAATTCCTTTTTCAAAGTCTTCAACTGTTGTTCCTACTCCCTGGGTTCTCATTACTGTTGTCCCAAATGGAGAAAGATCATTTACTCTTGAAGCTGTTATTGATTGCACTTTTCTGCATGCTGCTGATAATGTAATTATAAGAGTATCTAAAACAAAGCCTGGATTTACTCCTGTTCCTAAAATTGTTACATTATTCTCTTTAGCAAGCTTATTCATATCTTCAGCTAAATTTTTATCAGCTGTATAAGGATAAGCCATTTCTTCAGCTATGGTTATGCAGTTAATTTTGTTTAGCACTATATGTTTTATATATGGATAAACATTTTTAACAAATGAATCAATTGCAAGTATTACGATATCAGCTTTTGTTTTATTTATTGTTTCTTCAAAATTACCAGATACAATAACCTTTAAATCACTATTTATACCTAAAACCTCTCCCAAATCTTTTCCTATCTTATTTTCGCTGCTGTCAATTGCAGCTACAATCTCAATACCTTTCTTATCAAGTATCATTTTAGCCATGCCGCTCCCCATAGCTCCAAGGCCGCACATAATTACTTTTACCTTATCCATTTGTAATTCCCCCTAATTTTTAAATATATTTACACTTATACTTGAAGCAACAATCATGCCAATTGCAACAATTCCCATTAGATATTTAATTTTATATTTTAACCAATATAAGTAAAAAAACCTAGGTAAAGTGAATAACTTTCGCCTAGGTTTAATATTTATACATAATTTAATTAATGTCATAATATTTTGATAACTGCCTTAGTTATAAAAATAAAGTGCAATTTTTTTTGCACAACTTAAATTATAGCTCTTATATCAAGCACTGCTTATAAGTCTATCAAACTATTAGTGCAAACTTTTTTGCACCAATGTGCCGATTTTAAGGCAGTTCATATTTTTTTATCTTATACTGTAAATTCTGTCTAGATATTTTTAAATATGCAGCAGCCTTTGATATATTGTAATTATATTTTTTTAAAGCATTCAAAATAATTTTCTTTTCAATATTATCTTTGTATTCCTCTAAAGATAATCCACTAAGATCAAAGGCATCATTCATTACTTCCAATGCAGCAGATTCACTCTTAAAGATTCTATTCTCAACGTATTCTTTTGATATGTATAAATTATTGTCTATCATATTCATAGCATATTCAATAGTATTTTTAAGTTCTCTAATATTGCCCGGCCATTCATAATTCATAAACAAGCTTCGAACTTCCTCATCTATATCAATTACATGCTTACCCAATACTTTATTATAATAGTCAATAAAGTGCTTTACGAGAACATTAATATCTTCTTTTCTTTTTCTCAAGGGTGGTACATCTATTCTGATTACACTAATTCGGTAATAAAAATCCTTTCTAAGCTTTCCTTCCTTAATTAATTTTTCTGGTTCTTCATTTAATGTGGCAATAATTCTAACATTTGTGTCTATAGTTTTATTACTGCCTAAAGGTCTAATATAACCTTCCTGAAGAACCCGAAGCAGCTTAGATTGAAGAGTTGTATCCATAGAATTTATCTCATCAAGAAGTAAAGTTCCGCCGTTAGCCTCTTCAAAAAGTCCTATCTTATTTTCTGCTCCGGTGAAACTGCCTCTAACTGTACCAAACAACATTGCCTCTAAAAGACTGCTTGGTATAGCTGCACAGTTCACGGCTATAAATGGCATGTCCTTCCTTATCCCATTATAATGTATACTTTGTGCAAATAACTCTTTTCCGCAGCCAGTTTCGCCATAAACAAGAACTGAAGAATTTGATAAACTTGCTCTCATTGCCTTATTTACAGAATCTTTAAGAGCTAAACTTGTTCCAATTATATCTTTGAAGGTATAGGTGTTTTTACTGTTTGTATTTTTTTTCTCTAATCTGCATATTTTTTCGCTTAACTCCTTAAGCTGTGTCATATCCTTAGAGATTTCTATAGCAGCAGCTATATCATTGTTATGTAAAACAGGTATAGTAGTATTAATAGTAGTAACTTCCTTGCCATAATGACTGCTGTAATGCTGTATAACATCAACATATTTTTCTTTATTCTTTAAAGCATTCATAAGCGTAGAAGATTCCTCTTCTACGCCTTTTAAGTACTCAACTACTTTTTTTCCTATTACTTCTTCAGACCTTAAGCCTTCAACTTTACTCATAGCATCATTATAATAAATAGTTCTACCTTTATTATCTACTATTTGTACCCCAACATCTAAGTTTTCCAATAAACATAATAAGATGTTCTCAACTTTACTCATATATTACTCCTAATTTAAAAGTTAATATATAGGAAATTTACTGCAAATTTCATGAACCTTTTGTGTAACTTCCTTCATCTCGGAGCCTCTGCTTTCAATTACTTTGTTTATTAAGAAAGCAATTTCCTTCATCTCCTGCTCTTTAAATCCCCTAGTAGTAACTGCGGCTGTTCCGATTCTAATGCCACTTGTTACAAAAGGACTTAGAGTCTCAAATGGAATAGTATTCTTATTAACAGTTATTCTTGACTCATCTAATAATTTTTCCGCATCTTTGCCTGTTATGCCTTTATTAGTTAAATCTACTAAGAGCAAATGGTTATCTGTTCCTCCTGAAACAAGCCTAAACCCGTAGCGAACCAATTCATCACCAAGTACTGCAGCGTTTTTAACAACCTGTTCTATATATTTATTAAAGCCTTCTTCCTCAGCCTCTTTAAAGCACACTGCTTTTGCTGCAATAACATGCATTAAAGGTCCGCCCTGCATGCCAGGAAATATGGATTTGTCAATGTCTTTAGCATATTTTTCCTTGCAGAGTATTGCTCCTCCTCTAGGACCTCTTAAAGTTTTATGTGTAGTGGTTGTTACAAAATCAGCATAAGGTACAGGAGAAGGATGTACCCCAGCAGCTACCAATCCAGCGATATGAGCCATATCTACCATAAGCAGCGCATTAACTTCATCAGCTATTTCTCTAAACTTCTTAAAGTCAATTATTCTTGGGTATGCGCTGGCACCGGCAACTATCATTTTAGGCTTATGTAAGTTGGCAAGATTTCTAACCTCTTCATAGTCTATTTGTTCTGTATCTTTATTTACTCCATAAGAAACAAAGTTAAAGAGTTTGCCTGAAAAATTAACAGGACTTCCATGTGTAAGATGACCTCCATGGCTTAAATTCATACCTAAAATTGTATCACCGGGTTTTAAAAAAGCAAAATAAACTGCCATATTTGCTTGAGATCCTGCATGGGGCTGAACATTAGCATGTTCTGCGTTAAATAGCTTTTTCATTCTTTCCCTTGCTAAATTTTCAATCTCGTCAACAATCTCACAGCCTCCATAATATCTTTTTCCCGGATATCCTTCAGCATACTTATTTGTAAGCTGTGAGCCCATAGCTTCCATAACTGACTTACTTACAAAGTTTTCTGATGCTATAAGCTCGATATTATTTTCTTGCCTTTGATTCTCTCTTTGCATTATAGAAAAAATTTCAGAATCAGTATTTTTAATGTCATTAAACTCCATTAGTGTAACACCCCTTTATAAATATTATGAATATAAAACTAGATTTCTATATAAATATATAAATATATTTATATGTAACTATATAAAATTATAAGTCTCCCTACTATATTTATCAAGCAATATTGTATTTGGAAGCAGCTTATTTACAAAATATTCAGATATGTTCACTATCTATGTTTATATGCTATAATAAAATATTGTTATATTTGAACTTATATATAATGCTATAATGTTCTTAAATTAACGACGTCACAAAATATCCAATCTTCAAGGATTTTCGGGACATTGCTGATGTATTAGAACTTTTGCATTGTATATATTATAAAATCTTATTAGGATGTGATAATTATGCATAACAATAAAGTAATACACCTAGCTGCCTATGCAGGTAAGATAATCCTTGAAAATGGCGGTGAAACCTATAGAGTAGAAGAAACAATAATAAGAATTTGTGATGCATATGGACTTAAGGATGCTGAAAGCTATGTTACTCCTACAGGAATTATGATTTCAGCAGTAGATACTACAGGCAATACAATTTCCTTAATAAAAAGAATTAAATCCAGAACTGTCAACTTAGAAAAAATTTCTTATGTTAATGATTTATCACGAAGCATAAAACAAAAGAATTTATCCATTGATCTTGTAAAAGATGAGCTTAATAAAATCAATAATCTTTCCAGGTATGGATTAAAAACCACATTATTCTTTTCATCGATTTCTGCGGGTTTTTTCACTCTACTTTTTGGAGGTAACATTTATGATTTTATTATTTCCTTCTTTATAGGAATGATTATAAAATATATATCCATAAAGCTTAGCAGAGTTAATATCAACGAGTTTTTTATTAATGTTTTAGGCGGAGCTATAGCGGCCTTTATTGCCTTAATTGCAGTGGAGTTAAATCTTGCAAACAACGTAGATAAAATTATTATAGGTTCCATAATGCTTTTAGTACCTGGTTTAGCTATAACTAACGCAATTAGAGATACCATTGCAGGTGATCTTGTATCTGGAATATCAAGAGCTTTAGAAGCATTTTTAATCGCTGTTGCTATAGCTGTTGGGTCAGGTATCATATTAAAACTTTGGGTTAACTATTTTGGAGGTATAATAAGATGATAATAAAATCTATTTACGCTTTATTTGCCACCTTAGGTTTTGGTGTAATATTTAACATAAAAGGTAAAAATCTTATCTTTGCTTCTATTGGAGGTTTTATAACTTGGTTTCTTTATCTTTTTTCTCTTGAAATTTCCAGTTCCAATTTAATAGCTTTATTTACAGCTTCGGTAGCTGCTGGTTTATACTCGGAAGTTTTTGCACGCATCCTAAAAGCGCCAGTTACAATATTTTCAATTTGTTCAATTATACCTCTTGTCCCAGGTGGAGCGATGTACTACACTATGCTTGAATCCATTCAAGGGAATATAAATAAGTTTTTAAGTACTGGTCTTGATGCTTTATCTAGTGCTGGTGCCATTGCCGCAGGAATATTATTAGCCTCTTCCATTACTAAATTAATACTAGTATTTAATAGTAAAAAAAGAATCTCTAGCAGCCGCTAGAGATTTTATTTTATAAACATCAGTAAAGCATCCATTATTTCATCAACTTTATCTTTAGGGAAGCAGTTACTTTCTTCATCAGTAATACAATTTTTTGCGTAGTTTTCTAGAACAATTCCTCCAACCTTATTTAAGGCAGATCTTATTGCAGCAATTTGAATCAGAACTTCTTTGCAATTTGAATCTGACTCAATCATTTTTTGCACACCTTTTACTTGTCCTTCGATCCTTTTCAATCTATTTTGAATATCTTTCTTAGAATTCATTTTTTATACTCCTTTATAGGGTAAAATAAAAATATATCTGTGCCCTTATCGAGCACAGATTTTTAAATATAATTAAATATCTTTTACATCAACTTTCAAACCAAGTTCTTTTAGCTGATTAATATCAACTATATTTGGTGCTTCTGTCATAGGATCAAAAGCATTTTGATTTTTAGGAAATGCTATTACATCTTTTATATTGTCAGTTCCGCTTAAGAACATTATTAATCTATCAAATCCAAAAGCTAAACCGCCGTGAGGTGGTGGTCCATACTTAAAGGCTTCAAGTAAAAATCCAAATCTCTCCCAAGCCTTTTCTTTTGTAAAGCCAAGTACATTAAACATCTTTTCCTGTAATGAAGAGTCATGTATTCTTATACTTCCTCCTCCTAGTTCTTCACCATTTAGTACGATATCATAAGCTTTTGCTCTAACTCTTGAGGGATCAGTATCTAAATATTCTATGTCTTCATCCATAGGTGCTGTAAATGGATGGTGTTCTGCTTGATATCTATTTTCTTCCTCATTATAAGATACTAATGGGAACTCAGTAATCCATACAAAATTAAATTCGTTATTATCCTTTAAAATCTCAAGTTTCTTAGCAAGTTCAAGTCGAAGCGCTCCTAAAGCCTGCAAAACAACTTTATTTGAATCTGAAAGAATTAAAATTAAATCTCCAACCTTAGCGTCCATCCTTGATATAATCTGCTGCATTTCTTCTTCTTTCAAAAATTTAGATATAGGTGACTTTATTCCGTCTTCTTTATAAGCAATCCATGCTAAACCTTTAGCTTTATAGGTTTTTACAAATTCGCCAAGCCTATCTAAGTCTTTTCTTCCCATATTTGCACAATTATCAACTTTTATTGCTCTGATGCTTCCGCCATTTTCAAGTGCATCTTTAAACACTTTAAATTCACTGTTTAAAACAACATCAGTAAGATTTGTAATTTCCATTCCAAATCTTAAATCAGGTTTATCTGACCCGTATTTTTCCATAGCTTCTTTATAAGGCATTCTCTTAATAGGGGTTTCTACATCTACATCTAGAACATCCTTAAATACCTTTTTTATAAGCCCTTCGTTTATTGCAATAACATCATCCTGCTCAACAAAGCTCATTTCAATATCTACTTGTGTAAACTCTGGTTGTCTGTTTGCTCTTAAATCCTCGTCTCTAAAACACTTTACTATTTGGAAGTATCTGTCAAAACCAGACACCATTAAAAGCTGCTTAAATAATTGTGGAGATTGCGGAAGCGCGTAAAACATTCCTGGATAATTTCTGCTTGGAACAAGATAATCTCTAGCTCCTTCAGGAGTACTCTTTGTAAGTATAGGTGTCTCTAATTCTAGAAAGCTATTCTCATCAAAATAGTCTCTGATTACTTTTGCTGTTTTATGCCTTATCATAAATATTTTCTGCATATCTGGTCTTCTTAAATCTAAGTACCTGTATTTCATTCTTATGTTTTCTGAAGCATCTAAATTTTCTTTTATGTATATAGGGGTAGTTTCAGCTTCAGATAATATTTTAATATTGTTACCTTTCAATTCAACTAAACCAGTTGGGATATTATTATTTGGTGACTCTCTTCTTACAATATTACCAGTTACTGCTATACAATACTCTGATCTTATTGTGTCTGCCTTTAAAAATGCCTCTTTATTGATTTCTTCTCCAAAGACTACCTGCAAAATCCCACTTCTGTCTCTTAAATCAACAAAAATTAATCCTCCAAGGTTTCTCTTTCTCTGCACCCATCCCATTACTGTAACATTATTATCAATGTTTGACTCTCTAAGTTCGCCACACATTATGGTTCTTTTAAGACCTAAAAGTGCTTCACCCATTTTAACTCCTCCTTGTGTTGCTTTTATAAAAATATTTTTTAATATAGAACTTGCTTATTTGTATAATTCACTTAATAAATTATTTTTTTTGCTTATCATTTCATCTATTCTATTTATGTATTCTCTTACATCCTTAACATTTCCATGTCTTTCTATTCTATTTTCCTTTGGAAATACAACTTTTGATACAGCATCTGCACCAAGAGCTATAATAGTTTGCTGCTCTTCTATCATTTCAATGTTGTATATGCCTTCCTTAGAAGGTTTTGCATATCCCACATTCTCCATATTTCCAAACATATTTTTCTGTCTGTACATATAATAAGGCTTCATTTTCAGACTGCGAGCTAACTCAGCAGTTCTCTCATACATTTTATTTATTTCTAACTGATTAATTTCATTGGAAATCTTATTATGTAGCAGATTTTCATGAAGCTTAGAAGCTCTTTTTATAGAAAGCCCATGAACAGTAATGCTGTCTGGGTTTAATTCGTATAATGCATTACAAGTGTTGTCTATATGACTCAAGTTTTCACCTTGTAATCCAACGATAATATCCATATTGATATTATCAAAACCTAAACCACGAGCCAAATTGAACTTATTAACTACATCTGCTGTGGTATGATGCCTTCCTATTTTCTTTAAAGTTTCATCATTCATAGTTTGTGGATTTATGCTTATTCTATGAACCTTATTTTTTTTCATAGTACGAAGTTTATTTTCAGTGATACTGTCTGGTCTGCCACACTCTACTGTAAACTCTTTAATATCTCTTCCCGAAATTAAATTATTATAAATTATATTCATTATTGCCTCAAATTGCTGGTCGTTTACGGCAGTTGGCGTTCCTCCGCCGAAATATACACATTCTATATTTAGGCCCTTATCTTCAATAAACTTGGCAGCACTCTCTATCTCCTTTGAAAGAGCAGCCAAGTATGGTTCAACTATGTCAGTGCAGCTGCCTATAGGATTTGATGCAAAGGAACAGTAAAGACACCTTGTAGGACAAAATGGCATACCTATGTATATGCTTGCAGTATTAGTATCAAGATTAACAAATTCCTTTTCAAGCTTAGCAATATCAATACATAACTGAGCTTTAGAAGTATTTGCTTTAAATCGTCTGCTATAGTAATCTATTATTTCAGAATCAGTCTTTCCATTATTGATAAGATTTAAAGCTATCTTGCTAGGTCTTATTCCAATTAAAGTTCCCCAGGGAAATTCAATACCAGTTAAGCTGCTTAGAAAATTATAAACTGCAAGCTTTACAGCTTCTTTTACTTTGAAGCTTTCTTCCTTAGTGAATTCATAGCTTTTATCCATATACTTTATTGTAATATCATTGCCATAGATAAGAATATCCATATCTGCATCATTATCTGTAAAAGTAATTTCTTCTAAATTGTAAAACAGATTAATAATTTGAAATACATCATATCTATATTCTTGCTTGTTTAAATAAACTTTTATTATAATCACACCCTTATTAACTAATACCTTTATTTATATAAAAGGGTTATTCTCTCTTTCGTATCTTATACTCGTTTGAGGACCATGTCCTGGATACACAATTATGTTATCATCTAATAGCAGAAGCTTATTTTTTATACTGTCTATCAGTGTATCGAAACTTCCTCCCCTTAAATCCGTTCTTCCTATAGAACGCAAGAATAAAGTATCACCAGTAAATAAATTATTTTCTATTAAAAAACATACACCGCCAAGTGTATGTCCCGGTGTTTCTATACAACTAATTTGACGATCCCCTAACTTAAAAACTTTGTCTTTATCCATATCTGAATTAAGCTTTACAACTGCACCTTTATATTTTAAAGGTCCAAACATGAATTCTCCATCTTCTATAAATTTTTTATCCATGTTATGAATATAAGCTGAAACTCTATATTTTTCTATTAATTCACCAACAGCACCGGTATGATCTGCATGACCATGGGTCAATAAAATGAATTTCACTTTAGCATCCATACTATCAATAAAGCTGATTAAATCTTCAGCATCTCCGCCTGGATCAATTACTGCACATTCTTTTGTACTTTCATCAATTAATATATAACAATTGGCAGCATAGACTCCAGCAGGAATTCTTTTAATAATCATAATAATCCCTCCTACTAGAAGATTTTTTTACTATCTAATAAAAGTGTAACAGGTCCGTCATTTTCGATTAATACTTTCATATCAGCACCAAAAGTTCCTGTTTCAACTTTGCCTAAAATTTGAAAGCATTGATTAACAAATTCATTATACAAAACCTCTGCTTCTTTTCCGGAAAGAGCTTCCATAAAATTAGGTCTGCGGCCTTTTCTGCAATCACCATACAAAGTAAATTGGGAAACCACAAGAAGTTCCCCATTTACTTCTAAAAGAGATTTATTCATTTTACCATTTTCATCTTCAAAAATTCTTAAATTAAGAATTTTATCTTTCAAATAGCCAATATCTTCAGGTGTATCATTTTTCTCAATACCAAGCAGCACATTAAGCCCTTGCTGTATACTGCCTGTAATATTATTTTCAACTATTACTTTCGAAGATTTTACTCTTTGAACTACAGCTCTCACTTAATTCACTCCCATTACGATTTGGTTCTATAAATTTCAATTACTCCAGGTAACTTTTTTATTTTTTTCATTAAATCTTTCAGATGGTCGATATCTGATATTTTTAGTTTTATGTTAATAACCGCCATATTATTGCTGATAGCTTTCGCATTTACAGCACACAAATGAGTTTTTGTTTCAATAACTAATTCCATTACCTCAGAAAGAAGTCCTTCTCTATCATCAGCCCTAATCTGTATTTCAGTTATATAATCTGCACCCTTAGCCTGACCCCAATTTACCTCTACAATTTTATGATTCTCATCATTAAACAATAAAGATATGTTTTTGCAGTCTTTTCTATGGATAGAAACACCTCTGCCCTTTGTTACATATCCAATAATATCATCTCCAGGTACCGGATTACAGCACTTTGCAAATCTCACCAAAATATTGCTTATTCCTTTTACAACAACGCTGTGGCTTGGCAGTTTACCTGCATTTACCTGATTGGAGCTTTTAGAAGTATTTTTATTTATCTGTTCCTCTACTATTTTATTATTCTGCAATTCCTGCTTATTGTTTTTTAAATAAGCATCTTTTAGTTTTGAAACAACTGTAGAAGCCATAATATCTCCCACAGCAACAGCAACAAAAATATCTTCCAGATTATTTAAATTATATCTTTTTATTAATAGGTCTACTCCATCACCTTTTGCAATCTCTCCAAAATTACAACCTTGTCTTTTAGTTTCCTTTTCGAGAATATCTCTACCTTTTACAATATTTTCATCTCTTTTTGCTCTCTTAAACCATGCTCTTATTTTGCTTTTAGCCTGATTACTTTTTGTTATATTAAGCCAATCTATACTTGGTCCCTTAGCTATAGTAGAAGTTAACACCTCTACTATTTCTCCTGTCTTTAATTTGTAATCAAGAGGCACCATACGTCCGTTAACCTTAGCTCCGATACACCTGTTTCCTACATCTGTGTGTATTCTGTATGCAAAGTCTATAGGAGTAGATTCACTGGGCAAATTAATTACGGCGCCTTTAGGAGAAAAAACAAAAACCTCATCTGAGAACAAATCGATTTTAAAACTCTCCATAAATTCTTCCGCATCTGAAGTATCTCTCTGCCATTCAAGCATATCCCTAAGCCAAGATAGCTTTGTGTCCAATCCTGTATTTGAACTGCTAACAGATTCTTTATACTTCCAATGAGCCGCTATTCCATATTCAGCAGTTTTATGCATTTCAAAAGTTCTTATTTGTATCTCGAATGGTTTGCCTTGCTTTCCAATAACAGTAGAATGAAGTGATTGGTACATATTTGGCTTTGGCATTGCAATATAATCTTTAAATCTTCCAGGTATCGGCTTATACATAGTATGAACAATACCTAATGCGGCATAACAATCTTTAACGCTGCCTACTAAAATTCTGAATGCAGTAAGATCAAAGATCTGATCTAAAGTTTTATTTTTGCTAACCATTTTTCTATAGATACTGTAAAAATGCTTAGGTCTTCCTTCAATATCAGACACTATAGAAGCTTTAAGTAAATTATCCTTTAAATCATTAGTTGTTTCAGCTATATAGGCTTCTCTTTCAACTCTTTTTTCAGAAATTTTTTGTACCAAGTCGTAGTATTCATTCGGATTAGTATACCTAAAAGCTAAATCTTCCAATTCCCATTTTATCTTTGATATTCCAAGCCTATGAGCTAAAGGAGCATAAATATCAAAGGTTTCTTTAGCAGTTTGTTTTTGTTTTTCAACAGGCCTGTACTTAAGTGTCCTCATATTATGAAGCCTGTCTGCAAGCTTTATTAAAATAACTCGTACATCCTTTGCCATTGCCAAAAGCATTTTTCTGACATTATCAGCCTGCTGTTCTTCCTTAGTCTTGAATTTTATCTTATCTAATTTAGTAACTCCATCCACTAAATCAGCAACTTCTAAATTAAATTCCCTTGCTAAGTCTTCGTAATTGTAACGCGTATCTTCAATAACATCATGCAGCAAACCAGCTGCAATTGTATTTGTGTCCAAACCCATCTCTGCCAAAATGCTTGCAACTTCTAAAGGATGTATTATATAGGGCTCACCTGATTCCCGTCTTTGATCTTTATGCGCGTCAAAGGCTAAATTATAAGCTTTTGTGATAAATTCTTTATTCACATTATTACAATTCTTATCTATTTTATCCATTAACCTACTTAGCATTTTGGCTACACTCCTAAAATCAAAGGCTGGTTAATTAAACCAGCCGTTATTAATATTCTTATTATATAATATTGTGTAGAATTTTGCAATTTAAATTATTTTCAAAATCATATGATGAAATACTTGATACTCAAATCATTAGACTTCATATTGAACTAAAGATTTGATGTTGTAGCCTTTTAATTTATCTCTACCATTAAGTTCAGTAAGCTCAATTACAAAATCAATTGAAACTAATTCTCCACCTACTTGCTCAACTAACTTAGCTACAGAACCTATAGTTCCACCAGTAGCTAATAAATCATCAACAATTGCAACTCTTTGCCCTGGTTTAATAGCATCTTTATGAATTTCTAATTCATCGCTTCCATACTCAAGGTCATAACTTACCCCAATTGTATCATAAGGAAGTTTACCTTTTTTTCTAACCGGTACAAAGCCAGCACCCAAAGCATAAGCTACAGGAGCGCCAAATAAAAAACCTCTAGCTTCTGGACCTATAACTATATCTATGTTTTTATCTTTTAAGCTGTTAGCTATAGCATCAATTGTATATTTTAAAGCTTCTTTATCCTGAAGAAGTGTTGTAACATCCTTAAAACTTATACCTTCCTTTGGAAAATTGTCAATCACTCTAATTTTACCCTTCAAATTCACTTATATTTCCCCCTTAACAATCTATGTACATTTAAATATACGAACAATTAATAAAAATATACTAACTATTTTACTTATACTAAGCTGAAATAATGCCATCCAATAAGAATTATTATTCCAACAGCACCTTAACATTATACATTAATTCTTTACAAATATTCAAGTTTAATTTTAATTTTTTTAAAAAATAAAGCTCCGGATTATTTCCGGAGCTTTAAAAACTTAAGCTGCACTTCCAGCTCTTACTCTTTTGGTTCTCTTTTTTAGCATAACCCATACTGGACTTGCTATGAATATTGAAGAATAACATCCTGAAGCAATTCCAATTATAAGTGGGAATGCAAAATTTCTAACTGAAGGAACAAATATATAAACTGCAGTAATTGTAATCATAACAGTTAAAACAGTATTAACTGACCTTGTCATAGTTTGTGTTATACTTGCATTTGCAAGCTCTGTTACATTATTTCTTCTCATGTATTTTTGATTTTCTCTAATTCTATCAAAAACAACTATAGTATCATTGATAGAATATCCTATTACAGTAAGCATTGCAGCTATAAATGCTGAATCTACAGGAACTTTAAATAAAGCATAAACTCCTAAGGTTATAAGAACGTCATGCAGCAAAGCAATAATTGCAGCTGCACCAAAATTAAATTCAAATCTAATTCCTATATATATAAGCATTGCAATTGTGGCAATAGCCAAAGCAAGCATTGCTTTTTGTTTCAACTCACTTCCTATAGAAGCACCTACTGTATTTTGATCTATTAAATCACTGTCTTTAAGTTCGTATTTATCTTTTATTTCTTTAAATAAATTGGCAATATTTTCACCAGTTAAAGTATTACTCTTTATTTCAAGCTCTGGAGCTGTCTTGCCTTGAGGTACTGATTTATTAGTTAACGCATCAGTATCATATTTTTTAATTATTGCATCAACATCAGATTTATTAAAATCTTTTTTCATATCAATTCTTACAATGGTTCCGCCCTTAAAATCAATTCCATAATCAAGCCCATTAACTGCGAGTCCTACAACTCCAGCTAGTATTACAGCTATTGACAAGCCAAACCAAAGCCAAGTTTTTTCTATAATTTTAAGCATTTGCTTTACCCCCTTCTAATATCGTGAACTCCAAATGTTCCTATAGTCCATTTCTTATTTAACAAGCCCATATTTACTGCAAGTTTTGTTAAATATCTTGTTACGGTAATAGCAGTAAACATACTTAAAAGTACACCGATAATAAGAGTTAAAGCAAATCCTTTAACTGAACCCGAACCTAGTCCGTATAAGACTACACCAGAGATAATTGTAGTTATGTTTGAGTCCAATATTGAGGACATAGCTCTATGAAAACCAGCCTCAATTGCAGACTTTGGAGTCTTTCCTGATTTTAATTCTTCTTTTGTTCTTTCAATTATAAGTACGTTTGCATCCACTGCCATACCAACAGTAAGAAGGAATCCAGCAATACCTGATAAAGTTAAAGTTGCACCTATTGCCGAGAATAATCCAAGAAGAAGTACTATATAGAGTACTAATGCTATATTAGCAATTAATCCTGGAACTCTGTAGTATAAAAGCATAAAGAGAAATACTATTCCTATACCTACTTCTCCTGCTAAAATACTTTGAGGAAGAGCATTTGCTCCTAAAGTTGGTCCTACAACGTTAACAGATGCAGTCTTTAAAGTAACCGGAAGAGCTCCTGATTTTATAATCCCTGCAGTCTTTTTTGCTTCCTGCAAATCTTTGCTTCCAGTGATAACAGCCTTACCATCAGTTATTACTGCTTGAACTGTAGGATTGCTTATTATATCCTCGTCCATATATATTGCTATTGGCTGGCCAATATACTTTTGAGTTGCATCAGCAAATTTTTTAGTTCCCGAAGCATTAAGCTCCAATCCAACTGTTGGTTTTCCCTGCTGATCTATGTATGCTGTAGCATCTTTAACGTCGTCTTTACCAGTTAAAATTTCACTTTTATCAGGACCTACGAATTTTAAGTTTCCTGTCTTACCTACTGTATCAATAACTTCTTTAGTGTCAAATTTCCCTGGTATATCAATTCTTATTCTTTTATTTCCTTCTTGTGAAATTGAGGTTTCACTTACACCTAATTTATTAACTCTTAATGATAGCAGTTCAATAGTTCTATCCAAATCTTCTTTTTTAACTGTTTGATCACTTTCCATAAGCACAGAAATTCCGCCCTGAAGATCTAGTCCTCTATTGATAGTTTCAGAAAATGGCTTAAACCTATAATCACCAATTACAATACCTTTGGCGCCACTATAAGCTAGAAAGAAAATTACTAATATTGCAGCTACGAAAAATATGGCACTTTTTCCTTTTCCTTTAGTTTTCATCATTATCCCCCTTCGTGTATTTTCATAGTGTTAATTATATAACCTTTACAAAAAATAGTCAACTTTAGGTAATTATGTTCTTATTTTTCCATTATTTTTGATTTTAATGCAATTGCACATTCAATTCTTTTCTTTTGCATGTCGCAACCTAAATCATATGGTACGTGTATATCACCATTGAAATTATAGTTGTTAGCTTGGCATCCTCCACTGCAGTAGAATCTTGCCCAGCAATCCTTGCATTTTGGTTTGTTATATATATGAGCTTTCTTAAAGTTATCAGAAATATTCATATCGAGTGTATCTCCAAATATTGTTCCCATTTTAAAAGCTTCGTTACCTACAAATTGATGACATGGATACACATCACCGTCTGGAGTTATCGCTACATATTCATGTCCAGCACCGCAGCCTGAAATTCTTTTATATACGCAAGGTCCTCCCTTTAGATCTATATTAAAATGATAAAATCTGAACTCTTTATCCTCCGCATTTTTCTTCAAAAGAAAATCATATAGCTTGTCATACTGTTCAAATATTGTTGGTAGGTCTTCTTTTCTTAGTGAAAGTTCATGTTCTTCCGGCAGAACCACAGGTTCAACAGAAACCTCCTTAAAACCTAAGTCAGCAAAATGCTTTACATCTTCATAGAAATCTGTATTTTCTCTTGTAAAAGTACCTCTCACATAATATTGTTTGGATTTGTCTCTCTTATCTACCATCTGTCTTATCTTAGGAAGAATTTTGTCATAGCTTCCACTTCCATCTGCTCTTACACGAACCTTATCATTTACTTCTTTTCTTCCATCAATACTTAATACTATGTTACCCATTTCCTTATCAATAAATTCCATAATTTCATCGTTTAGCAGGGTAGCATTCGTAGTCATAGTAAATCTTATAACTTTATTGTATATTTTTTCTTGCTCTCTGGCATAAGCTATTATCTCTTTAATTGTGTCAAATACAATTAAAGGTTCTCCTCCAAAAAGATCTATTTCTATATTTTTTCTAGGACCTGACTTTTCTATAACAAAATCAATTGCTTTTTTACCAACCTCTAATGTTATGAGCTTTCTGCAGCCCTTATATTCTCCTTCATCAGCAAAGCAGTATTTGCACTTCAAATTACAGTCATGAGCAACATTTAAGCATAAAGCTTTTATAAAGGATTTTGAGTTATCATTTAAAGCTATATCTTCATATAAATCTTTGCTGTATAGCATTTCTTGGTTAATTAACTCTACAATTTCATCATAAGCCTCATTTATATCCTCTACAGAATATTTGTGCTTAAGGCTTTCAATAAGTTCTCCCTTATCTTTTAACCTATCATCATCCAAAATATCAAAAACTAGTTCATCTATTTCATGTATTACTCCTGTATTTACATCAATAACATAGTAACTATCACCTTGTCTAAATTTGTGTACTAAAGCCAATTTAACTTTTCCTCCCTATCATTGAAAATAAATGTAATGTTCTTATTATAAAGTTAAAGCAGTAACTTAATGTTACTGCTTATGTTTTATATTAATTTTCACAAGCTAGATTAGCTACTGTGCAGGAAGTTTTGCATGCTGATTGGCAAGAATTAGCGCATTCCTTACATCCTGGTTTCTTCAAGCTATCTTTAATATTTGTTTTGTTTATTGTTGTAATATGTTTCATCCTTATTCCTCCATTCCTAAAACATTCCAACAAAATTATAGCATATGTTACCCCTAAAATAAAGTATTTTATAGATTAATTCCTAACATTCCTGACAGCGTTCCTGTAATTAATGCTAAGAGTACTCTCCAAAGATCCTTTATAGCTAGTACATCTTTTCCGCCTATAACTGCCGCTATGTACACTATAATCATATAAAGAACTGATACTAAAAGTCCTACGAGCCAGCCTTTACTGTTAATCTTTTTAGTTGCATAAACGCATCCGTATATTATGCTTATCATTGATGTTATTAATATACATACTGAAAGCGCACTTTCTCCTATGCTGCTAAAAGTTTGTATAAGAGCTAAGATGAAGGCTATTATTATTGTTAAAACACATCCTCTTAGTACTCCTTTTCCTATGTATACATATTTTTTTCCGATTCCCTCCAATGCTTGGCACCCCCATAAAATTATTTAAATAAAAACATCTACTTTCTACTACTTATTTATGTAGAAAATAGATGTTTTATGATAATTTTATTATTTATCTTTTATTTCTTTAGCTTCTTTTATATCATTTGCACTGCCGTTAAGTATATTGGATATACCGTTTTTATCCAACTTAATCCTCGCTCTATCTGGACCTGTTTCAAACACTACATATGTATCCTGAATATTTATGATTTTTCCTATTATTCCTCCTCTAGTCATAATTTCATCATTAACTTTTAAGCTATTGAGCATAGAAGAGTATTTCTTTTTTCTTTTACTTTCTGGTAAAAATATAAAAAGATAAAAAAGAGCTATCATTAATACAAATGGTAACAATCCTACTAAATTCATGTTTATTCCTCCTTTCTGTTTAAAGTATAATAATTATACCACTTAGTATATTATTTTTCATTCCAATTGCGCAATTTTTCATTCTTAAATTCTTCGAAGTAGTCTCCATCTATTGCTGTTCTTATATCTTTCATAAGTTTATTATAAAAATACAAGTTATGAAGTACGCACAATCTCATTGCAAGCATTTCCTTAGCCTTAAAAAGGTGTCTAATATAAGCTCTTGTATAGTTTTGGCAGGTAGGACATTGGCATCCCTCATCTATAGGCTTAGAATCCAGCTCAAATTGTGCATTCATTATATTAATCTTACCATGTTTCGTAAACACATGTCCATGTCTTCCATTTCTTGCTGGTAAAACGCAGTCAAAAAAGTCTACTCCTCTTGAAACAGCCTCAAGTATGTTTGCTGGAGTGCCCACACCCATAAGATAAATAGGCTTATCCTCAGGAAGATATGGAACAACAGCATCTATAATTCTGTACATCTCCTCATGAGTTTCCCCAACAGCCAAACCTCCTATAGCGTATCCGTCAAGATTCATCTTTGATATAGTCTTTGCATGTTCAATTCTTATATCTTCATAAACCCCACCTTGATTTATTCCGAACAACATTTGCTTTGGATTTATAGTGTCTTTAAGCGAATTTAGCCTATCCATCTCATTTTTACATCTTTGAAGCCATCTTGTTGTTCGTTCAACAGATTGAACTACATATTCTTTTGGAGAAGGATTAGGGATACACTCATCAAAGGCCATAGCAATAGTGGATGCTAGATTGCTTTGAATCTGCATGCTTTCTTCTGGCCCCATAAATATTTTTCTTCCATCTATATGTGAATTAAAGTATACTCCTTCTTCTTTAATTTTTCTAATACCTGATAATGAAAACACCTGAAATCCGCCTGAATCAGTAAGTATAGGTCTATCCCAATTCATAAACTTATGAAGTCCGCCAAGTTCTCTTACCACCTTGTCACCAGGCCTAAGATGCAAATGATATGTATTTGATAATTCTACCTGACATCCTATTTCTTTCAAATCGACAGAAGATACTGCGCCTTTTATAGCTGCCAGTGTGCCGACATTCATAAAAACCGGTGTCTCTATAACTCCATGAGGAGTTTTGAATTGTCCTCTTCTTACTTTTCCGCTTTTCTTAAGTAACTTATACAAATTGCCACATCCTTTATTAAAACTATTTTATAAACATAGCATCTCCAAAACTAAAAAAACGATAATTATCTTTTACTGCAGTATTATAAGCATTCATTATAATATCTCTGCTGGAAAAAGCACTTACAAGCATAATTAAAGTTGATTCAGGAAGATGAAAATTAGTTATAAGAGCATCAACAATTTTGAATTTATAGCCAGGAAATATAAATATATCTGTCCATCCCGATTGTTCTTTTACTCTTCCGCTTTCATCTGCTATAGTCTCAAGAGTCCTATTTGACGTAGTGCCCACTGCTATAACTCTTTTTCCGTTAGCCTTCGTACTATTTATTGTATCTGCTGTTTCCTTTGACATCACATAATATTCAGAATGCATTGTATGTTCTTCAACTGTTTCTGCTTTTACAGGTCTAAATGTACCAAGTCCAACATGCAAAGTAACAAAAGCTATATTGACACCTTTTTCTTTAATATTTTTTAAAAGTTCTTCTGTAAAATGCAAACCTGCTGTAGGAGCAGCTGCAGAGCCGACCTCTTTTGAGTAAACAGTCTGATATCTCTCTTTATCCTCTAATGTTTCTTTTATATAAGGCGGCAAAGGCATTTGTCCAAGTCTATCTAATACCTCTTCAAAAATCCCATCATATTCAAACTTGACAACTCTATTTCCTTCCTCGCCTAAAGATACAACTTCTGCCTTCAGTTCTCCATTGCCAAAAGTAAATCTCGAACCGATTTGAGCTCTCTTTCCAGGCTTTACAAGAGTTTCCCACCTATCCTTGTCAATTCTCTTAAGAAGGAGAAACTCCATTTTACCGCCTGATCCCTCTTTACAACCTATAAGCCTTGCAGGCATAACTCTAGTATTGTTCAAAACCAAACAATCTCCTGGCTGTAAATAGTCTATAATATCTTTAAATATTTTATTTTCTATCTTACCAGTATTTTTATCAACAACCATTAATTTTGATTCATCTCGATTTTTAAGCGGATGCTGAGCAATTAAATCCTCAGGCAAATCAAAGTAAAAATCTTTAACTTCCATACCTTCACCCTCTTCTCTAGTGGTTATTATTCATATATATAAAAATTGTTGCTTTCTCTAAACTTCATTATCATTAAAAAATGAACATTGATTTATACTCTTCGTATCTTTGCTGCGTTTTAAGTGCTTATAAGCTTTATCGGTTGCCATTCTACCCCTCGGAGTTCTAATAATAAACCCCTTCTGCAGTAAATAGGGTTCATAAACATCTTCTATGGTATCTAGTTCTTCTCCTATGAAATAAGACAAAGTCTCAAGACCTACTGGCCCTCCATTAAAATTATCTACAATAGCTTCCAAAATTCTATTATCTATCCTATCAAAACCTTCACTATCAACATCTAATAGCTCTAAAGCAGCTTTTGCAATATCAAAATCTATTGTACCATTCCCTTTAACATCAGAATAATCTCTAACTCGTTTTAATAGCCTGTTTGCTATTCTTGGAGTTCCTCTTGATCGCCTGGCAACTTCGAAAGATGCATCCTCAGATATAGGTGCGTCTAATATTTGCGCAGATCTAGTTATTATTTCTTTAAGCTCCCTGTCCTCATAGAATTCCATAGAACAGAGCACTCCAAATCTGTCTCTAAGAGGTGCAGTTAGCAGTCCAACTCTCGTTGTAGCACCTATTAAAGTAAATTTAGGAAGATCTATTCTAATAGATTTAGCTGATGCACCTTTTCCTATTACAATATCTAATGCGTAATCCTCCATAGCTGGATAAAGTATTTCTTCTACATTCCTATTTAATCTATGTATTTCATCAATAAACAAAACATCAAAATCACTAAGACCAGTTAGAATTGCGGCCAAATCACCTGCTCTCTCTATTGCAGGACCTGAGGTGATTTTTAAGTTTCCCTTCATTTCCTTTGCAATTATATTTGCAAGAGTGGTTTTACCAAGACCCGGAGGGCCATAAAGCAGTACATGATCCAGAGCCTCGTTCCTTTTTTTAGCAGCTTCTATGAATATATGAAGTTTTTCCTTAACTTTATTCTGTCCAATATACTCCCTCAAATTCTTCGGTCTCAAGCTATATTCTATATCATTATCTTCTTCCTTATTTAAAGCAGTTAACATCCTATCTTCCATATGTACTCCTTTAGCCCATTAAAAACTTTAAGCTATCTTTAATAATAGTCTCAATTGGCTCCTGCTTATTAACTTTTTCAAGCGCCTTTTCCGCCTCTTTTTCTGAATATCCTAATGCGATTAAAGCTTCTAGAGCTTCTGATAAGTTATTATTGAACGACGAAGTGGATATATTGACACCTGTATCTTTAATAAACTCATCATTTTTAAATTTATCTTTAAGTTCTAATATAATTCTTTGCGCAGTTTTTTTCCCTATTCCCGGAGCTCTCGTTAAGGTTTTTTCATCACCCGTTAAAATAGCATATTTTAAATTGTTTACATTACTTATTGATAGCAATGATAGTGAGGCTTTTGCTCCCACACCAGTTATACCCAAAAGTAAATTAAACATATTAAGCTCTTCTCTTGTCAAAAATCCATAAAGCCCTATAAAATCTTCTCTCACAATTTGCTGTAAAAACAATTTTACCTTTTCATTAACTCCCGGCATATTTGCAAGAGTATTTCCTGAAGTATAAACCTTATAACCTATATCATTATTCTCAATTATAATATAATCTTTATTAACTCCAGCAAAGACTCCCTTTATATATTCATACAAATTACTCACACCCTTCAGCCTATAAGCAGTACAATAGCATCAATTATTATATTTGTCTTATGATTCATATAATACTTTATCATTTTATCAGATTTAATTCAATAAAAAAGCTTGGGACTATGAACTATATTCCCCAAGCTTTTCTTCTGCTTCTTCTCTTGTATTAAATTCAAAATATTTAGATCCTTTTACTAAAAGGTTATAATCTCCTTGTGTTGGCACTTTAACATTTGATACATCTCTGTTTTCATCTTCTATATATAAATTCCCATTACCGTCTGTTCTGTAGATTACAAAACATTCGCCCTGTACACCTAATACATACTTGTTAGGTGCATAGCTGTCAATTTTTTTATATAATGCTGCAGAAGTCGAATTTAGTACTTCGACAATATAACCGTCCTTCTGCAAATCACTTTTTGTTTTCCCTATATATTCTGATGCATTTACATCTTTAGTAATTATATTTCCACTTTTAGTATACTCTATTTTAAGCGTAACCTTTGTATTTGACTGTATTGCATCTTCCGAGTTAACATTTGAGGATGTATACTTATCCTTACTATTTTCTGATAAATTACTATCCTTAATATACTTATCCTGAGCATTTGTAAATCTTTTAACTCCCCAGGTAAAGCTTACTATAAAAGCTATAGATAAAAATGCTATAATTCCTGATGCAATTAATATATTCTTTCTTTGTAACATAATATCACTCCCTACGTGGTATTATGTCCAAATATTGATTAATTATACAAACATATACAAATTTTATTCAGCAAAGTCTTCAATAAGCTTTTCTATTTTAGGGGTACATCTTCTTCCGCAGCAAGCTCCTGAGCCCGCACCAGTTGCTGCCTGCACCTCTTTTACTGTTTTAGCTCCATTTTTAATAGCCTTTTTCATAGTTGCTCTTGAAATAGCTTTGCATAAACAAACTTTGGTTAATTTATCTATTATTTCTTCATTTAAATTTTGTTCCATAATTTTCTCCTTTCAGTCTAAACACTGGGTAGTTTAGAGTGCTCGTTTCACTTCGTGTACTGGGCAACTTAAAACATTCGCTTCGCTCATAAGTTGTCCGCTAAAGTCCATTTGGGACTTTAGCCTCGCAAACTACCCGTTGAAGTCCATCTAGGACTTCAACCTCCTAGAAATATTTTAAAAAGAAAGACATCAAGCTTAAACCTGATGTCTTTCATATTATGGCTGAGTAATCCTATAAGCCGAGTTCTGTATTAGACGGTCATCTATCTAGGCCTATTGTTACCAATAGGCTCAAGCGACGCACCCGAAGGCGGAGCGGGCAGCTCCTTCATCTTTAAAAGATGATGCCTTCCTATTCGGTCTTGCTCCAAGTGGGGTTTACATAGCCGCAAAGTCGCCATTGCGCTGGTGAGCTCTTACCTCGCCTTTCCACCCTTACCGAAGCAATAAAATATTGCTTTGGCGGTATATCTCTGTTGCACTTTCCTTAGAGTCGCCTCCACTGGGGGTTACCCAGCACTCTGCCCTGTGGAGCTCGGACTTTCCTCTCCTTGACTTCTAAATCAAATTAGAATCAAGCAGCGACCATCTGGGTTACTCAACGATTATTATATTATCACAATTACTTTTATAAAGCAATTAATTTTTATACCATATATGGCACTTCAAATTATATAATGTAATAATTACGTAAATTTATAAGGTGATTTGCACCTTTCTGACAAAATTATTGGATTAAAATAACCCATTTTATTTAATTTATCTTTTAACATTCCAGCAAAACACTTCATTGGAGGCCATTCGGTTTCGAAGTGGCCTGCATCTATAATACCTATACCCATCTCACTATAATCACTTACATAATGATATGTTGTATCTCCTGTGAGAATACAATCCGCACCTGCATTAAATGAAGACTTAAAATAATCCTCACCACTTCCGTTAATTATAGCTAATTTTCTTATTATCATATTTTCGTTGCCTGAAAACTTAATATACTGAATACCTAGTTTGTTTTTAATTATTTCACAAAGTTCTAGTAGTGTGTATGGTTTCTCAAGACTAACTAATCTTCCAATACCTTGATTAGATGTACTATCAATTTGATAAGAAGCATCAATTATTGTCCAACTTGTATATCCTAAAAGTTCAGCTACAATATCATTTAATCCTCCTCTGACAATGTCAAGGTTAGTATGTGCAGCATAAACATTTATATTATTTTTTATAAGTTTTATTATTTTTCTTCCTAACAGAGTTTCTGTGGTAATACTCTGTGGCTTATTAAACAGCAGTGGATGATGTGTAATTATCAAGTTGCAATTTTTTGAAACTGCCTCATCTATTACCTCTAACGTACAATCTAGTGCAACAAGTATTGAGGAAACTTCTTCTTGTAAATTTCCAACCATCAAACCTACATTATCATAGCTTTCTTTAAAATGTTCCGGAGAAATTTCGTCCATGATACTTTTTACATCAAGTACTTTAAGACTCATTTATAAGCAGCTCCTTTAGTTGTTTAATTTTATCCATAATTTCAACTTTTCTTATTTTAGCATTATCAGTACTATCTAAAATACTATTATATATCTTATAATATTTTTCAAGTTTATAGTTTATATATTTATTCACTAAAGGATGTTTTTTATCAATCAATTTCTTTCCAATTTCATAGTAGATAGGCGAAATAGCTAACTTACTTCTACTATACCGAACTTTAATAATTTCATAAAACTTACCTTCATCGATGCACAGCTCTTCATCTAAGATTGTAAACCCCTTGCTGTAGATGTACTCTCTTAATATGTCTGGATTTTGTACTGGTTGAAAAACACAATAATTCAGTTCCTTAAATACATCCATTCCATCCTCAACAATATCTCTTATTAAGTTTCCGCCCATTCCAGCTATTACAGCACATTGTACTTCTTGAGGTGCAATTGTAGAAAACCCTCCCCCTAGACGGCATTCGATTTTATCCTCTAAATTTTCAATAACTATATTCTTTAATGCTTTTTCAACAGGCCCTTTATTAATATCCGAGGCTATTGCATATTTGCAAACGCCTTTCTTTACTAAATGGATAGGAAGATACGCATGGTCTGTACCGATGTCAGCTATAGCATCACACTTTTCTATTAACGAAGCTATACTTTTTAGTCTAAAACTTAGTTCCATTTTGCCTCCCAAAACTATATTTAAAATTGTTTATTTATCTAAAAGTAACAATGATTCTTATCTGTATTATTAAAAATGCTGCTGCGATTACCAAAGATGCATAAATAAACTTATTCGATGACTTCCTATCATATTTTGCATAAAAATGAGATGCATAATACATGCAAAATTGTATAGCCATATTTAAAACCCCATATACCATCTGATTAAATGCAAATTGCTTTCCTGTTCCATATTCTACTGGTAAAAATGACGAATCAAAATTTAATGGCATTTTAAGAGGAAGTTTGTTCATTAAATATAACATAAATGGGTTTAAAGTTAGAACCGTAACAATTAAAGTTACAATTATAAAAGGGATCATAAAGGATTTATCCTTATGCAGATTATTCTCCTTATTAAATTTATGTTCCCAATCTATAATATTAATATTATTGTTTTTTAACAATTCTTCAAACTTTAAATACTCCGTTGGTGAAACAGCATAGTTTAAATCTCCTGATTTTAGGTAAAATATATTTTTATTTGATGTAACATACATACTAGTTGTACCAATTTTTTTTATAACTGATTTTCCAATAGCAAAATAATTGGTACCGAAACCTGATAATTTTATTCCATTAATATTGCCTCTATTAATTTTATAGCCTTCTATATCTCCAAAAGCAATTTTTCTTCTTTTTACAATACTGTTAATATATATAAATTCATCATCAACATCATATTTTAATGTTCCTATTAAAAGTATATAATATAATTCATAAATATTAAAAACAAAAAGGGAAACTTTTAAAAGACTAACAAGCACATAAGACTGAACAAATATTAAGGCTATAATTATTATAATGTTATACAAAATCATAGTACCTAAAATATGATAAAATCCATATCCTCTTTCTGGTTTATATCTTACCATTTCATCACCCCTTGAACATCATTATAACATATAAATTTAATTATTAAAAACCTTATCATAATTTTAGTACAGCCTTCTTAACCATTCTTTGAAAATAATTTTATAAAATGAAAAAGCACCGATAGTGTTAGGTGCTTAATCAAGGTAATCTTTTAATTTTTTACTTCTACTTGGATGTCTAAGCTTTCTAAGTGCTTTTGCTTCTATTTGTCTTATTCTTTCTCTTGTAACATTAAATTCTTTTCCAACTTCTTCAAGTGTTCTTGCTCTTCCATCATCTAATCCAAATCTTAGTCTTAAAACTTTCTCTTCTCTTGGTGTCAGTGTATCAAGAACATTTATAAGCTGTTCTTTCAACATAGTAAAAGCAGCAGCTTCTGCTGGTGCTGGAGCTTCATCATCAGGGATAAAATCTCCTAAATGACTGTCTTCTTCTTCACCAATAGGTGTCTCTAAAGAAACTGGTTCTTGGGCTATCTTCATAATCTCACGGACCTTATCAACAGGCATTTCCATAACTTTTGCTACCTCTTCCGGCTGAGGTTCTCTTCCAAGTTCTTGAAGCAATTGTCTTGATACCCTTATAAGCTTATTAATAGTTTCAACCATATGTACAGGTATTCTAATTGTTCTTGCTTGATCAGCAATAGCTCTAGTTATTGCCTGCCTTATCCACCAAGTTGCATAAGTACTAAACTTAAACCCCTTTCTATAGTCAAATTTTTCTACTGCTTTAATAAGACCTAAATTGCCTTCTTGAATCAAATCTAGGAAAAGCATACCTCTTCCTACATATCTTTTTGCAATACTAACTACAAGCCTTAAATTAGCTTCTGCGAGTTTCTTTTTCGCTGCTTGATCTCCAGCCTCTATTCTATTGGCAAGTTCTATTTCATTTTCTGGAGATAAAAGGGGCACCTTTCCTATCTCTTTTAAGTACATTCTTACCGGATCATCTATGGCAATTCCTTCTGGTATAGATAAATCAAGTTCTTCTTCTGGAACATCGGCATCCTGCATATCACCTATAACATCAATACCCATATTTTCTAACACTTCGTAAATCTTTTCTATCTGTTCTGGATTTAAATCTATTTCTTCTAGTTCATCCATTATTTCCTTATAGGTTAGGGTACCACTTTTCTTCCCTTTTTCTATAAGTTTTTTTACCAATTGCATTTTTGCACCTTTATCTTTCATTATATTGCCTCCTTCCACAGCAATTACAGCTTAGAGAGTTCCTTTTCTGTTTCAACTAGCTGCTTAGCTAATTGTAGGGATTCTTCAAGAGCATTATTTTTTTCACATTGTTTAATTCTGGATATGATATTTTTTTTGTTTTCTTGTAATTTATATTTTCTTAGTTCTTTAAAGCAATCATTAACAAATGCAATATAGTTATTATCTTTATATATTAATTCAAATTCTAATATATTTATCCATTCTTTAGAAGACTCTATGTCAGTGCATTTTGCCTCAACATGCTTCTGTCTTTCAATCATATCGTAATCAGTATATTCACAAATTAAAGAAAATATCTTCTTATGGCTTTGATTAATTAAATTATTAATATCAAAGTTGTCTTTAACATAATCATAAACTTCTTTTCTTTCGTGCATAAGTTTTAAAATACTTCTCTCAGCTTTCATATATATAGGCTCTAGATATAATTTTTGTCCAAAATCACCCTCTATATTCACCATAACATCCTTACTTACATTTTTTTGTATTTTTCCGCTGATTAAGTCGTAAATTGCTTGTTCTTTTATTCCTGTTTCCTCAGATATTTTTTTAATATATATATCTTTTGTCACAGAATCCAAATCAGAAATAATAGTAGCAGCACCTTTTGCATAAGATATAAGCTCTTCAGAATTACTCAGATTAAAATTTTCTTTTACCTTTTTTAGTCTATAATCTATAAGAGGCAGAGCTCCATTAATCAGCTTTTCAAAAGCTTCTTTTCCATTAACTCTTATAAATTCATCAGGATCCTTACCCTTAGGCACTGTTAGTACTCTAATATCAAAGCCCTCATTCTTAAGTATTTCAAGACCTCTCATAGTAGCATTTTGACCTGCTAAATCCGCATCATAGGATATTATTACCTTGTTAACATACTTCTTTAAAAGCTTAGCCTGGTATGTTGTCAGTGCTGTACCTAATGAAGCCACAACATTAGTAATACCATACTGGTGTAGAGATATACAATCCATATAACCTTCTACAATAATAATCATTTTTTCTTTAAGATCTTTTATTGCAAAGTTCAATCCGTAAAGATTTGTTCCCTTCTTAAATATATTTGTTTCAGGCGAATTAAGATATTTAGGCTTAGAGTCATCCAATACTCTTCCACCAAAACCAATAACTTTACCTTTATAATCAAAAACCGGAAATATAACTCTATTACGAAATCTATCGTAAAATCTATTATTTTGGTTTTTAATTATTAATCCAGCATTAAGCATATCAAGTTCAGTATACCCCTTATGTTTAAGAAAATTCATTAGTCCATTCCAGCTGTCAGGTGCGAAACCTAAACCAAAATGCCTTATAGTATTTTCTGATATGCCCCTATTGGTAAAATAACTAGCTGCTGTTTTAATTTTTTTGATATTAGCATAAAAGTATCTTGCTGCTTCAACATTAATTTTATAAAGTTTTTGGGTTGCTTCTTTTTCCTTAACCGCCTTTGGGTTTTCACTTTCTATTTCAATATTAGCTCTTTCGGCGAGAAGTTTCACAGCTTCGGCAAATTCCAAATTCCTGTTTTTCATTATAAAAGTGATTACATTTCCACCTTCACCACATCCAAAACACTTGTATATCTGCTTATCCTGAGTGACAGTAAATGATGGGGTCTTCTCATGATGAAAAGGACATAATCCTGCAAAATATTTTCCCGCTCTCTTTAACCTCACAGTTTCAGAGATAACATCTACTATATCATTGCTATCTTTTACCTTCTGGATGATTTCTTCAGATATTATCAAGAAAATCCTCCTACCTAACTTTTTATTTTCCGACAAGATTATTTATATTCGACAAAAATAACTATATTCCTTCTTTAAAATGAATTTTTTTTATTTGTATATTATATTCTTTAAAAATACTAAAAATCCTTCCTCTTTAGACAAATATTATTTTACCCATTATATAGCAAATTTTATTCTATTGTTTCAAAATAATTACAAACACTGATACATTGAAGCTTAAAATTACTCAATAAGAAGTATTCTATATTATTATCAAAATCCCTTTTTTTATTTAATATGTATATTATAAAAACTTTTTTAATATCATATATTGATATCGCTATTAAGGAGTGTTATTATGCCCTACGAGGCAACAGCATATAGTGTAAATTTATTATCCGAAGATAATGTAAAAAAATATGTACTTCCTTATTATGGATTAAGTAATTCAGAGGTGACTCAAGTAAAATTTAAGGATACAGAAAAACAAAGAGCAGTATATAAGGTTACACAATCTGGAAAAGATTATTGCTTAAAAAAAATATACTTTTCATTAGAAGATTTATTATTTGTATATTCAGCAATTGAATGGCTCTATAGAAATGATGTAAAAGTACCTAGAATTCTTCCTACAAAAGAAGGCGGTCGATTTGTATGCTATGAAAATATGCTTTTTATATTAACGCCTTGGATTGATGGGGAAAAATGCAGTTATGATAATATACAAAATGTTTTGGACGCAAGTACAAATCTGTCAAAGATACATAAACGCACAGAACTTTTTACTGCAATTGAAGGAAGCAGCACCAGAGATGGATTTGAAGATATACATTCTTCACTAAGTAAACACTTTCAACAACTTCTAATATGCTCAAATAATGCTTTTAAATATGGAGATAAATTCTCAAAAGTATTTCTTCAGTTTTTTGAGGTTAACTTAACGTTAGCCCAAATCTCTATGTATATTTCATCAACAATAGATAGTAACAATCTCAAAAAGTGCCTCTGTCATTTAGATTATGTTAATAAAAATATAATCTTTGATAAGCATGGAGATATTTGGACTATAGATTTTGATAAATGTAGGTTTGATTATCGTGTACATGATATTTCGTATTTTTTCAGAAGACTTTTGAAAAGAGATAATACAAAATGGGATCTTGAGCTTACTATCAATTGTTTAAAACTTTATGAAGAAAATAATCCATTAACACTAGATGAATTTAAAGCACTAATTGTTTACTTAGCATTTCCACAAAAATTCTGGAAAATTTCTAGAGATTATTATAATAATATAAATAAGTGCAATAAGAATTCATTTATAACTTTATTAAGCAAAACCAGTGCAAAGTCTGATTACCAGCTTCAATTTATTAGAGATTTAATAAATTACGTTGAAAATAGGTTTCAGGTTAAAATATTTTAATATAAACAAAATCACCAGATTTCTCTGGTGATTTCGTTTATATATTACTTTCTTGGGTTTTTAACTTCAGCATGAGCAGCAGCAAGTCTAGCTACTGGAACTCTGAATGGTGAGCAGGATACATAGTTTAATCCTATATTATGACAGAATTCAACTGAAGATGGATCTCCACCATGCTCTCCACAGATACCAAGCTTAATGTTTGGTCTTGTAGACTTTCCTTTTTCTGCAGCCATTTGAACAAGTTGACCTACACCAGTTTGATCTAGTTTTGCAAATGGATCAAACTCATATATCTTCTTGTCATAGTAGTGCTTTAAGAAGTTACCAGCATCATCTCTTGAGAAACCAAATGTCATTTGAGTTAAGTCATTTGTTCCGAAGGAGAAAAATTCTGCTTCTTTAGCTATTTCATCAGCAGTTAAAGCTGCTCTTGGTATTTCTATCATTGTACCAACCATGTACTTAAGGTCAACGCCTTTTTCCTTGATTATAGCATCTGCAGTTCTTGTAACTACATCTTTAACATACTTTAATTCCTTAACTTCTCCAACAAGAGGAATCATTATTTCAGGAACTATATCGTAGCCTTTTCTAGCCTTAACGTTTATAGCAGCTTCTATAACAGCTCTTGTTTGCATTTCAGCTATTTCAGGGTAAGAAACTGCTAATCTACATCCTCTATGACCCATCATTGGGTTGAATTCATGTAGAGATTCAACAGTTGCCTTTAGCTCTTCAAAAGTTAATCCCATTTCTTTAGCTAATGCTCTTATATCTTCATCTTCATGAGGTAAGAACTCATGTAGTGGTGGATCTAAGAATCTTATTGTAACTGGTCTGAATTCCATAGCCTCGTAAAGACCTTCAAAGTCTTCTCTTTGCATTGGAAGTAATTTTTCAAGAGCTTTTCTTCTTTCAGCCTCATTTTTAGCTACTATCATTTCTCTCATAGCAGATATTCTATTTTCATCGAAGAACATATGCTCAGTTCTGCAAAGACCGATACCTTCAGCGCCGAACTTAACAGCCTGTTGTGCATCTCTTGGAGTATCAGCATTAGTTCTAACCTTAAGTGATCTTATTTCATCAGCCCAAGCCATAAATGTTCCGAAGTATCCTGTTATTTCAGGTTCTACAGTTTTTATTGCTTGACCGTATACATTTCCTGTGCTTCCATCTATTGATAAGTAATCATTTTGGCCTAATACTAAACCATTTACTTCAACAGTTTTAGCTTCTTCATTAACTTTTAAATCTCCACAACCTGCAACGCAGCAAGTTCCCATACCTCTAGCAACAACTGCTGCGTGAGAAGTCATTCCACCTCTTACAGTTAAAATACCTTCTGCAGCAACCATTCCTTCGATATCTTCTGGAGAAGTTTCAAGTCTAACAAGAACTACTTTTTCTCCCTTTTCAGCTCTTTCCTTAGCTTCTTCAGCAGTAAAAGTTATTTTACCACAAGCAGCTCCTGGAGAAGCCGGAAGACCTTTAGCTATAACTTTTGCAGCCTTCATATCAGCAGCATCGAATGCTGGGTGAAGTAAGCTGTCTAGTTGCTTTGGATCAACTTTAAGTATAGCTTCTTCTTTAGTACACATTCCTTCTTCAACTAGATCAACAGCAATTTTTAAAGCAGCTTGAGCTGTTCTCTTACCATTTCTAGTTTGTAGGAAATAAAGTTTGCCATCTTCTATAGTGAACTCCATATCCTGCATGTCTTTATAGTGGTTTTCTAATGTGTGTACTATATCCATAAATTGTTTGTAAACTTCTGGATTTCTTTGTTCAAGAGTAGAAATATCTTCTGGTGTTCTTATACCAGCTACAACGTCTTCTCCTTGAGCATTCATTAAGTACTCAGCATATATTTTCTTTTCTCCTGTAGATGGATTTCTTGAGAATGCAACTCCTGTACCAGAAGTTTCTCCCTTGTTACCAAATACCATTGCTTGAACGTTAACTGCTGTTCCCCAGCTTGAAGGTATATCGTTCATTCTTCTGTAAACAATAGCTCTTGGGTTATCCCATGATCTAAATACAGCTGTAATAGATTCTATTAATTGAAGTTTAGGATCTGAAGGGAATTCTTCTCCCTTGGCTTCTTTGTAGAAAGCTTTGAACTTTTTAACAACTTCTTTTAAATCATCAGCATCAAGTTCAGTATCAAGCTTAACACCTTTTGCTTCTTTAACTTCGTCTAATATGTTTTCAAAGTTTCTCTTTTCAACTTCCATAACAACATCAGCGAACATTTGTATAAATCTTCTGTAGGAGTCATAAGCAAATCTAGGATTTCCTGTTAATTTTGCCATAGCTTCTACTGTATCATCATTTAATCCAAGGTTAAGTATAGTATCCATCATACCTGGCATTGAAGCTCTAGCTCCTGATCTTACTGATACCAGCAATGGATTTTCTACACTTCCAAATTTCTTTCCTGATATTGTTTCAAGCTTAGTCATAGTTTTATGAATTTCATCGATTATTTCTTGAGCAATAACCTTTCCGTCATCATAATACTTATTGCAAGCCTCAGTAGTTACTGTAAATCCTTGTGGAACTGGAATACCTAAAATAGTCATTTCTGCTAGATTAGCACCTTTTCCACCAAGGAGTTCTTTCATTTTACCAGTACCTTCACTAAAAAGGTAAACATACTTTTTATTTTGCATGTTTGTAACACTCCTTTGTATTAAAATTTATATACTAACGGGTTGTTTTTTGTCCCGGTTAGGTCATAAAAATAAATTAGTTAGCTTCACCTAATTTAACAAATAATTTTGTAATATTGGTTTTGGATATTTTCCCTATTATTTTCAAGTTCTCCTTTGAACCATCAAATACTCTTTCAACTACAGGCAGACTGTCTACCTCATGCTCCATTATTCTTTGAGCAGCTAAATAAGCAGTATCTTCCTTTTCCACAAATACAATATTAGGCATCCTTGTCATTATAACACCAACAGGAACTTTCTGCATATCTGTTCCACCCATAGCAATTTTAAGAAAATCTTTTCTTGAAACAGCCCCTAGAAGAATTCCATTATTTTGAATAAATAAAGTTCCTACATCATTTAGGAACAAATGGACTATAGCATCATATACTGTTGTGTTTTCATGAACAACAATTGGATTAGACATAACATCTTGAACTTTAATGTTTCTTATGTATTCATATACCAAGCTGTAGGAAGGCTTTTTTGAATATATGTATCCTACTTTAGGTTTTGCTTCTAAGATACCTGTCATAGTTAAAATAGCTAAATCTGGTCTTAGAGCAGCTCGTGTAACATTTAACTTTTCAGCTAAGGCTTCACTTGTAATTGGTCCATTGTTCTTAACTAATTTAATTATTTCTTCCTGTCTTAGCGTAAGTTTAATGCTGTCCACCCTCTTTCCCAATAATACAACGATATTATAGCATGTTAAACAAATAAATTATACACTACTTTATTTATTTTTTCTCTAATTTTATAAAATATTCCTGTATTAATATACTTTTCTTTATATTACTCTTATTTTCTTTAGTTTTTATAATTTGTAAGAATGCATAATTTTTATCATGCTTTAAATATTTTACCTAAGTTTTTATACAATTTCAATATATATTTTAAAACTATATAGCAAATAAAACCAGCAATAAAATATTGCTGGCTAAACTTAATCATTTTTGATCTGTATTTTCTGTATCATCAAATTTAACAGTGTAAGTGTAAACAGTTTCATTTTCTTTTACTTCTTCTTCACTTTTTTTACCTGTAAATTTTTCTTTAACATCCGAAGCTACATCATTAACTTTATCTTTAACATCTGAAGCTACATCATTAACCTTTTCTTTAACGTCTTGCATAGTAGCTTTAATAACTTTATTTATTACTTCTACAGAACCATCCTTTTTGGTTATTTCAATGGTTATATTTGTAACTACAGCACCAATCACACCAATTGCAATTAGAGGAGCCCATACCGCTGCTGCTACAATTCCAACGGCTATTCCAGCATTTACTGGCATATCTACTAGTGTTTTCTCATCTTTTTTTATCTTTATTCTAGTAACATTACCCTTGTTTATTAATTCCTTTATCCAAGATAGGAATTCATCTTTAGTTGTATATATATTATCAAAAGTGGTTTTTTTATTTTTTTCTATATGAATAATTGCATCAACAACGTTAGCATCAGAAGCCTCCAAAGCCTCTTTTGCTTCAGAATAAGTTGCACCTGTTCTCTCTCTTACAATATCAATTTTTTCTAATGTAATATCATTCATTTCCTTTCACTCCTTTTATATAATTAAACACTTCTAAACTATTTGGTTTCCTTGAAAAATTGTTTGAAATAACATATGTCAGCAGCTTGTAAAGCTCTTCTTTTGTTTCTTTATTTAATGAAAGTCTATATATATTTTCTATAGGAGCATCAATTAGATATTTTAGGGCATTATATCCGGCGTAACTTATATTCATGCCTCTGCTTCTATTACAATCCGTACATATCCCACCAAGATATTCAAGGCTAATGAAGTTTGAACTGTTCATTCTTTTTTTGCATATTGAACAGTAGTCTAGATTAAATCTAAACCCAGAAAATAATAAAAGTTTTACCTCAAACGCTCTTGCTAAAAGTTCAAAATCTACAGCTTTATTTTCCATTAAATAAAAAGCTGAGACAAGATTTTTAAATAATTCTCTGCTGCTCTCTTCTTCAACTAAAGCTATATCTATTAATTCGCAAAAGTAAGAAGCATAAGTTAAACTATTTAAATCATTGAGCAGTGATTGAAAAGAGCTGATTATTTCACCTTCGTTTATGGTATATAAGTTTTTACCCTTAAAAACTACATACTCTCCAAAACAAAAAGGAAGTGTGAGAGGCATTATTTTGCTTTTACCTTTTTTTGCTCCTTTTGCTACAGACGAAATTTTACCCAGCTTTTCAGAAAATAAATAGACTATCTTATCATTCTCTTTTAAATCTATTGTTTTTATAACCAGTGCTTTACTTTTGAAAATTGACAGAACATCATCTCCTATATGTTAGTATACCCTATAACAATAAAATATTTATCTTCAAATAAATTTTAATTAAAAAACATTTTATTTATATCCTAACTCTTTTAAGAGGCTAGAATTATCTCTCCATTCTTTTTTGACTTTTACCCAAAGTTTAAGATAGACTTTCGTACCAAGAAGTTTTTCTATATCCTGTCTGGCGTAGGTAGAAATCTTCTTTAGCATTTCACCACCCTTTCCAATGATAATACCCTTATGTGAATCTTTTTCACATAATAAAGTTGCTTCTATGTTATATATATTATTATCTTCTTTTTTCATCAATATGATTTCTACTGCTATACCATGAGGAACCTCTTGAGTTAAAAGCCTTAAAGCCTTCTCCCTTATAATTTCGGAAACTAAGAACCTTTCCTGTTGATCTGTAATCATATCATCAGGATAAAATTTAGGGCCTTCTTTAAGATATTTTGTCATAAGTTCTAAAAGTTTATCAGTATTTTTTCCTTTTGCCGCTGAAATAGGAATAAACTCAGTAAAGTTAAAAAACTCTGAATAATTTTTTATAGTTTCAGCTACTCTATTTTCTGTATTTTCGTCAATTTTATTTAGCACCATAATAACCGGTATTTTCAAATCACGTAATTGCTCTAATATAAATTGATCACCTTTTCCAACTTCGATATCCGGAGTAGTTAAGAAAAGAACTTCATCAACTTCCTTGAAGGTATCTCTTGCACTCTTAACCATATATTCTCCGAGCTTATGTCTAGGTTTATGCATTCCCGGGGTATCAACAAATACAATTTGATAATCTTCTTTAGTTAGTATAGTTTGTATATTATTTCTTGTGGTTTGAGGCTTACTTGATACTATTGATAGTTTTTCTCCCATCAAATGATTTAATAATGTTGATTTGCCTACATTCGGTCTTCCTATTATTGTTACGAATCCTGATTTAAACATTGTTTAGCATGCACTCCTTATATTACTCTTTTGTTATTTATTTAAATCTATTTTAGTAAATGCTCCTGGTAGAACATCGTCTAAAGTTTTAACTATAAAGTTCTTATTATTTTTTGCTAGAATTATTGAAATTGTTCCGTCTTCAACTAAAATAGCTGCACCAACTTTAAAATTTGAATATGATACATAAGTATTTCCTGTTGCTTCCAAAGTTTTAGAATTAGGTATTTATATTCCATAAATGTTAACTCCAAACATTAATTTACATTAAATTCTAAAACTTGTATATAAATTATAACACTATTTTAAAGTATTTCAACATTATTTATGTAAACTCATTCTATCCAAAGATTTTAAATAAAAGAATTGTGAGCAAAGTTCCAAATACAGCTCCAGCCAAGACCTCTAAAATAGAATGAATACGCGAGTCAACTCTGCTCTGAGCAACAATAACGGCTAAAAGATAACTCAACAAAATTGCTAAAGGATCCTGTGATATTAAAGCAATTGTCGTAGCCAGACAAAAGGCAATTGCACTATGTCCGCTTGGCATTCCTCCTCTTAGAGGCGTGCCTTCTCCAAATACAGCCTTAATAACTAAGGTGGAAATTAGGACGATTATTAATATTAAAAATATCATATAGGGATCAGACTGCTTAATTTTTCTTATAACAATAAAACTGAATTGATTAAGCCTATCCCAAAATATTATGTATCCTACAACGACTGCATTAATAGCCGTTATAAGCACCGCACCTGCTGCTGTATTTTTTGCAATTTTAGCTAATGGGTGATAATAATTTGCAGCTACATCTATAGTACACTCAATTGCAGTATTAAACATCTCAGCTACTATAACCATAGTTATTGTTATAGTAAGAATAAGAATTTCTAATTTTTTGAGATCATAAAAAAAACATGCAGTTAAAACTAAAAGTGAAGAAATCATATGTATTCGCATATTTCTCTGCGTCCTCACTGCATGTATTATACCATTTATAGCATAATTAAAGCTGTCTAAAAGTTTTCTTACCTTCATAAAACATTCTCCTCAATTGTTCTTCTTGCTAAGGCAATGCTATCTGGTTATATTAAATTCTTGTAAAATATATTCTTCCCTTTTTCTCATAACTATTTTTTCGTCTTCCTCCATATGATCATATCCAAGAAGATGAAGTATAGAGTGAATTGATAAATAGCAAACTTCTCTAAAAAAGGAGTGCCCATACTCTTCACATTGCTCCTTTGCTCTCTCCAAAGATATGGCAATATCTCCAAGGACAAGTTTGCCCTCATCAAAATAACTGTCGTCGAAATTGTAATTTTGATATACATCTTTGTACACCTTATTCTTAGGATACTCCAGCATAGGAAAAGATAAAACATCTGTTTCTTTATCTATTTTTCTATAATCTTTATTTATAGTTCTAATTTCACTATTATCTGTAAATATTAAGCTTATCTCATAATCTATTAGTACTTTTTCTTCTTTAAGTGTAAAATCAATAATCTTTTCTAATAAATCCTCTAGTTCATTTGTAACTTCTATTTTATTTTGTCTGTTGTCAACTAAAAGCATTCGTTTACTCCTTTACAATTTAACTTCTATTGTATTTTTTTGTGTTACATTCCACTTATCAGTAGGATACTCAATTCTCTGATGATATATTCCAGTCAAGGTTTTTAAGAAAGCTTCTTTAATTTTATTCAAATCCTTTAAAGTTATATCACAATCATCCAATTGTCCTTCATTTAGCCTGTTTTTCATTATATTATTAACCATTTCCTCTATTTTAGTCTGAGTAGGCTCATTAATAGATCTTACAGCAGCTTCAACACTATCAGCAAGCATAATTATTCCAGCCTCTTTTGAAAGAGGTATTTGACCTTGATATCTAAAGTCATCTTCTATTACTTCTTCAGGGTTTTCACTTTTATTTTTTGCAGTTATATAAAAGTATTTAACCAAGGAAGTTCCATGATGCTGTTCTATAATATTGTGAATTACTTTTGGAAGTCTATATTCTTTAGCAAGTTCCAATCCGTCCTTTACATGAGATATAATAATTAATGCACTTAAGTTAGGAGTTATTTTATTATGCGGATTATCATTGCCTATTTGATTTTCTTTGAAAAAATATGGTCTTTTAATTTTTCCTACATCATGATAGTAGGAACAAACTCTAGCCAGGACCGGATTCCCCCCTATGGCTTCTGCAGCTACTTCAGCTAAATTGGCAACCAATATACTGTGATGATAAGTTCCTGGAGCCTCAAGCAACAGCTTTTTAAGTAAAGGGCTATTTGGGTTTGATAATTCCAGCAATTTAATATTGGTAACAATATCAAAAACACTTTCAAATACCGGTAAAACACCTATTGTAAGTATTCCAGCTAATCCGCTCCCTATTAGAGAAAAACCTGACTTTGTAAGATTATCTTTTATATTATTACTGAGTAAAAATCCAATTGAAAGTGTAGTTATCACATTTATTACTGCAATATACACGCATGAAAAAAGTATATCATTTCTCTGCTGCAGTTTTTGGATAATAAGAGCACCAACTACAGCATTAAGTATTGCAATAATGAGAACGTCCGAATTAAAATTCATTGCCCCACTAATAAAAACTGCATTAATAACACTTACTGTTAAAGATATCTTATAATTCAAAAGAAGAGTTAAAAGAATAGGTGCAAGAGCAAATGGAATTAGAAATGGCGATACCATTCCTAAAACCCTTGCCAATATAAGAGATATACAATTAATAATATTTACTAAAAGGAATTTGCTCCAGTCATTATAAATATTATTTTGATATTTATAAATATAAAAACTTTGTATAAATAAGATTAAAGCAATAATTACGCCAAGGCTGATATATATATACCACTCATACCTAGAGTTCGTATTTATTAACCCTACGCTTTTAAGAGTCGCATATTTTTCAGGAGTTATTTGTTCACCCTCCATAACTATTATTTGATCTTTTTTAATTGTTACTGGTGGCGTATTATTAATAGCATTATTTCTCATTTCATCTGTTTTCTCTTTATCATAAAAAGAATTATGTTTTACGAGTCTAACACCAATAGCAGTCCCCAAATCTCTTGTAGACCTGGAAAACTTTGATTTATTAAAATTCATTTGAACAATGTCTTGTGCTTTTTTCAAATTTTCATTATTTACTTCAGTACTTAAGTTGGGATTGAATTGTATACTCAACTCATAAACATCATTCATAGTCTCTATAAGGGAATTCTTTAAGTTAACTAAGTCTACATTATTCAAATTAAGAAGCGTATTTGTATCTTCCTCTGACAATCCAATATTTGAGGTATTAGCCAACTGTGCAGCTTTCTCCTTCATATCTATATTGCTTTCCTTAAGCTGCATAGCCTTTGCAAATACTGTATTAATAGTATTTATTGCATTATCTTTCACTTCTGTTTTTATAGTATATTGTGGAGGAACAAGGCTTACGGCTTCTTTTTTTCTAGCTGATGTACTTGCCTCGTCAATGGTGTTTCTTTGAGCTCTTATGCTAACCTTGGCTATTTCGCCTTCTTTAATATCATATGTCTTAGTACTTAAAGAAGTTATTAAAGTAAAGTATATAATTAAAAATGTACATATATAAATTATAATATGCCTTACTTTATTATTTACTAAAAAATCCTTCAAGTTTATAGTCCCCACAACTATCCCACCTTTTGTTTTTTATATACCTTTATCATTGGAGTTTTTGAGCAAGTGCAATATTTTCTTCAGCGACAACTAATACACGAACCTTTACATTATCTCCATTAGGTTCTGACTGTACTTGTTTGTCAACTACCTTAATTGATTTATCTAAAGATTGGACGATTTTTGAATACAATTCCTCAGCAGTGGAATCAACCACTTTTTGTGAATCCATATTGTATTTTGTTTCTTTAACTTCATAATATATCTCTTTCTTAATAAATCCACTATTTTCTACTATTTTATCATAACTTTTAAATTTATTTATACTATTTTTAAAATAAATCTTTTTACCTAGAATTTCTATATATAAATTTTCTATTTTATTTTCCGTTCTTTCTTTTTTTACGCCCTTAACTGGAACTTCTTTAATTTGCTCATAAAAAGTTCTAGCAATTACATTGCCGCTGGCATGAACAGTATATGTACTTCCTTCTTTACCTTGCTCTCCTTTTACAATGATATCTCCCGCCTTAACAGTATCACCCTTTTTTACAGTTGGCGATCCAGCTGAGGTATATACTCTTACTATTTGTCCATCCTTTTTTGCAACTAAATTACATGGTTCATTATCAGCTATAATACTTGGAGGAGTAACTTTATCAATAACCTTCACATAAAGTCTTGATCCGTCAACACGAGCGTTAAAATACATAATATTTTCATTGCTCTTTATCATATTATCCTGAAGCTGATATACATTAACTTTATTTTTTCTTATTCCAGGCATAACTCCATAATTTAAGAGCTGCTGTCTTATCTCATAAGGAGATAAATTATTTTCAGTTTGTATGTCTATTGTCCAAATAAATCCAGAGAGAAAGTACAGTATAAATATAAATATGAATACGCCTCCTACAAGAGCAAAACGTCTCCTTATTTTCAATAAGAAGAAAGTAACCCCTCTTCTGCTAACAATCTTAATTTTACTTTTCGTCTTTTGAGCAATCTCTTCAATAAGACTGAAATCTTTTAAATTTATATCCATAACAATAGTAGTTATGCTTCTTTTTCTTATATTTTTGATTTGAATATTATTTTTCCATGCTAAATTCAAAAATTTTTCAGGAATATGGGATTGAATCTCGATAGTCATAGTTCCTCTTTTATATTTATTAATCTTACTCATTTCCTTCATACACCACCGATTTAAATTTTCCTCTGACAGTTAATGTACTGCCTCCCATAAATAATATTTCAAACCCACTTCCATATATATCTATTACACCTACATTAGAATTTATTTTTATTTCCTTTTCATCAAAAAGTATTACTCCTTTGTGGTTCTCTATAATTATTTCGTTGTCACCAGTTATAACTATTTTAGGTATATTAAGTACAACATCTCTTGGTAAATCTAATTTTTCTGCTATGGTTTCCTTTGTTCTAGATAATCTGTCCTCCACGTTTACACCCCTAGAAATTACTTCATACTAAATTTATGTACCTATTAGATAATAAATGACAACAAAAAATAAAAAAGGTTCAGTTTCCTGAACCTTTAACACGTTTTATTATTTATTTAAATGTTCTCTTACCAATTGACTAACAAGCTTGCCATCAGCTCTTCCTTTTACTCGCGGAGCTAATACCTGCATTACTTTTCCCATATCTTTTATGCTATTTGCACCAACTTCAACAGCTGCATCTTGAATAAAAACTAAAATTTCTTCTTCTGTTAACTGCTGAGGAAGGTATTCAAACAAGATTTCAATTTCATCATTAGATTTATCAACTAAATCTTGCCTGTTTCCTTTTTCAAATTCTTGAATAGCTTCACGTCTCTGTTTAACTTCCCTGGCTAAAACTTCAATGATTCCATCATCATCAAGGCTTAAACCATCAGTTTTTTCAACCTGTAAAACAGCCGCTTTAGCCATACTTATCGTATCAGCTCTAAATTTATCTCTAGCTTTTAAAGCTTGCTTCCAATCTTCTTGCAGTCTTTCTTTAAGAGACATCCTTAGTACCCTCTTTCAAAGAATTCTATTTAAACTTTCTCTTTCTTGCAGCTTCAGATTTCTTTTTTCTTTTTACACTTGGCTTTTCATAGTGTTCTCTCTTTCTTACTTCTGAAAGAACTCCTGCTCTAGCGCATTTTCTCTTAAATCTTCTTAATGCACTATCTAGTGATTCATTTTCTCCAACTCTAATTTCTGACATATCTTATCCCTCCCTCCGCTAGCACAAATTAACTAATAAAAATTAAATGCAGCATCTGTGGGCTAAATAGCACATTTTTTATTATACAATAAAAGCTTATAAACTGTCAACAATTTCATTTTAAGCTTTTATTTAGCCAGGAGGCCAATTTAGGCTTCTTCCGCCTAAAAGATGAAAATGTATATGCTGCACTGTTTGCCCTGCATCTTCTCCACAATTTGTAACAACTCTATAGCCGCTTTCTGAAATATTAAAGTCTACAGCTATTTTTTTCAAAGCTCTGTAAATAGGAGCTAAAATACTGATGTTACTTTCATCTAAAGCATTTATGCTTTCTATATGCTTTTTAGGAATAACAAGCACATGAACTGGTGCTTCTGGGTTTATGTCCTTAAAAGCCAGCACGTTTTCATCCTCGTAAACTTTCTCACAAGGAATTCTACCTTCAATTATACCACAAAATATACAATTTTCCATATTTCCACCTCCTTTAAGGTAATATTTTTTTATAATAATTTACCTAATAAGTAGTCTTTTTCACAATCATTTATTACTGTTTCAAGTATCTCGCCTTCTACGTCTACCGTACTTTCTGATAATACTTTTACATAATTTGAAGTATACCCTTCATATCTGTTACTATCATGCACCTGTTCATATAAAACCTTCATCGTTGTTCCTATATATTTTTCCATAAATTCTTTTTCTAATTCATTACTTAATTTAATGAGTTTGCCGCTTCTTTCTTCCTTTGCTAATCCATCTACCTGCTCTTTCATTTCAGCAGCTCTAGTTCCTTTTCTAGGGCTAAATTTAAAGATATGCATTTTTGAAAGCCTTATATCTTTCAAAAATTCATATGTAGTATTAAATTCCTCTTCAGTCTCCCCAGGAAAACCAACTATAATATCAGTTGTAATAGATACATCTTTTATGTTTTTTCTAAGTTCTTCTACAACATATTTATACTCCTTTGAAGTATAATGCCTATTCATTCTTTTAAGAGTTATATCACAACCGCTTTGTAATGATAAATGAAAATGCGGACAGAGTTTTTTCAGCTTAACTATTCTTTGAATAACATCATTACTGAAAAAGGTAGGATCTATTGAACCTATTCTAACCCTTTCTATACCCTCTATTACATCGATTTGTTCCATCAAGTCTAGCAAAGTTACTTTGTCATCAAGGTCAATTCCATAAGAAGCCGTGTGTATGCCTGATAAAATAATTTCCTTAAACCCATGAGCCGCTAACTCCTTAACTTCACTAATAACTTTATCTGGTTTCTTGCTGCATACTGCTCCTCTAGCAAAAGGTATCAAACAATAAGAACAAAATCTGTTGCAGCCATCCTGTATCTTTAAGAAAGCTCTTGTTTTATTTTGATACTCTTCAATATTTAATTCTTCAAATTCATTATTTCTAAGTACATCATTAACTTCAACCATTTGGGATTTTACTTCTCTAGCTCTATTTACCCAGTAGACAATATCACCTTTATTCCTCGTACCAAGCACAACATCGACACCTTCAATTTTAGATACCTCATCAGGAGCAATTTGAGAGTAGCATCCAACAACCGCAATTATAGAATCAGGGTTTTGTCTTCTTGCCCTGCTTATCATTTGTCTGGATTTTTTATCTCCCATATTTGTAACTGTACAAGTATTTATAACATATACATCTGCAAAATCATCATAATCAACAACCTCATAGGCTTCTCTTAAAAATTTTTCTGTCATTGCCTCCGATTCATACTGATTAACTCTGCAGCCTAGTGTAGCAAATGCAACCTTCATTTAATTAACCCTCCCTGTAAGCTGCGCCCCCAATGTCTCCTAGTTCATACATCAACATAGCTACGCACACAAATCCTGCTGTTTCTGTTCTTAATATTCTCGGTCCTAAGGTAACTATATGTGCATTAATAGACCTTAGAATTTCAATTTCTCTGTCCTCAAAACCACCCTCAGGGCCAATCACTACTGCAATATTTTTTACATTTTTATTTAAATCACTTATGATATTTTTTATTCCATATCCATCAGCATTCTCATATGGAACAACAATCAGATCCATATCCTTAAGGTTACTTACTAATTCATCAAACTCTATAGGAGTATTAATAACTGGTAAAAGACTTCTCTTTGACTGTTTGCAGGCCTCTAAAGCAATTCTATTCCACCTGTCAACCTTCCTAAACTCTGAAAGTTCGCTTTTAACTACAACTCTTTCAGTAACTACTGGAGTTATCTCTTTGACTCCAAGTTCTGTAGCCTTTTGAACTATTAAATCCATTTTGGTAGACTTTGGTAGACCTTGATATAGATAAATATTGACTGGACTTTCATTATTTATAGGAAGTTTCTCTAAAAGATTAACAATTACCTGCTTTTTATTGATTTCATTTATATCTCCGAGATATTCATTCCCATGACAATCATTAATGCTAACCTTGTCTCCAATCTCTAGACGAAGCACCTTATATATATGTTTTACATCGTCTCCTTCGATTACTGCTGTATCTTCAGTTATAAACTCCCTTTGTACAAAAAATTTGTGCATAGAACCTACTCCTTACATTTTAGCTACTATACATACCCATTCTCCAAGGGTATTTACCTCTATTATATTAAAGCCTTCCTCAGTTAGTTTATTAACAACATCATCTTTTCTTTCTCTTATAATACCAGAGCAAATAAAATATCCATCATTTTCTATAAACTTTTTCACATCCTGGCATAAAAATATAATAACATCTGCTATTATATTTGCAACTACTATCTGAGCTTTTCCTTTAATAACCTCCATAAGGTTTCCGTAGCGGATTTCAATATTATTTAGATTATTAAAGCCTACATTATTTTTTGCGGAATCTACAGCTACTGGATCTAAGTCTACTCCTATTACTTTCTCAGCACCAAGCTTTGCTGCAGTTATCGCAAGTATTCCTGATCCTGTTCCTATATCAAACACAGTTTTATCTCTTGTAACGTACTTTTCTAGAGCTTCTATACACATTTTAGTAGTTTCATGAGTTCCTGTACCAAAAGCCATTCCTGGATCCATCTCAACTATAATTTCATTCTCTTTTGGAGAGTATTCTTCCCAAATGGGTTTTATTACAATCTTTTCTCCAATCTTTGTTGGCTTATAATACTTTTTCCAATTGTTTGCCCAGTCCTCCTCGAATACAGCTTTAATTACTACCTTACCTTCTCCAACATCTATTCCCATTTCTTTAAGTTCATCTATTTTTTCATTTATGTAGTTTTCAATTTCAGAAATATTGTCTTCCTCATTAAAGTATCCCTTAACAACAGCCGCATCTTTTCCATACTCAAAAATATTTATATCCGCAAAGTCCCAGGTTAAAGGACCTTGTTCCCTCTCTAGAATATCTCTAGGATCCTCAATGGCCACTCCCTTAACATCTAAACCATAAAAAATTCCTGATATAGGCTCAACAGCATCACTGGTTGTTACTATTTTAATTTCAATCCATTTTCCCTGCATTGTATCAAATCCTCTCTTTATCCGTAGTTTTATTATCTATTATACCAAAATAAAGGCTATAGTAAACTTAAATATTAAAGTTATCAACTATATATAACCTTGAAAAACACATGCAAAAACTTCGCCCTACAACTAGAACGAAGTTTTGCTTATTACTTAAAACTATCTTTTATTTTATTGACAAATGACTTTTTACCTTCTTCTTTATTTTCACCGCTTGCTTCCATGAACATTCTTAGTGCTTCCTTTTGTTTATCATTTAAAGTTTTAGGGACATCAACAATTACAGTCACATATTGATCTCCTCTTCCAGAACTGTTAACTCTAGGAACACCCTTACCTTTTAGCCTAAATACAGTTCCAGGCTGTGTTCCTGCTGGGATTTCATATTTGACATCTCCATCAACTGTAGGAACTTTAATTTCACACCCAAAGGTAGCCTTAGCAAAGCTGATATGCCTGTCAATAGAAATATCAAAGCCTTTTCTCTTAAATAATGAGTGAGCTGCCACTCTTATATTTACGTATAAGTCTCCTGGAGGGCCTCCATTAGCGCCATGTTCTCCATGACCTCTTAAAGGTATTACATTACCTGTGTCTACACCAGCAGGTACGTTTATCTTTATTTTTCTATTTTTTCTTTCCTTACCAGTACCTCTACATGTAGGACACGGTTCAGAAATAATTTTTCCTTTTCCTCCACATTTATCACAAGTATTTACACTTACAAAACTTCCAAGAGGAGTATTTCTTTGAACTCTAACTTGACCTGAACCTCCACACTTGTCACAAGTCTTAGGAGAAGTACCAGGTTTCGCACCAGTTCCGGAACAAGTTTCACATCTTTCATGCTTATTTATTGAAATTTCTTTTTCAACACCAAAAACAGCTTCTTCAAAAGTTAAATTAAGTGTATATTCAACATCTGCACCTCTTTCAGGTCCATTTCTTCTTCTGCCGCTTGAGCCAAAGCCGCCGCCAAAAAAGCTTTCAAATATGTCACCAAAGCCTCCCATATCAGAGAAGTCAAAGCCGCCATTAAAACCACCGCCACCATTAAAGTCCGTAGTTCCAAACTGGTCGTATTGTGCCTTCTTTTCAGAATCTGACAATACTTGATAAGCCTCATTTATCTCCTTAAAGTTTTCTTCTGCTTCCTTATCTCCTTGATTTTTATCAGGGTGATATTTAATAGCAAGCTTTCTAAATGCTTTTTTTATTTCGTCGTCACTTGCACCCTTTTGAAGTCCTAGAATTTCATAGTAATCTTTTTTTGCCATCCCTGTATTCACCACCTGCATTTATAGAACATTTTTATAATTATACTACATAACTTAAATTAAGGGAGGGGCACTGTTACCCATCCCTTATATATTATACTGATTATTTATTATTTGTCATCTTCTACTTTGAAATCAGCATCAACAACATTATCATCCTTAGGTCCTTGAGCTCCAGCATTAGCCCCACCCATGTTGTTTGGATCAAAGCCAGCACCTTCAGCTCCTCCGTTAGCTTGATATAACTTTGAAGATATAGCATAGAACTCTTGAGTTAATTCTTCAGTAGCTTTCTTGATTGCTTCTAGATCATTTCCATCTTTTACTGCATTAACAGCTTTGATCTTGTCTTCAATCTTAGCCTTATCTTCAGCTGATACTTTATCGCCTAACTCCTTAAGAGTTTTTTCACTTTGGTATACTATCTGATCAGCATTATTTTTAACTTCTATAGCTTCTTTTCTCTTCTTATCTTCTTCAGCAAACTTTTCAGCTTCTTTTACTGCCTTATCAATTTCATCATCACTTAGATTTGTAGATGCAGTTATTGTAATGTTAGCTTCTTTTCCTGTTCCCTTATCTTTTGCAGATACATTTACTATACCATTAGCATCAATATCAAAAGTAACTTCGATTTGAGGAATTCCTCTTGGAGCTGGAGCGATACCTGATAAAGTAAATCTTCCAAGCGACTTATTATCAGCAGCCATTTGTCTTTCACCTTGAACAATATTAATTTCAACAGATGTCTGGCCATCAGCAGCAGTTGAGAATACTTGGCTCTTTCTAGTTGGTATAGTAGTATTTCTTTGGATTAATGAAGTTGCAATTCCTCCCATAGTTTCTATACCTAATGTTAGTGGAGTTACATCAAGAAGTAGTACATCTTTAACTTCTCCAGTTAAAACGCCTGCTTGAATAGCTGCACCAACTGCAACACATTCATCTGGATTAACTCCCTTTGATGGTTCCTTTCCAGTAAAATTCTTAACTGCATCTTGAACAGCAGGAATTCTTGTAGAACCACCAACTAATATAACCTTATCAACCTCATTCATTGATAGTCCTGCATCAGATAAAGCCTTTCTCATTGGTTCAATAGTAGCTTCAACCAAATCATGAGTAAGTTCATTAAACTTAGCTCTTGTTAAATTCATATCTATGTGTTTTGGTCCTGTAGCATCTGCAGTTATAAATGGAAGATTTATATTAGTCTGTAATGAAGATGAAAGCTCTATTTTTGCCTTTTCAGCAGCTTCTTTTAATCTTTGGAGAGCCATCTTGTCATTTCTAAGATCTATTCCATTTTCTCTTTTAAATGTATCAGCTATATAATCCATAACTCTTTGGTCGAAATCGTCTCCTCCAAGTTTGGTATTACCATTTGTAGACTTAACTTCGAATACTCCATCACCAAGTTCAAGTATAGATACGTCAAAAGTACCTCCACCTAAGTCATACACAAATATTTTATGGCTTTCGTCTTGTTTGTCAAGGCCATAAGCAAGTGATGCTGCAGTTGGCTCGTTTATAATTCTTAAAACTTCAAGTCCTGCTATCTTTCCTGCATCTTTTGTTGCTTGTCTTTGGCTGTCATTAAAATATGCAGGTACAGTTATAACTGCCTGTGTAACTGTTTCACCAAGATAAGCTTCTGCATCAGCCTTTATTTTCATAAGAACCATTGCTGATATTTCTTGTGGTGTATATTCTTTTCCATCGATATTTACCTTGTGATTAGTTCCCATGTGTCTCTTTATAGATATAATTGTCTTATCAGGATTTGTAATTGCCTGTCTTTTGGCAACCTGACCTACTAGTCTTTCTCCACTAGCCTGAAAAGAAACTACTGAAGGAGTAGTTCTAGCACCTTCGGCATTAGGTATAACTACTGGTTCTCCACCTTCCATTACTGCTACACATGAATTTGTTGTTCCTAAATCAATTCCTATTACTTTTGACATTTTTATTCCTCCTTAACATTTAAAACAATCTTATAATTTTAATTTGCAACTTTTACCATACTGTATCTTAAAACTTTTTCTCCTCTTTTATATCCCTTTTGGAATACTTCCACAACAGCTTTTTCTCCAAAGTTTTCATCTTCTATATGCATAACAGCATTATGCATATTTGGGTCAAACCCTTGGTCAGTTGGAATTTCTTCAACCTGAAGCTTTGACAAACTATCATTAAACTGCCTAATAGTCATATCAATGCCTTTTTTAATATCCTCAATGCTTCCATTAACATTAGAAGCTCTTTCGAGATTATCTAAAACTGGAAACATATTCTTAAGAACATCTTCACAGGCATCAGTATATATACCTTCTTTTTCTTTTGCTGTTCTTTTTCTAAAGTTATCATATTCAGCTGTAATTCTTACAATTCTTTCTTTCATTGCACTAAGCTCATTTTCAAGTTTGTTATTTTCATCCAAAAGCTTTCTATTGGAGCTTTGAAGTTCCTCTACTAAACCTTCAAGAGAAACTATCTCTTCTTCATCAATACCTTCAAATTCTTGATCCTGCAGTATTTCTGCCTTCTGAGCATCATCATATTTTACATCATTTGATTTCTCCATTAATTTACTCCCTTCTGTAATAATTCAAAATATAAAAATTTATCTATCATCTAGATAAGTTTGATTAAGCGAATCATTAATTTCTTTTACAATCTTAGTTAAAACGGAAACTATCTTTGAATATGGTATTCTTGTAGGTCCTATAACTCCAATTGCACCTAAAGGTCTTCCCCCTAAGCTATATACACCTGAAATAATACTGCAGTCTTTTGCACCTTGTATAAAGTTTTCTTCTCCAATACTTATTGAAATATTGCTTGTATTATTCAATAAACCTTTTATGTTCTCTTTATCATTTAATAAATATAAAAACTCTCTAGCTTTGACAATATCATTGTACTCTGGATAATTGAATATATTCGTGGTACCTTCTAAATAAACTTCTGAAGATTCAGCTTCAGTCAAACTTTCATATAATGCAGGTATTATAGCATCAAAAATTTCAGAATGTCCCTCAAGATCAACCTTTAAGCTGTTGATAACTGACAAATTAATTTCCTCAACACTCAAATTTTTAAGCCTTGCATTTAAAAGGTTTGTAATTTTAACAAGATTTTCTATACTTGCAGGCCTGTTAACCCTTATAATTGTATTTTTAATAAGCCCCGTATCTGTAATTATCACTGAAAGCACATTATTGCTGTCTACATTTATAAGCTGTATAGATTTAATAAAGCTTTTTTTCGCAGAAGGAGCTTCTACTATACATGTCAGCTTTGTAAGCTCTGATAATAACTGTGTAGCCTGCTTTACTATTTTATCAACTTCAAAAATAGCTGCACTTAAAATTTGACTTTTAATCATTATCTCTTCTTCAATAGTAAGCTGAGGCAGCTGCATTAGCTTATCTACATATAATCTATATCCCTTATCAGAAGGCTTTCTGCCCGAAGAACTGTGAAGCTGTTCAAGATAACCCATATCTTCTAAATCAGCCATTTCGTTTCTTATAGTAGCAGAACTTATTCCTAAATTATATTTCTTAGCTATGGTTCTGGATCCCACAGGCTCTGCTGTATTGATATAATCATTTATTATAGCCTGAAGTATTTTTATTTTTCTTTCATCCATTTCCATAATCTCACCCCACTTGTTAGCACTCGTCATCGTTGAGTGCTAATCACTATGATTAAAACATATCATGCTGATTAATTTTTGTCAATTTTGTATAACTACCCATAATAAATCATATAGTCTCAATAATTTTTTTTAAGTTTTATTTGCTTATTTTTTCTTTAATTTTCTCCATATTACAATATAAAATCACACATAACCTGATTTGACAGCTCAATTCCTCTTGAAGATAAGTAAATTCTTTCATTATCTTCTAAAAGCAATTTATTATTTAAAAATTTATTAATAACAGTCCCATATACTGAATGGATATCTATGTTGAATTTCTCCTTAAATTCATTTTTGCTTATTCCCTTTATCTTTCTTAGACCCATGAACATAAATTCTTCCATATTATCCTTATCTGTATTCACGTATTCTTCTACAACAGCACTGTTTTTTGAATTCATCCTATAAATATATTTTTCTATATCTTCAATATTTCTATACCTTATTCCGTTCATAAACGAATGAGCACCAGTACCACATCCAATATAGTTATCCATGCTCCAATACACCATATTATGCTTTGATTCCATGCCATGTTTTGAAAAATTAGATATTTCATAATGCTCATAACCCCTTTTCTTTAGAAAGATTAAAGCATGCTCATACATTTGTCTTTCTATCTCTTCTTCAGGCAAATCAAGTTTATTTTTTAAACTCATACTATAAAATGGTGTTCCTTCTTCTACAATAAGGCTGTAACAAGATATATGTTCTGGGTTTAATTCAGCAACTTTAAGCAGCGTTTCCTTCCAATCATCAATATTTTGCCCAGGTAGTCCAAACATAAGATCAATATTTATATTTTTAAATCCTGCATCTCTAGACAATTTAAAACTATTTGTAAAACTATTTATATCATGAATCCTTCCTATACTTTTAAGCAGTCTATTCTGCCAAGCTTGCAGTCCTATACTTAATCTGTTCACTCCCATACTTTTAAAAACTTCTAGTTTCTCTCTGCTGAAACTTTCCGGATTTCCTTCTACAGTAAATTCAACATCATGAGTTTTATTTATCCCATCCAGGCAATTTTTCAGCTCATATAGACATTCTAAAGATAAATAGGTGGGAGTTCCCCCACCTATAAATATAGTACTTACTTCTTTTTTTACTTTATTCTTTATTTCGCTGCATAATGCCTTTATATAATCCATCATTAATGCTTCTTTTCCAGCAAAGGAGGGAAAATCACAGTATAAGCACTTTTGTTTGCAAAAAGGTATATGTATATAAAGTGCTGTTTTGTTTTCCATAATGACTCTCCTTTTTAATCTACTTTTAATACGGACATAAATGCTTCTTGAGGAACTTCAACAGTACCTACTTGTCTCATTCTCTTTTTACCTTCTTTTTGTTTTTCAAGAAGTTTCTTCTTTCTTGTTATATCTCCACCATAACATTTCGCTAATACGTCTTTTCTTAAGGCTTTTACTGTTTCTCTGGCAATAATCTTAGCTCCTACAGCTGCCTGTATAGGTATTTCGAACTGCTGCCTTGGTATGATTTCCTTTAATTTTTCTGCAATATTTCTTCCCTTGTTATATGCTCTTTCTTCAGGAACAATCATTGATAATGCATCCACTGTATCACCATTTAATAAAATATCCAGCTTTACAAGTTTGCTTTGAGCATATCCTTTTAAATCATAATCTAAAGAAGCATATCCTCTTGTTCTTGATTTTAATGCATCGAAAAAGTCATATATTATTTCGTTAAGCGGCATATCATAATGAAGAACAGCTCTTGTTGCCTCAAGATACTGCATATCCTTAAAATTTCCTCTTCTGCTTTGACAAAGCTCCATAACTGCTCCAACATAATCTGTAGGAGTTATAATAGAAGCATTAACTATAGGTTCTTCCATATAATCAATTTTTGAGGCTTCCGGCATATTTGTTGGGTTTGTCAAATCTATAACTTCTCCATCTGTTTGAGTTATTTTGTATATAACAGATGGTGCTGTAGTTATAATGTCTATATTAAATTCTCTTTCTATTCTCTCTTGGATAACCTCCATATGTAAAAGTCCCAAAAATCCGCATCTAAACCCAAAGCCTAAAGCTATAGAAGTTTCCGGCTCAAAATTTAAAGCTGCATCATTTAGCTGAAGCTTTTCTAATGCTTCTTTAAGCTCTTCATATTCTGCACCATCAACAGGATATATTCCACTGAACACCATAGGTACAGCTGGTCTATATCCCTCTAAAGCTTCTTTAGCAGACCTGTCAGCCTCGGTTATGGTGTCGCCAACTCTTGCATCTCTTACATTTTTAATTGAAGCCGTTAAATATCCAACATCTCCTGCTCTTAATTCCTCAATTGGCACCATCTGAGGAGCAAATATTCCAACTTCTACAACTTCATAAAACTTATTGCTTGCCATAAGTTTTACCTTTGTTCCTGCTTTTACAGTTCCCTCTTTGATTCTAAGATGGCACACTACTCCCTTATAACTGTCATAATAGGAATCAAAAATCAAAGCTTTAAGAGGTGCTTCTTCATCACCAACAGGCGCAGGAACCTTTTCCACAATAGCCTCTAATACATGTTCAATATTTAATCCTGATTTTGCTGATACTAAAGGCGCATCTGCTGCTTCTATACCTATAATATCTTCTATTTCATGCTTTACCTCTTCAGGCCTAGCACTAGCTAAATCTATCTTGTTTATTACTGGTACTATCTCCAAATCATGATCTAAAGCCAAATAGCAGTTAGCTAATGTTTGTGCCTGTATTCCTTGTGTAGCATCTACTACTAAAACGGCTCCCTCACAAGCAGCCAAGCTTCTTGAAACTTCGTAGTTAAAATCCACATGACCTGGGGTGTCTATAAGATTTAATATGTACTCTTCGCCATTTTCTCTTTTATAAACCAATCTAGCTGCTTGAGCTTTAATTGTTATTCCTCTTTCTCTTTCAAGCTCCATATTATCAAGAACCTGCTCTTCCATTTCTCTTTGAGTTAAAGTTCCTGTTCTTTCTAATAGTCTATCTGCAAGCGTAGATTTTCCATGATCTATATGTGCAATAATAGAGAAATTTCTTATATGTTTTTGCTTATCAGTCTGCATATCTTTACCCCCGTTTATACTAAGTCAAAATAAATTATACCATAACTGTCCAAGATTCTGTCAATAAATACTACAATATAGTATAAAGTTATTTTATATTTACCTTGCATCAAGCTATGGGTTTTTGATTTCACCTTTTATAAAATCTCTAAGAATGCTGTTTTCTATAGCATTCTTAACTTTCCCTACAGTACTGTCATTAATATTTTTGAAAGCATCATTATTTATATAAATTATATAATTACCTATATCAAATTTTAAATCAAAAGGATTAGGCTCAAAAGAAACTTTTACATAGGACCTGTTTTTTATAAAATCCGGAAGATCGCTGCTTATTTTAACAAACCCGTATCCAACTATTAGAAAACATAAAGAAATTATCAAAATAAATTTAATTTTTTTCATTCCAAAAAGTACCTCCTTTTTTATAAGGATGTACTTTTTGCCAAGTTTCTATTCATTACAATTACAAATTAAGTAGTATTATCCAAAATATTAATTCATATATCGATTTATATCTTCTAGCCCTAAAGCTGGTTGAAGAGCTATATTTATACCATTTGCAATAACCTTTGAAAGTGAATCTATAACCAAATCAACTTCTTTAGGAGTTACCATTAGATTTCCTATGTAGGGATTTAATATTTCCTCAATCATCCTCTGTTTTTCATTTTTATCTATTGATTTAAGCATATTATAAAAATCCCCGCCGTTTGTAGACTGTTTAATCATTTCATCTATTGCTAGATCTATAGTATCATTAGCCATAGTTGCAGCATCTACAACTGTAGGAACGCCAATAGCTATAACCGGTATTCCTAAAGTTCTTTTACTTATTTCCATTCTTTTATTTCCTACACCAGACCCTGGTGATATTCCTGTATCTCCTATTTGTATTGTTCTGTTTACTCTTTCCATCTTTCTTGAAGCTAAAGCATCTATGCATATAATTAAGTTTGGTTTAATCTTTTCTACTACACCTTTTATAATTTCTCCAGTTTCAATACCAGTAGTGCCTAAAACTCCAGGAGAAATTCCGCATACAGGTCTTATATCTTCATCAATGCTGTCCGGTACGAGCTCCTTTAAATGCCTGGTAATCATGAGCTTTGATATAACCTTAGGTCCTAGTGCGTCTGGAGTTATATTTGAGTTTCCAAGCCCCACTACAAGAGCAGTCATACTTTTGTCTAGACTGGCAAGCGGAGTGAGTACCTTAGCCATTACTTCACTTACTTCATCCATAGTGTCGCTGTCATAGTGAGTCACCTCGGGAATATCAATAGTTACATAAGTACCGATTGGTTTTCCCATAGCTCTTTCTCCAACTTCATCCAATATTCTAACTCTGGAAACTTTTATATCTCCTTCATTTTCTTCTTCTACATTAACTCCAGATATCCTGCCACCGCTTTCCTTTTGGTATATCTCCTTTGCTTCTATAGCTAAATCTGTTCTAATATTTCTCATGCACCCTCTGCTCCCGAATTTATATTCTGAGCAAATTCACCCCTTTACTAATATAATTAAAATTAGTTTTTCCATTATACTTTATCCTATTCAATTTAATAGCAACTTAGCGAAATGCTAAATTTGTAAATTTTACTTGAAGTGAATATAAATAAGTGCTATAATATGCTTTGTTAATGTAGAAACTCGTACGCAGATTTCCCCAAACTGCCGAGACCCTATAATAATATAAGGGGGTGAATAACAAATGGCAAATATAAAATCAGCTCAAAAGAGAATAAAAGTAACTCAAGTTAAAACACTTAGAAACAAAATGGTAAAATCATCATTAAAAACTACAATAAAGAAGTTTGAAGCTTCAGTTGTAGGAGGAAATGCTGAAGAAGCTAAAGTTGCATTCTCAAATACTGTAAAAGCTTTAGATATGGCTGCTTCAAAGGGAATAATCCATAAGAACATGGCAGCTAGAAAAAAATCAAGACTTGCAGCAAAATTAAATGCTATGAACGCTTAATAAATAAACCGGTTTTTAAACCGGTTATTTATTTTATGCGCTTATAGCATTTAATATTAAAAGTTCCATTTCTGTTTTACTTTCAACAGAAGAACTTTTTAATCTTTCTTCTGTATTTAAACATAAGTTAATAGCGTTTCTTAGTCCGCCTAGTGAAAATTTCTTACTCTGGGTTATCATCTTTTCACAAATATATGGGTTCAGTTTCAATTCTTTAGAAAGTATTTCTTTGTTTTTACCTTCTTCTATTCCATATCTTATCTGAAGCAGCAAATTAAACTGCCTTTCAACCATATACAGTATATAGGGTATTTTTTCTCCCTTAAAAATAAGTTCATTAAGTATCTCTAAAGCCTTTTCAAGCTTTCTTTGCGAAATATTATCTACCAATCCGAATATGTCATTATCAGTCTTTTGAGGCAGCATAGCAAAAATGTCTTTTTTACTTATCTCTCTTCCATAAGTATAGCAGCACAGCTTCTCAATTTCATTAAGAACAATATTCATATCATTATTCAGGCCTTCGCAAAATAGTTTTAATTCAATCTTTCCTATATTTTTTTCCTTTTCTTCAAATATAGACTTTACCTTTTTTTCGAAATTAACACCCTTAAGTTTATCGAACTTAACCACGCAAGCTTTTTTGTCCAGCTTTCTTACCCTGCTGCTTGGCTTTTCTCTATCATTTTCAAAAACATAATATAAAATTAAAATACAGTGCTCTGCTGGCTGCTCAATATATCTGCCTATAGCCTCAAATTTTTTGTTTGCTTCTCTATCCTCCGCACTTCCAAGAAAATTTGCTCTAAAGACTACAACAACCTTTTTTTCGCTCATAAAAGGAACCGTTTCACAAGTGTTAATCACAGCTTCCATATCCGCTGTAAGTCCATCAAACTGAACATAGTTTAGGTCCTCGAACCCTGGCTGCAAATTTCTATCCTTTATAAGTTTTATATTCTCTTTTATTAAAGCTTCATCAGCTCCGCAAAAGATATAGCAATTATCGAATTTATTACCTTTAAGTCTTTGTTCTAGATCTAAATATTCAAGCAACAGCTGTTACCCCTTTCAAGCTAATTTAAAGTATATATTTTGTCAAATATAATTCTATATTCCTTTAACTCAGAATTTGTATTAAAGCTTTTATTTGAAGTAAAATATGTTTTTTTCGGCACCTTAATTATATCATACTTTTTTAAATCTATATCCATAAATTCCTCACTGTTTCTTGTTAAAATAATATTGGAATCATGCGCAGATACCTCTAGATTTATTGATTTGTTCTTATCATTTTTTAAAGAAAATGCTTTTACAGAGTAGTTCCTTCCTAGATTGATAATAACATTTTCCTTCAATTCAGGTATAAGCCTTGTATATTTAAGCTTTTTTAAATCGTTAGTGTTTTTTATTTCTTTGCTGCATATAAGTATTTTTTCATATTTATAGCTTATAATTACTCCATCATTAAATTTTAAATCTACATACTCTACCTTTGGAAAAAAGTTATAATTTTGAATAAGAATCATGCCTAATACAAATAGAGGCATATAATTAAATTTTTTGAAACCTTTTTTTACTAATATAAAAGATGTTATCAAGCATAAAAGTGCAATACAATCTATAAACGAAACTTCACTTACTTTAGGCGTGATTTTTAGCAGTATATAATCCGCCCCATCCAGAATAATTGCTATTAAATTAATAAGTTTGCATAATACACCAAATATAAAATCAAAGTTTAATACGATTAGAGCGCTGTTCCCAATTACAACAAATGCAGTGTATATTGGTAGTAATATCAAATTACCCGCTAAAAATCCAAAACTAAGGTTTCCAATAGTCATTCCAGCATAAGGCATAGAGAATACCTGAGCACTTAGAGTTAAACTCAGACTTTCATTAATGGAACTCGGCAGTTTATATAAAAACCTTCTGATCTTATTGTAATAGAGTATTATTCCTAAAGTGGACAAATAAGAAAGAACAAAGCCTATATCTACAGCATAAAAAGGTTCTTTAATAATAATTAAAATAGCTGACAAACTTAATGCAGATAAATTATCATAATTTTTATATACTTTTTTAGAAAGCTTAAGAATAAAAATCATAAGAAAAGCTCTTACTGTGGCAGGCTGTGTTCCGGTAAAAATCACATATAAAAGAGACACGACAATTGAGCCTTCGATACCTAAAAATCTCTCTAGTATTTTATAAATAACAGCCATATGAAAGCCCGATACACTTATAGCATGTATTACTCCTAATTGCTTAAAATTATTCTTTTGATCTTCATTTAAGTAATTCGTATCTCCAAAACATAAAGACATTATCAATGCAGATTTTTCCTTGGTTAAATGCTGATTAAACTTATTAAAGGTTTTCCGTTTGAAATCATATAAGGAAGATATATAATCTTTTTTTCCTTCCTTCACTTCATCCGCATAAAAAGTGCCAAGTGTGCCCTTTAGATAATCTGTTTTTGGTTCAAATTTACCCTTGATAAAAATATTATTTCCTTCTTGAATGTCTTTCAAGTTACCATCAATAAGAACCTTTCTTCCATTGACCTTAGCTATAGAAGAGAATTCGTTAATTTTTATAATCCTTACACTTTCAATATTATTTAGATTTACAGCTTTATAGTATATGAAATTAGCCATAAGTCCAATTACAAAAAAGCAGCAAATTAATATAAAAAACCGTTTATCTATAGTGAAGAAAATTATAATTAAAAAAGATGCAGCTATAACTGCACCTAAAGATTTGTTCTCTGTAAATACTATAAAGGCTATGCAGCTTAAATACAGACTTACTGCATAATAAACCAAAGGTTTAACAGGCTTCATTGCTTTTCATTATTCCTTGTTATATTCAATGAGTCGGGCACTTTGTAACCCTTTAATCCAGAGTAGTTGTTATCCTCTAAATCAACTTCAAGTGTAATCTTAACTCTATGACTAGGTTCATCAAATTGAATATCCTTTACCTTAGGAACCCCTTCTCTAGCTCTCATTAAAAAATAATTGCTTGTTATTTCCTGTGCTGCCTCTCTTGTTACAGAATCATAGCTTAAAAAATAATCTTCTTCAGGTATATTTAAAAAAACAATATTACTTCCCATTACAGTTGTTTCCATAATATTTTCTATCATATTAATAATCCTCCTGTATTTTTTGTGTACGCTTTATGACTATCATACTTTCATATTTATTTTATCCAAAAGCTATTAGTTTAATCAAAAGTATTTACAAATAACTTTACAATACATATAACACACCTAACTGCATAAGAATACCTTATAATAGATGCTTAATTTGGAGGTGGCTAAAATAAAAGTAGGAATACTGTCAGATACACATATATCAAAAGATAATTATAAAATAGATGAGCTTTTAAAAAAATATTTTAATGAGGTTGATATTATAATACATGCAGGCGACTACAAGAGCAGCAGAGTTATAGAAACCATAAAAAAGTATAAACCCTTTATTGGTGTTTTCGGTAATAATGATGGAAATGCAGTAAAAGAACTTGTAAGAGAAAAAGAAATCATAAAGCTGAATGGATATAAAATTGGGATATATCATGGTCATGGAGAAGGGAAAAGCACAATTGACAAAGCTTATGAAGTTTTTAAAGAGGATAAAGTGGACATTATAGTTTTTGGGCACAGTCATCTGCCTATTATTAAAACCATTAATAAAACTCTAATGCTAAATCCCGGTTCTCCGACAAGTAAGCGAAAAGAACGCTGGTATTCAATAATAATACTTGAACTAGATAAGAACTATATAAATGCACAAATCAAATTTTTTAGTAATATATGAATTTCATGTTAAAAAGCAATACGCCTGTAGAAAATTAATCTACAGACGTATTGCTTAAAAATATATGTTTAAACATTAATTTTAGACAAAAAAATGGTGCGAAAGACGGGACTTGAACCCGTACGGTCTCCCACACGCCCCTCAAACGTGCGCGTCTGCCATTCCGCCACTCTCGCATTTCCTTAGCGTTCTATATGCTATTTCAGTTTTAATAAATATTTTACATATTTATTACATTGAAATTATAGCATAAAGTATAAATACTTGTAAAGTGCCTTTTATAAAATTACTATAAAACTCCATTTATCTTAAAAGTAAAGGTGTACCTTCGCTATATTTTTAATAGTTAATATACTATTTCACTTAAACTTAAACTAAAAAAGCTGATTTAAAGATAAATCAACTTTTTAGTGTCAAAAACTATTTGTTTGGGATGAACTATTTCCTTCTCTAATTAATATAATACAGGTTAATTATTACATTTTAATTACAACTACATTACAAATATATTAATTTGATATATAAAATAAAAAAACAGCTATCTATTAAACTATAGATAACTGTTTTTTATTGACAACTAACAAAACATATTGAATTGGGGAACTTGTTTTGTTCAATATATATAATAAATTGAAAATGTGACAGTTCCATGACAATTATAAAAACTATATATTAATTAACTTTTAATATTAAGTTAACAAAATAACCCTTGTTTCTCATAGATGACCGTTTTTCTAAGAAAATTACTCAGTAATATGCCTCACTTTTGTATCTTAATCTTAAATCTAACTTTAAACGCAAAATAAGGGTTCAAATGAATTATAAAATCCACCTGAAACCCTTTATGTATCAATTTTGGGCGGGAGTATGTAGGAATCGAACCTAATCATGACGTTATTAGCGCCACAACTCAGTTTTGAAGACTGGCTACTGATACTATGCTACTCTAATCCTATGTATATCAATAGCTCATAAGTAATTTACAGTCATCCTGCATAACAGTTTTAAAAAATTCTTCTATTTATATATTTTACAATTAATCCAGTGTATATTCAATAAAAACATAATCGACAAAAAATAAAAAACAGCTATCTATTGAAATATAGACAACTGCTTTTTTTGAATATTGGTCTATATTTTTCGGTAATCGCGATTCTTTGAATGGGTGTTAGATTTCTTCTGCCTAATTAAGTATCAATATGGTACGTACAAGCTGTATGACGAGCAATTATATAAATTATCGGTAATTGTATAGATAGAAATTTAAGTGGCCTAGAATTGATTTGTTGATGAGTTTTTTAATTGGCGAATTTTATATATCTATTAAAATAAAAAGACAGGAGTTTATTGCTCCTGTTTTATAAAATAATTACTTAGCTCCTTTGCTCTTTAGTATATTAATTATTTCATTCCTATCCCATATTTCAGCTAGTTTTAATGGTGTAAAGCCATTCTTATCTTTAATATTTAAATCCGTGCCAGCTTCAATTAATATCTTAGCCGTTTCTGTTCTATTAAGATTAATAGCCATATGTAAAGGTGTATATTTCGTAACACTATCTTGAAAGTTGATATTCGCGCCTTTATCGATTAACATTTTTATTATATCTGAGTCTGCATCTCTAAATACTGCTAGTTGTAATATACTGCTGTCCTTTCTTGTAACATTAACATTTGCACCTGCTTCAAGTAGTGCTTTTATGCACACTTTCTTATTATAAGAGAATGCATAGTATAAAGGATTTGCATTATCTTTTGGTTCAATGTATTCAATATTAACTTTATTATCAACTAAAAGCTTTATCATATTTGGCTTATCATTATCTATTACAGTCCAAAGTATATTTCTACTTTTATCATCAATTGCATTTATATCTGCACCATTTTTAATTAATAATTCTACTATATCTTTATATCCTAATCCTGCTGCTATCATGATAGCAGTTTTACCGTACCAAGATTTGTCCTCTAAGTCTTTTAAGTTAGGGTCTACTTTTGCTTTTAAAAATAGATTTACTTTATCAATATCATTACTCTTTATCATAGTTAAAAAGTTTTTTGTATTAAACGGGGTATTATATTTATCCTCAAGTTGCTTTTTTGCCTCATCTGGTGTAAGTTCTTTTTTGGAAATTTGGCTATTTTGTAGTGAATTATTGTTAGTTGTCTCCTTACTACTGCACCCAATCATATTTAAAAACAAAGCTAAAATGAATAATAAACTTAATATCTTTTTCATAGTTTCTCTCTCCTTTAAATCATCTTCAATACATATATTACCATTAATTTAACAATATTTCATTATTTAAATAAATATAACCAATGCTATATAAACATCGGCTTGAAAGTCAAATAAATAATTCCAAGTAATTAATAACTCTTTTAAAACCTACCTCAAGTAAGCAAAAATATAAGCAATCATCGTATTGAAATTTAAAGAAACCATCCGAAACAATATTTCCTTTAAAATATTTAGTATTCTTAATAAAGTCGACACTTTTACAGCCATATTCAGATAATTTTGAGTAGAATTCAAAAATATAAAGGTCGTGACTACTTATCTGCTATGCTCCATGATTCTTTGAATCGTAAATAAGTCCATCTTTCCTGATTTAACTGCATTAGTAGCGAATGTATGCCTAAATACATAAGGTGTACATCTTTGTTTTAATCCTGCCTTTTTACCTAGTCTACGAAAACTCAAATCATATTTTCTTTTTTGATTTTTCCACCGTATGTAGACATAAATACATATTCACATTCATTGGATTTTGTTATATCAATTAATTATTTTAGTAATTTAGCAGTAAACTAGCTTATAGGCAATTGTCAAAAGTTCTTGTCTTGGCTACTTCTGTTCTAACATTTATTAAACGTTGTTTTAGGTCTATATCTTCAACTCTTAGTTCACAAGCTTCTCCTATCCTTATTACACAATCTACAATTAAAAAAATTAAGCAGTAATTTGGAAATCCATTATATGTACTTATATCACAAGTTTTCAGCATTTTTCTAATATCTTCATCCGATAATGGTCGAACAACATCTACAGGTGTTTTAACTAACTTAAATTTTAGAGCATAATTATCTTGTGTATATTTTTCATTATACAACCATCTTAAATATGCCTTGATAGTCCTTATTCTAATATTTACTGTAAAAGGACTTTATTTCTTTTACTGTACCATAAAATACAGATATCCTTTAAATATTTCTCCATTTACTGCAATACAGTCATTATCAGACTGATATGCTCCCTCTAAGTACTTATTAAAATAATTTAGATTTACGTTATATTCTATAAGAGTCCTCGGCGCTAGTCCTTCCAAGGCTTTGTCTTGCATAAATTTATCATGCAGATTAAAAAATCCTCCAAATCTAGCAATTTATTTTTGTGTCGGTCATTTTGCATATCAGTTTCAAAACTGATGTTGTTGTCAATTTTAACTGTTTTCTTAACCATTGAAAACACTCACTTTCTTAATTTTAGTAGTGAGTCTTTCTGCCTAACAGTTTTTTAATTTTTAGGCATGAAAAAAGACTCATAAGAATTTTATAAAACTCTCATGAGTCATTGATTTTGCTGAATTTGGCGGGAGTATGTAGGAATCGAACCTACCCATCGTGGTCTTAGCACGACAACACAGTTTTGAAGACTGGCAAGCACACCAGCACTTATCTACTCCCATAATATTTTTTACAACATCCATAACGATTTTATTAGAAAATATTATAAATGTCAATAACAAATAATGTTAAATAAAATCACTAATAAACTTTACATCGCGATTCCCTCTTTTCATGATAAGAAGATATCTCGATAAGAAGATAAGAATCTAAAACTTAAATATTAATAAAGTACTCTTACATCTTCAACACGTTTTGTAAGCTTAAGGCTGTCAAAGTTCTCAAGAAGAGATACAGCAAATTTTCTGCTTGTGTTGAAAAGATCTCTTGCCTCTGCAGCGGATATGCTTCCCTTTTCTTTTATGAAATCAATCACAAGCTTCTTTGCCTCTTCATAATATTCAGTTAAGAACACACACTCCTCCGAGGCTTTTGATAGTTCTCCCATGTCAAGAAGAGAATCATATACCATCTTAAAGGCCTTCTTATCCTTTTCTGATGCTGCTAAATCCTCATATTTAGGCGGATTGTATCTAGCATCTTTAAATGCAGCAATAATTTTATCCTTACTTCTCTGCTGATCTTTATTGTACTTAATTTGAAATTCTTTTAGCGCTATAAAGCTTCCATGAAAACTTATTACATTTCGCTCTTCTAAAAGCCTTAGCACCTCATCGTAAGTTTTTTGCTTAATGTTCTTACCAAATATTTTGTTTTTAATTTCTTCTTTAGATATTCCTGCCTTTAGCGGATTATCCTGGTGATATTTTGAAAGCAGTTTCTCAAGTTCAGAAGTTCTCTGCTTAATATAGTTTTTATGAATATATAAAGGCTTATCTAAGGATGTTAGCTTTACTATAATTTTATCCTTTAATAAAACTTTTAGTTTTTCCTCAAGATTTTCTTCATTTTTTCCAAGAGCTTTTAGTATAATAGTTTCATCTGGGTATTCAGAGCTTAATTTTTCAATTGTCTTTTCTAATATGCTTTCTGCACTTCCGCTTTCCTTTATGTTAAGTTCTTCTATATAATTGCTGTCAAACCTTTTTGCCTTCTTGGCAGCAGGCTCAATTATTACTCCTCCGCCTATCGTATACATAGGAGAATAGTTTCTTAAAACAAATCTGTCATTTCTTTGAGCTGTTAAAGTCTCTTCAAGTCTAAGCTGAACATATGCAGTTTCGCCAGGCATTATTTGTTCCTTGTCAAGTATTATGACTCTACAGAGTATTTCGCTTGTTCCGTGATAAATTTTTACCCTCTGTCTGTTTTCTAAAGGCTTATCACAGGATTTTAAATAATTAAGTTTGCAGTCTATCATTAGAGAAGATTCCATAACAGCCTCTTTTGATACAATATCTCCTCTTTTAATTTCTTCAACCTTAACATTTGATAAGTTTATTGCACATCTTTGACCTGCTTCGGCATACTTTACAGAATTCTCGTGTACTTGTATTCCCCTTACTCTGCTTATTTGCATAGATGGATATACTTGAACAGTTTCACCCTCATTTATTCTTCCGCTTATAATTGTACCAGTGACTACAGTTCCAAAACCGCTCACAGAGAAAACTCTATCTACAGTAAGTCTAAAATGTCCTTCAGTATCCTTGGCTTCAACTTCTTCAGTAATTTTGTCAATATCTTGAACAAGCTCTTTAATTCCCGCTCCTGTTTTTGAGGATACAGAATGTATTGGAGCCTTCTCAAGAAAAGTTCCTTTAAAATATTCCTTAATTTCTTCTTGAACCATCGAAAGCCATTCATCATCTACTAAATCTGCTTTTGTTAAAACTATAATACCTTTTTTTATGTTTAGAAGCTGAAGTATATCAAAATGCTCCTTAGTTTGAGGCATTATCCCTTCATCTGCTGCTATCACAAGAAGAACTACATCAATACTGCTTACTCCAGCCAAGGCATTTTTAATAAATTTTTCATGCCCAGGTACATCTATAATTCCTGCTCTTTTGCCAGAAGGAAGGTCAAAAAAAGTAAAACCTAAATTTATAGAGATACCTCTTTCTTTTTCTTCTCTTAAAGTATCAGTTTCTCTTCCTGTTAATGCTTTTATAAGAGTTGTTTTACCATGATCAATATGCCCTGCAGTTCCTATAATAACATGTTTCATGTATTCCCATCTCCACTACATAATGTTTTTAAATGCTTCAGTAATTGTATCGAAATCTCTGTCAAAAATAGTTCTTAAATCTAAAATAACTTCCTCATTACATATTCTCACTATAATAGGTGTATTATTTTTTCTTAATTTATCTTCAAGCTGCTTTGCTGTATACTTGTTATTTTTAATTTTTAGCACATAAGTCTGTATTTTCTCTGTAGGCATAGATCCTCCACCTACCATGGAAAAGTCTGCATCTATATTAATTTCAACATGAGGTACTGCTTTTTTAAGTTTATTCTTAAGTCTTACAGCTCTTTTTTTGTGCTCTTCTTTAGAGCTTAAAATCATATAAAGAGTAGGTATGTTTAAAACAGCCTGCTGCTCATCTAAATAATATTTAAGAGTGCCTTCTAAAGCAGCTAAAGTCATCTTGTCAATTCTCAGCGCACGAGTAAGCTGATTCTTTTTTATTCTATCTATATATTCTTTTTTTCCCGCTATAATACCAGCTTGAGGCCCCCCAAGCATTTTGTCTCCGCTGAAGGTGACAACATCTATTCCTTTTTTTAGGCTTTCCTGAACTGTAGGCTCATAAGTGAATCCATACTTTGAAAAATCTATAAGAACTCCGCTGCCTATATCCTCAACTACAGGAATATGATGTTTTCTTCCAAGCTCAACAAGTTCTTCAATAGAAACTTCCTCTGTAAAGCCCATGATTTTAAAATTTGAAGTATGTACCTTTAAAAGAACACCTGTATCTTCACTGATATTGTTTTCATAGTCATATAGATGTGTCCTGTTTGTTGTGCCAACTTCAACAAGTTTTGCACCGCTGAAAGTCATAACATCAGGTACTCTAAAAGATCCACCTATTTCAACCAATTGTCCTCTTGAGACTATTGCCTCCTTGTCTTTACAAAGAGTTGATAGTACGAGCATTACTGCAGCAGCATTGTTGTTTACTACCATAGCAGCCTCTGCTCCTGTTATTTTCTTTATTATATCTTCAACATGAGAATATCTTGAGCCCCTTTCACCATTTTCAAGGTTATACTCAAGGTTGTTAAAATTTTCAGAGGCAGTAAGAACATTCTGAACTGCTTCTCTAGGAAGAAGGGATCTTCCCAAATTTGTATGTATTATAACTCCCGTTCCGTTGATTACTTTTTTAAGTCTTGGAGTATTTTTTTCTTCAACTAAATAAGTAAAATAATTTAGTATATCTTCTCTTTCAAAATCTTCAAGCTTTTGATTTAGTATATCATTTCTAAATTTATCTATTGTCTCTCTTAGAGCATCAATTACTAAAGGTCTTAAAATAGATTTCATTTTTTCAGAAACAATGTCTTCCTTTAAAAGTTCATCTATCTTAGGCAGCTTTCTAAGCAAGCTTTTATTATCCATTATTGCTGTGCATCCTCCCTTTAAGGTATCTATAGCTTAAAATACACATCTTAAGCTATAGATAATCATTAGTTATTGAACCTTAATATAGCTGATCTCTTTTTCAAATACTTCTCCCACAATTTCTGCAGTTATATTCTTCTTATTAAGATCATCAACTATTTTTTCTCCCTCTTCAGCACTGCAAGTGAATAAAAGTCCACCTGAAGTCTGAGGATCAAATAAAATGTCAGAAAACCACTCTGGTATATTTTTAAGCTCATACTTTCCTTCAAGGTAAGCTTTGTTATTGTAGGTTCCTTCTGGAACAAGCCCTATCTCTGCATATTCCTTAGCTTCTGAAATATACGGTATTTTATCCTTATTGAATTTAAAGGTAACCTCTGAAGCACTGGCCATTTCATAACTGTGTCCTAAAAATCCAAATCCTGTTATATCTGTACATGCGCTTATGTTAAAATTAGTTATCGCTTCAGCAGCATATTTATTTAATTCCGCCATTACTTTTACTGCAGTTTTATAAGCTTCTTCTGAAGCAATTCCACCTTTAATTGCGGTGTTTATAATTCCTGTTCCTAATGGCTTGGTAAGAATAATTACATCTCCAACTTTTGAACCATAATTTTTCAGAACTTTATTAGGATGAACAATACCTGTAACGGAAAGTCCATACTTAGGCTCATTATCATCCACAGTATGTCCTCCAACTACTACAGCACCAGCTTCAAGTACCTTATCCGCACCGCCTCTTAATATTTCTCCCAAAACCTCAATAGGCAGACACATTGGAAAACAAACTATGTTTAAAGCTACAAGAGGCTTTCCTCCCATTGCATAAACATCGCTTAAAGAATTTGCTGCAGCAATCTGTCCAAAGGTATAAGGGTCATCCACTATAGGTGTAAAGAAATCTAAAGTTTGTATGATAGCTTTTTCATCATCTATTTTATATACAGCGGCATCATCAGAAGTTTCTATTCCTACAATCAAATTCTTGTCCTGCATTACAGGCAAATTACCTAAAATTTTCGAAAGGGTCTCCGGCCCTATTTTAGCTGCTCAGCCTGAAGTTCTAGACATTTCAGTAAGTCTTTTAGTCATCTATTATCTCTCCTTTCAAAGGATACTACAATTTTAATCCTGACTTTGCAGGTTTTGTTGTAAATTATATAAACTAACTTATATAAAGTAACAAAACAATTGTATAATATTAATTATCTAATGTCTACCTTATCCCTTAATTTATCTATAGTCTTGTCTCCTATTCCTCCCAATTTTTTTAAATCTTCTATGGAATTATAATTCCCATGTTTTTCTCTATAATCTATTATCTTTTGAGCAGTAGAAGGCCCGACGCCAGGGAGCTTGTCAAGCTGTTCTAAAGTTGCTGTATTAATATCAATTTTATCATTTTCTTGTACACTTTGCGAAGCTGTCTGCACAGAAGCACCATTGTTAGCCGTTTCTATCTTTTTTTCAACATAGATGTAATCTTCATCCTTTAACTTCCTAGCTAAATTAAGCTTGCTGTTTAGACTTGCATCTTCAGTAAGTCCCCCTGAGAGCTTTATTAAATCATCTACTATACTGCCTGATTTTAGTTTATATACTCCAGGTTTTTTTACTTCTCCTTTAATGCAAACAGTAATCATACTGCCGCTTTCTTTAACTTCGCTTTTTTCAGTACTTTCAACAAAAATATCATCTTCATTCAATTTATGTGTTTTCGCTTTACTATTCACAAGCCCAAGTAATAAAAAAGCTGCAAGTACCACTATTATTACTATGGAGCCAATTATCTTTTGCTTAGTCTTCATAAATGACCTCCTATTTCTTATACTTCTATTTATAAATAACGCAATAAAGTTCTTACATTGATGCTGCCTCAAGATATCCAATTTTAAGCATTTTGGTGACATCGTTAATATATTAGATTTTTTACATTGTATTTATTAAATTATTGACAACTTTTTTAATTTTTTGTCGCTTATTCAAATATTTTTTGATATAATTTATTTAATTGTGCTTTAGGTCTGTAATAATGTTGATTATGACGCTATTAAGAAATACAAGGGGGATATGATGAAGAAGTATATTGTTTTTTTTCTTTCGATTATTTTATTGATTTCCAATATAAATTATAAAGTATCCGCAAAAGACGCTGAGCCTTCCGTTACTGCTGACAGTGCTGTTTTAATGGATGCAACTACTGGAACTATACTATATTCAAAAAATATGAATACAGCCTATCCACCTGCATCTACTACAAAAACTATGACTGCCCTTTTAACTCTAGAAAATACTAAGTTAGACGATATTGTTAAAGTAAGTAAAAAGGTTCCTTTTGTTGATGGCAGCAAAATAGGATTATACGAAGGAGAGGAAATACATGTAAAAGATTTGCTTTATGGAATGCTCCTTCTATCCGGAAATGATTGTGCAGAAGCTTTAGCTGAACATGTTGGAGGTTCAATTGATGACTTTGCTAAACTTATGAATAAACGCGCTAAAGAACTTGGCTGCGAGAATACCAATTTTGTAAATCCTAGTGGACTTTATGACAGTAATCATAAAACTTCCGCAAAAGATTTGGCTCTTATTATGAGGGAACTTATCAAACATCCAGAGTTCAGAGAAATATCTTCAACTTTCTCTTATAAAATTCCACCAACTAATTTGCATCCTGATGGAATTAATCTTGCTAATGAAAATAAATTAATAAATAAAAATTCAATGTATTATTACGCCCCTGCCGAAGCAGGAAAAACTGGCTATACTATTCAATCACAGCACTCATACGTTGCCAGCGCCTCAAAAAATGGTCATAGATTAATCGCTGCCTTTGTTCATGACGGGCAGAAAAACTTTTATGTTGATGCAAAAAATTTATTTAACTATGGCTTTAATAATTTTGATTTAGTAAAACTTTATAGTAAAGGCGATAAAGTGGCAACTTATACTGAGGATAACTTGAATATACCTCTTCTAGCTGATGATGATTACTATTATGTAAAAGAAAAAAATACTGTTGAAGTGCCTGTAACAAATTTAATCAGTAAGTCTTTAAAGGATGTTTCCTTTAAAAAAGGTGACAAAATTATGGAGGCTTCAATAAACTTTAAAAATAATTCTCTTCACAATATAGCACTTATAAGCGGTATAGATCATGAGATAAAATCCGCCTTAAGTTTTAATGTATCAAGCAATGGTAAACATGGAAATATAACACCTTACTTTCTTGATTCAGTGCTCGGAATAATAGTCTTAGTGCTTGCAATACGAATAATAAATAAAAGAAGAGCCTATAGAAGATAAGCAGGATTACCTGCTTATTTCTTTTATAAGCTCTTCAATATCTTCAGGAAGATTACTTTCAAGTTCAATTAATTCTCCACTTCTCGGATGAGGAAAGACTAGTCTGTATGCGTGAAGTGCTTGTCTTTTAATCAATTGGCTATCATCTTCTACACCATATAAACTATCGCCAAAGATAGGATGTCCTAAATGACTCAAGTGAACTCTTATTTGATGAGTTCTTCCGGTTTCTAAGGTTAATCTCACTAAATCTCCTTTTTCAAAACTCTTTACAACCTTAAAATGTGTAATACTTTTTTGTCCTCTTTCATCTACTACTCTTTTAATACTGTCATCAGTAGGTCTGTAAATAGGTAAATCTATTGTACCTTCTGACTCTTTAATATTACCATGTACAACAGCTAAATAGCTTTTTTTAAACTCTTCCTTTTGCATGTCACGAGCTAAAGACATATGTGAAAATTGATTTTTAGCAACTATTATGAGTCCTGAGGTGTCCATATCCAACCTGCTTACCAGTCTTACTATACAGTCTTCTCCCTTATCCCTAAAGTAATAAATAAGACCATTAGCAAGCGTCCCATGAGGGTAACTTTTTGTAGGGTGCACAACTATACCCGGAGACTTATTTACAACAATTAAATCACTGTCCTCATATATTACTTCCAAATCCATCTTTTCAGGTTCAATGTTTTGACTTTCTTCCTTTTTCACCTCAAAACCTATAACATCCTTTTCCTTTAATACATAGTTAAGCTTTTCAACCTTATTATTAACCTCAATTCTGCCCTGTATTGCAGCTCCTTTAATAAGCCTTGTTGATAACTGTGCATTCTTCTTAAGATATTCTCTAAGTTTCATTCCCGCTTCATCATTTTTTACTTCAAACTTTAGTTTACTCATTAAGTTTCACCTCAACAAAAAATTAACTGTGATATATACACAGTTAATTTTCTTCTTACTTTATCAATTATATCAAATCCAGCAGTTTTGTATATATTATTTTAATTTTTTGCAGTTTCATAGTGAAGTTTCATTAACACATCTTTATTTTTCTTCTCATCATATATTAAATAAGATATACCTGATATATATTCTGCATCACCTTTTATGGTATACATATTTATCTTTGCCTTATCAAGTTTCATTATGGCATATCCGTTCTTTACCATATCCTGCGCACTCATGTTAGTATCTATGTAGTTAGGTAGAGAAGATAAAATATTAGGTATTTTAGGAATTATAGCGGGGCTTTTGAATTTATCAATAACCTTATTCATAAATAGGTGTTGATTTTCTATTCTTCCTAAGTCTCCATCAGCGAATCCAGTGCCATCGTTATTTTTTCTCCATCTAAAAAACTCTTCAGCTTTCTTTCCATCAAGCTGAACTGTCTCACCCTTTTTAAAATGTATATGTAAATTCTGAGTAGAATCATCGTAATCCATTTTATTATTTATCTTTACTTCTATAGGGCCTATTATATCTATTATTTTTCTAAAGCCAGCATAATCTACCTTTCCGTAGTAATTTACTTGTATATTAAACATATTTTCTACAGTATCAATTAAAAATGCCGGTCCCCCAATAACATTGGCCTCATTTATTTTTTTATATTTATTATTTACTTCAATTAGAGTATCTCTTGGTATAGATATAACATTCGCTTCTTCAAGCTTAGGGTTATAATTAATAAGAACAATTGTATCTGTCCTTTTAAGATTATCTTTATCTTCAGAACCAACAACACCTATGTCTACCCCCATAGCTAGTATGTTTACCGATTCATCTTTGCTTACTGTTTTAGGCTTTACTTTTTCACCTTGATTACTGCTTTGGTTGCTTAGTTTTAGCATGTAATTATATAATGAAGTTCCAGTAGCTAGACCTAAACATATTATAAGTGTAAGAACTACAAGTATAAAATTTCTAAACCTGTGCCTCTTTTTAATTCTCCCCATATTTTATCTCCTACATTTTATTAAAAAGTATGTAGTTTCTAGCTTCTATAGTATCATAGAGAAGCAGCTGGCCTCTAGAAATTACATATTTTATAGTATTATCAAATGACAATAAGAGCGCATCATCCAAATCTTTGTAGGCGAGTTCTCTAAGTTCAATAACCCCTGGAAAATTACGCATTGGTTCTATATAATCAGATATATATATTATCTTTTCCAAAGTAGACATATTTTTTCGGCCAGTGGTATGATAGATTACAGAATTTAATACATCTTCATCTAAGATTCCCATTTGGCTCTTTGCAATAATACCTGCTGCTAATCCATGCATTATATTTGGATTTCTCTTATGTATTTTATCTATATTATACCCATTATTTTCTAAAATATTAATAATTTCCTCATCTTTCATATTTTTAGCTGCATCATGAACTAGTCCTGCTATTCTGGCCTTATTTATATCCTCGCCATAATACTCAGCTAACTTTAAAGCCGTATCCCTTACTCGCAAGCTGTGATTAAATCTTTGCTCATTTAAATGTTCTCTCAAGTATATTTCAATTTCAGCTTCATTCCACATAATTTCACCTCTAATCTTTATATAGTTGAAGTTCCAGTATAATATTATAAACTCCCTGAGGCATTAAATAACTGGCATCCTTTTGTTCTCTTATCATCTTCTTTATAGAAGTTGAAGATATATCAAAAAGGCCAAAATCTAAAAAAATGATATCCTTTTTATATTTTTCTTCTACCCTTTTCTTTTGCTCAAGAATAGCTTCTTTTGGATACCCTGGTCTATTGAATACTACTAATTTACAGGAATTTAATATCCTATCTACACTTTTCCAATAATCAAGTTCTACTAAGCAGTCAGCCCCGGTAATAAAATACCACTCAGTATCATTCTCAATATTATTAAAGTGTTCTAAAGTTTTGTATGTATAGCTTAAGCTAGAGTTTTTTATTTCATAGTTGCTCACAGTAAAATACTTCTCGTCTCGTACAGCTGTTTTTACCATTTCATATCTTATAGCAGCGTCAGTTTTTCTCTTTTCTGTTTTATGAGGTGGATTTCCTGAGGGCATAAAAATAACTTCATCTAAATTAAGTCTATGTAAAGCTTCATGAGCTATATAAAGATGGCCATTATGAATTGGATCAAAAGTTCCTCCAAAAATTCCTTTCTTAACCATAAAATATCCTCTCTTTACAAAATTAGCATGTATTTATTATATAATAAATACATGCTATATTAATAGTTTAAAGTTATGGAAGTTGTATTTTTTGTTTTTTTTCAGATTTTCTATAAAGCACAATTTTATTTCCTATAGCCTGAACGCCTTCGCAATTTAATTCACTGCATATTGCATCTGATGCCTCTCTTGCTTCATAACCGCTGTTATTTAATACGCTTATTTTTATTATTTCTCTAGCCTCTAGTGCATCATCAATTTGCTTTAAGAAACCTTCTTCTAGTCCGCCTTTTCCTAATTGAAATATTGGATCTAGATTGTGTCCAAGAGATCTTAAATAGCTTCTTTGTTTACTAGTTATCATACAATAAAAATCCTCCTAATTATAACTACAATAAGAAATCGAATTCAAAATCATTTAATCTAACGGTGTCTCCATCTTTAATTCCCATTTCAATTAATTCATTTAGAACGCCTTTATTTCTTAACACCTTATGGAAATATTTCAAAGAATCAGGTTCATTTACATTAACGCTTGCAAGCAATCTATCAACAAAGCTTCCTTCTACTATATAAATTCCATCTTCTACTCTTATATCATAAGTAAATCGTTTTTCTTCAGGAACAAACTTTTCTGATTCACTGATTTCCAAATCTTCTACAGGAATATTGCTTAACATTTCAGCTGCTTCCTTCAAAAGTTCCTCTAATCCCGTATTGGTGGCTCCAGAAATTTTAAATATTCTAGTATAGCCAAGCTCTTCTACTTTTTTCTTGAAATCTTCATAAATTGAGTCATCATAAAGCATATCTGCTTTGTTTGCAGCAATTATTTGAGGTCTATCCCAAAGCTTGATGCTGTATTTTTTAAGCTCTTCATTGATCTTTAAAAAGTCATCAAAAGCATCTCTTCCCTCTACTCCAGAAATGTCTACTACATGGATTAATATTCTTGTTCTCTCTATATGTCTCAAAAAGTCTAATCCCAGGCCAACACCTTCAGCCGCACCCTCTATTATACCTGGTATATCGGCCATTATAAAACTTTTTATACCTTTTACATCTACTACTCCTAAGTTAGGCTTTAGAGTAGTAAAGTGGTAATTTGCAATTTTAGGTCTTGCCTTGGAAACTACTGATAAAAGAGTAGATTTTCCTACATTAGGGAAGCCAATTAAGCCCACATCAGCTAAAAGCTTTAATTCAAGCTCAATGTTTCTTTCTTCACCTGGCATACCTGGTTCTGCAAAATTAGGTGCCTGTCTTGTTGGCGTCGCAAACTTGGAGTTTCCTTTTCCTCCCTTACCGCCTTTAGCTACTATAAAAGTATCTCCTGCATGAGATAAATCTGTCATTATTTTATTTGTTTCGATGTCTCTAATAATAGTACCCATAGGTACTTTTATGTACAAACTTTCGCCGTTTTTCCCATAACAGTTCGATCCTGATCCATTAGTACCTCTTTCAGCAGCATACTTTTTCTTGTAAGTAAAATCTAAAAGAGTAGTCATATTGGGATCTGCTACTAAAACAATATCTCCGCCTCTTCCTCCGTCGCCACCATCTGGTCCGCCTAAAGGAACATATTTTTCTCTTCTAAAGGAAATGGCCCCATCTCCTCCATCTCCTGATTTAACATAAATCTTAGCTCTATCAATAAACATAAATTTCACCTCTTTATATAAACAAGCCTTTATAAATACTTGTAAAGATATACAAATATATTATTAACTAAATTACACTATTTAATTAATAAGTTTTTACAATTTTAAAAAAGCACCCAAATAATGGGTGCTTTAATCATTACTCAGCTATTTGTACTTCAACATCTACAGGGTAAACACTAGCTCTCTTCTTGTCTCTTCCAACTCTTTCGTATCTAACGATACCGTCTACCTTAGAATAAAGAGTATCATCGCTGCCTTTTCCTACGTTTTCTCCTGGGTGAAGCTTTGTTCCTCTTTGTCTAACTAATATGTTACCAGCTAAAACAAATTGTCCATCAGCACATTTAACACCAAGTCTTTTGGATTCACTGTCTCTTCCGTTTCTTGAGCTACCTACTCCTTTTTTATGAGCAAATAACTGAAGGTTCATAACTAGCATGGTATTACACCTCCTCTACTTCCACTTCTATATATTCACCGTAGCTTACTTCTACACCTTGTAATCCAACAAGCATAGTCTCAAGCAGTATCTGGCATTTATCTATTTCCTCTAAAGAGAGCATTTTCAAGTTTACACTTAAAAATCCATCTTCTAAAGAAATTGAAGGATTAATTTTCAGCACTTCTGTAATCCCATTAGCAATAGTTAATGAAATTGCAGAAACAGCACTGCATACCATATCATATCCTTCATCAGCAGAATTTGCATGACCTTTTAAATCAACAGATACTATCTTTTCTGAATTCTTCTCGAATTTTGCAATAATCATAATATTATGCGTTTATTTTTTCAATTTGTAGCTTAGTATATGGTTGTCTATGTCCTTGTTTTCTTCTGTAGTCTTTCTTTCTCTTATACTTGAAAACTATAATTTTCTTAGCTTTTCCTTGTCCTAATACTTTAGCAACAACGTTAGCTCCTTCAACTACAGGCTTACCTACTACTAAACCATCTTCTTTACCCACTGCTAAAACATTTGTTAATTCAACAGTTGAGTCAACTTCACCAGTTAACTTTTCAACGTATATAACGTCTCCCTCTTGAACTTTGTATTGTTTTCCTCCAGTAGCTATAACTGCGTACATAAAATACACCTCCTCGATCCAGTCTCGCCATCTCAGGTACACTTATAAAGTGATTTAAAACCTTGCGTGTGCGGTCTACAAAAGCCATTTTAACACAGTATATCTTCTTTGTAAAGTAAGTTTATCCATATATCCTGAATTTTTGTAAGTTTTCTATGTCATTTTTAAAAATTAAAGCTTCAAGTTTAAAAAAATCCATATTTTCAACAAAATTTACGTAGAGCTTCTTATTACTGCAGCCAATACTATCTGCAAAGTTTACAACATCCTTAATTATCTCTTCTTTATAAGTACTTCCAATCTCTAAATAAATATTATCAATGCTTAACTCTTTGCTTAGCTTAAGCATTTCATTTTTTATAAGCAAAGATAAGTAGGCAAGCTTAAATTTACTGCCTCCTCCATGACAATTTCGGCATGTATCTTCTATGTATTCAGAAATAGGCTTCCCCCTGCGCCTTCTTGATATTTGCACTAAGTTAAGCTCAGTGAAGGGATATATAATAGTCTTGCTTTTATCTCCCTCAAATGCACTGCTTAGCTCTCTTAAAACTTTTTCTTTATGTAATGCACTGTCCATATTAATAAAATCTATAATAATTATTCCAGATATATTTCTCAGCCTTATTTGCCGTCCTATTTCTTTTGCTGCATCTATATTAGTCTCTAATATAGTTTTATCAATGGAAGTACTTTTTATATTTTTACCGGAATTCACATCAACTACATACATAGCTTCTGTTTTGTCAATTACTATATATCCTCCGCTTAACAGCTTAACTTTATTGTTACGTAGATTCAATATCTGGTTTTCTACTTTATAAGTACTAAATAAAGACATATTATTATCCTTATAAAGTTTTAAGCTGCAATTATTAAGTTCCTTGTTTAGTGTAAAAGATTCTTTCAAATAATTATAATCCGCTTCATCATTAACAACAATACTTTCAACCTTTTCATCCAAACTGTCTCTTATGATTTTATCCAGTACCCCTTCGCCTTTATATAAAAGCTTTGTTCCTAATGAATATTTAAAAGCTCTTATTATGTCTTTATATATACTATATAATTTATCTACTTCTTTATTTATAGTTTCAAAGGCGGCTGCTTCTGCATTGGTTCTAATCATAACACCAACATCTTCAGGTTTCTTTATATTCCCTCTAATTAAGGTTTTAAAACCTTCATTAATAATTTTCTTAGAAAAAGCTATTTCCTTATTTAAGGTTTCTAATACCACATATCTTCCTGGTATAGTTATAGCGTTTGTTACCTTTGCCCCTTTATCTCCTACATTTTCTTTTAGTACTTCCACAATTATCTCATCATTCTTTTTAAGCTTCATGTTATTGAACTTTCTATCTAAATACATATAACAACTCTTAGTTAGTCCAATATCAATAAAGGCGCATTTAATAGCAGGTACAATATTTTTTACTATACCCTTATATATTTGGCCTGGCTGTGGGTCTGTACTTTCTTCTTCCATGAAGCATTCAATAAGCTTTTTGTCTTCAGTAATTGCTGCTCTAAGCATTCCATAATTTCTTTCTATAAGTACTTCTTTCAAGGAAATCACCCCTGCTTTTTTATATGTATCAATAATTTTAAGTGGAGGAATTACATCCTCCACTTTATTATGCTAAATATTTATATATTGGAATAAGACTCTCCTTATTTTCAACATACATTTCTTCTCTCATTATATCAACAAAAGCTTCACTGGACACTAAGGAAGTATTGTTTATTATATACCTAGACAAAAGCTCAGCAGATAAATTTTCCTTACTGCCGCAGCTAATAATTGCAGTGATTATTAAAAGCTTATCATTAATTTGAAAATCGATATTCTTAACTAAAGGCTTTATATCAGCAAGCTTTTCTCCGCTTTTGCTCTTCTTTATAATACTCCATTCATTTTTTCCCTCTATTACCTTAAGTTCCTCATTAAGCGTTTCTGTTTCTGCATATTTAATTTTTATAACATATTTAGCTGCATCTACTAAAGCCATGGACTGGGGAACCTTTCTGCCATCACTGCTATCCTTTACTTTTACAACTTCAAATACTTTTATCCCTGAAGGCATATTTTCATTTAAAGTATCCTTAATATAATTTTCATCGAGTTCCTCTGTAAGCACAACATCCATATAGTCCCCTATGGAATACATTCCAACTGAAAGGGGCTGCGCTATAGAAAGATTCATGTGAGGGTTAAAACCTTTAGAATACTCTACAGGCATTTCTGCTCTTCTAATAACCCTTTGAATTGTTCTCATTAAGTCTAAATGAGAAATAAACTTTATATGACTTTCCTTACTGAACTTTATTAGATATCGCACCTGCAAAGCACTTCCCTTCTCTAAAGTTTACATTTACTCCGCATCTCGTGCAGCCTAACCTGCAGTCAGGTGTAAGGCTTGCAGTTTTAGCTCTGTCATTTTCGCTTATCAAATAACTCTTATCTACTCCTATATCAATAAAGTCCCAAGGAAGAACTTCCTCATAGCTTCTTTCTCTATAAGAATAAAAATCTCCACTCACACCGCACTCTTTAAGAGATTCTTCCCATATATTAAAATCAAAGTACTCAGACCATCCATCAAACTTGGCACCTTTTTCAAAAGCCTTAACGAGCACATCGCAAAGTCTTCTGTCTCCTCTTGCAAAAATTGCCTCTGTATAGCTTACTAAGGATTCATGCCAGTTATAGTTAATAGCTCTGCTCTTTATTGTGCTTCTTATTGCATTTATCTTTTCCCTAACAGATTCCATAGTATCCTGAGGAGCCCACTGGAAAGGTGTGAAAGGTTTAGGAACAAAGATTGAAGTACTTGCAGTAACTTTTAAGCCCTTATTTCTAATTTCTTTAGGAACCTTATAATACTCCTCTACTACCTTTTCTGCCAAATTAGCTATTCCTTTAACATCGTCAATTTCTTCATAAGGAAGTCCTATCATAAAGTACAGTTTTATAGTAGACCAGCCCGATTCAAAAGCACTTCTGACAGAAGTTATTAAATCTTCTTCATTAACTCCCTTATTGATCACGTCTCTCATTCTCTGTGAACCAGCTTCAGGAGCAAAAGTAAGCCCGGTTTTCCTTACCTTTTGAATTTCTTTAATTAAATCAACAGAAAATGAATCTATTCTTAATGAAGGCAGAGTTACCCCAACATTTTTATCTTTATATTTCATAACTACAGAATTAACAAGGTTTTCAATATCTGAATAGTCACAAATACTTAGTGAAGTTAAAGATACTTCTTCGTAGCCTGTGTTAACTATTAAATCATCTACCTGTTCCATAAGCTTTGAAGTATTTTTTTCTCTAACAGGTCTGTAAATCATTCCAGCCTGGCAGAACCTGCAGCCTCTTGTACATCCTCTGAAGGTTTCAAGCATTATTCTATCATGAACTATTTCAGTATAAGGAACAATAAGCTTATCTGGATATATGTTATCATTTAAGTCAGCTATAATTCTCTTTTTAACTTTCTTTGGAACATCATCATATAAGGGCTTAAATTCATCTATAGTCCCATCTTTCTTATAAGTTACCTCATAAAGGCTTGGAACATAGATCCCTTGAATTTTTGCCGCTGCTTTTAAAAATTCTTTTTTACCTTTAGTTTTATATTCTTTATATAAGTCTAAAATTTCATTTATTATTTCTTCGCCTTCACCAATTACAAAAATATCCGCTATATCATAAAGAGGTTCTGGATTATAAGCACAAGGTCCCCCGCACATAACAACAGGGTGATTTTCATTCCTTTGCGAAGCTCTTACAGGTATTCCTGCCATATCTAACATGTTTAATATATTTGTATAGCTCATTTCATACTGCAGCGTAAAGCCTAAAAAGTCAAAATCACTTAAAGAATCCTTACTTTCTAGAGCATATAAAGGAATATTGCTTTCTCTCATAAGCTTTTCCATGTCAGGCCATGGTGCAAAAGCTCTTTCACAAAAGGTATCCTTTCTTTCATTTAAAACATAATAAAGTATTTTTGTTCCTAAATGAGACATTCCTACCTCATATACATCAGGAAAGCAAAAAGCATATCTTATGTCCACAGCATTCTTATCTTTATTATAAGAATTGAACTCGCCGCCTATATATCTTGCAGGCTTTTCAACTCTATATAAAATATCATCTGTAATTCTATTCATATTTTTCTCCTTTCGCTTGAAACACTGAGTAACTTTTCTGCTTATTTCCACAAGCAAGCTACTCACTAAAGCCCATATAGAACCTTAACATACTCATTTGTAGTTTTAAAGTACCATAAGGCCTTTACTTAGACAATATATTTTATCATAACTTAAGCCACTTTAACAATGTGTAAGTTTTACTCCCTATTATTTATAAATTCTTCTATGGTTAAATTCCCGAATACCTTCAGTCCTTCAATTACCTCATCTTCATAAATTATATCCATAAATTTCATTTCATCATCAAGAACAGTAAAAATATTAAATTTATTTTTATCAATTATGCTTAGTGCTGTTATTAAATCACATTTATAATGAATAGAAAGATTCTTATTCTCCATATATCTATTCTTAAGAAATTTATATCTTTTTTTAACTATATCACCCATGATAATATAAACTATCCTTTCTTTCTCTTTATAGGATGAATAAATTATTAAAACTGCAATGACTGCAATATTTATATTATTTATCTTAAAAAATAACAATAAAAAATAAATAAATATTAATCCTGCACCTATAACAATGCTGAACTTTATTGTAAGTTCATTTGCCTTTTTATATATTGTCCTGTAACACATAAAGCACCTTAAAACCCTACCTCCATCTAATGGAAATGCAGGTATAAGATTGAATAAACCAACGGTTATATTTCCTTTATAAAGCAAGTATAAAACTTCATTAGGGCAGCTCTTATTTATATAATAAAAGATTACTGCTACTGCCACATTGAAAATAGGAGCAGACAAGGAAATTATTATGTCTTGTTTTAGTGAAGCATCCTCCAGTTCGTTTAAAGATAATCTTGCTCCGATAGGCAAAATCTCCATATCAAAGCCGGAAAACCCAAAAAAAACTGCTGTTAAATAATGAATTGCTTCATGAAAAAACACAATTAAAAAGGCCAGAATAAATTGACCTTTAAAACCAAGAAATATTAATAAAATTATATAGGGGAAAAAAAACTTATTTACTTTTATCAAGTAATGCCTCCAAAGAATTGATGTTGATGAAATTACTTACCTATAAAACTAATATAGTCTTCCGGATTTTTATTCTCTCCCATATAAAGCACCTCAAAGTGAAGATGAGGTGTTCCTGTTTTGGGAACGTCGCCTGTCTTTGCTATAACTTGTCCTTTCTGTATTATATCATCTTTTTTTGCCAATACTTCGCTTAAGCTGCTGTATTTTGTTTCGATTCCCTTACCATGATCAATAATAATATATTTACCTAATTGCTCATTCTCTCCCAGATCCTTTATTTTCCCTTCGCTTGGACTTATGACTTCAGTGCCGCTCTTTACCCCTATATCAATTCCACTGTTATTTTTATTACTGAAGTTTGAAATAATATTGCCTTCTACCGGTATTTGAAATTCGTTTTTCAATCTATCTTTAAGCGGCTTTATTCCCGTTAGCTTTGTTTTAATATTTTCTAAAAAGTCTGTAGAGCTATCCTCAAGCTTCTTTAGATCTAATGTCTTGATATTATTTACTATTGTATTATAATCATAATTTTTATTTACTATGGTTTTTGAGTAATTGTATATCAACGATGTCTGTGGCGTTACAACTAGTTTGCATATAATGATAAATATAAATAATATAAAAACACCTATCAAGTCCCTAAATAGTCTTTTAAGAAAATAATTGCCATATGTATTAAGTTCGCCTCTTCCTCCATTTGCATAGTTATATCCTCTATAGTTTTTTTTCTTTACTAAACTGCTATAGTAGTTTTCATACTGTGAATTATAGTTTCCCATTTTGACCCTCCTGTATTTATATTTTTTATCTTCAAGCACAAACTGTGATTATATATAATGTAATTAAGTTCTTATGTTAATGCTGTTATAAAATATTCAATCTTTACGAATTCTCCGGACATCATTAATGTATTAGAACTTTTGCATTATAAATAATTATTATTTTTTCTACTTATATATATTTTTACAGAAGGTTATATATTCCAAAAATAAAAAAGCTGCACTAGGCAGCTTATTATTATAGTTAATTATTACGGTTTTTCAAAGCTTTTATAAACACTTCTGCTGAACCTATGTTAGTAGCAAGCGGTACATGATGAACGTCGCAAATTCTAAGAAGTGCACTTACATCCGGTTCATGAGGTTGAGCAGTAAGAGGGTCTCTTAAAAATATAACAAAATCTATTTCACCCTCAGCTAGTTTAGCACCTATTTGCTGATCTCCGCCTAGAGGACCTGATAAAAACCTATGAACCTTCAGTCCCACTATTTCGCATATTAATCTTCCTGTTGTACCTGTTGCATATAACTCATGTTCCTTAAAAATGTCTCTGTATCTGGTTACAAATTCAACAATGTCATCTTTTTTCTTGTCATGAGCAATCAATGCAATTTTCATAGTCAATTCCCCCTTGTATTAATGTAATTCATAAGTTAAAAATTGATTTTTTTCTTTCTCATACCAACATTTAATACTAACCCTAAGGAAATAAAATATGTGAGTATTGAACTTCCGCCATAGCTCATTAAAGGCAGAGTAATTCCCGTAATAGGCATAATTCCAATAGTCATACCTATATTTTGAAGTATAGAAAACATAAAAGTAGATATTATACCCACACAAAGTATTGATCCGAATATATCCTTCGATACATGAGCTATTTTAATGAGCCTATATATTAATATTCCATAGAGTATCAATAAGAAAGCTGCTCCAATAAGTCCCCACTCTTCACCAACTACAGCAAAAATAAAATCATTAAAAGCTTCAGGTATAAATCCACCTGATACCTGAGTACCTTTTAAGAATCCTTTTCCAAACAATCCTCCAGAACCTATTCCTATAAGAGAAGATATAAGCTGAAGGCCTGCACCAAGCTCATCTGCTTCAGGATTTAAAAAAGAGGTAAGCCTTGTCTTCCAGTATCCCTGCATAACCGGAGTATTCCATAATACAGCTATAGCAGCAGCTACTGCACCAAATCCCCAGGCGATAACCTTGGAATTAAGACCTGCAATATAAAATATACCTAAAACTATAAAGAAACATACCATTGTCATACCCATATCAGGCTGTATTACAATTAACGCCATAGGCACCAGGGCATAGAAGCATAATTTAAGAAAGTTTTTTACGTTATTTATGTTTCCTTCCATATCTTCAAGCTTTTTTGCAAGCATGATGATCATACCTATTTTTGCAAACTCAGAGGGTTGAATTCCCCTGCTTCCAAGAGAAATCCAAGATCTTGCACCATTAGTAACTTTTCCTAAAGTATCATTTATTAAAAGAAATATTATGGATGCCCAATATATAAGAGTTGCATAATTCATTATTAAAGAGTAATCAAACAATATTATGGCATACATAATTCCAAGACCAATAATAAGCCATACTATTTGCAGCTTAAAATAATAAAATCCAAATTTATTATGGGTAGCACTAAAAATATTTATTGCTCCAAATAAAACTATTATTACAGCTACTATTATTACGCCAAAATCTAATTCCTTTAAAAGCTTACTGTTTATCTTTAGCTTATCCAACATGTTTATCCCTCCAGTAACAATTACATTATAACAGCAGCAGCAAAAAAAAGCTATGTATAACTTTTGAATTATACACAGCCTATACTTTAGATTTTCTTTTTCATATTTTTTATCGGAATACTAGCAACCAAGGCTGGTGAAGACCCTTCACCTTCTTCAGTTCTAGTTAATTTAACCTCTATATCTCTATTATCAAAATCAGCATAATTAGATAATACCTTTAATATTTCTCCCTTAATTATCTCTAAAAATTCTGGTGAAACATCAGCTCTATCATGTATCAATATAAGCTGAAGCCTATCCTTCGCTACTTCCTTAGGTGATGGCTTTGATGAAAAAAGTTTAAATAAATCCACTTAAGCTCCCCCCTATCTTGATTTAAAGAATAACTTCTTTAGAGAAGACAAGAAACCACCTTCTTCGATATCAAGCGATAACAGCGGAACTTCTTCTCCAGTAATTCTTCTTGCAATATTTTTAAATGCTTGTCCGGATAAAGCTTTTTCATCTAATACAATCGGTTCACCTTTATTAGTAGATACAGTAACATTTTTATCATCTGGAACAACTCCTAATAGCTTTACTGCCAAACATTCCAGTATATCGTTTATATCAAGCATGTCTCCTTTTTTAGTCATTTCATAATTTATTCTGTTAATTACCAGCTCTTGTCTTTCTAGGCCTTTTGAGTCAAGTTTCCCAATTACTCTATCTGCATCTCTGACAGAAGTTAGTTCCGGATTTACAACAACAACTGCTCTGTCAGCTCCTATAACAGCATTTTCAAATCCTTGTTCTATTCCAGCAGGGCAATCGATAATTACATAGTCAAATTCATCTTTCAACTGATCAATAAGCTGAAGCATTTTTTTAGGATCAATATCATTCTTGTCTCTGGTTTGTGCTGTAGGAAGTAAGAATAAATTATTAAATCTTTTATCTTTAATCAATGCAGATTTTAGTCTGCATCTATCTTCAATAACATCCACCAAAGTATTTACTATCCTGTTTTCAAGTCCCATTAAAACATCTAAATTTCTAAGACCTGTATCTCCATCAACAACAACAACCTTCTTTCCCATAGCTGCTAGTGCTGTGCCAATATTTGCTGTAGTCGTAGTTTTTCCAACTCCACCTTTACCTGAAGTTACTACAATAGCTTCTCCCATTTGATTATCCTCCCAAAATTTTATATTTGTAAGTATTTAATTCTTCAAACTATATCTTAAATGAACTTATTAAATAAATATGGTTCAACAATTATGCTGCTATCCTTTACTTTCGCAACCTCTGGGTATTGAGGTTTCATTCCATCTTCAGGTGACCTTGTCATTATATCTGCAATTTGAAGTATCTCAGGCTGCAGACTAAATGCTGCAATTATAGCTTTTTCATTACCGCCAACACCTGCATAAGCATGTCCTTTTAAGGCTCCGAGAACAACTATATTTCCACCTGCATAAACTTCCGAACCCGGATTAACATCCCCTATAATAACAATATTTCCCGAATAATTTATGCATTGACCACTTCTTACAGTTTTTCTAAGAAACTTTGTGCGGCCTTCATAGATACCTGAAAACACCTTGCTGGGTTTTTCTTCCCTATCTTCAAAAATACAATCTTTAATCATAAATTCGTCAAAAAGAACGTCTCTAAGTTTAGCTAGTTCTCTTTCACTCAAATTTTTCAGCTCCATAGTTATCTTTAGAGTACAGCCCTTATAAAATTTCTTACCTCTAGACAGCTTCTCTATTAGGCCATCAAGCATTTCATCAAAGTCTTTAAATTTATTCATATTTATAATTGCATATAAGCCGTCTTTATTGCCTTTAATAATTATTTTGTCGTCTACCATAACAAACCTCCAAAGTATAAGAGCATACAGTGTATTATTCAACAAATATTGTTAAAATCCTTCTTTAATTTTAAAATAACTATTCAAAAAATAAAATTAGACGGGTAATCCGTCTAATTTTATTGGCCAGCTTTTTTTGCTATAACATCATTTATTGGAATATAGCTCTTAGCATCCAGTTCTGTTTTAAAGTAAGCTTCATACATAGCTCTAGCTACTGGAGCTATATTGCCACCGTGACCACCATCAAATATCATTACTGCAACAGCAATCTTTGGATTATTGTATGGTGCAAAACCTATATAGACAGCATATGAAGTTCTACCAAGTTCATCCTGAGTTTTTTCATTAAACGTAGCAGATCCAGTTTTTCCTGCTGTCGGTATGGGGAATCCACTAAATGCAAATCTTGCGGTACCATCTTCCCCAGTGTTAACAGCCTGCATGCCTGCCTTTACTGCTTCAATCGTTGAAGGCTTGATTCCTGTGTTTTCTGTAACTTCAGGCTTAGTCTGCTGAATTACTTTTCCGTCAGCATCTAATATCTTATCCACAAGATGTAACTTATATCTGGTTCCTCCATTCGCAATTGTTGAAACATAATTTGCTAGTTGAAGCGGAGTAAAGTTATTCATTCCTTGACCTATAGCAGCGTAGTACATATTAAATGGAAGTGTACTCTGAGTATAGCCATCGTAGATAGTTATCATTAACATTTCATTTGCAATGGCTGATATTTCATCTTTTGATATACTCTTTCCCTTATACTGGGGATCTGCAGCTATTAGCTTATTTATGTTGTCTACATACCCCTTAACTACATAACTATCTCTTTTTCCAGGACTAGCTTTTAACTCATCACTATCAAAACCGCCTGTTTTTACAAATCCCATAATTAAATTTTTAAAGTCAGTTTTAATGTCTTTTACCTTTTGGGTATCTCCATCATTATCATATAAATTAATAGGAGTAAAGTTAGCAGCTCTATAGCTTCCCTTCCCTGATTTGAGAACTTCTCTTACCTGGTAATAAGTGTTTATTGCAAAAACATTTTTATTACTTACACTGTTAAATACCTGACCGAAGTTTTCTCCTATTTCAATACCTGTAGAATATTTCGCATTAGCTGATGGTTTTTCACCCAAACCAAGTTTCCATGCGTATTGTGCAAGCACATCATAATTTTTATAGTCTGATAGCTGAAGAAGTTTGTCACCTACAGTCATAAAATATGGATTACTTGAAACTGCTAACGCTTTTGTTAAATCTACATACCCATAACCACCAACATCAAAATGAATATCCTTACCATCTGCGCCCTTGAAATGACCATTGTCTGGTATACCAAATCCTCTTGTAATAGCTCCTGATTCAAGACCCGCAACCGCAGTAGCGGGTTTAAATGTAGAACCAGGAGGAACTAAAGAATAGGTTGCATAGTTATATAATGGTTTAGGTGCAAAATCAAAGGCATCATATCTTTTTTGTGTTTTAGAATTCACAGGAAAAAGTTTTTCTATTAAACTGCTTGGTAAATTTCTTGATTTTCCATAAGCAACATAATCAGGGTCAAAATATTTTTTAAAGGTATCAGTAGAAAGACCGCTTGGGTTTGAAAAATCATTAGGATCAAAACCTGGTCTTGACGCAAGAGCAAGCACAGCCCCCGTTTTTACATCAATAGCTACAGCAGCTCCTCTAGTTGCATTTGCAGTATTTACGTCTTTAACTCTTCCTTGCTTTTGAAGTTCCAGCATTGTCTTGTCTAAAGCCGTTTCTGCAGCATACTGTACATTTCTATCTATGGTAAGTTGTATAGATTGTCCCGGATAAGACTCCCTTCTTCCAAGTTCTTCAATAACTCTTCCATTTCTATTAAGCTTAACTACACTTCCACCCTTGGAGCCTTTAAGTTTGTCTTCGAAAGCACCTTCTATACCTTGAACACCTATATAATCAGTATTGATATCGTAGCCTTTTTCTTCATATCTGCTATCTGAACCAACCTTTGATATATATCCAAGAACAGCTGATCCAAGCTGGCCATAAGGATATGTTCTCATAGGCTGCAGTGATATATCTATTCCAGGAAAATCATTAAGCTTTTGATATATAATATCTGCTGTTTCTTTACTTATATTGCTTGCTATTACAACAGGCTTATAACCTGTAAAGCTCTGCATCTTTAAAGCATCTTTTACGACAATATATCTCCTTTCAAGTTCTACCTGCTTTTCAGGTGAAAGCTTGCTTTTCTCAATATTGCATTTTTTGATAAGCTGCTTTAGCAAATCATCTTTTATCTGCTTTTTTGAAGCTTTAATATACTGATCAAGCAATAATTTTATATTATCATCCACTGTTATTTTATATCTTTCCTGAAGTCTTGTTATTGTATCCTCAGGTGATTTTTTATATTGATTTATAATACTTTCAAAAATTTTCTCTGGAGATACCATATATAAATCAACCAAATAATTAAAAGTTTCTTCTGGAGTAATTTCTAAAAGCTTATTATTTATTTCATCTTCCTGATCATCTGTAAGCTTGTCTTTCACCTTTGGAAAAACTTTCTTCCTAACCTTATCATTAAGTCCCTTATCTCTTTTAAATCTAATTTCAAGAGCTTTTTTAGTATCTTCATCAGATGCAGCAAACTGAAAACTATATGGATTTACTTTAAGCTGAAAATCATCCTTTTGGACAGCCTTATTTCCGTCTAATATTTTAAAAAGACCATCCATTGTATCAAAAAAACTGTTAAGACTATCCTCTGTTTCTGCAAAAGTAACGTTATAGCTTTGTTTATTTGTTGCTAAAACTTCACCGGTATTATCTAGTATTTGACCTCTTGGCGCATTTTCTGCAATTTCAGTTACTGCTTTTGTATTAGCTTTATCTTTATACTCATCTGCTTTTACAATTTGAAGTATGGCAAGCCTAGATAGAATTGCCGCAAAAATTAATATCATAATTATTAGCAAGTATATGTATCTGTTAAATATTTTTTTCTTCTTCATAATATCTCCTTTTCTTGATTTATATTTATGATGAAGCCATTTTTACACAAATTAAGCTCTTTTCAATTTATATGTTTTATATCCACTATTATACTTAGAAAGATATATCTTACAATTCAACAAATATTACTAAAATCCTTCTTTAATTTAAATAGAAATCATGACCACCCCTAAAAGGGGTGGTTTGCTCTAGCCCTATAAGGGCGTGCTACTGCCAGCGCCTAAATGACGCTGGCTTAAACTTTGTTCAAGCCTTTGTGGACTGATTACTTAGCTA
>Ga0080001_11113_pt1 | contig 68818 bp, 68 predicted proteins | sample YelNatPoosite2B6_FD_69204 | JGI IMG/M metagenome (GOLD analysis project Ga0080001, IMG submission 69204) | Hot spring thermophilic microbial communities from Obsidian Pool, Yellowstone National Park, USA - site 2 B6 (SPADES assembly) (version 5) | ecosystem: Environmental > Aquatic > Thermal...
CTATAATTTCAGTTTCCCTTCTTATCTTTTCAGGCTGAAAAATTGGGATCTTATGAGCTAATCCTGCCTCTTTAACCGGTGAAATTGTTACTTTATTTCCTCTTCCGCTAGGTTTATCGGGCTGTGTTACAATTGCACTTATGCCAAACTTTTCTTCTAATTTTTCTAATGAAGGAACTGCAAAATCTGGAGTTCCCATAAAAACTATCTTCAATAATACTTCCTCCTTTTAGTCGGAACACTGAGTAGTTTAGATTACTCGCTCCGCTCGCAAACTACTCGTTAAAGTCCATTTAGGACTTTAACCTCCTTGCAATATATAAAAATCACCTTAAATTTTGTAAATTATGTAGTATTATATTAAATTCAATTATACTTATTATTCCTATAGCGGCGAACGACCTTATAAAAGATGACTTTTCTACTAACGTTTCAAACTCCCGAAACCGAGAAGCCTAGACAGATGGGAGTTTTCTGTTATTTGATGTTTCAGGTTTTTACTATCTATATGCGTAAGATAAACTCACAAAACTCTTTTCCTAGTAATTTACAATATTTAAAAAATACCAATTAAAACACAGTAAACTCACTTCTGAAATAATACGATATTCCGGTTCCTTGGCTTTATTTTCTCTCTACAATTTCACTATTGTTTTTCGAAATACTCTTCTCAGGAATATAACCTCTTACAGAACTTAATGGATAAACGATACTATTTTTTCCTATTATTGTCCCTGGGTTTAAAACCGAATTAGAACCTACTTCCGATAAATCGCCTACAATTGCATCAAATTTTCTTAAACCAGTTTCGATAATATCTGAACCATATTTTACTTTTATTAATGTTCCATCTGACTTTAAATTGGAGGTTATTGCACCTGCCCCCAAATGGGACTTATACCCTAATATTGAATCACCAACATAATTGTAATGGGGAACCTGCACTTTATTAAAGAGGATTGAATTTTTAATTTCAGTTGAGTTTCCAACTACCACATCATTACCAATGATAACATTGTCTCTAATGTAAGCGGAATGCCTTATTTCCCAATTGTAACCGATAATCGCTGGACCGTTTATAAGAACACTTTTTTCGATAGTAGTGCCTTTGCCAACCCATACAAATTCCTCTATTCTTTAAAAATCGCTTGGCAGGTTTTTTGCGTATTCAAAAATGAAATTCTTAATTATTGTAAGAGCTTCCCAAGGGTACTTAACCCCTTCAAATATGGCTTTTGCATCTAATTCTTCAATGTTTAATAGTTCGTTTACAGAAATTTTCACAGTAATCCTCCTCTAATTTATTTCGTCACATCCTACAGTTGTGAATTATCTTTTAAGCTTTTCCAAAAAAAACAAATACGTAATCAAAACTTTATTAGACCTAAAATTGCATCTAACGTCTCGCATTCAAGACGTTCCTGAGCCTAGCCAAACCTGGCTTGGTGAAGGAATGTGCTTTGGAAGTTTTCTCATGCCAAAACGAACGGGAGTTTTTTGTTATACGCAGTCATTAACGCCAGTAGCCGATACACTACATTAAAATGTCTTTATTCTTTTTGTCATTTTATATGAATCGAAGCCCCTTGGATCGTTTTCTTTAATCATAACTACTCTGAAGCCTTGTTTCTCATAAAATCCTCTTGCCTGAAATTCTACAGTGCCTACACTAATGCTATAAATACCAAGCAATCTTGCTTTATCCTCAATGATACTCATAAGATTTGTACCGATTTGCATCCCTCTATACTCTTCACTCACAACAAGTCGAGTAATGTACATAGAATCTTCAGTGATGCTTGCCTGAATTCCTCCGGCAAAATTATTATTATCTAATGCCACAAACATAATATCCTTTTCTTCTACATCCTGAATGTCATTTTCTTTATTAATCCTCTCCATCTGATTATGAAGAATTAAATCATATTCAGCAACTTTCTCAGCGGTTATAACAACTTCTAATTTAGCATTACTTTCTACAGTAAAATCGAGAGTCTTTAGATGAAAACTTCTTTTAGTCTTAGGAGTACCTTCCATTATTCCTACCAACTCAAATCCTAACATCTGAAATTCCTTTGCATAAGGTTCAATTTCTGTAATTAATTTTATTCCAACAGCTCGATTACTATAGTGAATACATATTTCAGAAATAAGTTTCTTTAAAACTTCAACATCTTCATAGAATATATTACCTATGCTTACCCAATCCCAAAATAGATTTACATATATAGCCCCAACAAGCTTATCACCGTCAATTGCATAATAATACTCAGATGAGTCCTCTCTATCACCAGTATGCTTATGATTATAAGCTCTTAAATGCTTAACAAGGATATCGTTATACTTAAAATCTCTATCTTCAATGTATCTCATTCTTTTTCCCCCTTATAATGCTTTTCATCTTTTTTTATACATACCGTAAAACAGCCAAATACTTAATCTCTGACTCAAAAAATAGTTAATGATTGCGTATAACGTTTTCCATTAAAGATGTTCCTGAGCCGTGCTAGCTCTTAGCTAGGCGAAGGAATGTGCTTTGGCTTCTTCGTAGGCTTGACCCTCGCTTAGCCAAAGCGAACTTTAATGAGTTGTTAGCTGGCGTATTTATACTTATTTAATGTTTATAATTTATGTACATTGGGTATATATCAATTCATTTGCCTTATCCACGAACTCACCAGGTGTCCAATAATCCTCACCATCTAAAGAAAACATTTTTTCTTTAATTTTATTTGATATATTCCTTTCTTTTCTAATAATTTCAAGAGAACTTGTTGTTGCAAAAACAAAGGCCTTAGCATGATCTAAAGACAATTTTTTATATACTCTAAAAGTATGCAATCCATCCATGCAAGCCCCTTGAACATTTTGAAGTTCGTCTGTATCAAAATATATTCTCACACCCGGTTTATATTTGAAATTATCATCATCATTAATTTTTCCAAATTGCCTTGAAGCCACAACTATTTCTGAAGATATGCTTTCACATGAGCAAAAATCAATATAATCCAAAAAATCTTCAGGCTCTCTTAACTCAAACCTTACTGTATTTACAGCTTTTTCTTGCTTTATTAGCTCATTGTAACTTAATAAAGCATTGTCTTTTAATATACCGTGGAAACTTTGTAGGGATGTTGAATGGCATAAACCCCTTGTACTATCTAAATTCATATGTGTTTTTATGCCTAATTCTTTTATTTGTTTTAATAATTGCAAAGCTAGCCCTTTATTTTCAGACCACATTATTACTTTTCTATTATGATTGTTTTCATAATTAATGAAATTAGCTATTCTATAATATTCTGAAGTTATTCCAACACACCATACTCCTGATTTGCTTCTTCCACTAAATCTTCCAATTTCATTTAAGCAAAGTAAAGTATCATACCCTTTTATTGCTGCTTTCGTTTCAGCGTTTAATCTACATTCTGGCCATTCTTCGTTTGAAAAAATACCATAATTTTTAGTTTCCATTATATCACCTCTTATTTATGTCAGCTAACGTCTCGCATTCAAGACGTTCCTGAGCCTAGCCAAACCTGGCTTGGTGAAGGAATGTGCTTTGTCTTCTTCAGAGGCTTGACCCTATTTTAGCCAAAGCGAAGGTGAATGTTTTGTTAGATGCAGTTTTAGCCACTTCACTTTAAGCTGAGTCTACTCTTTAACTTTAAATTTAATTCGCATTATAAAAAAACATGCATTAACTAAACCATACACTATGTCTATTTTGCTCAGTCAGATAAATTGGAATTTATCATGATGCAGAGACTTGTCTTAATCCCTTACTCATCTAGCTTAATACTCAAAAGCCTTTTTTTTACTTTAACATTATGTTTTAGTTCATAGTATATATCTCCATTTCTTAGTGCTACCAAAATACCATCTTGTTCCTTTGTTATGCTTTCTTTGTTTGCATACCAACCTAAAAGTGTGAGGTTTTCTCCCCAAAATGATGTTCCGTCAATTCCATATAAAACATATTGTGGTTCATCTATCTTACACTTAAAAACACGATTAAAAAGAGGCAATACTCTAACCTTGTAGCAACTAAGCATTGTTTTACCATCTTCTGATTTTATCATTATTCTTCCCGTTTTGTTTGATTCCTGTTTTTGTGGCGGTACAGATTCACTTTCATCGCACATCAAATAATCTAAAGATATATTTAATATTTTGGATAGCTTAATCATTTTTTCTGCTTCTGGATAACCAATTCCTTGCTCCCATTTTGATACTGCTTGCCTACTTACATCTAATAATTCAGCCAAGCCCTCTTGGGATATTCCTCTCTCTTTTCTTGCTATTCGCAAATTTTCAGCAAAACTCACTATGCATACCTCCTATCCTTTTTAATGGTTATACAGAAATTATATGAATTTTCATCCCATGTCTCTACCAACCTCCATTTGCAAACACGCAACTTGAGGTTGCAAATAGCGATTTACCTTTCAGATGAATTTTATATACTTTAGGGTTTATCCGCCCACCAAATTACTATTTGTTTGCAGATTATATAAATAATCTTTACTTCGCAGTTACTTACACTTGCGTTTCTAAAAAACAAAAAAACTTTTAAGCTATCATTCTGTTAATTCAAAATTGCATCTAACGTCTTGTATTCCCGATGTGAGCCAGCGTTACAGGGATTTCACAAATCTTAGATAACTCCTATCTTAATTTGTGAAATCCCGACTCGGTTAGCTGGCTCATATGTTGTGGCTCGGCTTCGTAGGCTTGACCCCACCACAACCGAGGAGCGATAGCTATGAAGCAGGAATACCTTGTTAGTGGGAGTGGCATATTTGCACTACATTTTATTCGTTGACTAAACCCCTCAGCTCTTTTGGACTTTGTTCGTCATATAAGCGATTGTGAATTAACTTAATAATAAATTTCAATTTATCCATACATTACCACAATTCCTTCAACATTCTAAATTCCTTATATGTAATATCCCCAATTTTATATTCAAATGAATTCTTTTTATTAAAACCATATTTTTCATACAACTTAATAGCCACTTCATTATCTATTTCTACGCTTGTATATAAATTTTCATTTGGAAATTTATCATGAAAAAAATCTAAAAACTTTTCTAATGCTTTTGAACCAAATCCCTTGTTTTGATACTTAATATCAATCATGAATCTTGAAAATGACCATCCTTTTAATTCTTCATCATAATCATATAATAAAAATCCTACCATTTCATCGCCATTATATATTCCTAATGGATATAATCCATCTTCATAAGAAACTTGTACCAATGAAAATGCATTACTTGCAACATAGTTAGTTTGATGCTCTCCTACCTTTAAAGACACGCAAGTGTTATAATTTGATTTATCTATCTCTCTAAAATTAATATTCATATTTCACCTCTTAAAATTACTATCTACACATTATGTAATTTATCCTTACTGATTATTTTTTACAAGCCACTTTTAATTAATAAATTAGTGCGGAAATAATACTTCAATTAATATGCCATTTCCACTAACGTTCTCGCACTCAAGACGTGCCTCAGCGTTACAGAAATTTAGAAAAGCTTACATAGCTCTTATGTTAGTTTTTCTAATTTCCGGCTCGGTTAGCTGAGGCATGTGCTTTGGCTTCTTCGAAGGCTTGTCCCCAGCAAGCCAAAGCGAACTTGAGTGCCTTGTTATCTGATGAGCCATGTTTAGCAGTTTCCTTCATTCGATACTCCACACCCCAAAATTGTTCTTAAAATTGGACTTCAAAGAAAATTTTAAATATTGATAAGTAAAACTATTATGTGTTGTCATGTGTTCTATATGGTCTTGGTATAGATAATGAACATAAATGTTTTACTAATTCTTGGTACTCTTGTTGTGTAATCTCAAATGCTTCCCATTCTCCTGCACGAGAAGCCATGCCCTTAAGAAGCATTTTATTCAATATATCGAACTTAGGAATTACTTTATCAAAATCCGAATACAGAAGCATTCCTGTATCAATTATTAAATCTGCAACAGTACCTTCTTTAGAAACAAATTTGCCATTAGAACCATAAGCCTCTGGAGTTAAGTCATACTTTATATTTCTCACATCATCACCCCTAATATAAATTAATAAAGTTTAAGGTCGTATTCTAAATAATACTTTGAAAATATTCTACTAATTTATCTGCCTTATTCATTGTTTCAAGTATTGGGTTATCCCAGTCTGAATTTGCTTCTAAATATGCCCTTGACCAATTATGAATATCAATGTCTTTAAAATCAAATTTATCGCATTTACCTTTAACTATTTTGTAATAGTTAAAAATATCTTTTTCAACTCCACCATAGTGTGCTTGAACTTCAAAATATGAAAGAATTTGACTTAGTAACTTTATTAGTTCCTTTTTATCATCCATTTTAATTTTCTCCATCAAATACAAAACATTTGGTAATAATATACTAGTCCGTCCTATCATACTATCTATGTAACGGCAACAAGTCTTAATAAAACATGGCTTTTCAGATAACTATTAAACCCACGAAACAGGTTCGCTAAATATGCTATATTTAGTTAGACTCGCGAACCTGTTTCGCTAATTCTTAACTCTAGCTGTAAAATCTACTTCCTTGCCATTAATCTATCTAATGGGCTTTGTATTTTTGTAATACTCTTTGTGGTAACATGAGTATATATCTCTGTAGTTTTTGAACTCGAATGACCTAACAGTTCCTGAATATATCTCAAATCTGTTCCACCTTCTAATAAATGAGTAGCAAATGAATGTCTCAAGGTATGAACTGAAACGTCTTTTTTTATTCTAGCAGCTGTACATGCTTTATCAAAAATCTTCTGTACAGATCGTTCTGTCAAATGACCTTTCCCATCTCCCCCTTCAAACAGCCAATCCTCAGGTCTGTATTTTTTTGCATATATTCTTAATTCATCTAACGCTATTTGAGAAAGAACTGTATATCTGTCCTTCTTTCCTTTACCTTGCTTTACATGAATAAGCATTCTATCGCTGTCTATATCACTAATTTTAAGATTTACAACTTCACCGACTCGTAGCCCGGCTGAATAAACCAGGAACAAAATCGCTCTATGCTTTAAATTTGTAGTTTTTTCAAGTATTTTAGATACTTCTTGATAGCTTAAGACTTCTGGAAGCTTCTTATCATTCTTTGGTCTATAAAGTTGAACCTCATTTATATTTCTTTTTAATACAACTGTAAAAAGAAATTTTATACTGCTTATGGATTGACTAGCATAGGATGAAGAGCTGTTTTTAATATCTAACAAATAAAGAATATATTCTCTTGCATCAACCGTATTAAGTTCTTCGACTCTTTTGTTTGAATATACTAAAAATCTTTTTATGTGCTCTAAGTATGACTTTCTTGTTTTAAAACTGTAAGCTTTTAGTTTTAATTCTTCCTCTGCTTTTTTTATAACATCAGCTATATCATTATTGAGGATGGAATAGTTACTTTCAGAGTTGTTCTCATTCTTCTTTACTATAATCTCCTCATTTTTAAATAACGTAATCAATTTATTGTATGCCTTATTTTCATATGGTATAGTCCAGTACCTTTTATTGATGTCATATTTATTTCCTTCAATTAGCTTTATTTTCTTAACCCTTTCCACGGAGTAATCAAACCTGATAATAATGTCATTATTGTTACCTTTCTCTACGGAAATGCTCATGGCTATATCTACCTCTCTTGTTAATATACAAACATAAGTTCTTATCGATACTATAGCCATTATTTACCGTTATTATACGTATATCTTATCATAATGCAAAACTCATCGACAGTGCTTACTATAAAAAAATCAGACTATTCAAGCATCTTATTGCACGCATGAATTTTCAAATACAAATGAACAGTTTAGATAAACACAATATATTCTTATGTTCTTTTTTTATATGTTCTATATATAAATATTTATATATGTCTCATGATAAGATATAAAAAAGAACGTTGAAGAATCCTTCAACGTTCTTTTTTATCTTATCTATTCATAAAAGCTTCAATATCTTCTACGCTTTTTATGATATCCTTTGCTAAATCCTCGCAGCCGTCATCAGTTACAACTACATCATTTTCAATTCTTATACCGATTTTTTCTTCTTCGATATAAAGTCCTGGTTCAACAGTTAGAACCATTCCAGGCTTTAGTTCTGATTCTCTGCTTCCTACATCATGAGTGTCAAGTCCTAAGTAGTGGCTTACTCCATGATAATAGTATTTTGAAAGCTCAGCATCTTCTTTAATAAGACCTATTTTCTTTAAGCTCTCAGCTAAAGAAGCTCTTGTAGTTTCATTTAACTTTGTAAATGGAACTCCCGGTTTAATAACAGCCATTGTATCTGCCATAGCCTTAAGAACTATGTTGTATATTTCCTTTTGTCTTTCAGTAAACTTTCCGTTTAATGGGAAAGTACGGCTTATATCAGCGTTGTAGTAATTCCATTGAGCTCCAAGATCAAATAGAATCAAATCTCCATCTTGTGTCTTTGAATTATTTTGTGAGTAGTGAAGTACTGTTCCATTTATGCCTGATGCTGCGATTGTTTTAAATGCGTAATCTGTTACTCCGCTGCATTTTAAAACATAGTCAAAATTAGCTTCAATTTGATATTCCATCATACCAGGCTTAGCATTTTTCATAAGGCTCTTAATACCTTCATTAGTTATTTCTATAGCTTTTTTAATTTCAGCTATTTCTTCCTCTGTTTTTATAAGTCTTAGGCTGCAAATATCCTGATATATGTTTTTAATGCTAAGCTCTGGATATCTTTCCTTAATGGATTTAGCAAAAATATTTGAAACTGTAGGAATTGAATTCCAAGAACTTCTTTCTAAATCCAAGTAAAGTTTTTTCATTTTATAATTAAGCATTAATCTAGCTACAGCGCTTTCAAAATCTTCAAGGTACTGAATATTTTCTATACCTGAAGCTTCTTTAGCTTCTTCTACAGTCATTCTCTTTCCTACCCATTTTTCAAGCACTGGATCTGCTTTTTCTATAAATAGAGTCTGGTTTACTTTTTTATTTACTTTAGTGATCATAAGTATCATTTTTTCTCTATTTATACCAGTCATATAGTAGAAGTTTCTGTTTGGAGTAAAGCTGTAGGCTTCATCCGCAGATTTTTGCGGTGCTTCTCCAGCAAATAATATAAGCATTGAGTTATCTTTAATGCTTTCAAGAGTATTTTCTCTGTTTTTAACAAAAAAATCTTTTTTCATATTTTTCCCTCCAATGTGCCCCATAATATTTATCTTTAAAAGTCCTTGTTATCCCCAGGACCTATAAACTAATTATACTTTTTATTTCACTATAATAGAAGTCTTTAAAAGAGAACTGTCCCTGGAGTCCGGTCCAACCATTATGATAAACTCGCCCGGCTCTACCACATAGCTTTCATCCTGTTTTACAACAGCAAGGTCTGAAATTTTAAGCGGAAGCTCCACTGTTTTTGTTTCTCCTGCACCAATTTCAACCTTTGCAAAGCCTCTCAACTGCTTAAGCGGTGTAACTACAGAGCTTACAACATCATTTACATAAAGCTGTACAATTTCCTTTCCATCAATCTTTCCTGTATTTGTTAGATCAACACTTACAGTTATAGTATCCTCTTTACTGCAAATATCATGTGATACTTTCAAGTTACAATATTTATAGCTTGTGTAAGATAAGCCATAACCAAAGCTATATAAAGGCTCTTTTGGCATATCCATATACTTTCCGTCCCAATGCCAGCCAGGAAGCTGATTATAGTATACCGGCAGCTGACCCGCATGATATGGGAAGGATATAGAAAGCTTTCCGCTTGGATTAAATTCTCCAAACAAAGCCTCAGCAAGTACTTTCCCGCCAAGCATTCCAGAATTGAAGGTTTCAATTAATGCATCGCAGTTTCGAGAAACCCATGGGATTGACAAAGGTTTTCCATTTACAAGTACAGCTATAATAGGTTTTCCTAAAGATTTTAAAGACATCAGCATTTCTAGCTGTGCACCGGATAAGTCTAAATTTGCTCTGTCTTTATTCTCTCCATTTTGGTCAAGACAATCACCTATAACTGCTATTATTGCATCTGCTTTAGAAGCTTCCTTAACCGCACCTTCAATATCTTGCTCCTTATAATCCATCACATGACAGCCTTTATGGTAAAGTACATCTATGCCTTTTTTCTCAGCACCTTCTTTTATGCCTGAAAGCATAGTATAATAAGGAATTTTTGGTACTGCATCGGGATTAGGTTCAGGATGGCTGAAGAAGGTCCAGTCTCCAAACTGAGCCTTTACATCATCAGAGTTTGGCCCAATGACAGCAATTTTCTTAATATCCGAGCTTAACGGTAAAACATTGTTTTTATTTTCAAGAAGAACAAGTGCTTCTCTTGTAAGCTCTAAATTCGTATCTATATGTTCCTTGCAGGCAAACACCTTAGCTCTGGATTCAGTATCGATATTCTTTTTATTTTCAAACAGGCCCATAGCAAACTTAATATAAAGTATTCTCTTAACAGCTTCATCAATTAATGCTTCCGGAATAACTCCTTCTTTAACTAAAGCAACAGCAGCATCATAAAATTCAGGGGTATTCATTATCATATCATTTCCTGCTTCTACTACTTTAATTGCCGCTTCTTTAATATCTCTTGATACCTTTTGCATTTCAACCAAACTGCCTGTATTGTTCCAGTCAGTAACAACAAATCCGTTAAAGCCAAGCTCCTCTTTTAGGATTTCTCTAAGAAGCTTTTCGTTTGCAGATACCGGTACCCCATCTACAGGCTGATAACCAGCCATAAATGTTGCACAGCCTGCTTCCACTGCTTTTTTAAAAGGCGGCAGAAATACTTCTCTTAGTTTTCTATAGCTTATTTCCGTATCATAGGAATCCCTGCCTCCTGTGCTTTCTCCATAAGCAATATAATGCTTTGCACAGGCAAGTATGCTGTCATGATCACTTAAGCTCTTTCCTTGATATCCCTTTATTATAGCTGAAGCAAGCTCTCCAATAAGATATGGGTCTTCCCCAAAGGTTTCGTTAATACGTCCCCACCTTAAGTCTCTCCCTATACATAATACAGGTGAAAAGGTCCAGTGCAGCCCATCTGCCGCAACCTCTCTTGCAGTAGCTCTTCCTGCCTTCTCGATAAGCCCAGGATTCCAGCTGCAGGACATCGCAAGCTGAGAAGGAAAAACTGTTGAACCATTATTAAGCGCATGACCATGTATAGCATCTATTCCAAATATAAGCGGAATACCTAATTTCGTAGTAGAGGTTAGCTCCTGCAGATGCTTGGCATCTTCTCCAAGAGTATGAAGAAAAGAACCTGCAAATCTTTTTGTTACCCATTCCTCTGCTTCCTCAGGAGATACACGACTGAAACTTATCTGCATCATCTGTCCAACTTTTTCTTCTATTGTCATTCTAGATAACAGGTCCAGGGTTCTTTCCTCAGGTGAAAGCTCTGGATCCTTATAAGCACAGCTCATTATAATTCTCACCCTTTCATTTACCTATGTAATCAATTTCATATGTTTATTATAGCATTACTTTCTGCAATTACTAGTCCCGCAGAATATAAAAAGGGCTGTCTTAAAACACCTAAGCGCAGGGTGCTATTTGAATTCATAGAAACATTTGAGCGAACAGTAATAAGACTTTAATTAAAAAAATTATAAATCCGTTAAGAATCCTATACTGTCCAAGCAAAGCCAGTTTATAGGATTTAGGATTTATAATTTTATTAATTATTAGTCTTATCTGCGCAGCGAAAGTTTTCTAGAATTTAAATAGCACGCGGCAGATTTAAGGTGTTTTAAGACAGCCTTATTCTTTATATTCTCCAAAGCTTCTGAACTTACTATATCTCTTATTCAAAAGCTCCTCTATTTCATTTTCACAAAGCTTAGGTATAATTTCCTCTAAAGCCTTTTTAATATTTTCTGCAGTCTCATCTACATTTTTATGTGCACCGCCTGCAGGTTCCTTAATTATTCTATCTATAATTCCGTAAGCTTTTAAATCTTCAGCAGTTATTTTCATAACTCCTGCTGCTTCTTTGGCTCTGCTGCTGTCCTTCCAAAGTATGCTGGCAAAGCCTTCAGGTGACAGTATAGAATAAATTGAGTTTTCAAGCATCCAGACCTCATCTGAAACAGCCATTGCAAGTGCTCCTCCGCTGCCGCCTTCACCTATGACAATAGAAACAGTTGGAACTTTTAAATTCGCCATTTCCATTAAGTTTCTTGCAATTGCTTCTCCCTGGCCTCTTTCTTCAGCTCCTATACCCGGAAAGGCTCCTGGAGTATCTACAAAACATATTACAGGTCTTCCAAACTTTTCTGCCTGCTTCATAAGTCTTAAAGCTTTTCTGTAGCCTTCAGGATTTGGCATTCCAAAGTTTCTCTTTAGGTTTTCCTTTGTATCTCTTCCCTTTTGCTGACCTATGATAGTAACTGCTTTTCCATTAAGCTTTCCTATTCCAGAAACTATGGAAGGATCATCTCTGAAACTTCTGTCTCCATGAAGCTCTATAAAATCTGTAAAAATTCTTTCTATATAATCAAGTGCTGTAGGTCTTTCAATAAGTTTAGCAAGAGTTACCTTTTCCCAAGGTGTCAGATTGCTGTAAGCCTGACTTTTCATGCTTTGAAGCTTAGCTTCCATTCTTTCAATCTCAGAAGCCAAATCAACTCCATGCTCTCTTGAGAAGAACTTGAATTCTTCTATTTTCTTAGATAGCTCTTCGATATTTTTTTCAAATTCTAAAACAGCCATACTCTCACCACCCTAATTGCCGTGCAGACTTAATATCTGCCCAAGCGTTTCCTTAAGCTTTTCTCTTGATACTACAGCATCTATAAATCCATGTTCAAGCAAAAATTCTGCTGTTTGAAAACCTTCAGGAAGACTTTGTTTTATAGTTTGCTCAATTACTCTTTTTCCTGCGAAGCCAATAAGTGCTCCCGGCTCAGCTAGGATAATATCACCTAGCATTGCAAAGCTTGCAGTAACTCCACCTGTAGTTGGATCTGTAAGTACCGGGATATATAAAAGACCTGCTTCATTATGTTTTGCAAGAGCCGAGCTTACCTTTGCCATCTGCATTAGAGAAAACATTCCCTCCTGCATTCTAGCTCCTCCTGATGCAGTGAATATTACCACAGGAAGTTTTTCATAGGTTGCATATTCTATTGCCCTTGTAAGCTTTTCACCTACTACAGAACCCATGCTTCCCATCATAAAACGGCTATCCATTACACCAATAACTAGCTCATTTCCATTAACTTTTCCTCTGCCTGTAATTACAGCTTCTTTTAATCCTGTTTCTTCTTTTAAAGCCTCCAGCTTATTTTCATATCCCGGGAAATTAAGCGGATTGCTGCTTAAAAGCTCTTTATCAAATTCTATAAAGCTTTCTTCATCAATGATTGAATTAATTCTATCTAGAGCCGGCAGCCTAAAGTGCTTGCCGCAGTCTTTGCATACCATCATATGCTTTTCTAAGTCTTTTTTGTAAATAGCTTTTCCGCAGCACTCGCACTTTACCCACATTCCATTAGGAATATTTGGCTTTTGTTCCTCTTCATTTTCAATTGGAGAAGTATTCTTAGGAACACTTCCGGCAGGAGTTTGACTTACTGTTATATATTTAGTTTTCTTGAAAAGTCCGTTAAACATCGGTATCACCAACTTCCAGATTGAGATTAAACATTGATTTTAAGCACATTTGCAATAAAGCCTGTGTCAAAATTTCCGCTTGCAAATACTTCATTGCTTAAAATTTCAAATTGAAACTCTATATTAGTATCTATTCCATCTATTACAAACTCACCAAGAGCTCTTTTCATTCTATTAATAGCTTCTTCACGAGTTTTTCCGTGAACAATAAGTTTACCTATCATGGAATCATAAGTAGGAGGTATTACATATCCCTGATAAGCAGCACTATCTAATCTTACTCCAAGACCTCCTGGTATATGCAGTCTCTGGATTTTCCCTGGAGATGGTCTGAAGCCCTGTTCAGGATTTTCAGCATTGATACGGCATTCTATAGCATGACCGCTTATTTTTACATCCTCCTGAGAAATCTGAAGTCTTTCTCCGGCTGCTATTCTTATCTGCTCTTTTATCAAGTCTAATCCGGTAACCATTTCAGTTATAGGATGCTCAACCTGAATACGAGTATTCATTTCCATAAAGTAGTACTTACCATGCTTATCAAAAAGAAACTCAATAGTTCCAGCATTTTTATAATTAACAGCTTTAGCAGCCTTCACAGCTACTTCTCCCATTTCTTTTCTTAAAGCCTCACTCATTACAGGTGATGGAGCTTCTTCTAAAACCTTTTGGTTTCTTCTTTGTATTGAGCAGTCTCTTTCTCCAAGATAAATAGTGTTTCCATAGTTATCTGCCAGTATTTGAAACTCTATATGCCTTGGATTCTCAACAAACTTTTCAACATACATAGTATCATCGCCAAAAGCACTTTTAGCTTCAGACTTTGCAGTTTCAAAAGCCTTGGAAAACTCTTCAGGGGACTTAACTATTCTTATACCTCTGCCGCCGCCTCCTGCTGAAGCCTTAACCAGCACAGGATAGCCTATTTTTTCAGCAAGCTCAAGTCCTTCATCAATAGTTTCTATTGCCCCGGCAGATCCCGGAACAACAGGAACATTAGCCTCCATCATAATTTCTCTAGCCTTTGACTTGTTGCCCATCTTATCCATACTTTCAGGATCAGGACCTATAAAAGTGATATTACATTCTTTGCACATCTGAGCAAACTCACTGTTTTCAGATAAGAATCCAAAACCAGGATGTATAGCTTCAGCACCGGAAAGTACTGTAGCACTTATAATATTTTGCATATTCAGATAGCTGTCTCTTGCTCTTGCTGGTCCTATGCAGATAGCTTCATCTGCCATTTCTGTATGAAGAGCATCTTTATCAGTCTGTGAATAAACGGCAACAGTTTCTATTCCCATTTCTCTGCAGGCTCTTATGATTCTAACAGCTATTTCTCCTCTGTTTGCAATAAGTATCTTCTTAAACATACTTTTCTCTCCTCATAAACCCGCCCTGCCAATAGTTCTATAGATTACTGAACTATAAATGATAACTCGGCTTCTGCCGCTTTTTTATCATCAACATAGGCAATTGCTTTTCCTATTCCAACAGGTCCTTTTCTCTTTATAATTTCAACCTCAAGTCTTAATGTATCACCAGGAACTACTTTTTTTCTAAACTTAGCTCTGTCTATTCCTGTAAAGTAGCCTATTTTACCCTTGAACTCTTCAAGGCTTAACATTGCTACTGCACCAACCTGAGCCAAAGCTTCTATTATAAGTACTCCAGGCATTACAGGTTCCCCTGGAAAATGTCCTTGAAAGAAATATTCATTAAAAGTTACATTTTTATAGCCTACAGCTTTAATGCCAGGTTCTAAACTCTCGATTTTATCTATAAGAAGGAAAGGATACCTATGAGGTAATATTTCCTGAATTTCTTTTATATTTAACATAAGCTTCTCCCTACTATATAATTCTAAATAATGGCTGACCATACTCAACCATTTGTTCATTTTCAACTAGAACTTCTACTACTTCTCCATCTACTTCACTATCTATTTCGTTCATAAGCTTCATAGCCTCTATAATACAAAGAGTATCTCCCTTTTTAACTCTGCTTCCTACTTTTACAAAGGATTCTTTATCAGGCCCTTGGGAAGCATAAAAGGTTCCTACTATAGGAGAAGTTACAAGAGTGCCTTCTTTTTTGACTTCTTCAACTCTTGGCTGCACTTTTTCTTCTGCAGTCATAAGCTCAGCTGCCGCTTGAGGTATTTCCTCCACTGAAACCTTCTTAATAGTTTCAGTAATTTTTTCTACTGCAGTCTCCTGCTTTTTCTCAAGCTTTATCTTTATACCTTCTGTTTCAAGTTCTACAAGAGTTAATTTAGAATCGCTTACTGTTTTTATCAATTCTTGGATTGCTTTATAATCCATAATTTTCTCTCCTTATTTCTCATTCCAAACTTTAAAAACAACAGTTGCATTATGCCCGCCAAAACCTAAAGAGTTGGACATTGCATATTTTACTTCAGCTTTTCTTCCTGTGTTTGGAACATAGTCTAAATCACAATCTGGATCAGGTGTACTGTAGCCTATAGTTGGAGGCACAAAACCTTCTTCTATTGCCTTTATACATACAATACCTTCAATTGCTCCTGCTGCTCCTAATAAATGTCCAGTCATGGATTTGGTTGAGCTTACAGGTACTTTATAAGCATATTCACCTAATACGGTTTTAATAGCCATAGTTTCAAATTTATCATTAAAAGGAGTACTTGTTCCATGAGCATTAATATATGAAACTTCAGAAGGTTCTATTCCTGCATCTTCTATAGCAAGCTTCATAGCTCTAGCTCCGCCTTCACCATCTGGTGCAGGAGCTGTCATATGGTAAGCATCACAGGTTGATCCGTAGCCAACAAGCTCAGCATAAATTTTTGCTCCTCTTTTTTGTGCATGCTCAAGTGTTTCTAAAATTAAAATTCCAGCACCTTCTCCAATTACAAAACCGCTTCTGTTTGCATCAAAAGGAGTTGAAGCATTTTTAGGATCATTGCTGTTAGTTAATGCAGTCATATTTGTAAAACCTGCAACTGCAATTTCAGTAATAGATCCTTCTGCTCCTCCAGCTATAATCACGTCTGCTGCTCCAAGCTGAAGAAGTCTTAACGCATCTCCAATAGCATTGGTTCCAGTAGCACAAGCTGTAACTACAGAAGTACACATACCTTTTGCTCCGTATTTTATAGCAATATTACCTGCAGCCATGTTGCTTATTGCCATTGGTATAAATAAAGGTGAAACCCTGTTTGGTCCCTTTTCAACTAAGTTTCTAACTTCCTTTTCTATTGTAGAAAGTCCGCCTATGCCTGAACCAACTACTACTCCCAGTCTTTCTTTATCTATGCTTTCTAAATCTAAGCCTGAATCTTCAACAGCCTCTTTAGCTGCTGCCATTGCAAATTGGCAGTATCTGTCCATTCTTCTTGCTTCTTTTCTGTCAACATAATCTTCAGGTTTAAAATCCTTAACCTCAGCTGCAACTTTAACCTTAAATTTTTCTGTATCAAAGTGTGTTATAAAATCTACTCCACACTTTCCTTCCTTAATACCCTTCCAAAAGCTATTAACATCATTACCTAGTGGAGTTATCGCTCCCATTCCAGTAACAACTACTCTATTTTTCATATCGATACCATCCTCTTAAATTTTTACATTACCATCCCGCCATCAACATTTATAACCTGACCTGTAATATAGCTTGCATTATCAGAGGCTAAAAAGCCTGCTAAATTTGCTACATCTTCAGGACTTCCAAGTTTTCTAAGCGGCACGCTTTCCAAAAGCTTTTCCTTAACCTTATCTGATAAAACTTCAGTCATATCAGTAGATATAAAGCCTGGTGCTATTGCATTAACTGTTATCCCTCTGCCGCCTAATTCCTTTGCAATAGATTTTGTAAAACCAATTATGCCGGCTTTTGCTGCAGCATAATTCGCCTGACCTGCATTACCAATAAGACCGATTACTGAAGAAATATTTATTATTCTTCCGCTTTTTTGCTTAAGCATTATGGCACTGGCATGTTTTGTACAATTAAACACACCTTTAAGATTTACTTCCAATACTTTGTCAAAATCTTCTTCCTTCATTCTAAGTAAAAGAGTATCTTTTGTTATGCCTGCATTATTAACAAGTATATCCAATCTTCCAAACTTCTCTACAGCAAACTTTACAACTTTTTCAGCATCTTCAAGACTGCTTACGTCTCCTTGAACAGCCTCTGCATTTCCGCCGTTACTTTTTATCTCGTCAATAAGCTCCTGCGCTTCTTTTATACTGCTTCTATAATTAATAACTACACTGGCTCCAAGCTTTGATAACTTCAAAGCAATTGCTCTTCCAATTCCTCTTCCTGCTCCAGTTACTACTGCAACCTTTCCAGTTAGCATAACTTATCTCTCCTGACTATTTAATGTTTCTACAGCCTTTTCTAAAGACTTCATATCTTCTATATTTACTACTTTAACTTTTCTATCAATCTTTTTAACAAATCCGCTTAATACTTTTCCTGGTCCTAGCTCTATAAAGGTATCAACACCATCATCAATCATTCTCTTTATGGTATTTTCCCAAAGCACTGAACTCATAACCTGTTTCTTAAGAAGTTCTTTGACTTCTTCTGTGCTTTCTACATAATCAGCAGTTACATTTGTTATGATAGGAGTGTTAATACTTCCTAGTTCAATATTTTTTAATTCTTCTTCAAGCTTATCAGCTGCCGGTTTCAGCATTGAGGTATGAAAAGGCGCACTTACTGAAAGAGGCATTACTTTTGCTCCCTTTTCCTTTGCCTTTTCTGAAGCTGCCTTAACAGCTTCAATTTCTCCACCAATAACTATTTGTCCTGGGCAATTAAAATTAGCAGGTTCAACTATTCCTAAAGAACTTGATTCCCTGCAGATTTCTCTTACATCCTCGGAAGTTAAGCCAAGGATTGCTGCCATTGTGCCTACGCCTTCTGGTACAGCCTCCTGCATAAACCTTCCTCTTTTTCTAACAAGTTTAACCGCATCGCTAAAGTTTAATACTCCGCTGCAGACTAAAGCAGAATATTCTCCCAAGCTAAGCCCTGCAGTAACATCTGGTTTTATTCCTTTTTCCTCTAATGCCTTAAGTGCAGCTATGCTTGTTGTTAAAACTGCTGGTTGTGTATTTTCTGTCTTATCTAAATTTTCTTTGGGTCCTTCAAAGCATAATTTGCTAATTTCAAAGCCTAATGCCTTATCCGCCTCTTCAAATACTTTTTTAGAAGCTTCTATGTTATCTGCAAGCTCTTTTCCCATGCCCGCATATTGAGCACCCTGACCTGCAAAAATAAATGCAACCTTACCCATACGACCTCCTATAGCTTCCTTCTAAACAAACTTTTTTATTACTGCTTCTGCTTCAGTGAACATTTCTTCAACAATCTCTTTGCAGCTTTGCTTTTTATTTACAAGACCAGCAATTTGCCCTGCCATTACAGAACCGAAGTCTGTATCTCCTTCTCTTACAGCCTTAGGTAAACGACCTCTTCCAAGTTCTTCATACTCTTCTGCAGCTGCACCGTTTTTCTCAAGAAGCTGGAATTGTCTAGCTAGTTTATTTCTTAAAATTCTTACAGGGTGTCCTGTTGCTCTTCCTGTAACAACTGTATCTATATCTCCTGCATCTAAAACCTTTTGTTTATAGTTTTCATGAATATTACATTCATCAGCAACTAAAAATCTAGTACCAACCTGCACACCTTGTGCACCAAGCATAAATGCTGCTGCAACTCCTCTTCCATCACCAACTCCGCCAGCCGCAATTACAGGTATATTTACTGCGCTGACTACTTGAGGAACTAAGGACATTGTAGTAAGCTCTCCAATGTGTCCTCCTGATTCACAGCCTTCAGCCACAACAGCGTCGGCCCCTGTTCTTTCCATTCTCTTAGCTAAAGCTACAGATGGAACAACAGGAATAACTATAATCCCATGGGCTTTCCACATCTCTATGTACTTGCCTGGATTTCCTGCACCTGTGGTTACTACCTTGACTCCTTCTTCGCAAACAAGCTTAGCTAAAGCTTCAGCATTGTCACTTAAAAGCATTATATTAACTCCAAAAGGCTTATCAGTTAAAGCCTTGGTCTTTCTTATTTCATCTCTTATATAATCAACCGGCGCATTAGCTCCTGCTATAAGACCTAAGCCTCCGGCATTTGATACTGCTGCAGCTAAAGAGCTATCTGCAACCCAAGCCATTCCCCCTTGAATAATAGGGTACTTTATTCCTATCATGTCGCATAAAGCTGATTTAAACATAGCTACCTCCAAGCTTAATTTTCTACTCTTGCTTCCACATACTTAACTGCATCTTCAACAGTTTTGATGCTCTCTGCATCTTCAATTTGAACATTAAAAGCTTCTTCAAGTTCAATTATTATTTGGAAAAGATCCAATGAATCTACTCCTAAATCCTCAAAGCTTGTCTCTAACTTAATTTCTTCCTCATCAATTCCTAACTGGCTTCCTATTACTTCTCTAATCTTTTCAAATATCATTTTCAACATCCTCCAATTTAATCTTTATTTGTATTATTTATCTTTGATACTAATTTATGAAAATCCCGTTAGGGATTTTATGCAATGATTATTAATTATTAATTATTAATTATTAATTCTTAATTCTTAATTCTTCTTAGTACTGCCACTCTACAAGTCCAGCAGACCAAGTAAGCCCTGCTCCAAAAGCAACTAAAATTAATTTGTCACCTTTTTTAATTAATCCTTTATCAAGCATTTCATCTAATGCTATAGGAATACTTGCTGCTGAAGTATTTCCGTATTTTTGAAGATTCATAAAGAATTTTTCTTCGGGAAGTTTAAGTTTTCTTGCAGCATACTCAATAATTCTGTAATTTGCCTGATGCGGCACAATGTACTTTATATCATCAATCTTTAATCCACTGTCTTTAAGAACTTTATCAATTGCCTCTAAAATAATGCTTGTGGCAAACTTAAATACTTCTCTGCCATCCATAAAAATCTTTATATCATCAATCTTTTCTGGTGTTACAAAAGGATTTTTAACAGGTACACAATTTATTCCCAATACCCCTGCTTTTCTTCCATCAGCACCATTAAATAAGGATGTTACTCCTTTTTCTTCACTAGGTACTAAAACTGCTGCTCCGGCACCATCACCAAACAGCACGCAAGTACTTCTATCTGTCCAATCAGTTATTTTCGAAAGTACATCTGCTCCTATAACAAGTGCTGCCTTGCTTTGACCAGTTTTAATAAACTGTGAAGCAGTATTTAAGGCATATATAAATCCTGAACAGGCCGCAGATATATCAAAGCATGCTGCATTAAAAGCTCCTATCTTTTCTTGAACAAATACTGCTGTTGCAGGAGTTAATGCATCAGGAGTAGAAGTAGCCAGTACAATCAAATCTATATCTTCAGGCTTTAATCCTGCTTTTTCTAAAGCATTTAGTGCAGCCTTAGAAGCTAAATCTGATGTATTTTCACCTTCAGAGATTCTTCTTTCCTTTATTCCTGTTCTGGTTGTTATCCACTCGTCATTTGTATCCACAATTTTAGATAAATCTTCATTAGTCATGACTCTTTGAGGAACAGAACTGCCTATTCCTAATATTTTAACTTCTTTCATTATCTTTCTCCCTTACCTTCAGTCAAATTGTATTTTGACTTAAAGAAATTATTTAGCTTCTCAAGAGAACCAACAAGAACCTGTTCTTGCTCTTCACTTAGGCCCTCAACAGTAGCCCTTACCATATCCTTATGAAACTTATCATGTATTCTATAAGCAAGTTTTCCTCTTTTAGTAAGCTGTACTAAAACAACCCTTCTGTCTTCTTCAATTCTCTTTCTCTCTACATAACCTTTTTTAACAAGGTTATTAATAGCAGTAGTTAAAGTTCCTACAGTAATTTTTAAATCGCTTGCCACCTCTGACATGCTTCTTGCTTCATACATACCAATTGCATCGACAGTATGCATCTCTGTAATTGATAAATCCTTAAATTCTCCTTCGCTCAGAGCTCTTTGTTCTATAACCAAGATATCATTAAAGATATCTACCAAAAGCTCATTTACTACACTTATAGTTTTACTCATAATTTATATATATCTCCCCCTTCTTAATCGAGGTTTTTTTCTGCTTCATCTACCAATTCCTTAATAAGCTCTTTTACAGTTACAATTTTATCAATCCTATAAGCATTGCTTCCTGTAAATATAAGTCCTTCTTCTACATTTCCTTTTACAGCTTCAATAAGAGCTTTGGAAATACAATATGGAGTTGTAGCTGGATTACAAGGTTTTAAACAGTTATAACACTTTTTAACCTTAATATTCTCTTCATCCAGCTTTTCTAAAAAGGAATTCTGCACAGCTCTTCCAGGCATTCCCACAGGACTCTTAACAAGTCTTATATCCTCTTTACGTGAATTCACATATGCCATTTTATATTTTATGTCAGCATCACATTCTTCTGTAGCAACAAATCTTGTAGCCATCTGAACTCCAGCTGCACCTTCTTTTATAGCCTCTGCTATATCTTCACCAGTATAAATTCCTCCAGCAGCAACTACTGGAATTTTTTTATTATGTTTTTCTTCAAAAGGCTTAAGTACTTCTATAACACTCTTTACTATATCCATTAACTTTGGCTTATTTTCTGAATTTAATTCATCTTTAGAAAACCCTAAGTGTCCCCCTGCTTCCGGTCCTTCAACAACAACCAAATCTGGTATGCGAGAGTACTTGTGATCCCAAAGCTTCGTTATTACCATTGCAGCCTTTGCTGAAGAAACTATTGGAGCTATCTTTGTATTAGAACCATTAACAAGCTTTGGAAGCTCTGTTGGAAGTCCTGCTCCTGAGATTATTAAATCTATTTTTTCTTCTACTACAGCTTCAATCATATCTTTATAGTTATTCATAGCTACCATTACATTAACAGCTATTATCCCCTTAGCACTTAGCTTTCGTGCTTTTCTAATTTCACTTTTCATAGCTCTTATGTTAGCTTCTTCAGTATTAGTCTCAAAATCCGGCTCGCTAAAGCCAATTTGAGCACTTGATATAACTCCAACTCCTCCCTCATTAGCCACTGCTGAGGCAAGTTTTGAGCGAGATACTCCTACACCCATACCGCCTTGAATTATTGGAACTGCTGCTACTAACTCACCTATATTTAAAGGAGGTAGTTTCATAATATCACTCCTATTCTCGTGAATCATATTCATTTGATTTTCAAATGTTTTGATAATCAAACTATTTATTTTGATATTCAAAGTATATAAGAAAGTTAAAATACTGTCAACCTATTTCCAGAAAAAAACTTTTTAAGGATTTATGAACAATAATAAAAGCACTAACCTATATAGGATTAGTGCTTTTTCTAAAAAATATACTTTTTAAAATAGCAATACTAAATTCTAATTAACAGCATTTTTGCTGTCCATTATCTCCAAAAGCCTCATAAGCACAGCCGAAACAACACCTAAGACTCCGATAAAAAACCATCCGCTTTCTATACTATGCTTTGTAATAAAGCCGCCCATTAGCATAGGTCCAAGAGTATAGCCTGCTCCAAAAATCATTGGAAGTATAGAGCTTATCCTTCCTCTATGAGAGGCCGGAGTATGGTTAGCTATAAAGGTAGACGAATTTATTGATATCATGATTTCTCCAAGCGTCATAATTAGGATTGAAATAAAAAACAGAGGTATTATTTTTATAAAAGCAAACATTCCAAAAGCTATACCATAAAATAATCCTCCTAGGGCTATAACCTTTATGGGCTTAGTATAGTGAGTTATCTTTGATATAAGTGGAGTAAATAATATTACAACCAAACCATTAAAGCTTGCTAAAGCTCCATAGTAAGCAGCACCGTTATCTTTAAACATTTCTCCAAGCTGAATTGGCAGAGTAAAGCCCCATTGGGAATATGCAAAATCAATGCAAAACAGTATTAGAGAAAAGTATATAAGAATAGGTCTTTGCAGAAGCACCTTAAAAGCAGATCCTTCAACTTCTTTTTCAAGCTTCCTGTTTTCTTCATTATCTGAAACAGTTTTATCATGTATGGTTTCCCTAACGTATATTACTACAAGAATTAAAGAAATTATTGTAGTCAAACCATCCCCGATAAATACCAAAGGAAGATATTTTTTATATAAAAATCCTCCTATAATAGGCCCAATTGCAAAGCCTAAGTTCCACCCCATGTATACTAAGGAGTAGGCTCCTTTTCTATTTTCAGGAGTTGTTAAATCCGCAAGCAATGCATCATAAGCCGGTGAGGATAATGCATACAAAAGCGACGATAAAGCCAGCACATAAGTCATAGTCATATTCGGCTTCATAAAACCGCAGCTAATTACTGCTGCAGCCCCAAGTGCTTGCGAAATAATAATTATTCTTTTTCTTCCTATTGTATCAACTAATTTTCCCCCAATAATCATACTTGGTGCACCAAGAAGACTAAGTATAGTTATGTAAGTACCAGCTTCTCCTTTTGAAAGTCCTATTTTTTCAGTTAATATAAGTGCAAGTAAAGGATAAACAAAAGCTCCAATACTATTTATAACTCTGGATATAAAAATAACATATATCTCTTTAGGCATCCCTTTATAAGGATCAAAAAGCCTCTTTATCTTCCCCATAATTTCTCCCCCCATCAATCCATATATTGTTAGGATACTTGAATCTCCAATTAATAGCAATAATATTTTCTGAATAATAGAAAAATTAAAAGCATGCTGTTAATGATAATACTCTCTAAAAATAGCTGAGAGCCTTCATATACTAAACAGCATGCTTTCTATAATTTAAAACTATAATATAATCTTTTTTTATGTTCTAACTATATCCTACGATTAATCCTTAAGTCCCGAGGTTGCAATTCCTTTTATAAAATTCTTCTGGAATATTAAAAATAAAATGATTGTCGGTATTGTTAGTATCATAACACCTGCTGTTACTTGATTCCAAAGTGAAAAATATTGTCCATAGAAAGAATTCAAGCCAACAGGCAGTGTATAGTGTTCCGGTGTTGAAGCCAAAAGACTTGGCCATAGAAAACTGTTCCAATTTCCTGCAAAAGTCAGTATAAACTGTGTTGATAAGGCAGGGCCAGCAAGAGGCATAGCAATTTTAAAGAAAATGCGAAATCTTCCCATGCCGTCTATCAATGCAGCCTCTTCTAAAGACTTAGGTATGCTTAAAAAGAACTGCCTCATTAAAAATATATTGAATAAGCTATATAAAAACGGTATAGTCAAACCTTTAAAGCTATCTACCCAGCCAAACTTTGATAAAAGCATATAAGTTGGTACCATAACAACCTGACCTGGAACCATCATCATAGCCAATATTAATAAAAAGATTAGTTTTTTGCCAGGAAAGTCGAGTCTAGCAAGAGCATAACCAGCCATTGAATTTATAAGAATATTGAAGCCAGTAACTATAGCTGCTACAATAATACTATTTAATGTCCATCTTAAAAAAGGGAACTTAGTCCATATATAAGTATAGTTTGAAACAGTTAACTTTGAAACATCTACAGTCATTTTAGCTGTTTCAGCGGCAGGCTTAAATGAAGTTATAAGTGTCCATATAAATGGTCCGAGTGCTATTACAGCATATAATATTGCTAAGGTATAAAGTATTACTTTCCCTAATGAAATAGGCTTTTTATTTTTTATTTTTGCCGTTTCCATATTCCGCCCCTCCTTTACATAGACGTTTCTTCGCCAAATAATTTTTTCTGTGCTATTGTAAGTGCAAATATGATCACAAATAATATAAATGCAGTGGCACAGGCCTGACCCATTTTAAATTCTCTAAAGCCTGTTCTTGTAAGATACAAAACTACTGTCATGGTTGAATCTAAAGGTCCCCCATTACCTTGTGAAACCACGTAAGCCTGGTCATAAACCTGGAAACATCCAATCATAGATACAACTACATTTAAAAATATTGTTGGCTTAAGCATCGGTATGGTTATATATCTAAATCTTTGCCAATTGCTTGCCCCATCTATTCCTGCTGCTTCATACAGGGAATCAGGTATATCTTGAAGACCTGCTAAGAATATTACCATATAAAGTCCCACAGAAGACCAAATAGCCATGGACATAATTACAGGAAGGGCAGTTTTAGGTTCTGTTAAAAAGTTATGAGGCTGGATACCAAATAGTGAAGTAAACTTATTAAATATACCGTCCTGCTTAAATAAAAACATAAATATAACTGCTACAGCAACCGCTGAAGTTTGTGTTGGTATATAATATACTGTTCTAAAAAATGATTTTCCTTTAATCCCGCCATTAACCACTAATGCCAGAAGCAAAGCTATTACAAGCTGAATCGGAGCTACAAATACAGAATATCTCGTTGTATTCCATAAGGCTTTTCTAAAAGTAGGATTTTTTAATACATCTATATAATTTTGAAACCATACCCATTTTGCTTGAAACATTGTATTAGAGTCTAAAAAGGAATACTCCTTAAAGCTGAGCATAAAAGCCACAAGCAGCGGTCCAACAAAGAATATTAAACATAATATCATAAAAGGTGCTATGAAGAGCCACCCATCTATCTTCTCTCTTCTTGCCAAGGATTTCATACCGCTGCTCTTATTTGGAGCAGTCTTTTGAGCTTGTAACATAGTACACCTCCATCTTCCAAAATAAAATTATTATACTTCTAAAAAAAGGGGGAACGAGTCCCCCTGTATTCTTGTTGTGCTATTTTGCTGCAGCTTCTGCTTCCTTAAGTGCAGCTGCACTATCTGCAACCTGCCCAAATTGAATCTTTTCTCCTGCTTTTCCAAGAGCATCTAATATCTTGCTTCCGTTTAATCCGTAATTAGCAACTGTAGCAGTAGGAGTAGCATCTATTAAAGCTTTTCTTTCAGGGAATTTAGCTGTATAAACATCAGCCATTGATTTTCTTGAAGGTATTGCAAGACCGCTTTCTGCAACTATCTTAAGACCATCTTTACCAGTTAAGAACTTAGAAACTTCCATAGCTTCTTTCTTATGCTTTGAATCTTTGTTTAATACATAAGCAACTGTAAACATTAAATTACCATCTTGTTTTCCTTTTGGAAGTGGAACCATTCCATATTTAACATCTGGAGCATTTTGAGTCATGTATGGAATTACCCATCCACCAGCCATAATCATAGCTGTTTTCTTTTGAGCAAAGGCTGCTCCAGCCCAGTCAGTTCCCATATCTTTAAAAGTTGCGCCTGTTTTATTCTTTGCAAAGGAATAATAAAAATCTAAAGCCTGTGCAGCCTCTGGTGTATTAAAGGCTGGCTTATCACCATCATTTATCTTGCCTCCATTTTGAAGTATGAAAGCTCCAAATCTCTGTGGATCATTTTCTAGACAAAAACCTTTAACGTTTCCTGAAGTTGTCTTTTCAGCAGCTGTTTTTAACTCATCCCAAGTTGTTGGAGGCTTAATCCCTGCTTTATCAAGCATATCTTTGTTGTAGTAAAGAACTAACGGATTATAATCCTTTGGTATTCCATAGGTCTTTCCGTTCATTTGATATCCTTGCAAAAGGTTTGGGAAAAAATCCTTCATATCTTCTTTATCAATATAATCATCAATTGGATCAATGATCCCTTCCTTCATAAATTTAGAAGCAAGTGATACGTCCAAATAATATATATCTGGAGCAGTTTTGGAAGCTATCTTGCTTTGTATTGCCTGCAGATAATCTCCTGTTATGACTTCCTTTTTAATTATTATGTTTGGATTTTTTGTTTGGAAGGCTTGAATCTGGTCATCAAGCATTTTAGTTTCTGCATCGTTTCCTCCCCAGCAGCCTAGCCTTACTACTACTTCCTTATTACTATCGTCTGCTGCAGCAGTTGGAGTATTACTATTCTTAGCACATCCTGCAAATATACTTGTTGTCATTATAGCACCTAATAAAAGAGTTGCTAATTTTCTTCTTTTCATTTTTATTCCCCCCATGTATAATAATAATTGGATATTTATTTAAACCTACTGAAAATAAATATATTCATATGCTAATTTTTTATAGGAATCAGCTGCAAACTCTTCTTATAAAACAATTAATTTATGAACTTGTTTATTATCAGTAGATTTTTTTTACACTAATTCCTTAGAAGATTCACGAATTATAAGTTCAGGAATTACTACCACTCTGTCAAAGCTTTGACCATTTACAAGATTTATAAGTACATTAGCTGCACTTTCGCCAATCTTTTCTCTATCCTGCCTTATAGTCGTAAGTTTAGGACTCATATATTGAGCTATTGTTATATCATCAAAACCTACTATTGAAATATCTTCTGGTACCCTTATTCCAAAGCTTTCAAAAGCCTCCACTGCTCCCACTGCCATTAAATCACTGGCACAAAATACTGCTGTAAATTCTTTTCCGCTGTTTATTAGCCTTTCTGCTGCATCATTTCCGCCTTTACTTGTAAAATCCGCATAGACAATCAATTCTTCATCTATTGGCAGATTATATCTGTTTAAGGCTAAATAATATCCATCAAGTCGTTCAAAGCTTACATAAGCATCCTTGTGTCCATTTATAAAAGCTATTTTTTTATGTCCCAGTTTAATAAGATGTTCTACAGCCATAAAAGCACCCTTAGTGTTATCAACTCCCACACAGCTTGTTCTAGGATTTTTTATACTTACGTCAAATAAAACACAGGGACATTCAATATTGCTGAGCTCTTTATAATAATCATCGCTTAGCTTTATACCCATAATAAAGGCTCCATCCAAATTCTTTTCACTAAAAAGTCTGGTTAAATTTTTATCCTTTTGCATGTCTGTTGTCGTAGAAAGAATTATAGTTTCATAGCCCTGTTTGGAAGCAGCATTTTTAAATGCCATTAACGTTTCAAAAACTATCGGGTTTAAAATTGCACCTGTATCATAATCTTCTATAAGCATTCCAAGTCTTAAACTCTTTCCTGATTCTTGATTCTTACTTACTGTGTTAGGCTTATAACCAAGTTCTTCAGCAATTTCTAAAATATTTTTTCTTGTTTTCTCACTTATATCACTGTAGTTATTAAAAGCTCTTGAAACTGTGCCTATGGATACTCCTGCTTTTTTTGCTACATCTCTTATTGTGGCTGATTTATGTTCCATACTATTACCTCCAAAATGATACCTTTATCTAAACTTATTACTATTTATTATATCTATAAGCACAATTGCTATAAATAGCTATTTATCTTTCCACTAAAATAGTTTTATTCTGTTCAACTACATATGTTTTACCATAAACCTTAATCTGAATATCACTGCTTGAAGTAAATTCAACTTCATTTCTTCTTACAATAGCTTTTAGAACAGCTCCTCTCCAATTGATTTTAAATGAAAGTTCTTCCCATTCTTTAGGGAGCCATGGCCTAAAGTTAAGCATTTCATCATTTCCTACACTCAAGCCTCCAAAACCAAAAACAGCACTTTGCCATGCACCGCCAGTGTTTGCTGAGTGCAGCCCAAATTCTGCATTTCCCTGGTTGTCATCAATATCAGTCATTATTGCCTTGATAAAATATTTATAAGCATTTTGTGTATCACCTACCGAAAGTCCCATTATAGAGTACATTGATGGACTTAAAGAAGATTTATGCATTGTCCTTTCTTCATAATACTTATAATTTTCTCTTCTTGTTTCTTCATCAAACTCTTCACCAAGCATAAGCATCAGCATGACTATATCAGGCTGCTTAATTAACTGTGTTTCGTTAAGCCTGTCAAGCTTTACTCCTTTGGGCCAAATTGGCATTCCATTCTCATCATGCTCTTTAATCTCAAAATGCTCTAAATCAAAATATCCCTCAAACTGTTCAATGATTCTTCCATCCTTGCTTCTAGGAATATATATATTTTGTTGTATATCATTCCAAGCTTCAAAATCCTTATTATCTAGTCCAAGCTTATTACAGAGCTTATTAAACACAACTTCATCTTCTTTTTTAATCCATTCAACAAGCTCCAAGGACTTTCTGATGCTCCATTTTGCAAGATAGTTTGTATAAACATTATTATTAACATGCTCATGGAACTCATCAGGTCCTATTACCCTATTAATTTCATATCTGTCTTGAGTACTGTTGTATTCCACTCTGCTGTTCCAAAACTTTGCAGTATCAAAGAATATTTCTAGTCCATAGTTTATCAGAAATTCTTTATCACCAGTTGTTCTAAAATATTCCCATATTCCAAAGGTTATATCTGAATTTATATGATATTCTTCATCACCTGTCCAAATTCGCACAGGATTTCCGACATAGTCCATGCCCCATTTGGGTGTAACTTCTATACCTTCATCAGCAGATTCCCAAGGAAATTGAGTCCCCTTAAAGCCGTTTGTCCTAGCATTTATTCTTGCACCTTCTAAAGTATTATATCTGTACATTAGAAGGGCCCTTGCTACTTTAGGTCTTGTATATATGAAAAAAGGAAGCATAAATATTTCAGTATCCCAGAAAATATGTCCTTTATAACCTTCTCCATGTAAGCCTTTTGCTGCTATGCTTACTTTTTCATCATTTTCATAAGCTGAGGCTGCTAAATGAAATAAGTTAAACCTAAGACCTATTTGTGCAAGGTCATCTCCTTTAATCTGTATATCTATATCTTTCCATATGTTTGCCCAACTTTTTATGTGAGCTATTTTTTCTTTTTCATAACCCTCATTCATAAATAAATTAAGTTCTTCTTTTGCTAAATGCCAAATACATCTTTTGCTGTCTCGAGAAGTAAATGTAACTCCATACTTATGTATTGTATATTCTTTTCCTTCCTCAACAAATATTTGATAAAGCTCTCTTACCTTTTCACCAAACTGATTGTATTTTCTGTCCTTTAGCATATTTCCATTTTCATTAAATCCAAGTATTGAAGCTGCTTCTACAATTTCTATACCTTTATCTATAGTTGAAGTTTTTAAACCTATTCCTGGTTTTAAATCAATTGCCTCTTCAATATTAAAGTGTTTTGTCTTATTTACTGGGTCTAAAGTGCTGTTTGTCATGGTTCCATCAATAACATTTTCAATGAAAACTTTTCCGTTGAAGTTTACAGGAACGACAGTATATTTTGCAGCCCATCTATGAACATTGTTTCTGCTAAGAAATCTCTCACAATTAATCTTAACTATTCTACCCTTTCTTGTTTTAACTTCAAAAAAGTTATATAAAATTCCTTCTCTCATATTAAGCTTACTATCAAAATCTAAAACTTCACATCTATCTAAATCAATAACTTCCTCTTCAGCATATATGTTAAAAGTAAGCGGATCTTGGCAGTTAACTATTTCTGTTACCTGAGCAGTATTTTTATCAAAAATACCTGCTATTAAATTTCCCCTATCTCCTATTTGAGAAAATTCTAAAGCTCCTCTTAAACCCTTATAGCCATTTGCAAGAGTAAACAAGGTTTCATATTTTCTATTTTCGTTAGAATTATATTTATCTCTATTAACTTCCCATAATGTTGACAAATCATGTACCCCCTATCCAGTAAGATATTAATTTCACGAAAACTTTTGTATAAATTTTTGTTATCTTAATTATACTCAAAATATGTAAACAATTACAAATGTTAAAATTATTGATTTTTTCTAAATTTATTTAATATTTGTTGTATTAACTCTGTTTTTCTTCAAAATACTCCTATTTATGTTTTGCAAAAACTTTTGTTATTTTGTTTTGTGAAATTCAAAAATAAAAACTTCTATGAAATTTCATAGAAGTTTTAAACAATTACCTATTTAAAAGCTCTCTTCTTAACCAGTCTAGTATATTTACTACCGTACGATTTCTTACCTTTTGTCTGTCTCCAGACATATAAAGCTCTCTAACCTTAGTTTCACCATTTATATACATTCCTACATAAACAAGGCCTACAGGCTTTTCTTCAGTTCCTCCGCCCGGTCCTGCTATTCCTGTTACAGATATTCCTACATTTGTTCCGGCAGCTCTTGCAATTCCAACTGCCATTTCTCTAGCGGTTTCTTCACTTACTGCACCGTATTTTTTCAGGGTTTCTCCCTTAACTCCAAGCCTTTTCATCTTAGCTTCGTTGCTGTATGTCACAGCACCTTCCATGAAAACTGTTGAGATTCCTGGATAATTTATTAAAGTTCCCGCAAGTAGTCCTCCTGTACAAGATTCTGCTGTAGAAATAGTTAAATTTTTCTTAACCAGCATTTCTCCTACAACAAAATCCAAAGAGGTTTCACCTTCAGCATAAATATTGTCTCCAAGTCTTTCTCGTATTTCTTTTTCCATAGGAACAATAAGCTTTTCTGCTTCCTCTTTAGTACTTGCTTTAGCAGTTATTCTAAGTATTGCTTCAAAATCCTTTGCATAGGGTGCAACTGTAGGATTTGTCTGCTTATCTATAATATCTTGAACCTTCTCTGCCATTGCACTTTCTCCAAGCCCGGCAACCCTCAATATTTTTGAAACTAAGATACCATCCGAAAACTTTTGCAAGTATCTTACTGCATGATTATCAAACATTGGAATCATTTCCTTAGGTGGACCCGGAAGCATGATTAAGACCTTCTTATTCTCTTCTATTATGCATCCCGGTGCAGTTCCATTTGGATTCGGAAGCACAATAGCTCCTTCTGGAATAAGCGCTTGTTTTCTGTTGCTCTCACTCATAACTCTATTCAATCTTTTAAAATAATTTTCTATGTATTCTAGCGACTCATCATGTATAACTAGCTCTTTGTTAAAATACTTTGCACCTGTTTCTTTTGTTAAATCATCCTTTGTAGGTCCTAAGCCGCCTGTCGCTATTACTATGTCAGCTCTTTCAAAAGCTTGTGTATAAGCGTTTAAAAGTCTCTCCTCATTATCTCCAACCACCGTTTGATGGTAAACTGATATTCCTAAATCAGCTAGTCTTTTACAAAGATACTGAGCATTTGTATTTACGATATCACCTAACAGTATCTCTGTTCCCACAGCTAAAATTTCTGCTCTCATAGCCAATCTCCTTCCATAATTCTTTTGTGTTCTGCATAGCCACAATATTATTTGTATTTACATATAAAAATTGTATAGCAATTATCGCTGCTATACAATTTAATTTTTCATTATTCATTCTTAATTCTTCATTTAATTAGTACTTCCATCTATAGTGCCCATAAATATTAGGTGCCCAATAAACCAAACTGCTGCTTTCTTTAGCATGAGGTGTTGTATTATGAATTACTTTAGGCACTCCATCCTTATCCCTTTTATCTGAAACAATGGCTATATGTTCAAAAGGCTGCATTATAATAACTATATCTCCAGGCTGCCACTGCTTAAGATTATCTACATCAAAGGGCTTAAGCTCTTTAGTTAAATTTTCGGCATTTCTCTTTAAAAATACATCAAGATTTTTAACCCTTCTAAAATCTATATTGGGATCTGATTTTCCATTTACCCTTGGATATAGATTCATATTTTGCTTAATATCTTTATCTACCAAGGTCTTTAAATCTATTCCTGCACCTTTAAGCCCTCTCCAAATAACATCTGTGCAGACACCTTCATTGTCCGGAGGATATCCGCCAACATAATATGCATCATTATATATAGTTTCGTTCTCTGCTTCTTTTCTTGCTGCATTAACTACATCTATACAGTCAGGAGTTCCGTTTTTATTGTTATCTGCCTTGGAATACTCCTCAGGCACTTCTACTCCTTTAATATTTTTCGCATGCTTAAGCCCCAGCTCCAGATAATATTTAATATTTATATCATATTTTACTATGATATAAATCCCTGCACAAGCTATAATCATCAGTACTATCAAAACATAAATAAGCCTTTTCATATCCTTCCCCCGTACCCTATTACCATTTTAAACACAAAATGCACCCAGCAATTTAAAATTAATATTGAAATTACTAGGCGCATTAATTTACATTTTACTTATACCTTTTCTCAACTTCATCCCAGTTTACAACCTTCCACCAGTTATCTATGTAGTCTCCTCGCTTGTTTTGATATTTTAAATAATAAGCATGCTCCCAGACATCAGGCCCATTATAGGTGTTATTCCAACCATTATTGGACTGTCTTGATTTGGTGTGGATATAATTTTAAGTTTTCCATCTCTATCTTTTATAAGCCATGCCCATCCGCTTCCAAACCTGTTTAAAGCTGCTGTTTTAAATTCTTTTTTAAAATTATCAAAACTTCCAAAGTTCTTTACTATGTCTTCCTTTAGCTTTCCTTTAGGCTCTCCACCTTTATCTTTGCCCATTATAGTCCAGAAAAGGCTGTGATTATAATGTCCGCCTCCATTATTTCTTATGGCTTCTTTTACATCATTAGGCAGCTTATCTAGATTACTTAGTAGATATTCAAGAGATTTATCCTTAAGCTCTGGATATTTATTTACAGCTTCATTAAGCTTTTCAACATAGGCTGCATGGTGTTTGTCGTGATGTATCATCATAGTTTGAGTATCTATGTACGGCTCTAAAGCATCATAACTGTAGGGAAGGTCGGGAAGCTTAAAAGGTCCTACTGCAGGCTCATTTGCTCTTACAGAGCTGATCGGTATTAATGCAATTGCTAGTGCCCCGCATAGTATGAAAAACAACTTTTTGATTTTTAAAATACTCATGGGTATCCCTTCTTTCGTAAAAAATTATTTAAATTCACGTTATAGTTATACCCAAAATTGTTTTATATTATAAAAACACTTACTTCCATCAGCTCTTAGTCGCTTATTACAAACTAGCTCTGCCTATTACCTTTTAAAGCCGCCTTCAGAATGTATTATCTGTCCGGTTATCCACTGAGCCTCATCACTTGCCAAAAATGCTATTAATCTAGCAGCGTCCTCTGGTTTACCTATTCTTCCAAAAGGAAATGCTTTAATAAATTCTTTTTCTAATTCTTCAGTAATCCATCCTGAATCTGTTGGTCCCGGGTTAACTGCATTAACAGTTATTCCTTTGGAGGCAACCGAAGCAGAAAGTGTGTATGTAATTGTTTCTATAGCTCCTTTAGTAATTGCATAGGACAGTTCATCAGGCATAGGCCCAAGTGACTGGCCGGAGGTTAAGTTAATAATTCTTCCTCCTGAGCCTTTATTAAATCCTTTTGCAAACTCAGTACTTAGCAAGGTATTTGCCATTATATTTATATTGTAATGAGCATTAAGACTTTCTGCTGTAATATTTTCAAAATTATCATTAACAGAATAGCATGCATTATTCACTAAGATATCAGGATAGCCTAAGGTTTCCTTTACTCTATTAAGGAGTTTAGAATAAGAATTTATATCTGACAAATCTATTTCCATGCTTTCAACTCTTATTCCAAATCCTCTTAATTCTTCAATAAGTCTGTAAGGCTCATCTGATTTTACGCCAACAGAAAGGCAGTTATCGTAATTAGTCCAATATGTAAAAAATACATCTGCTCCCCTAAGAGCCAGTTCTCTGCATATTGCAGCTCCTATTCCCTTAAGCCTGCTTGCTCCGGTAACCAATGCAAGTTTTCCCTTTAAAGAGCCATAGTTGATGCTTAAATTATCCATATTTGTCACCTTACCTTAAAAGTATCTATTCTTCTTCTTATTTAGAAGAGCACCGGTATCTAATTTATTATCTTCCTTATCTTTAGATTTTTTATCCTTAGAGTCTTTTTCTTCATGTTTTTCAGTTTCTAAAGGTGTCTCTGAAGATTTTTCATAATCAACATACTCCTTCTTCACAGTTGGTTCAACAGCTTCCTGTAACTTCTTATCTTCTTTTCTTTTCTTAAATAAATCTTTAAAGGATATGTTAAGCTTTCTTTGAACAATATCAATAAAGAATAAAAGTAAAGCTAGACTTAAAAAGTATGGTGTCAGCTGAGTCTTGCTTATTACAGCCTTTAAGTCCCCTGAAAAAACCTCTGAAGGACTTTTTATATAGCTTACTCCCATTTCAGTAAGCATTTTATCTAAAGAACTATTTTGAGTTGAGATTTTATACTCTGGTGAATACTGAAGAGCTACTGCTGAATTTAGAGCCGCCAAAACCTGCTCGCCCTTATTTTGTCTTACACTCACCATGTATACTCCAGTCTGTTTCATATCAAAGCTTCCTGTATATTCGCCCGGTGCTGTCGGATTCAGCTTTACTTCTTTGCTGGTAGAATCAGGTGCCATTACAACAGCATTTACCGTTAAATCCTCACCCGCATTCTTAGTGGTAAGCTTTATCTCACCCTTGCTTCCGGAATTTTTCACATCTACATGTCCGCTTTCATCTCCATAGTTTTCTACGGTATAATTTATTATGTTCTGCCATAGTTTTAAATTTTTATCCCAAGTTACATAGTTTTTGCTCCACTTTCCATTCATATCTGAGTTCCATGCTACAGCCTTGCCTAGCCCGTACTGCCATACAGATAATATAGGATCTTCCTCATCACTCTGCAGAATAACTCTTGCTGTCTCCTTTGGTGAAGATGCTACATATCCAAACAAATTAGGAAGCTTTCCATCTACCAAAACTCCGTTTAAAATCTGATGGTTGCTGACTACTCTTGGTGTAAATTCTCTTTCATTTAGATAAACATTAGCAGCCATAAATATTTCTTTTGCAAATATCCTTGGTATATTTGTATTTTCATCTGTGTAGTAATAACGCCCCCCGGCTTTCTTTGCTATGCCTTGCAAAAGCTTAGTATCCGCATCTTTACCAACTGCAACAGTAGAAACAGTTATCTTTTCTTTTTTCATTTTTTCTATTAAAGGATCATAGCCTGATTGTTCGGCCTGACCATCGGTTAAAAGAATTACATGTTTGATTTTTGTTTTGCTTTCTTTTAGTGATTTATAAGCTTCTTCAAGTGAAGGAAGTATTGTTGTTCCTCCGCCAATGCCTATTGCTCCTATTTTCTTTTTAATCTCAGTTTTATTGGAAGCTTTTTGTCTTGATACAGCCCAAGTTACTTGATCATCAAAGGCTATAACTCCAAGCTCATCAACATCTCTTAGTGTATCTGCTGCTTTAATAGCCGCATCTTTAGCCAAATCTATCTTTTTTACATTTTGATTTCCGCCATCCATACTTCCGGAGTGGTCTATAACAAGAACAAGTCCCATCTCAGGTATTGCCTTCTTACCTCTCATATCCATATATACAGGAAGTACCTTTTCAAGAGGAGTATTCAGATATTCTCCTAATATAAAGCCTTCATCTCCTCCTGTTGCTATAAAGCCTCCAGCAAAATCCTTAACGTAGGGCTCTAAAGCATTTAAAAAACCTTTATTTAAGCTTTCAACATGGACGTTGCAGGTAATTATGGTCTTATATTGATTAAGCTCTTCAATATTTCTTGGTGCAGCTGCGGCATTAATTTTTTTATAATCCATTTTTGAAGCAATAAGCATTTTTTCTAATTCACTTGCTTCTCCATTTTTATCTTCAATTAGAAGTATTTTTGGCTTGTCCTGAACATTGGTAAAAGAAGAGTATTCGTTATTTTTAACTTCAGTATCCTTATTCGGCTCTACAACAACCTTATAGCTTTTGAATCCACCGCTGTCAGCTGTGTCCTTAAAAACGAATTTATTGCCGCCCTTTTGAAGCTCAACATTCATTTCCCCTCTTTTTTCTCTTCCGCTGTATAGGGTAACCTTTGCTGAAGTGCCTACTGTGCTTGTTATATTAGCAACTACGGTAAATTCATCTCCAAGGTTTATCTTTTCAGGTATGCTTATATTATCAACAGCTACCTCATCGCCTTGCGGTTTTTCAATTTTGTACACCTTAAAATCTACATTCTGCTCCAGTAGAGATGGTGCTATTTTATAGGCGCTGCCCTCATTTTCCTCTCCATCAGTTATAAGTACAACCCTTTTTTTATTATTCTGAGGAAGAAGTGACAATGCCGTTGTTAATCCATTTTCAATATTTGTATATGTACCTACTGGTTTAGTCTCTATTTTGTTAAAGGAATTATTTTTCGAAATAAATTGGTCAATTAAACTGTCACTGCCAAAGGTTATAATGCCCGTCTTATCCTTCTTTGGCTTTTGAAGCAGTGCATCCTTGACAAACTTCTCTTCTTCATCTTTATGAAGAGCCGTACTGTCTGAGGAGTCTACAACAAACATAGTTGTGGTAGTATCTATCTTCCACTTAATACTTATGCCTGCAAGAGCCAATGCCAAAAACGTAAAAACCAATATTCTTGCAGTAAGTACAGATATTTTCTTTTTTCTAGTCATTCTTATCATGAAACGAGTCATTATAAATGTAAAAATTATCGCTAAAGGAATAATAATTAATGCGAAAGGTCTTAATATTTCTAGGGTCAAATTTATCACCTCCAAGTGGTGTCTTATGTATAATGGACTGTTATAAAACAGCTTAATCCAAGCGTGTTATCTGAACAAAAGTTCACTAGAATTCAAATAACACGCTGTAAGTTTAGACTGTTTTAAGTCAGGTCCTACTCAATAACTACAGCGGTACCTGATGCAGTAACCATAAGCATATTGCCTCCTTGACCAAGCACCTCGTAGTCAATATCTATTCCTACAACAGCATTTGCACCAAGCCTTGACGCACGTTCTTTAAGCTCTTCCAGCGCATTTTCTCTAGCCAAAATAAGCTCATCCTCATAGGACTTTGATCTTCCTCCAAAGAAGTTGGTGAGCCCTGCTGCAAAGTCTTTTATAAAATCTACCCCTGATATAACTTCTCCGCAAACTATTCCTCTGTATTCAACTATCTTTCTTCCTTCGATATTGTTTGTTGTTGTAACTATCATAATAAACCTCCATTTATAATTAATTTAATATCTTCTTACATAGGCAATCCATTCAAGAGCCATAAGTGCAATCAGCCCCATAATTAAATATGGCTGAAGAACTATTCCTGACATCTTGCTTAGCGCTGTTTTAGCCTTTGCATCTGTATTGCTGACTTGTGCATTTATATTTGATTCCTTATCCGTTGGGAAATTTACAGCAAATATATTGCTTTTTTCAGCATCTCCAAACTTTTGAGTTACCTTATAAACTCCCGGCTTGTATGTTGCTGAAAAATTCTTTAGTGGATACCTCAAAGGTATTATTTCCTTTGTGCCATAGGAAGTATCCACGGTCAAATCTCCTCCATCAGCCTGCGCATTAATCTCAACTCCATCTCCGCAAAGATAATCAGTCTTAACCATTAGTCCTGTATCAACAAGATAAGAGCATAAATTATGCATAAGTAATGGAAACTCAGCATTCAAAACTAAATCTGTCTTGTGAAGATCAAAGCCTATAGCTGCATACTTTTTATTCTTATATTCTCCTACAAAGGCTGCAACTTTATCATTTACCTTTAAAATAGGTTTACCCCATTTTGGAATAACCATATCTCTTTGCTTTTCAACATTAAAAATAGCTCCAGTTACATACTTTGTTACATTGTCTTCTACAACCTCACCAAGTCCGCCTTCCACAGTTGAATTTACCTGGAAAAGCGAGTTATCAGGAGGATTAACAAATAAGATACTTCCGTCGCTTGGAAGAACACTTGGAACCATACCATCAAATATATATAAATTATATTTATCTGAAAGCTTGAGCCCATCAATGCTGCTGGCTTTATAAAGTTCAACATTATTTACTGTTGAAAGAGCTTTTTCAATATATAGATTCTTTGAAGTAACTAACAAAACCTTTTGAGTTTCTCCCTGCTTAATAACATCATATGCAGTATTATCATTCATTAGGTCATCCTTTTCAGTAATCTGAGCCTTTAAATGATCACCTTTTATCCCGATACCTTCAAAGTAAACAGTCTTAGTTTCTCCTGCCTTAATATCGATTTTTTTAACAGCAAGTACTTTATCATCACCATAGATGCATATTTCTCTATTTAAATCCTTATTGCTTCTGTTTGTTGCTCTCACCATAACCTTAAGTCCATTCTTTTCCTTGCTGTGAGATATGTAATCAAGACTCACATTGTCTCCTTTACTCGTAAGGCTTACTACCTCCGCATTTAAATCCTTTATATCAACATTTCCATCAGTGTAGAAAACTGCTTTATAGCTTTCATACTGCTTGGCCATAGATTTTACAAGAGACACTGTTATGTTGATATCCCCTGACAAATCCATAGGCTGCATTTCCTTAAGCCTTAGAAGTGCCTCAGCCTTATCAGTGGTTCCGCTCACCTCAACTTTAGGAGCATTTCCACTTGATATTATGCTTATTCTGCTTCCCGTCCTTAATGAACCTATAAACTTTTCTGCCCTCTTTTTTGCTTCCTCAAATCTTGTATTATCATTGTATTTAGCTTCCATACTTCCTGTATTATCAATAACAAAAATCACATTCTGATAATCTTTTCCCCTAAAATTTAAGAAAGGATCTGTAAGCGCCAGTATTAGAAGTAATATGGCTAAAAGCTGTAAAAATAAGAGCAGGCTCTTTTTAAATCTCTCCCAAGGTGTATTTACTTCCTTGCTTTTATAAACCTTGTCCCAAAGGTATAGACTGGCAACTTCCTTTTCCTCAGGTTTTTGCTTTAAAAAATACAGCATAACAACAGGTGGAATCAACAGCAAAAATAAAAAAGGCCAGTACGAAAAAAATCTCATTTAATCACCTACTTTAGGATACTTTTTTAGCTATGTACAGAGAAAATTTGAACAATGTATTTACATACCCGCCATGATCGTTAATAACATCAATAATTTCATTTTCCATTTTATCAATAGCTTCACCACTTAAGTTGTCAAAGATAGAAGCAATTGCGGGAACAGACTTTTTAACCTTTAAATATTGCTTAGCAGTGCTTCTGCTTTCTCCTTTGTACTCTATTTTTTCAATAAAATTAAAGAACTCAGATTTTTCTATCTCTACTTTTCTAGCATCCTCATCTGATATTCCATCATGAGCTCTCCTTTGAGGCTTTGCATTATCAACCCTATAATTTGAGGAATATTTTTCAATTATCCTTTCTATCTTTCCATCAATTTCTCTTGTTAAAGGCAAATCATCACAAGGATTGTACCAAAACAGTGCCAGATATGCATTCTCCTTCAAAAGCTCATGACATTTTTTATATTTAATATTTCCATCCAACCAATGAAAAGCCTGAGCACAATAGATCAGATCATATTTTTTATTATCAGGGCATTTCCAATCTTCAAAGGCAGATACATCTATGGAAACCTTAGGATAACTAATGCATTTAGCCCTCAATAATTCTGCCATATCTTCTCCCAGCTCTACAGCTTTAATAGTGAAACCTTTTTCTGCAAACTGTACAGTAGCCTTACCTGTTCCAGCGCCTATTTCTAGCAAACTGCTTCTCAAATTTATACCGGTTTTAGAAATCACATCTTCAATTAATTTTTCTGGATAAGAAGGTCTAATCTCATCATATGAAGCTGCAATTCCTTTATAAGGCTCAATTTTTTCAACCATATTTTACCCCCAAATTATAATTCACTCTTCTTTGTTCCATAGGATATAAGCGTACCAGGTGCTTGAATAACATAAGCACTATCTTTATTATTCATTAGATATTCACTTATTTTTGAAATGCCTTCAACATAGCTTTCAGCCTCTTCTCTGCTTAAGCCTCTATCTATAAGTCCACTAATATAATCTGTCTTATCTACTTCTGATAATTGTTTATTCCATCCCCAAGCCTCTGTGAGTGCATTGAATTGTTTAAGATGCTTTTCTTCATCTTCAATTGGATTAATAAACTTAATGCTGTCATTCATTCTTACTCCAACCTTATAAAGCCCCATTTCCTGCATAAGCATAGGAATTTTCATAGCAAATCTGTAATCTCTTCCACCGTTTTTAAGCTCTGTTCTATATAATTTTCTATGAAGCTCTGTCATTCCCAGTTCAATATAATCTAAACCACTGAAATAACAGCCTGCCTTTTCAATCTCCAAATCTGATTCCATACATATAACTAAGCCCTCAGGTACAATGGCCTGTATCATTTTTCCAATAACTTTCTCTGCATTAGGTATATGTCTTAACACAGCTTGAGATATAGCAATATCATATTTTTCTTCAGATTCATATTCATTCAAATCTGCTTTAATAAACTTAACAGTATAGCCCGAACCCTCAAAAATATTTTCCGCTTCTTTTAAAAGTTTTTCACTTATATCAACTCCGGTATATGTGCTACCCTTAGGCAATAGAGGCAAAAACAGCAGACCTACATATCCAAAGCCGCATCCAAAATCAATTAGATTTACAGGCTTCGTTATATTCCAAACTTTTTCTATTAGAAATTCAATATAATCCTCATTACACCAGCCTGTACGTATTGCTTTCAAAAAATCAAGTCTTTCATTCCAAAAAGCTTCACTCATAACTTTCACACCCTTTTAAATTGTCAAAGAAAAATATATCTCCTAAAGTTCCATCAGCATATTCCGTGTCTGGATAAGCTTTTACTAATCTATAATTGTTGTTTGTATATTCACTTACTGCGTTATCCCAAAAGCATACAGAAGCTAAGTTTTTAGGATGTCTTTTTAACTGCCATCTTCCCTTAAACATATCAAATACTCTTTTTGCTGCATACTTTCCAATTCCGGCGCGGCGGTACTTGTACATAATAAAAAATTCGGCTAATGAGTAATCCGTTTCCTCTTTTGTTTCCGGAAAATCATTCACCATCGCAAAACCAGCCAGCTTATCGTCTACAGTAATAAAAAATGCCCATCGATTTTTTTCTGTCCAATAATTATCCAAATAATCATAGCCATATAACCCCAGCTTGTTTACATCACGATCATCATATTGTGAAAACTCATAATCATATTTCTCTAACAAATTTCTTAGTATTTCCTTATCTTCTACTCCTACAGGAATAATGTCTATTTTCATATTCAATCACCGCTTATTTTTATATTTTCAACATATAAAGCTTTTATAATATTTCTTTAGGTATGTATAAATCTGTTACTTTAATTCCGGGCATAAAGCCTAGATTATAATACAATTCTTCAGCATCATTACCACATTCCACATAAAGCCTAATTGCCGGATATTTTTTGCTGGATATAGATATGGCTTTCTCAATCATTCTTGATGCAAGTCCTTTACCACGAAAAGATTTTTTTACTGCTATATCATATATTAACGGCCATCCATTGAACTCAGACACAAGGCATGCTCCAATCAGTTCATTAGATTTTTTATCATAAATAATAGTAGATGACTGTATTAAAAGTTCATTAAAAGAATTATGGTCAAAATAATACTTAACAAATGATGTTCTTTCCTCTAGGCTAAATTTAGTTCTTCCAACATTATACTTAAATGCATCAAAATACAACTCGCCCAGTTTTTCTATATCATCAGATGTTGGTATTCTAACATCAAAATGTTCATTCCACTCTATATTGATAACAGCAGTTGGTCTTATCATCCACCGCCCAATTTCCCCAATTCTAAAACCAAGCCTCAGATAATAGTCAACTTGTGATGGTGGTACAACCGAAGCAGTTATTTCTTTTGTTTTGTCAGACCAAACCAACAACACTTTCTTAAGAACTGTTAAAACTTTATATGTATCTTGAAAAGGTGGAATTGTAAACAATCCCTCGATGTAATTGGGTCTTAGAAAAGTTCCAGCGATTCTTATACCATCTTTCAATATCCAATAACAATAATCCTCATCAGAAACTACTGAACACTTTTGCTCGTAACTTGATTTAAACCCAATATCTATATTTAAATATATTCCATAGTACTTTGAATACTCATTATTGTCTGCTCTCTCTAAACAATAACCTTCTCCTAATTCATAATACTTCTCCTCTTTGTCCCACTCTTTAATTACCATAATAACCCCTCCAACATTCTAAAACTACATTTAATCATTTCCGAACAAAATACTTTCAGGCTTTATTAAAAGCAAGCAATAGTCTTTTAATCATTAATATATTCAAATATAAACCTATGAAAATATTCAAATATATAAATATTTACTGCAATCATGCTGATTTGCAGTAGATTTAAAATTTTAATAAGTTCTCAACTTTATCGAACAAGTAAGGCTGAATCAGAGGATAAGTTAAGTTCTTAGGTATACTGTCAAATAATTTAACTTCACCTATTTCAAAATCAGGAAGTTCTGCTAATGATTCAACTTTTGCATAAAATAGTTGACCAAAGGATTCCTCCTGTCCTCTGCATACAGAGTATATACATATTGGGATAATATTAAAATCCTTTGCACCAGTCTCCTCAATTAGCTCTCTTGATGCCGTATAGTTTATATCTTCGTTTTCCTCCCTGTGTCCTCCAGGTATCTCCCAAGTCTCTCTTTTTTTATGCTTTACGAATATCCATTTATCACTATATCTTGCCATTATAACTGCATAATAAAGGTTGCTATCCTCTATTGTATTTAAATCATAAAAATTAACCTTAATCATATTTTTACCCCTCTTATTTCTTCCGTGCTAAGTATAGCACTACAAATTGAGGCTTTAATATTTGATCACCGTGCTTTTTTATTATTTCTCTAATATTATTAAACAACCTATCCTTTATATCTGAATCTAAAACCTGATGTGCAGAATTTGTATTAAATAGTGCTATGTAATCCTCACTTGAATACTTATCAACCCACTCATATCTTTTCACAACCAAATCCTTAAATAATCCGGTTGCTTTAATTGATTTTATTCTCTCATCTATTATTTCTTCCACCTGATTTGAATTATTATAGTCAAGATTAGGTGCATATTTCTGATAAGCTTCACTTATCTGGGAAAATATCTCTCCTCTTCCTGGAACATGATGTGTCCAAAAGAAGCCTATTGATCCACTGTCAGTTAATAATTCTGATGTTTTCTTATATCCTATATCCTGCTGTATCCAATGAAATGCTGTAGCTGATATAGCCAAATCAAACTTTTGTCCTGTTTCTTCTTTCCATCCCTCAAAATCTGAATGAAAGATATTAACATCTTTATAATCCTTAAATTTATCAGCCGCAATTTTGCATAAATCTTTCCCCAACTCAACAGCAGTAATATTTGTATATCCCAAATTTACAAAACCTTCTGTTGCCTGACCAGTACCACAACCTATTTCAAGTATGTTTCCATCTTGCTTCAAGTTTGAATACTCTATTATATCTTTATAAACTTCTATAGGATACTTTGGTCTTATTCTGTCATATTCCTCAGCGACTTTATCAAAAGCATATTTTCTTTGCATAACTTTTATCCCCTATACACCTAAAAACTTATATCATTTTCTATTATAGAATCCTCATTCTCATCAATAATTTCTACACTTACTTTATTAACTATAGTTTTAAAGCTGTCAGAAAAATGTTTAGTATCATTAATTGCTCTTTTAAATGCCTCTTCATCCTGAAAATTTCCTACAGTCATATGAGGCATAAACTCATTTCCAATCAGCCACCTAGGATAATATTCTTCAAGTATTCCTGAATACAATTTTCTATGTATCTTAATTATTTCTTCGCTGCCTTTTGCTACATTTAGAAATAAATATCTTCCAAAGTTTATTGAAGGCGTTATACTTGATAAAACTAACTCAAAAGGATTAAATTCAGATAGTACATTTGTTATATGTTCCTTTAAGATTTCAGAAGTTATATTGCTTTCAAAAGGAAAGACCAAGGTTATATGTGGTCTTACATGATGAGCAAGTGGATCATATTTTTCTCTTATTTCATCTATAACATGTCCACTTTCAAAATGAGGAAAAATCATAATGCATCTTTTTATCATAACTATCACCAACTTTATAATTTAAAAGTATTTTCAACCACACCCGGCAACACACTATAAATAGATTTTCCCATACGCTTTTCAAAATAGTCTTTTATTTCAAAGGTTGCTTTCCATTTAGGTATGATATGTTGGTGAACTCCGTGTCTTAAAGCAACATCTATCATTCTCTTTTCCATAAGCGTGAAACCTTCAGGAAGTGCTAATGCGTCACATAGCTGAATTAACTTATCATAGTCATCCAATTCTATTGAATCCAAATATTTTTTAACAAACTCATATTCATCCTTGTTGCAATCCCATTTTCCAAAGGCTTCCTCAATGTCTTTAGTCGGGAAAGAGTGTGTTAAACATATCTTACCTAATAAATCATATCCTTTTTCTACTGCATAGTTATACCCATCAAGACTGTGTCTCATATTTGTAACTCCATATCTTCTGCCGATATCATGAAGCATTCCTACTATATATGCTACCTCCGGATCCATGTCTTCGTAGTTTTCAGCTATTAATTTAGCCGCTTGTCCTACATACAGGGAATGTTGAACCCATGGTCCGGGATTTAATTTTTCTGCCTCTTTAAGCATTATATTTGCCTCTTCTAAATTAGGTATTCCTCTCATAATTTTCTCCTTTCAGTCGAAACACTGGGTAGTTTAGAGCGCTCGTTCCCACTCGCAAACTACCCGTTAAAGCCCATTTAGGACTTTAACCTCAATAAATTTTTAAAGCTATTATTATAATAATTAAAATCCAAATACTTATTATAATTCCACCGGCAATCCAACTTTTAGGCTTGCCTTCACTAAAGACACTCTCAGCCTGCTCTCTGCATTCTGCCATAATATTGTTTGGTATCAGTTTTACTGCTAATGTAATGCCAATTGGAAGTAAAACTAAATCATCTAAATATCCCAAGACAGGTATAAAATCTGGTATCAAGTCAATTGGACTTAATGCATAGCCTACTACTAGAAGTGAAACTATTTTTGCATACAAAGGTACATCTTGACGTCTGTAGGCTAAATATAAAGCTCCAATTTCCCTTTTAAGTTTTTTAGCATTACGCTTAATTAGTAAAAACAATTCTTTAAGTCTATTGTGTAATTTATTTTCCATAGTCCACCTCGAAATAAGTTAACCTAAATTTTTGTAATCCTGATAAAGCAAACCATATACCTCCAAGTCAACTACTCCTTTGCCTGACCACAAACTTGCCTGCCTCAAGGTTCCTTCCTTTATAAACCCATTCTTAGTAAGAACTTTTTTTGATTCATTGTTTTCAGGCATTACTTCAGCCTGTATTCTGTTTACTTCTACATTCTCAAATAAATACCTTACTAGTACTTTTAATGACTCGGTAGCAATTCCTTTTCCCCAATATGCTTCTGCTAAAAAGTATCCTATAGTTACCATATTAATCTTCTGATTAATATCAAATACTTCAATGATGCCAACAAGCTTCATGTTGTCCTGCTTATAGTAAATACCCCACTTTATTCTTGATTTTTTATTATAATCCCGTTCAAAATGCTCTATCATATTTTTTACAGTCTCTTTATTCTTTTTAGGTATTATTCCACAGTATTTAAATACATTATCATTGCTGTATATTGAAAATAATTCTTCAAGGTCAATTTCTTCTATCTTTTTTAGAACAATATTTTCTGATTCAAGTACTGGAAAACTATCAAATAAAACATTATCTTTCATTGTAATCTCCTTTAATATATTTAATTGCCACTTCATTTTTGTCCTCTAATAGCTTATACAAAAGAGAAAGATGAACTCCTGCATATATTTCCATATCATAGTTAATTTCTTTTTGCCTAATGAACTTTCCACCGCCGTTAATAAAATCTCTTAGTGTTAATCTATTAGAACATATATTTATTATGTCCTTATCTTTCAAGAAAACTAATCCATAAGCTTCTGATGAAGGTTTTGGTTCTTCTTCAGTATAAGATAAAAATACTGCAGTTGAACTTGATTTATCTTTCTTTATAACTAAAGGCTTAACATTCCAATTTATTAGATCAGCTATATCGCAGTACTCAGTATCCTCCCAGCTGTTTTTATATAGTGTACATGGAGAGTCAAGAAGCTTTACTTTTATCGAACCTTCTTCTCTTATTTCCCTTTCTAAAGCTTGCAGCAAACTTTCACCTTGTTCCACATGCCCTCCAAGTCGAACTATTCCAAGTTTCTCACCGGAACTGTCAGGCCCTATCATAAATACAAGAGAATCCTGATACCTAATAAATGCCCCTACAGTTTTAAGCGTATTTAAAAGATTTATATCAAACATCTTAATTCTCCTAAAAATTATTGCTATTTTAGGCTTAGCCTATCAATATGCTCTTTAGCTTCCTTTAGTCCAATTCCAGTAGCTATTCTATACTTTTTAATTGCTTCAATCTTTTTACCTTCTAGAATAAGTTGTTTTAGCTCAATATCTAGTTCATCAGTAATTAAATCAGGTACACCAATCTGCTTGGCAATCCTATCTAAATTTGCATTTATTCGTGCTAAGTCACTTCTTAGCTGACTAATAGAACTTGATATACTTATTAATACTACTCCACCTATAATTATCCAAATTAAATTTATATCCATTTAATTACCTCTTTCAGATTAATTTGCATGTTTTCTCAAATAATCCTGACATCTATTGTACCAAAGTCTTTCATGCTCTTCTGGCGTAACGACTCTCTTAGTTAAATCACTAACCCCAAAAACGCCGGCTTCTTCACACCAACTCATACAAACTCTATAAAAGGTTGTGTCTGTATTTTCAGGCTCAAAGTGTACATAGACATATTTAAAGCCTTTGTTAAAAGCAGCAACAAGTCTTGAATGTCCATCTATTGAAACTATCTTATTATCAATTTTCACACAGGTAACTACAACATCTTCAGGCTTCTCTATCCATGAGCATGCCCTATCTAACTTCGCCTTGTCCACAGTAAGCTGTTCTGGAACAATGTCATTTATATCTATTTTAAAGACGTTAATATTAGTATCTAAGTTCAATATCCAAGTAATATCTTTCTTAAAGCCTGCTTGTATTAACTCATCACAGCTAAATATATATTCGTCTTTTCGATATGAAATTGTTTTTACATATGGATTCCAATACACAAGTTCCTCAATGAATCCTTTAAGCAGTTGCACCTTATCGCATTCTTCAAGGATATTTAAATTAACAATTTCCGCTTCATAAATGTTTTTTATGCCATATTCAAATACTCCAAAAACCTTTTCATTTTCACTAGCCAATAATGCAGTATTATGTAAAAAGCTATTTTCGTATTTTATATAATCATTTTTCTCTCTCGACCTGTAAAATTCCATTTTATATCCCCATCTCATAATTGCTATCCATTCAAATATGGATTATATATCATATAAGCATGATTTTCTGTAACATACTCATCTTTAATCAAACCAATATTTTTGTTATAAGTTCTCCTATAAATTATATTATTACGTACATATCCACCAAACAGAGCAGGTGTAATTGAATGTTCCTTTTCATATAGCTCATAGCTATTCATAGACTCCTCTGTACTCCTCCACTCACCTACTAGATTGTCTTTAGTTAAATGTAGTAAAAGCTGAAACTCAAAATTTGTTCCATTATAAATTTGCAGGTCTAGGGAGGGATATGAACAGGTTGCTCCAGTTCCAAAGGGCTGAGTTCTACTTACATCTGGAAAAATATCATGGCTGTGCCTGTACCGTTCGGTTATTGTTAAACCAGTATGCAAAGTCATCCAATAAATAAGATTTGAAAGCTGACAAAGACCGCCGCCAACTCCAGCCTTAAAGTTTCCGTCTGCACAGAGTACCAATCCATCTAAATATCCCTTTTTATATATAGGCTTGCCTATAAGCTTCCAATAGGAAAAGGTTTCACCCGGTTTTAAAACTATACCATTTAGTTTTTTAATAGCGATTTTAAGATTTACAATTTTATTATATTGAAGCTGCATATCCACATCCTTTAATTTTCTCAAAAGAGGTGTGCTATGTGTAAACACGCTATATGTATATGGTTCTCTACTTATATTATTAGTATAGACTCTTCCGCTGAAGTACCACTGCTTATACCTTTTTGCTGTATAATAAGCTTTTCCCATTAGCAATCTTATTTTTGATCTTTTTATTGCCTTTTTTTCTAGATACATCTTATCCACATCCCCATACCATCAAAATGTAAAAATGGTTTGCCATATAAACATTTATCCATATGGCTGACTGCAATGTCTTTTTTAATAATATCAGCTAACCGACTTCCTTTTACAAGTCACTAATAATACTAGTACTATAGCTAACTACAAATTATTCTTATATCTTCTTTGCAAAAGCCAGTATATGACCATCTAAATCTGAGCCATAAGCAACATTGTCGCCCCAATTTCGAAGTTCTGCTTTGCTTATTCCGGTTCCACCCGCATTAACAAGTCTAATATAATATTCATCTGGATCATCTACAAACAAGTATATTTCACTTCTTGGAATCCCATTTGCATCCTTAGGATTTGGAATCTTATTTTCAAGAACTCTCATTATTCCTTCCTCAGGCATTATACCTAATAAAGCATTATTCAAAAGCTGGAACTCTGTCATACCTGGTACATGCAAATTAGGCTTATAGCCTAAAAGCTCTTCATAAAATAATTTACTCTTTTCCTGATCTTTTACATAAATAATAATCATTAAATTTTCATTTTTATCAATACTCATATTATTCCTCATTCTTACTAATTCTTGTAACTTAATTACTCTTATATTTCGATATTCTCTATATACTCAATTTTTTCATCATTAAAGGTAACTCTAAATGCATCAGGCATTTTCATCTTAAGCCAAAAATCATAATTATATTTTTCATCAAAGTAATTCAAAATAACTCCCAATATTGTTCCGTGTGTTCCTATTATAATATTTTCACCCTTATATTTTCTGAGTACCTGATATAATGCTTTTATACCCCTATCTTGGGTTATTCTCAATGTTTCTCCATTATACAAGCAGTAGTTAAAGTCCTCCCATTGCCTTTTAGAAAAAGAAAAGAAGTCTTCTATATAAACATTGGATACCTTTCTTTCTTTAAAATCATCTATAGTTTCTATGTCGAGATACTTTTCTTTTGCAATTGGTTCAACGGTTGAGACAGCCCTTTTATATGGACTTGAAATGACTTTTGTTATATTAATATCTTTAAATACTCTAACTAATTTCGAGGCATCTTCTTGACCTTTCTCTGTAAGTGGTCTTATAAAATCATCAGGTGTATACTTAACTTCCGCATGCCTTATAAAATATATATTTGTGTACATCTTTGCCCCCTAATTTACCATTGAGTATTAATAAATTCCCCTAATTGCTCGAAAGCACTCCGCTTCTAGAAAGTTTTTCAAACATTATCTTTTCTATACCTTCATTAGAAGCTGCTTCGATATAAGCAGCACCATATTTTGATGCTATATCTGCTATGCTTTTTTTAAATAAACCAAGCTGTTTTTTATAAGCCTTCATGATAGAAGGATTTAGTATTATATTTCTGTCTTCTCTAGTTTCGCTGTCTATGAGTTTTACCTGGCCATAATAATCAGGCTCAAGTTCCTCAGGTGATAAAATATGTATAAGTATTACTTCCTGCTTTTTAAAAGTTAAATATTTTATTGCTTCTCCTATGCCATTTTCAGTGAAGAAGTCAGATATAATTATAGATACTCCTTTGCTTTTAAAATCCTTTTTTATAACAGAAGCATTAATATCTGTCGTTCCTTCAAATTCAATATTATTTAAATAACTCAAAGTTCTCTGAAGCATTAGCTTTCCACTTAAGGCATCAGTAACTTTAAGTTCCTTGTTTTTCATTGTATTTACACATACTCTATCGAGGTTGTTTAAAGCTAAATATGAAAAGGCAGCAGCCAGCCTTAATGCTAAAATGGATTTTGAAGGTTCTCCAAAGTTCATAGACTTGCTGCTGTCAACAAAAATATTTATCATTGCTTCTCTTTCTTCCATAAATAGTTTTATAAAAAACTTATCAAATCTTCCATAAGCATTCCAATCAATTCTTCTAAAATCATCTCCCGGTACATATTCTCTAAAATCAGAAAACTCTACTGAAGTTCCTTTAACTTTTGATTTTCTTGCTCCTGAAGCACCAAAGCTTGCGCTTTTTTTAATATTAATATTTAAGTTTTCCAGGATTTTAAAAAATTCAGCATCAAATAACTTACTCTTATCTTCCATAGCTGCCTCACATTACTTTAACACTTTGAAGTATTTCTGTTATCAGCCCGTCAGTGGTTATACCATCAGATATGGCGTCAAAGTTTAAAAATATTCTATGTCTTAATGCTGGGTATGCAACATATTTTATATCCTCAAAAGATACGTTGAATCTGCCTTCCATAATAGCTCTTATTTTAGCAGCACTTATCATAGCCTGTGCTGCTCTTGGACTTGCTCCATAACTTACATATTTTTTTGAAACTTCCGGCGCATGCTCATTTTCCGGATGAGTTGCTAGAAGCACCTTCAAAGCATATTCTTGTACACCTTTTGAAATTGGAACTTCTCTAAATATCTTCCTCATTTCAAGTATAGTTTCACCATCTATTATTTTATTTAATTCAACCTCTTTATTAGTTATAGTTACATCCATAATAGCCTGAAGCTCGCTTAAGTTTGGGAACTTAACATCTAATTTAAACAAAAATCTATCAAGCTGCGCTTCCGGAAGAGGATAAGTTCCTTCCATTTCAATAGGATTTTGTGTTGCAAGTACCATAAAAGGCTCCGAAAGCTTATACGTATTTTTACCAACAGTAACCGTTCTCTCCTGCATAGCTTCAAGCAATGCAGATTGAGTTTTAGGAGTTGCTCTGTTTATTTCATCAGCTAAAACCAGGTTAGCAAAAACAGGTCCCTTTTGAAATTCGAAGTTATTGTTTGAATTGTTATCTTTTACGATAATATTTGTTCCCACAACATCTGCAGGCATTAAATCCGGAGTAAACTGTATTCTTGAAAAAGATAAATCCATAACCTTTGCAAGTGTCTTTACAAGTTGAGTTTTACCAAGCCCAGGAGCACCCTCTAAAAGCACGTTTCCTCCTGTAAAAATGGCAAGAAGCACCTGCCTTATAATATCTTTCTGTCCTATAATAGCTTTTCCAACTTCCTCCTCAATACTTTTTACTTTTCCAACTATATCTTCAATAATCTTTTCATCAATTTCCATTACTATACCCCTTTCGTTTTTATTGTTCTAGTGAAGTAAAATAGCTTTTAATAATATCTTTCATTGCTTCTGGTATCACATAGGAATTCATATTTTCGTAAGCCTTCTCTTTATATTTTCCTATAACTTTGCTTAAATCCTGCGGCTTATTGTTTTCAGTAGATGTTTTGCTGTCTGCTGGGGGCGGAGGAAGATATACATCTTCTCCCTGCGAAGCTTTACCATTTTCGGTCTTCGTTAAACCTGAGGAGCCTTTATCGCCGTTTCCGGTTTTACTGCTGTTATTGCTGCTTCCACTATTTTGGCCTTCTTTGCCACTATCACCAGATTTATTTTCATTATCACCCGATTTGTTTTCTGGATTCTCTGAATTACCTCCTGATTTTTGCCCTTGCTCATTATTCCCATTTTGTGATTGGCTGCCTGCATTACTGCCATTTTGCCCCTGCTGATTATCTGATTGCGGATTATTGCCAGTCTGCCCAGATTGGTTTTGCTGCTGTTGATTTTCCGCAACTTTATTTTCAGGCATAAAATTACTTTGAATATCTTTCAATTCATTTTTAGCATACTTATTATCCATAGTCTTGTTTACAGAGTCCTTAAAGCTGTTTAGAGAATTAGCTAAATCCTTAAACTTTTCTGGATTATTAGACGCTAATTTTTCCGCCATATCATTAAGTGACTTCTTAAGTTCGCTGTCCTCTGTGTTTTTTGCAGTATCTGAAAAATCCTTCGCTATTTTTTTCTGTTCTTCTTCATTAGCCCCCTGTATATTTTGAGGCAGATTACTTATTTCCCGGGCAATCTCTTCTTTATCTCCTCTTTCGATAGCATTTGCCAAATTATTTGTGTAATTGTTTCTCGAAAGTCCGCTGGCCACATTATTTAAATCATTTTCTTTATATTTATTTTTAATCTCATCTGTTTTCATTTGAAACTTAGTCAATGAGTTGTCTATTTCAGAGAGGTCTTTAGCCTCTTTAATTTCTTTTTTTAATGAAGCTAGATTATCTAATAATTCCTTTTTATCTTCTTCTTTTAAAGTAGAATTTTTCTTTATATTCTTTTCTACTTTTTCTATACTTGCTATTTTTTCTTCTTGAGTTATATTAAATTTATATTTTTGTTCTGCTTTATCTTTAGCTTTTGTTGGTATGAAATTTGTTGCTGTTATTATGAATACAAACACAATGAATAAAGCAATTTGTTTTCTATTTATCTTGAATTTTATTTTACTTTTATAGTCTAATTCTTTTAACTTGCTCAAGGTATCTTTTTTCTGCAAAGCTGCAAACATATCTTCTTTGCCTATAAGTTCTAAAGATGTTATTATTCTTTCTTTTAAGCCAAGAGAATCAGCTGTCCTGGCAGCCTTATAATTTTTAGGAATTCTGGTTAATCCAATCAAAAGCGCAATACCTGCGCCTAATACTACAAGCTTTAAAACTATCAAGTATACTTTATATAGAGGAAGGAGCAGTGCTGAAATACTCACTGCTGCTCCACAAAGTAAAGCTGCGATTATTCCCCAAATAATATAATTAATAATTATATTAAGGTGAATTCTAAGCTTTATTTTCTTTATAAAAGCCATAATTTCCTTATCAACACTGCTCATTTTTCTACCTCCATAATTTTATTTAAACTATATTTTATTTTTGTACTACAGTATGTTTAGATGTCTTTTCTCTATTCTTTAGCTTTTTCCTTACTGGATTTACCTTTAAAGAACTAAATAAAAATAATAAACAAGCCATCCCAAAATTTACTATTGTGCTTATAACCCATGGCTTCATGCCGCTTTTACCAAAGCCAGATAACATGCCTCCAATAATAGGAATACCCTGTGCTCCGCTGCCTCCGAATTGATCAACCAAAAGTGAAGCAAATCCAACTAATGGATTGAAGTACAAAAGCGGAAAGAAGGTTTGAACTGTTTGAGCTGGCGGCATACCTGGCTGCTGCACTTGCGCAGCCTTTCCGTATACAAAAATCTGCATATATATGGCAGTTAATATTAAAGTTCCAAATAGCAGAAATAAAACTACCGCATAAGTAACAACATTTGATGTTGTTGTCTTTTTAATTATTGTCGAGAAGAAAACTCCTAAACACCCCATAAGTACTGCAACAACTAAATAGAATAAAAATAATTGAAGCAGGTTTGCTATTGATATTCCTCCAAATACAAAAACTGTAGCAAATATAGGAAAGGAAGCTATTATTAAAAGTATTACCTGGCTTAAACAGGAAAACAATTTTCCTAGTATTATAGATCTTGGACGAAGCTTAGTGCATAATAATAAATCTAGTGTTTGCCTTTCCCTTTCTCCTGATATCGAGCCTGAAGTAAGAGCTGGTGCAATAAAAATAATAAGCATGAACTGTATTGCTGCAAGGAAGCCGTAAGTTATTGTTGCTGCTTGGCGATTAACTCCTGTAGCTGACATATCACTCATTATCATCATTAATATAAAGGTAGCTACAACAGCCATTACTAATAGATAAGCTCCTATCATTCCTGCAGCCTTCCAATTTCTCATTTTAACCTTTAGTTCTTTAGATAATACCGGATTAAACTTCATTTTTACGCCTCCTCTGCCTTCTCAGTAACTTTCATAAATATCTCTTCAAGGTTGCCTTCGCTTTGTCCAAAGGATACTACTGAAATATTTTTGCTTATAAGAATCGAAAGAAGTTTGCTCATTTCTTCCTCAGTTCCTGAATAAGCTACAGTTAAAGTAGAACCTTCTGCTGATATTCTGTCTACTTTTGGTATTTCCTTTAAAATAGCTGCTGCTTCTTCAAGCTTACTTAATACCTTTATCTTTAAAGGTCTTGAATTATAAACATTAAGCATTATTTCTTCAACAGTTCCTTTTATCACAAAACTTCCTTTTTCTATTATTCCAATAGTTGTACAAAGTTCTGCAAGCTCAGGCAGTATATGTGAACTTATAATGATAGTTTTTCCCATATCCTTTAAACTTCTTAAAATCTCTTTCATTTCGAATCTTGCTCTTGGGTCCATACCTGAAGCCGGTTCATCAAGTATTAAAAGCTCCGGGTTATGCACCAAACTTCTTGCAAGGCAAAGTCTTTGTTTCATTCCTCTTGAAAGACTGTCTACGTAGGCATTTTCTTTCGATGTTAAATCAACAAGCTCTAATAAATCTCCGCAAACCTTTTTGCTTTCTGCACCATTTATACCATATATTGAAGCGTAAAACTCAAGATATTCTATAACCTTTAGATTGTCGTATACTCCAAAAAAGTCCGGCATATAACCTATCTTTTCTTTTACTTTTCTGCTTTCATTTAAGGCATCTATTCCATCTACATAAACCTCACCGGAAGTTGCTGGCATGAGCCCTGCTATTATCTTCATTGTAGAGGTTTTACCTGCGCCGTTTGGACCAACAAAACCAAAAATCTCTCCCTTTTCAACTGTCAAATTTAAATTATTAACTGCTGTATACTTTCCATAATCCTTTCGAAGGTTTTTTATTTCAAGCATTACTTAACACTTCCCTTCACAGAAATTTGAGGAATTGTTCCAGGCTGGTTTAATCCTGTTGTGTCAATTTTTATTTTTATAATATTATCTTTATCAACGTACTGCGAAGCCTTATCCTGACCTGCTGTAAAATTATTGTAATCACATTCTTCATAGGCATTTTTTACAGTATTAAATATATATCCTTTGTTAGTTAATGGCTGGAAGTTTGGTCCATTAGGATTATTGCTCTGATTCTGTTTCAATTCAAAGCTTTCAACTTTAACCTTGTCACCTACTTGGAATTTTATTTCTACCTCTCCTGAATCTCCATGAATAAATCCATAGCCTGGGTCATAGGCTAACTTATTACTTAATGAAGATACCTTTGGAACTATACTGCCTAGCGGATACTCTGCCTTATCCCCATTTATATAACTTAATTCAACATTAGATACAACAAGACTCTTATTGTATTTTTTAACAGCATCATTGTTTACAAGTATATCTTTGGTTACCTGCGAATCTGTTATAGCAGTTAATACCGGGTCTGTAACCCTTCCACCAAAAGAATCAAAGTAGGACTGCATAAGCATTCTCTTCTGCTCTTTCACCCTTTTTTCTTGTATTTGTTTTGTACTTTGAATAGCACTTCCTCCATATTGTCTTCCGAACATATTATCAAGCATCTGATAGCTATTTCCTGCATAGTTCTTTATTGGTTCGCTTATATTCTTTGTCTCACCGTTCTTTATTTCACCAATTTCTACATATGCGCTAGAAGTAATAATATAACAGTCTTTTAAATCTAAACCTGTATTATTTTTTATAGTACCTGTTATTTTATTATCATTAAATTTAATTTCAGATTGCAGTGCTCCTTTTCTAATCTCGTTATTATCTACAATAAAATTATACTGTCCAAAAACTCCAGTATTATAAAATTCCATTGTTGTTTTAGGAGAAGTTGTTATCTTTGAATATATTGTTTTGCTGCCTTTACTATTATCAGCGTTTTGCTTATTGTCATAGTAATCTAAGTTTACTATAGGTCTTATATTCATATCATCTTTTGCTTCTATTTTTATGTCTGATTTTTTAGGGGTAACCACAGTGCCATAGCTCTGAATATTTTGATTACCTTTAGAATCAATTACTATTGTTGATAAGATATTTGCTACTGGCTTGGTTACTCTTGTAGTTGAACCTGAAAAATAAACAACTATTGCAAAAATTACCGAAAGAGCAGGTACAGTAACCCACATTAATTCTCTTCTGTCTTTCTTTTTAAGAATTATATAGTTTACTGGTGCTGCAATAACTATATATATGAAAAATATTATTATCAAATTTGAAGCTTTTGGTATTGGAAGCTCTGGTATATTTCCAAGCCCGTAGCTTATATTATATCCTCCTCCGTTTACCATTCTGCTATAAGCATTTGCATCATTATAATAATCAGGGAGATTATTTCCTACAAGTTTTTCTCCAAACGTACTATTTAACGACCAGTTTGTCAGTGGATTTAAACCTAGATCAAAAGCAGCTACAGCAACAACTCCCTTGCCCTTTTCAATTCTTTGTACGAGTGGAAGATTTCCTTCCTTAATTACTGCATTGCTATCTTTAATATTTATATTTAAAGCATCCAGCTTCATTGAACTTGTAGAGTTATTATCCAGCATTTTATATAGTGATTTTGTTTCAACAGATGATACATTTCCTATATCACCGCTTATAAAGTTATCTTTAAATATTGACAAGGTCTTATTATAAGATGGGCCAGTACCTATTAACAGCATGCCTCCGTTATCTACCCATTTTTTGATAGTTTCATATTTAGCTTTGCTTATTTTAGAAGTATCAAAATTATTTATTATAATTACACTTATAGGCTTTAGTACATTTGCATCTTCTGAAATTGAATTTTCATCCAATTTAACAAGTTTGGTATTAAAATTTCTCTTTCCCATACTGCTTGAATCTATTGAAACTTTATTTATGTAACTTACACTGTTAAAATCATCGCTTAAGGTTCCTATTATAAAGTCCTCTGGATTTAAAGCTGTTCCAAGAGATAAATCCTTTGACAATAATGTATTTTTACCTTCCACTATATTCATTTTTACAGAAGTTATATTTCTTGATATAGGTATGTTTAAAGTAAATTTTTTCTTAGTGTTTAATGGAAGATTAATATTTTGAGTATAAAGTGTTACATTATCATTATTTGTTATTCCCATCTCTGGATTAAAAACAGGAAGCTCAATTTGGAGCTCTCCATCAATATTCTTTAAATTATTATCAACTTCAACTGTTATTGGAACCAAAGTGCCCCATTTATATACGGATTCAAAGCCGTAAGAATGCGAAACTTTAAGTTTATCATCTTCAGCAGCTTGTATAGTTTTAAAACTTCCAAAACACATTATAATAGCTGCTAGAAAAATACTTGCTATTCTTCTATTTGTCCCCATAGTTTTTTTATCCCCTCTTTCTTATTAGTTTAAATATACTATTTTAGGATATCATTGGCATATACCTTTTTCAACAAAATATTAACAATGTAAGAAAAATTTAAGAATTGCATACAATGCAAAACTTTCATCTTATTATAAATAAAGAACACCAAGAAAAATTCTTGGTGTTCTTATATTAATTTAATCTTGTTGTCCTCTTTCAAAAGATATCCAACCTTTTTTGTTCAGAAATCTTAAATACATAATAAGCCTGTCATAAACCGGCTCACAACTACTTCCAAATTCCTTTAAAAGTCCTTGTCCTATATCATACACAGAGCTCTTACCATCTATTAGAAGCCATACCTTCGATCCAACCTTGTCAAGCTCCATATCGCTAACATAAGGTTTCTTTACAAGCCATCTTATTAGTTTTTCTGCAAACTTATCATGATAAAAAATAAGTTTGACATTACCTTTATTTACTTCAAAGGTTTCATGTTTTTTCTTAGGTATGTACATCAAAAAATTATCTTCTTTTTTATTTTTTTTATCTTTTTCTTTATTAACTTCTACGTTGCTATTTTCCATTGTATCCTCCATGTACTTAAATATACTGTCATTATTTTATTAAAATCGCAGCTGAAACCATTGCTTCAGCTGCGATTATTAAACTGTTTATAATTTATGCTTTTGCATTAGGCTTTCCTGTTGAAACTTTAGTGTTGCTCTTATTGCTTACAACCTTGTTGTAGAACCATGCACAAAGTATTAAAACTATTAGAGCTGAAGTCCACGGACTTCCTGTAACGCTTGGTATAATCCTTGCTCCGAAGCCAATTTTTTCATCTATTTTCAAAATTGCAAATAAAGCTATTAATATACCTGTTATAGCCTCACCAGCAATTAAACCGGAAGCAAGCAAGGTTCCTGTCTCTGTCTTAGCTTTAAGATTTGTTTCATCCTTTTTATACTTCTTATCTAATAACCATCTTAATAATCCACCTACAAATACACCTGTGCTTAATCCCATAGGAAGATATAATCCAAGTGCAAATGGAAGTACTGGAATCTTCATAAGTTCACACATAACAGCAAAAGTAACACCAACTATAACTAATACCCAAGGTATTTGTGAATCAAATATTCCTTTAACAATCATAGTCATCATATTAGCTTGCGGTGCACCTATAACTTTACCTCCAATACCATAAGCTTGATCAAGCATTAATATTACAGCTCCAATTGCTGCTGATGAAACTGCAACTGCTGCATACATACCGATTTCTAATCTCTTTGGAGTACCACCCATTATATAGGTAGTCTTCAAACTCTGAGCAGCTCCACCTGCTATAGCAGCACTAACACATACAAGTGTACCAGCGATTATAGCTATAAACATACCGCCATCACCTATATGATTTGTAGCCTTTAAAACTGATGCAATAACAAGAAGTGAAGCAATTGTCATACCTGATATTGGATTATTGGAAGTACCAATAAGACCAACAAGTCTTGAAGATACTATCGCAAAGAAGAAGGCACATATTATTATTAATACTGACGCAATAAAGTTTCCTTTTAAATTTGGCATTAACCATGAAAGTATAAATACCAATATGGCAGCAGCTATAACCCAAGTAATTGGCACATCAATGTCCGTTCTCTTCTGTCCACCCTTTGCGCTAATGCCTGACATAGCTGATTTGAAAGATTTAACTATTGTAGGCATAGCCTTAATTATACTTATTAAACCACCAGCTGCAACCGCACCTGCACCAATATACTTAACTGGTGATAGGGATAATGAAAGGTTTGGTGCTACAAACTTTATAAGAGGTACAAGTGCAAACCATGATACTAAAGCACCTGCAAGCATATAGGAAGCTATTTCTATACCTACTATATAACCTACACCCATTAAAGCTGCTGATGCACTTAGAGAGAATGAAGAATCAAAATCCTTTCCCTTTATTGCCCAGCTTGGTTCTTCATTCCAGAGCTTAAATGCTCCGCCAAAGAACTTAAATATGGTTCCTGCAATAAGACCTGCTACCATAGTCTTAAGGCCTTCTCCCCCTGCAGTACCAGATACAAGAACTTCAGAAGCTGCCATAGCCTCTGGATAAACTAATTTTCCATGTTCTTCAACAATAAGATACTTTCTTACCGGTACAACAAATATGATACCAAGTAAACCTCCAAGTAAAGCAGTTATAATTATTGTAAATAATGTAAGCTGTTGTTTAAGTAAAATAATTGCTGGAATTATAAATATAAGTCCGCCTGCTAAAGATTCTCCCATTGCCGCCATTGATTGAATCATATTAGCTTCAAGTATACGATTACCAGTTGCTCTTCTAAATACTGAAGTAGCCAGTATAGCAGCTGGAATACCTGCTGCAACTGTCATACCAAGCTTTAAGCCTAAATATGTGTTAGCAGCACCAAAAACAATGGCAAAAAAACAACCCACGATGATAGAAACAACTGTCAATTCTGGTAGTGCTTCCTTGGTTGACACATAAGGAACGTAATCTTCTCCTTTTATGCCACCATAAGCAGTGTGAGAAAGAGCTTTCTTTTCCATAATAATCCCCCTTAAAATAAAAATTTAGAAAATTCCGTCATTACCATGATATCACAGTTCCATTTTGTAGTAAACTGAATATTATGATATATTTAAAAATTTTCTTCTTTATAGACAAGGGAAAATTAATGTAGAATGTAAAATGTAGAATTAAGAATAAATGTAAAAAGTCCGTAGGACTTTTAAATAATAAATTAGAAAATCCCCTAAGGGATTTTCTTCATTAATTCCACATTCTAAATTCTAAATTCTACATTCTATATTAGCTTAGGCTTTTTTATCTTTCTTCACAGTAAATTTGTAAATCCATATTGCTAAGAGCAGATAAACTACTGTAGCCGTCCAGTTACTTGAAGTTATATTCGGAAGAATTTTTGCTCCTATTCCTACTGGCTCACTTAACTTAAGTGCTGCAAGTAAAGCAACTATTATACCCATAATTGCATCTCCTGCAACAAGCCCTGAGGAAAGAAGTATACCTTTTTCTGTTTTTTCCTTAAGCTCTGTTTCATTTTTAGCAAACTTTTTATCTACAATAACTCTTACAATACCACCAACAAGTATACCAGCACTTAAGTGTATTGGAAGATATATTCCCAATGCAACTGGTAATACTGGAAGTCCTAAAAGTTCTATCATAACTCCGAAGGTTGCTCCAATAAGTACTAGAGACCATGGAAGTTGTGCTGTCATAACACCTTGAACAACCATTGACATAAGTGTTGCTTGTGGTGCAGCTATTGCCTTAGGACCTGTAAATCCATATGTGTTAATCATAAGAATAAGAGTTGCTGCAGCTGCTACTGCTCCTATAATTACTCCAAAGTACATTCCTATTTGAAGCTTCTTTGGAGTACCGCCAATTATATAAGTTGTTTTTAGTGCCTGACCTGCACCGCCCGCAACTGATATACCTACACATACTATAGCTCCAGTTACAAGTGCTGCAAACATCCCGCCATTTCCGGTCTTTCCTAAAGCCTTTAATACTGAAGTAACAAATAAAAGTGTTGCTATTGTCATACCTGAAACTGGATTATTTGATGCACCGATAATACCGCATATTCTTGCAGAAACTACTGCAAAGAAGAAGGCAAATACTACTGCTAAAAGTGCACCTGCAAATCCAATTTGAAGCATTGGTAAAAACCATGATAAAAAGAATACTAATGCTGCTCCACCTATAACCCAAGTCATAGGAATGTCTAAATCTGTTCTCTTAGTCTCAGCTCCGCCTGCACCGATTCCTGAAAGTGCAGATTTGAATGATTTAACTATTGTAGGAAGAGATTTAGCTAAGCTTATAAATCCACCTGCTGCAACTGCTCCAGCACCTATATATCTTATATAGTTTCCTCTTATAGCAGAAGCACTTAATTCTCCTATAGAAGTTGTAGCTGGATAAAGTATTGCACTTGAGCCAGTTCCTATAAATTTTATTAATGGTACTAATCCAAAGGTAGCTACTAAAGCACCTGCAAACATATAAAGTGAAGCTTCAATACCAACTATAAATCCAACACCTGCAAGCGATGCCATAGCATCAAAACCAAAGAAGCTTTCAAATATGGATTTATTATTTTGTGTTATGTTTATATTCCAATTTGGCTCTTCCTGCCATAGTAAAAGTCCTGCTGAAAGGAACTTATATGCTCCTCCTCCAAGTATACCAGTTAAAACTGTCTTAAAGCCAGCTCCACCAGAATTACTTGTAACAAGTACTTCTGCCGCTGCCATACTTTCTGGAAAAGCAAGTTTTCCATGTTCTTCTATTATAAGATATCTTCTAAGCGGAACAACAAAAATTATACCAAGAAGTCCTCCTAAAAGAGTTATTATAACAATAGTTATTAGACTAACATTCATACCCCAGATGAATAAAGCCGGAATAGTAAATACTATACCTCCTGCTAAAGATTCACCCATTGCTGCTACACCTGAAATTAAGTTTGCTTCAAGTATATTGTTTTTTCTAAAAATTATCTTTAAGAGTCCTGTACCAAGTATTGCCGCTGGTATTCCCGCTGCTATTGTCATACCAACATTTAATGCTAGATATGTATTAGCTGCCGCAAATACAGCTGCTAGTAAACACCCAATTATTATTGAAACTGTGGTTAGTTCAGGCATGGCTTGACTTGCTGGTATATAAGGAACATAGTCCTCGCCTTTAATTCCACCATACGCTGTATGTGAGAGTCCTTTATGCTCTGACATATAATTACCTCCTTAATATATGATTCTTTATAATGCTATCATAAAATTAACAATTTATTAAATTATGTATAATTATAAATAATCCATTCTCATTCAAATTACACTATTTTATTCGTTCTTTCGTCATTATTCTTAAATTTTCGTATTTTTTATTAAATTTAAACGAATTCACTACGTTTTTCATAGTATTATTATATATATTTAGAGAATTTTTTAATATTATTTTATATTATACTTAATATTATATAAAATTTTATGCACATATTTATTCAAAAAATATTATTATAGATATCTTTCCACTATTTTATTTACATATACGTAAAAATACCCTATATAGCAGACTTTTTATTTATCTACTCTATAGGGTATCCTTTAAAAACAAAGTTTGTATAAATTTTAATGTAAGCTTATTTTGATTCAAGTAATGCTAAAGCAACTGCCCCCATTACTCCGGCATCTGTTCCTAATCCAGCAGGAACAATTTTACAAAACTCTGACATAGCTTTGAAGCATCTTTTATTTACTACCTCTTTAACTTTATCAAATAGTACAGAACCCATCTGAGAAACTCCTCCGCCAATTACAAACATTTCAGGATCAAAGCTTGTTATAGTATTTGCTACAGCAATTCCAAGATAGTTAAAGCTCCTATCAAGTATTTCTATCGCTACTTTATCACCTTTTTCCGCCTCTTTATACACCTCATAAGAAGTAACTTTTTCATAGTTTTTAAGTGAGGTTTCTTCACCGTTTTCCAGAGCTTCCCTAGCTTGTCTTGCAATAGCGGTTCCCGAAGCAAGTGCTTCTATACATCCATAATTTCCGCAATTACACTTTGGGCCATCAGGAACAATTGTCATATGTCCAATCTCTAAGGCATTTGATGTTCCTCCTCTGTAAACTTTACCATCAAGAATTGCTCCACCGCCTACTCCAGTACTTACGGTCATATAAATCATGTTAGTAGTACCTTTTCCAGCACCAAGCATGTATTCTCCAATAGCTGCCACATTAGCATCATTATCTAAATATGTAGGAATATTAAACTTCTCAACTAAAGGTTTAACTAATTGAAAATTTCTGAAAGGCAGATTAGGAGTAGTTATTATAATTCCCTCTTTAGCATCCAATGGACCTGGAGAACCAATTCCAATTGCCTTTATGTTATCTGTGCTTTTATCAGCAAGTTCCATTACTTTTTCAATAACCATTACTATTCTTCCAAGAACTGCTTCTTCACCTTCTGCTGCATTTGTAGGCATTGTATATTGGCTTATTATTTTTCCATCTAAATCTGCTAAAGCACCATTAATTTTAGTTCCTCCCAAATCAATACCGATTACATAATTCTTATTCATTTATCTTCCTCCAAATAATTATTTATCTATTACAATGCATTATAGGTATATTATACAATAAAACACAAGTCATAATAAATATATAACTTGTGTTTTTCTATATCTTATATTTAAATATTAACCTTTGAATTCGTCTCCTCTTCTATAAGCAGTAATATAGTATCTTCCATCATCATGACCGCCTTTAAGAGCAACTTCAAAACCATTGCGCCCTAAAAGGTTTGTTATAATATCTACATTATGTGCTTCTCCAGGCCCCACTGTAACAACAACTTTATCATTTTCACCAATAATGTTCATATAATCATTAATATTAGCATAATCACTTAATCCTATTGTGCCATTAACTTCTAATCGGTATTCAGACATTTTATCTCTCCTCTGCTCTGCTAATTTCTACTACATATCTTTTCTAGTTTATTTTTTGTATTAAACTATAAAATATTCACTAAATTTAACTAATCGTTAACATGGCAATATTTATTTATTATGCTATAATTTATCTGTTAATTAATTTTAATACATAATAAGTAAATTTAATGGATGGAGGGATTTATTATGAATTCATTAAAAGGAACAAAAACTGCTGAAAACTTAATGAAGGCTTTTGCAGGTGAGTCACAGGCAAGAACTAGATATACTTTCTATTCTTCTGTTGCTAAGAAGGAAGGGTATGTTCAAATTGCTAATATATTCACTGAAACAGCTGATAACGAGAAAGAACATGCAAAAAGATTTTTTAAATTTTTAAACGAAGGCGGCCTTGCTGGTGAAACAGTAAAAATAAATGCTGATTTTCCGGTTGCCTTAGGGGATACAAAGCTTAATCTTCTGGCAGCAGCAAATGGAGAAAATGAAGAATGGACTGACTTATATCCAGCTTTTGCTGATACAGCTGAAAAGGAAGGTTTCCCAGCTATTGCAGTTGCATTCAGAAAAATTTCAGAAGTTGAGAAAAGACATGAAGCTAGATATAGGAATTTATTAGCTAATATAGAAAATGATAAAACTTTCAAAAAAACAGCTTCTGTTCTATGGAAATGCAATAACTGCGGATATATATTTGAGGGTACTGAAGCTCCAAAAGCATGCCCTGCTTGCTTGCATCCTCAAGGCTATTTCGAAGTATTTGTTGAAAATTATTAATAAAAATAAGACTACGGTATTTTACCGCAGTCTTATTTTTATTAAATTTAATTTCGTATTATTCTTCTATTTCCTTTAATTTCTTAGCATTTTCAATTATCTTAGAAGCCTCTAAAGCAGGAACTTCATCATATCTTTCAAATTTCATTTCAAAAGTTCCTCTAGCTTGTGTCATAGACTTTAAATCAGTTGCATACTTAAACATCTCTGACATAGGAACTTCTGCAATTATCTTTTGATATCCATCCTCTGGCTCCATGCCTAAAACTTTACCTCTCTTTTTATTTATGTCCCCCATTACATCTCCCATATAGTCATCTGGAACTTTAACTTCAACATGCATTATTGGCTCTAGTAATACTGGCTGTGCAGTCTGCAGTCCCTTCTTATATGCTAACGAAGCAGCAACCTTAAAGGCCATTTCTGATGAATCTACAGGATGATAGGAACCATCGTGCAAAGTAGCTTTTAATCTAATAACAGGATATCCGGCCAAAACACCATGCTGTATGCATTCACGTAAACCTTTTTCAACTGCTGGTATATATTGTCTTGGTACAACACCTCCAACTACTTGATCAACAAACTGAAGCTCATCTTCACCATCATTTCTTGGCTCAAATTTTACCCAAACATCTCCGTACTGTCCATGACCGCCTGACTGTTTTTTATGTTTTCCTTGAACATCTGCATTTTTTCTAATAGTTTCTCTATAAGGAACCTTTGGTACATCCAGCGTAACATCTGCTCCAAACTTATTCTTAAGCTTACTTGCTATAATATCAAGATGAGTTTCTCCTACACCTGAAACAATCATTTCAGCGTTTTCTACATCTCTTGATATTTTAAAAGTTGGATCTTCTTCTAAAAGTTTTGTAAGTCCTGAGGATATTTTATCTTCATCACCTTTTGCTTTTGGCAATACAGACATTGACATTGAAGGTGCAGGGAAAGTAATTTCTTCAAAAGCTATAGGTGAAGCCATTTCACATAAAGTATCTCCTGTGCCAGTAAACTGGAGCTTAGAAACAGCACCTATATCTCCAGCTACAATTTCAGAGGTAGGCAGCTGGGCCTTACCCCTCACAAAATACATTGTTCCTACCTTTTCCTGTTTATCTTTGTTACTGTTATATACTGTAGAGTCAGCTTTAGCTTTTCCAGTCATAACTCTAAATAAAGATAATTTTCCTACAAAAGGATCTGCTATAGTCTTAAAAACAAAAGCTGAAAATGGAGCATTCTCATCAATCTTCACAGCTATTTCTTTGTTGTTCTTTATATCCCTTGCTTTTATACCTTGAATAATCTCCGGTGATGGAAAACATTCAACTATATCTTCAACAAGAGTCTCTATACCAATACCATTAAGCGCAGATCCGCACATAACAGGAGATATATCACCGCTTGCTGAGCCATTTATTAATCCCCTGTAAATTTCCTCATCACTTAATTCACCTTCACTGAAATACTTTTCTAATAATACTTCATCCGTTTCAGCTACTGCTTCCATAATCATATTTTTGCATTCATCAATTTTATCAATTAAATCTGTTGGTATCTCTGCTTCTTCCATAGCATGAGTTTTAGGATTAAATAATCTTGCTTTTCTGGAAATAACGTTTACAATTCCTTTAAAGCTGGCTTCGCTTCCAATTGGATACTGTATTGGAACAACTGATATTCCAAATCTTTCTTTAAGTGCACTTAATACTTTCTCAAAATTACTATTTTCTCTATCTAATTTATTTATAAAAAACGCTCTAGGCATTTTATTCTTATTTACATAGTTCCAAGCTTTTTCAGTTCCAACTTGAATTCCTGATGCTCCACAAACTGCTATTAATGCTAAGTCTACTGCTCTTAATCCTTCAACCATTTCACCTATAAAATCAAAATAACCAGGCATATCTACTAAATTAATCTTGGTATCTTCCCACTCACAAGGTGCAATTGATGTAGAAACAGATATCTTTCTCTTTCTTTCTTCCACATCATAATCACTTGTGGTTGTTCCTTCTTCTACTCTTCCCGTTCTGTCTATTGTTTTTGTATAAAACAATATGGCTTCAGTTAATGTAGTTTTTCCTGCTCCACTGTGGCCTACTATCCCCACATTTCTTAAATTTTTGGTTCTGTAATCTTTCATACGAGATTCCCGCCTTTCAAAAATATTGTGTAATAGGTTAAATTAAGTAAACTTTCAAGTTATACCATGAAGCCGCAAATTATTAGTTTTTAATTAGAATATTAGGATTTATTTTACCTCTTGGCTAACAGTAAATATTATTGCCTATTTTGGTTAGTTAATATATATTGTTACCAATATTTCTATATTTACTATATATATTCTATTTTATGTTCCAATTTCCTTTTAATAACAAAACTTAATTTTCAAAATAGTCTGATTTATATTTTAAATATTATTATATATAAATGAATTTTATATATCAATACATATTCATACAATTTAAAAATTATTTACACAAAAAATAAAAAAGACACTAAGTAATTAAACTTAGCGTCTTTGACCTGGCAATGTTCTACTCTTCCACTCAGTCTCCCGAGCAGTACCATCGACCCTCCAGCGCTTAACCTTCGTGTTCGGAATGGGAACGGGTGTAACCACTGCGGCATTATTACCAGATATATGGCTCCGTGGAGAGGACTCGAACCTCCAACCCTTCGGTTAACAGCCGAATGCTCCGCCATTGAGCTACCACGGAATACTTGTGTATAAAAGAATAATTGTTTTATTCTTTCAAAATTGCACAGATTAAATTAATTTGGTCAAGCCCTCGACCTATTAGTATCAGTCAGCTAAACATGTTACCATGCTTACACCTCTGACCTATCAACCT
>Ga0080001_10414_pt1 | contig 65845 bp, 60 predicted proteins | sample YelNatPoosite2B6_FD_69204 | JGI IMG/M metagenome (GOLD analysis project Ga0080001, IMG submission 69204) | Hot spring thermophilic microbial communities from Obsidian Pool, Yellowstone National Park, USA - site 2 B6 (SPADES assembly) (version 5) | ecosystem: Environmental > Aquatic > Thermal...
TATCTAGTGGCGATGATGCAAAGGTTACACCCGTTCCCATTCCGAACACGAAGGTTAAGCTTTGAGATGTCGATGGTACTGCTCGGGAGACTGAGTGGAAGAGTAGAGAGTTGCTAGATTACATATGGCTAGATAGCTCAGTCGGTAGAGCAGAGGACTGAAAATCCTCGTGTCCCTGGTTCGATTCCTGGTCTGGCCACCATGTGTAAATAAGGCGCTATAGCCAAGTGGTAAGGCAGAGGTCTGCAAAACCTTTATCCCCAGTTCAAATCTGGGTGGCGCCTCCAATATACATAAACGTTCCAATATTTTGGAACGTTTTTTATTTTTATATAATTTAATGCAAAAATGCAATTATTTTATAATATGTATATGATTTCAATAAAGTTCTTACATTCATAATGGCACAAATTATCTAATCTTCAAGTATTTTTGTGATATCATGAATGTATTAGAACCTTTGCATTGTATAAATTTATATAATTTAGTCGATTTAAAATAATTTGATGGAAATATTATGAGAATTATATTAAAATAATGATAGATTTAATATAAGAATGTAAATATTGAAAGAGGTTGAAGGCATATGAGCAGAGCAGGAGAAAAACTTAAAAATATAAGAGAACAATTAGGATTAAATCAAAAACAGCTGGCTAAGAAGCTGGGTGTTGCAGAAAGTTTTATAAATGAAGTTGAAATGGGAAGAAAGATTTTAAATGAGAGCTTTATGAATAAGTTATCTAAGCTGGCGGGCAAGGATATAAATGATATAAGCATGTCTATTGAAGAAGATGCAGCTATAGAAGTTGTTGATGTTAAACCTAGCACAATGAAGACACATAAAGTAAGTTCTTCAAATAAGGATCTTCCTGAGATTAATGATGTATGGAGCAATGCATTAAGTTCTGTGCTAAAAACAGTACCTATATATAAGTATGATTTAAAACAGACTGTAGGTTCAAGACAGCTCCCAGTGGTTTCTAATAAAATAGAAGGACATTCGGTAGATAAAGTTTTATTTCTTGAAATAGAGGAAGACGATATGATAGGGTTTAGGATGGCAAAAGGGGATATTGCTTTTGCACACTTAACCCATGAAGCTCCTAACAATGCTATTTGCTTAGTTGAGTATAATTCAGAGAGAGCTATAAGACAGATTAAAAAATTAGATAGTAATAAGGTTTTACTTATAAGCAACAAGGGTTCTATTAGAACAGAAACCGCTTATACAAAGGATATAAACGTAATTGCTGTACTAGATAGAGTAGAGATAAAACTGTAGCTTGAGGTATATTTATGAAAAAAATATATATGGTGATTCTTGCTGCACTAATAATTTTTAGTACTGCATTATTTTATATTAATTTAAAAACACCTATAAAAATTGCACTAATAGGAAATCTAGAAGAGGAAAAATATAATTTTTCTACAAGTTCCATTATTGCAGGAAGAATTGCAGAAAAAGAAATAAATGAAAAGCAAGGTATTAAAGGAAGAAAAACGCAGCTGATAGTGAGAAGTGATGATTTCAAGAAGCCGGAAGAAACTATTAAATTTTTAAAAGAAAATAATATTGAGGCAATAATATCAACTTCTAATAGTGAAGAAATTTTGAGAATAAAGCCGTATTTAGATAAAAATAAGATAATTTGTTTTTCTCTAGGGGCTACTTCTTCAGAGCTTAGTTTTAAAGATGATTATATTTACAGTATGCTTCCGAATGATGAAGAGGAAGTTAAGACCTTTGTTGATTATTTAAATACTAATAATTTATCAAAGGATATTGTAATTATAAGCACTTCTTCTAATATAGAGTATAAGAATTCTATAGAAAAGAATATAAAAAAAGTGGGAGGCAATGTTGCCTTTGAAGAATTATGGACAGATAACTCAATAAAATATACTCCGGCTAACATAGCGGGAATGAAGGGCAAGACTATATTAATACTATCTTCAGCAAGAGATACAGCCATTGTTTTACAGAAGCTTAGTAATTATGGACTTGATAAAAATGCATTTGGTCTATCTTGGTGTGGCGATGAAAATTTGATTTTTTATGGCGGAAAACCTGTTCAGGATTTTAAATTTATTACTCCTGTAGATTTTACTCAAAGCAGCACCAAATATAGAAAATTTGCAGACAAACTTAAAGATTATGAAAAGAGCAACGGCTTGCTTCCCACAGGTGTATATGAGGCTTATAATATCTTTAAGAATGCATATGAATACAAAAGGGATAAGCATATAACCTTAAAGGAAGCTATAGATATAAATAAAGGATATGATGGATTAAATTCTGATAGATTGCTGAATAAGTATGGGGACTATGAAGGTCAGGAATATATATTCACGGTTAAGAATGGCAAATTTACTAAGCTAGGAGGGACTAAAGATGAAGGCTCAAAAGATTAGAAGTATAAAAGAAGCATCTTTTTTTGGAATGCTTGGAGGAAGTTTAGTATTTGCCTTAATTAACTTTATGATATTTTTAGTTTTTGTATTGGGTTTAAGCTATATGTTCATAAGCTCTCATGAAAATAATTTGTCTAAGGTTTTAATCCATAATCTTAGTGAAAAGCAGGATAGAATACTTAATATATCGCAAACTTTATCTAAACTTATGGAAGATGATATAACTGAGCAGCAAAAAAGGTTATTTATCGAAAGCTCTATGAAGAATAGTACAGATATTCAAGGTATATTTTTGTTAGATGATAAAGGTATAGTAAAAGAGACTTCTGAGAATTATAATAATTTTTTAGGGATTGATTTAAGCGGTAAAGATTATTATAAGCAGGTTATAGAAAGCAATAAAAACAAAACAATTATATCAAGGTCTTATGTATCACAGCAAACTAAAAAGCTTACATTAAACATAGTAACTCCAATTATGAAAAATAATAATGTATCTGGTATGACTGTAATACTAATAAATCCTAGTATTATTGAAAACAAAGACTTAAATGGGATGGATTATTATCTTGTAGATAGTAATGGTGATATTGTATTTCAAAGTGATGAACAAAATACTATGTCTAAAGAAGATAATATTAAAAATTCTCTTATAATTGAGAAAGGTCTCGATAAGTCAAATGCAATGATTTACAAAGATAAGGTAAGCGGTAAATTTGTTCTCGGCATAGTTAGAAAAGAACCCGTAACTTCTATGTATATAGTTCTGCAGCATCATATTTTAGGTGATAAAGTTGTTATAGATGGTTTACTTATAATGTTAGCAGCTGTTATATTGTTTATTTTTATATTTATAATAATACTAGCCATCCAGGCATCAAATATTGTTACAGATTATGTGAATATGTTTAAGGATGAAGTGAAAAAAATTTCTCAAGGTAATTATGAAATAAAGTTATCTAGCAAGTATTCTCATGAAGAGATAAATGAAATTATAGATAGTTTTAATAATATGGCCAAAAGAGTAAAACAAAGAGAAGAAGAGCTGCAGGCATATAATGAGGAGCTTGTAGCGGCTAATGATGAAATAAAAACAATGCTTTCTACTCTTAGCAAAAATGAGAAAGAGAGAAAAGAACAGTATCTTCAAATTATATGGACAATGGTAAATCTTCTTGAGATAAAAGATGAATATACTGCAGGACATTCAAAGTCAGTTACTTACTATACTGAAGAAATAGTTGAGAAATTAAATAAAGACTATGGTTTTAAGCTGGATGTAGATAGAATTCAAATAGCTGCAATACTTCATGATATCGGTAAAATAGGTATAGAAAGAGATATACTTAACAAGCCGTCAAGACTTACTCAAGAGGAATATGAGATTATAAAAACACATCCTGCTAAAGGTTATTATGCCTTAAAGGACATAGAGAGCTTAAAGAAGGAAAGAGAGATAATTAAATATCATCATGAAAGATATGACGGAAAAGGATATCCGGAAGGAATAAAAGGAGATGCTATACCTTTTGGAGCAAGAATTATTTGTGTAGCAGATTCTTTTGATGCTATGGTTTCTGACAGGCCTTATAGAAAAGGAATGCCTGTGGAAATGGCTATTGGGGAACTTATCAGAAATAAGGGAACTCAATTTGATCCTCTTATTGTTGATGTTTTTGTTGCCATGTTAAGAGAAGAGCAAGGTGAAATTATCCTTCAGGAAAATGAAGCATAATTTAATTAGGAATTATAAATTAATAATTGAAGGATGTTTTGCAGGCAAAACTATAATAATTATAGAGGCAGAGCATCTATAAGATTAAAAATCCCCTTATAGGGGATTTTTTTCATTCATTCTCAATTTTTAATTGTTAATTGTTAATTATCTTCTCTATCTTCACATCCTTATAAAAAAGATTCAATATATCAACGTATTTCATTCCCTTTTTAGAAAGCTCTATTGCCCCATATTGGCTCATGCCTGCACCATGACCGAACCCACCGCCGTATAAAGTGAATTTGTTATCTTTTTTCTCACAGGAGAAGAAAGCTGAAGGCAGAGAGCCCACGTTTGTCAGAGGATCACCTTTAAGTCTGGTAAGCTTAGTTGTTTCATTGGTATATTCCTGATTGCATTTTATAGAACTTCTAATATATGAATCGCCTTTAACATTAACAATTGCATTTGAGAATATAAAGGATACCTCAATTGCTATACCATTTTCTCCTCTTTTATTAATCTTAATATCCTGAAGTTCCTTAAGCTCAGGGAGCTTACTAATCTGTTTTGAGTTTTCATATATGGTTAGATATTTTTTGCTTGTTTCACCAGAGTACAAGTTTTTTAATGTTTTATTTAGTGCAGTAGTTAATCCTGCAACTGAATATTCTACTTTCCACCTAAAATACGGATAGTCGCTGTCTATTGCTTTGATAGATGTATTCTTATAAAAGTTTAGCCAGCTTTCCTCATTTTTTGGAAGTTCTATTTTTGGAGTGAGATAATTATTATTTGCAATATAGGGTCTGCTTTCACTAGTGCCATCTGCGTTAAACCATACATCACTGTAATTAACACCGGTTCCTGCTGAGGTTGAATAATATTTAGCATCAATAGGTATTCCTTCATAAGTCATTATAATACCTTTTGTAGAATCTACTGCCTCTGTTGCAAGAGGCTGCATTGGAATATTGTTATATACCTGACTTCTTGTACTGTCATCTACGTAGAAACCAAGAGCTGCATATCTATTGTTAATCATATCAGATATAGCATAGGTTCTTGCAGCTACCGCCTGGCATTTTAAGGCTTCAACTCCACCGGATAAAGGCATTTCAGAAGGCACTACCTTTTTAAGGTAGTCTTCCAAATTAACATCATTTACAACGCACATTCCGCTATCAGATATACTAAACTCTAAGACACCGCTATAGGATGGAGAAAAGGTGCTTGAACCAGACCCTCTTTTAATACTTTGAAAATCAATAAAATTACCTTTTATGTATAGTCTATTCTTATAAATAGTTGTTTTATTATTTATTGTAAGCTTTAAATTAGAGTCTTCTTTTTCAATAACAACAATGCTGTCTTTTGGCAAATCTACATTCAAGTTTTCTCTCATGCTATAAAGCTTGGCCGGTTCTAAAGTCTTTATTTGAACCTTACTGTGATAAACAGAATAAAACCCATTTGTTGATATGCCGACTCTCATGTTTGAGTAATCCATAGGATAAATAAAAAAGGTTTTAAGCTCTCCATTTTTAGTTTTAAAAGATTTTATATTATTTTTTCCTATAATAAGATTCTTGCTGTCGGAAAGCTTTATGTTATTATCTTTGTCTACTGTGTAATAATAGGTTTTGCTAGATAAATTTGTTTTACCTAGGCTTTCCAAATCATAGCTGCCTGTATTTTTTATCATCACTCTATCAGCAATAGGTGTTATAACTTTAAAGCTAAAAGCCTTAATAAAGTTATACTTAAAATCAATAACAGTAAGCTTTGGAAATGTCTCTGAAGCTTTATAAACTTTATCTTTTCCATTTACAATAACAGTTATTGAGTTAGAGTTATATCCAATTACAACACCTTGCTCTACATTCCTTGGGAAAAATAAAATCCCAAGTATTAATATCAAAAAAGCTGATAGTATTATAATTATTTTTTTCATTAGAAGCCTCCTAAAACTTGTTTTATAAAGAAATAAATACCTTATATTATAGTATATTATCAATTATACTATATAATTATAGACATTCGTAAAACAATTTTCTTAGTAAGAATAAATGAAATATGAAATAAATATTCTCTATTAACACCCATTTTCAAATATAGTTGTATAGTGTATAATTAGATAGTATATGTAATTTTGCGACAAGATTATTTATAATTGCCTATATTTATAGCAGATTTTGTAGGCTTTACATAAACTAATACCAGTATAATTGAAAGAGGGGTTATTATGAAGGGAACAGTAGTTGCAACATGGATGAAAACCTGCAGAAAGCTGTATGGCGATTCTGCTGTAGACAGGGCTATGGAAAGTAATGGATGGACAAGCAATAAATTATTTACACCAGCAGAAAATGTTGATGATCAAATGATTTTATCTGTTATAGGAAGTATAGCTAAAAGCCAAAATGTAGATATAAAGAAACTTTGGAGAAGCATAGGGAATTATAATATTAAGTCTTTTGCAGAGGATTTTCCTGCTTTTTTTGAACATGAAAATGTATATTCTTTTCTAAAATCTATGTATGATGTTCATGTTGTAATGGTTAAAAGACTTCCGGGAGCAACTCCGCCATTATTATCTATTGAACCTATATCAACTAGAGAAGCGATATTTTCCTATCATTCAAAAAGAGGAATGTTCGATTATTTCCTTGGAATGCTTGATGGAAGCTGTGAAAAATATAATGAGAAGGTTCAAATTGAAGAACTGGAGAGGACAAGCGATTCTTTAAAATTAAAGTTAATTTTTGAAAAGGATATACTTTATAAAAAGTCTTATTTATTTAATAAAGTATTATCTTTAGGATTTATAAGAAACTTTGGAGCTAAGGTTGCATTATTTACTTTTATTATATCAGTTATTGCTTTTATTCCTCTTATGGGACTAAGCAGTATACCTAAAATATTAATAGGATCAGCAGTAAGTTCAATAGCATCCTTTATAGCAGCTTCTTCTTTGGTTAGACCAAGAAAGCTTCTTGAGGAAAGTCTGAAGAAGTTAAACACCAGTGATTTTGTCGAGGAGATTCAGGTTTCCACAGGAGACTTTTTTGAAGATTTATTTAAGCATTTAGCTGATCATAAGAAGAATGTTAGAACGGATTTTGTAGGCTATAAAGGTATAACTGATGAAATGGGAACCTTTGCTGATAAGATTAATATTATAACCGAATCTATGAACTCTACTTCTGTTGAAATAACTGATGTAGTAGAGCAGGTTGCAAATAGTTCGGTGGATCAAGCAAGCAACACAGAAAGGGCTGTTTCTATTTTAAACGATAATATACAGTCTCTAAGAGCTATAGTTGAAAACGAAAATATGAATAAAGAAGAACTGGAAAAGGCTATAGATAAAATTAATAATAGCTATAAAAATGTAGACAATACAAGCAAAAATATATTAAGCAGTCTTGAGAAATTTCAGGAAGTTAAGGATAAAGGTATTAATCTTGAAACAAGAGCAAAGGATATTACAAATATAGTTTCAATAGTTTCAGGAATATCTGAGCAAACAAACTTACTAGCTCTAAATGCTTCAATTGAAGCAGCAAGAGCAGGAGAGGCAGGAAGAGGTTTTTCCGTTGTTGCTGAAGAGGTTAGGAAGCTTGCAGAGCAGTCTAAAGGTGCAGTTGAGGAAATAAACTCAAATCTTGCACAGTTTGTGGAGGATATAAAAGTTCTTGTGGATAAAATAGAACTTCAATATGACGTCCTTCAGGCTGAGACAAGCAGTCTTGAAACAGTTAGGGATATAAGCTATGAAGCTACAAATTCAGTTCAAATAGTTGCTAAATCTACTATTAAAACTATAAATGAGCTTAATAAAGAAACTGATTCCATAGCAAGTATTTATGAAACCATTGAATCACTTGCAGCAATTGCAGAAGAAAATTCCGCTTCTTCAGAAGAGGTAAGTGCAAGCGTTGCAAATTATACTAATGAGATAAAGAAGCTTATAGATAATATTCAAGAGTTTAAAAAAATAACTCAGAACTTTAAGTCAGATTTGGGTAAATATAAGATATAACTTTAAGTCTGTTGATGAATTAAGATCAACAGACTTTTTAATGTTTAACATATTGAAATTGTTATTGAAAGTGATAAAATTAAGTAGTCAGTATTCGTAAGAAACTGAACATTATTTTGTCAAAGGGGGGAAGCTCCGAGTTGTATCCGTCAAGGAACAGCAGCGGAGGAAGACTATGCAAAAATCATTAAACACAGGAACAAGTACTAGAACAAGACAGATTACTGTAATTGGAATGCTTTCAGCAATTTCAATTATGCTCGGGCTGACAGGGCTTGGGTTTATTCCTATTCCACCTGTTAAAGCAACTATAATGCATATACCTGTTATTATAGGTGCAATACTAGAAGGGCCGATAGTTGGAGCCTCAGTAGGCCTAATCTTTGGAGTTTTTAGTATGATTCAAGCTATAACAGCACCTACTCCATTATCTTTTATTTTTATGAATCCAGTTGTAGCCGTAATTCCCAGAGTACTTATAGGAATAGTAAGTTATTATATCTATAAGGGTATCAGCCGTAAAAATAAAAATTTAGGTACAGCAGTTGCAGCAGGGATTGGTTCACTAACAAATACTGCGGGGGTATTAGGATTAATATACCTTATATACTTAGAGCCTTATGCAAAAACTTTAGGTATAAGTGTCAGCGCTGCTAAGAAAGGAATACTAGTTGTTGGAGCTACTAATGGCATACCTGAAGCTATAATATCAATTATTATAACGATGGCTGTAGCAACAGCTGTAAAGAAGATTTCTAGAAGATAAGATTTTATTCTCCAAGTTGGATTAGTTTCTGACTTGGGGATTTTTATATGTATATAATGTTTTGGATGAAAGGAAGAAGACGATGAAAGAAATAAATTTAAATGAAATACAAGGAATGAAAATAGGAAATGCACAAAATATGAATGGACCAACCGGATGTACTGTTGTTATTTGTGAAGAAGGAGCAGCTGCCGGAGTTGATGTAAGGGGAGGAGCACCGGGAACTAGAGAAACAGATTTGCTTAACCCAGTAAACTTGGTGGATAAAATACATGCTGTTATGCTTTCGGGAGGAAGTGCTTTCGGACTTGATGCAGCTAGTGGTGCAATGCAGTATCTTGAGGAAAGAAATATAGGATTTGATGTTGGAGTTACAAAAGTTCCTATAGTATGCTCGGCAGTACTTTTTGATTTGGCGATTGGAGATTATAAAATAAGACCTGATAAAGCTATGGGATACGATGCTTGTGTAAATTCGGAAATAAACGAATGCAGGCAAGGAAATATTGGGGCAGGAGCAGGAGCTACAGTAGGAAAAATACTCGGGCCTGAATATGCTATGAAAGGCGGACTTGGCAGCTATGCTGTTCAAGTTGGTGAGCTTCAAGTAGGAGCAGTAATTGCGGTTAATTGCCTCGGCGATGTAATGGACACTTCCACAGGGCAAATTATTGCAGGCGTATTAAATAAAGAAAAAAGTGGATTTGACGATACGGAAAAAATAATGATTTCAAAATATGATGAGAAGAAGAATTTATTTAGCGGAAATACAACTATAGGGGTTGTCGTAACTAATGGAAAATTTACAAAAACAGAGATGAATAAAATAGCTTCAATGGCTCACAATGGCTATGGAAGAACAATAAGACCGGCTCATTCTATGGCTGACGGAGATACTATCTTTACAATGGCAACAGGAAGGGCAGAGGCAGACATAAATGTTGTTGGACTTCTTGCAGCAAGAGTTGTAGAGCAGGCGGTTATTAATGCTGTTAAAAATGCAGAGCCTATCTTGGGATATAACGCTTATAATTTGATTGCGAAGTAAAATTACTTCAGGCTGTGGCGTAAAGACCATAGAGACTAGTGTAGAAAATAATATTTTACTTTATGATTCCTTTGCGTATGTTCTAAGGTTTGCAATACTGAAAAGCTAAGAGCCTCTATAAATTCGCTTTGACTTCTTATTTCTTTAATAGTCGCAGGCTTTAAAACATATTTAGTAAACTTAAAATACTTTTAGCTTGCTCAGAAGAGAGACTCTAAGCTTTTCAGTATTACTTCGCCAAGAACATGAGCAAAGTAATCAATCGAATTAAAATATTATTTTCTGCACCTGCTCTTGGTCTTTACACCCAGCCTATGCATCTTATACGCAATTATTATTATATATCTATACGACCTACTCAATGATTATTTTTATTATTAAAACTTATTAATATTTTTCGCTGTTTAATAATAGTGTAGATATAAGCATATTCTTTGATACTATATAAGCAAATTTACTGCAAACCAGCATGGCTGCAGTAAATATTTAAATATTTTTATAGGTTTTATATAAATATACGAATGATAAAAAGGCCATCACTTGCCTTTAACAAAGCCTAATATTAAATCTGATTAACTTGGGAACATCCTCAAAGTAATCACTAAGATTATATATTATTTTCCACGAAAAGCCCTGCGGACTTTAAAGCAAAGCCTGCAGCTATTTTAGTTTGCAATTTTATTAAACTCCACTTAAATCAAAATCAGGAATAAAGCTTTCAGAAACTGTGCCTTCCTCTTGAATGAAGGCATTTTTTATTCCTAAACTTAAACAGTAGTCAATAAGGCTTTCATAATGCTTCTGATTTAACGGTTTATTGATTTCTGGATAATTAGAAAGGTTATTAACTGGTGTATACTGATTCATGATGCTTATATAGACATTATTTTCAAATGTATTGTATATAAAATCAATTACCTTTTTAGAATCAAAAAGCAGCCCTGGAAGCATTAGATGCCTGATTATAACGCCTTTCTTCATCATACCATTATCATCAAACTCAGGTATACCTACCTGAGAATACATTTCTTTAATTGCTTTAGATGCTATATTAAAATAGTTTGGTGCATGGGAATATTTAACTGCATATTTATCATCATAATATTTTAAGTCAGGAAGATATATATCAATAAAGCCGTTAAGGGCTCTTATAGTTTCTATATTTTCATAGCCATTGCTGTTATAGACTATAGGAAGCGTTAGTCCATTATTCTTGGCTAATTTGATTGCTTCAATAATTTGAGGAACAAAGTGGGTGGGAGTAACTAGATTAATATTGTTAGCTCCTCTTTTTTGCTGCTCTAAAAATATTTCGGCAAGTCTTTCTATTGTTATTTCTTTGCCAACACCTTCATGGCTTATACAATGATTTTGACAAAATACACATTTCAAATTACATTCGGAAAAAAATACTGTTCCAGAACCAGTATCCCCAGACAAACAAGGCTCTTCCCATTGATGAAGAGATACTCTTGCTACTTTTACACCAGCACCGGATTTGCAGAACCCAAGCTTTCCTTCAAGCCTATTTACATTACAGTTTCTAGGACATAATTTACAGCTATATAATAAATCAAGCATGATCAACACTCCATTATAAAAAATTAACCTGAAGTAATTATACACTACTTCAGGTTAATTTTATATATAATGCAATATCCAATCTTCAAGGATTTCTAGGACATCATTAATGTATTAAAACTTTTGCATTATATATGCTATCTGCAATTTTTAAAGTAAAAAAATACACATTCAATCATAAATATAAGGCTTATTACTCCAAAGGCTGGATATATTACGCTTATTAAATTCACAAAACCTATTTGAGATATTGGTATGGCTATCAATATAACTATAATAACTGCAGTTTTATATGGAACTTTAAATATTTGTGTTATGGCTTTTCCAACGCTGTACACATCCGATACCTCAGTTGAAAACATCTCAAGCCAGATTATGCAAACAAGCATTATTTGAATTATGTTTCCGAACCTGTGGGCTATGTATAATAGTGGAATTTCATATTTAAATATGTATGGGACATTTAAAAGAAGCATCAGATTTATTATTACTGTGAGGCCGGTCAGAACTAATGCACCCATAGCAATACCCCACAGCATGCTCTTTTTATTTTTTATTTCTGTACTAAGCGGCACTAGCACACCGCTACAGCCTAGAATATTAAAGCCACTGTATAGAAGACATGAAATAAACCAGTTGTTTTTATATTGGGGTACAGCCTTAATATACGTTAAGCTTACAACATCTTTATTAAAAAATATGTACATGGTAAACACTGTTAAAAGTACAATTATAAGTGATGGTACGATAAAAGAGTTTACTTCTATAAGTCCTTTTGTATCTCTTAAAAGTACAAATAGTGATACAAAAACCATGAGAAGTATTCCAACCCATTTGGATAGTCCTAAATACTGATGAATTAAAGCACCGCTTCCGGCTAAGATTATTGCTGCACCGCTCACCATAAAAAGGCTTGTTATTCCGTCTGTAAAATTGGCAAACAGTTTAGGTTTAAGTACTAAATTTATAAGCTCATTGTAAGACTTTAGACTATATTTCATGCTTATAGATACTATCATAAAACCAATTATCATATAAATCAGGCAGCATATTAAAATTCCCCAAAAGCCTTTGTAGCCAAACTCAGTAAAAAATTGCCTTATCTCCTGACCCGAGGCTAGTCCAGCACCAACTATTGTTCCGATAAAAACTGCTGCGATTTGGAAAGCAAGCTTGACCCCTTTTCGCAAAAAAATCCCCCTCCAATAATTATGTTATCTATATAAATATATAAAAAAATTTAAAAATAATGTATTTGCAAATTAAATTTTTATTTTTTGGCAAACTATAAGTAGATTGTGAAGTTTTTTTATTAAAGGGAGGATTAAAATGAGCAGAAAAGTCAATACAAAGCGGCTCTTATCTTATATTCTTATATGTTGTTTTATGATTTCTTTTTCAGCTTGTAAAAGTAAGAAAAGTGAGGCTTCAAACCAGGAAGCTAATGAATTTGAAATAAAAGTGGCACAAAATGTAGTAGATAACTATATGAAAGATTTGATGAAAGAAGATCTTGTAAACGCAAAGAAATTATATACTAAGGAATTAGCTGAAAAGACTAAAAATGATCCTAAAAGCGATCTCAAGGTTAAAGGTTACAGTATCGATGAAACAAGCGAAATAGGGAAAACAGGCTTTTTTAAAGTTAAAGTAACTAGAATGAGTTTGACAGAACCTATAAGTTCATTGGATGAATGCAGCATAAAAATAATAAAAGAAGGTACTGAATATAAAATAAATGAGGTTAAAAATGAAACAGAAAAAGAGGCTTTCCTTGAAGATAATGCATTAAGGGTAAGAAGTAAAAATAATATAAAGACGAATTTACTTATTGATAGCAGCAGCTTTCCACAATATGCCTTTTCAAAGGATGACAAAGGAAATTTATCAAAGCAGGTAGTTCCAAGAAATAAATTTTCTGTTATGAATTTTGGCTATGAAGGAGAGAGAATTGCTATCTCAAGCTATGACAAGGATTCTTACATAGGAATTATTAAAATCGATGAAAGTATAACTACACAAGGCGGAGGAGGCAGTGAGGAAAGTCAAGGCGGTGACCAGGGAGGAAAATCAGGAGATAAAAAAGGTTCTCAAGGACAAATGGCAAGAGAGAAACCAATTGGAAAGGAAATGACCTCCTTAGACTTAATAAAAGACTCAAAAATTGAATTTATGACATTTTCAAATGGAGAAAAGTTTTTAATGATCCAATATAATAAGAACAACTTGGGCAGATGTATAAGAGTATATAGTACAGACAGCGGAGACCTTATAAAACAAAAGTTTGAAGAAAAATATCCTTATGGGAAAGTTGAGATTGTATTTTCTTCCTTTGATAAAGATGTTATGAACTACGAAGTAATTGCAAAAGATCCAAAAGATAAAGAAGCCTCTGACCAGGCTGGAAAATACCAGATAAACCTTAAGGACTTTAAGATTAAGAGACTATAGTGTGAAATATAAGTAGAAGACGAATTAAAATAGCCGCAGGCTGTGGTGTAAAGACCTTGGAGCCTTGTGTAGAAAATAATATTTTCCTTTATGATAACTTTGCGTATGTTCTAAGGCTCGCAATGCTAAAAAGCTAAGAGTCTCTAGGAATTGCTTGACTTCTTGTTTCTTTAATAGCCGAAGACCAGCTAAAAAATATCTTTAGTAAGCTTAAAATACTTTTAGAGTGCTCAAAAGAGAGACTCTAAGCTTTTCAGCATTGCTTCGCCAAGAACATGAGCAAAGTTATCAATCAAATTAAAATATTATTTTTTACACCTGCTCTCGATCTTTACACTACAGACTATGTAGCTTTTGTACGTAATTATAATTATCTATCTATACGACTTAATCAATGACTGTCTTCTATTTATAATTTTTTATTTATATAATGTCTAAAGAGTTAATGTTGACATTGCATTTGTAAATTTATACAATTAAAGAAAATTACTAAACAAAATAATAGCAAAGCTAATGATTAAAAGGAGGGAAAAATGCCATATTTTAATGAATCCTATAAGAAAAGTATTAGTGTATTTAAAGAAAGAGTAGAAGAAAAAATATATAGCAAAATTGCATTGCTAAATATTAATGCATGGGTTACAGAAGAACCAGTTCATTTTAAAGAGAGAACCAAAGGTAAATATATTTCACTAAATTTAGAAGATAGTTGGGGAAAACTTTGGGATTGTGCATGGTTTAATTTTACTGGAGTTGTACCAAAATCTGCAGCCCATAAAAAAATTGTATTATTGATAGACTTAAATGGAGAGGCATGTATATTTGATGAAGATGGTTGCCCTATACAAGGGTTAACTAATGTTAGCTCAGAATTTGATTTAACTCTTGGAAAACCTGGTAAGAGGGTAATTCATTTTTTAAATGATGCACAGGGTGGTGAGAAAATTGATATATGGGCAGATGCTGGGTGTAATGACCTTTTTGGGAATTACAGAGATAGCGGAAAAATTAAAGAAGCTCATATTGCAATTATGAATGAAGAAATGCATCAGCTTTACTACGATATAGAGGTTCTTCAAGAACTGATGGAACAGCTTTCAGAGGATTCTCCAAGACATCAAAGAATTTTATTTGCCTTGTTTACTGCCTTTAAGGCTATGGTGAATTATGATGAAGAAGATGTTAAAAAAGCAAGAGAAATTCTTTCTGTAGAGCTTAATAGAAGTTGTGGAGATGAAGCTTTAAAGATAAGTGCTATAGGACATGCTCACATTGACTTAGCTTGGCTTTGGCCTATAAGGGAAACTATAAGAAAAGGAGCTCGTACATTTTCAACAGTCTTGTCAAATATGGAGATATATCCTGAATACATATTCGGAGCAAGTCAGCCACAGCTCTACGCATGGATGAAAGAACGATACCCTAAGCTTTACGATAAGATAAAGTCGCGTATAGCGGAAGGACGCTGGGAAGCTCAAGGCGGTATGTGGGTTGAACCTGATACAAATATTTCAGGTGGTGAGGCTTTAGTTCGCCAAGTTCTTTATGGTAAGAAGTTTTTCAAAGAAGAATTTAATAAGGATATGAAGATTTTATGGCTTCCAGATGTGTTTGGATACAGTGCTGCCCTTCCTCAGATTCTAAAAAAGTCTGGAGTAGATTATTTTATGACAATAAAACTATCTTGGAATGAATATAACCAATTTCCACATCATACTTTCATGTGGGAAGGAATAGATGGAAGCAGGATATTGGCACATATGCCTCCAGAGGGAACGTACAATAGCTCAGCCGCTCCAAGAGCGATAAAGGAAGCAGAGAGAAATTTTAAAGATAAGGGAGTTTCAGAGGACTGCTTAATGCTCTTTGGAATAGGAGATGGAGGTGGAGGACCAGGAGAAGAACATCTTGAGAGATTAAAACGAGAAAAGTGCTTAAATGGATTAGTGCCTGTTAAGCAAGAACCTTCATTAGAATTTTTCAAGAGGATTGAAAAAAATATATCAAGCTATAAGGTATGGTGGGGAGAGTTATATTTAGAAAAACACCAGGGAACTTATACTACACAAGCTAAAAATAAAAAATTCAATAGAAGAATGGAATTTGCACTTAGAGAATTAGAATATGTATCTGTACTGGCACATATAGAAGGTGTAAGGGTATATCCTCAGATGGAAATTGAGGCTATATGGAAGGAAATACTACTATACCAGTTCCATGATATATTGCCGGGATCATCAATAAAAAGGGTATATGATGAATCAATTGAAAGGTACGAGTATTTGCTTAAGTTAACAGAAGAGTTAACAAAGAGTACCTACAGAGCTTTACTTGAGGATTCATGCCGCATAGATGAAGCTGCCTCGGATGCTTTGTTAACGAATAAAATCTCTAAAGAAACTAAAGCTTTTGCTATAATTAACTCACTATCCTGGGATAGAGAAGAATGGATTAATATAAATGGAAACTGGATTAAGGCTAAAGTATCAGCCATGAGTGAGACGTCTATGATGTGCAGCATATGCAACACGGATTCTTTTGATGTTAGGTCAGAAAATAACTTTATAGAAAATAATTTACTGAAGGTAAGCTTTAATGAAGATGGCTCCCTTAAATCTGTATTTGACAAAGAATTTTCAAGAGAAGTTCTAGATACAAATTTCAAGGCAAATGTACTTACTGTATATGAAGAACCATATGGAAATGCGTGGGATTTTTCGCCAGCTTGCTATGAGATACCTCAGAAGAACTTTGAATTACAGTATTCTGAAAGTATAATTGATGGGCCAAAGGCTATTATTAAACAAATTTATAAATATAATTTATCAACTATTGAGCAGCAGATTATATTAACTGAAGGAAGCAGGAGAATTGATTTTAATACAAAGGTTGAATGGAATGAGAGCAATAAAATGCTTAGAACCTCTTTCCCAATCAATATATACACTAATGAGGTAAGTTGTGATATTCAGTTTGGTACTATAAAACGTTCTAATCACGACAACACAAGCTGGGATATGGCAAAGTACGAAATATGTGCGCATAAATATGTTGATTTATCTCAAAGAGATTATGGAGTTGCGCTATTAAATGACTGCAAATATGGTCATAGAGTTAAAGAAAATATAATGGATTTAAATCTGTTAAGAAGCACTAATATGCCAGGTATTGAAGCAGATAAAGGGGTTCATGAATTTACTTATTCACTATATCCTCATAATGGCGATTGTATCACAGGGCAGGTTAATAGAAGAGCTTATGAATTGAATCTGCCATTAAAAATCATTGATTTTAGCTGTGATAGTTACGTTACTGGCAGAAAAGAAGCCTTCATAAGAGTTGATAATGAAAACATAATTGTTGAAGCTGTAAAAAAGGCAGAATATAGTGATGATATTATTGTAAGACTGTATGAATGCAGTGGCAGCAGTGAAAAAGCAAAACTGAAATTTGGATATAGGACTGAAAATGTACAGCTTGTTAATTTAATGGAGGAAGCTATAGAGAATGATGCATTTAATATAGTAAATAATGAATTAACATTCAAGCCCTTCGAAATTTTAACACTAAAGATAAGCTGTTCTAAAAAATAATATTCTAAAAACATATTGATTTCTAAATTAGATAGTGTATAATTAAATTAACCTATCAGATAGCTGATAGTGCTATGATATCGTTCACATGTGAGGTATATATGAGCACAATTAAAAGATTGCCATTACAATCAGAAATAATTGAATTTATAAAGCAATACATTGAAAAAAATAATTTAAAAAATGGGGATAGACTTCCTTCTCAGTCGGAATTAATTGAGATTTTGGGAGTTAGCAGATCTTCAATCAGAGAGGCTATTAAAACTTTAGAAGCAAAAAATGTTTTGGAAGTTGCTAATGGTAAGGGCGTTTTTGTGAAGGATGGTTCTTCAAATACAATATCCGCTGAAATAGAGTTTGGAAAAGAGAAAGAATCCATATTAGAGCTCTTAGAGGCCAGAAGAATACTTGAAAAAGAAATAATACATCTAGTTATTCAAAATGCTACAGAAGAAGAATTGGATGGAATTGAAGAAATCTTGAAAGTATTAATGGAGAAATACCATAGAGGAGTAAAGCAAAACGTTGAGGATAGGCAGTTCCATATGGCTATATATAACAGCTGCCACAATAGAATAATGATTCAGTTAATAGATTCCATAGATGGACTTCTAAACAAGCTGTGGGAGTTTCCTTTAGGAATGAAGGATCCTTTTACTGATACTATACCATTACATGAAGATTTATTTATAAACATAAGAAAAAGAAATGTTAAAAAAGCACAAGCAATTAATGATAAAATTATCAGTATGATATATAGAGATGTTAAGTCAGCTAATTAATAGAAAGTGAAGCAAAGTTCCCTCATTAATGAACTTAAAAAATAGATGATGTTCAAGTATTTTTGAAAGTTATTAATATATTATAACTTTGAATTATAAATAAAGCTTGTATTAGTATACAAGCTTTTTAGAAAGACCAACCTATCTGACAGCTGATAGCAGTTAGCATGCAGCTTTGTTAGAAATGCTTAATAGAAATTTAACCGGAAAGGTCGTGGCAATATTTTATGCCGTTTGAAACTGAACGAATTGAAAGAATAATAAAGGACTTAAAAATAGCAATTTACCCGGATTTACAACCAATTACAAGATATAAGGTTTGTGAAGGGAAATTTGCTGGCGGAGAGCATAAAGAATTTAGGGATAAAGATTGGAATGATTATATAACTGGAAGTTTGTGGGGTGGATATGACAAGCATCAATGGTTTAGAACTAATGTTAAAATACCTGAGAGATTTGAAGGTAAGAATGTAGTATTTAGAATTACTACAGGCCGTGAAGGTCTTTGGGATGCTACAAATCCACAATTTCTTTTCTATGTTGATGGAAAGCTTATCCAAGGCCTTGATGTAAATCACCGTGAAGTATTGCTAAGTGAATGTGCAGAGGCAGGTAAAGAGTACTCAGTAGCATTTTTAGGCTACAGTGGCCTTATTGATGCCAAAATAACTATCAACACAGAAATAGTTGTACTGGATAGAAGGATAGAAGATATTTACTATAATTTAAATGTTCCTTTATCAGTAGCTAAACTGCTTGAAAATAATGATGATAATAAGACTCGCATTCTGATAAAGCTTGGAAAAGCCATAGATATGCTTGATCTTAGGAAGCTTTATTCTTGCGAGTTTTATAAATCCGTAGAAGCTGCGAATAGTTATCTGCAGAAAGAATTTTATTCTAACATTAATTATAACAGTCCTGTTGTAACGGCTATAGGTCATACACATATAGATATTGCTTGGCTATGGACAATTAGCCAAACAAAAGAAAAAGCTGTAAGAAGTTTTTCAACGGTTTTAAATCTTATGAAACAGTACCCAGAATATAAGTTTATGTCTAGTCAGCCTCAGCTATATGAGTACATAAAAGAAAATGAGCCACAGCTATATGAAGAAATTAAGAAGAAAGTTAAAGAAAAAGCTTGGGAGATAGATGGAGCAATGTGGTTAGAGGCAGACTGTAATATACCGTCTGGGGAGTCACTTATAAGACAAATTATATTAGGACATAAATTTTTTAAGGATGAGTTTGGAATAGAGAGCAAGTCGCTGTGGCTTCCGGATGTATTTGGTTATAGCGCAGCGCTTCCTCAGATACTTCTAAAGAGTGGAATTAAATATTTCATGACTACAAAGCTTGATTGGAATCAATTTAATACCATTCCTAATGATACCTTTATGTGGCGTGGAATAGATGGAAGTGAAGTTTTTACTCATTTAGTTACAACCAGTGATTATAAAAAACAAGGTGAGGCTGTAACCTTCAGTGAATCAAAAAATAAGACAACCTATACAGGTATAATTAATGCAAATCAAACTATGGGAACATGGAAAAGATATCAAAACAAAGATATATCTGAAGAAACTTTAATGCTCTTTGGTTATGGAGATGGGGGCGGCGGGCCTACAAAGGAAATGCTTGAAAATGCAAGAAGGTTGAAATATGGCATTCCAGGATGTCCAAGAGTAGAAATTGGCTTTGAAACTGAGTTTTTTGACAGACTGTATGAAAAAACAATGGCAAAGGAAGAGATTCCAACTTGGGTGGGTGAATTATATTTTGAATATCATAGGGGGACTTATACCTCTATGGCTAAGAACAAAAGGTATAATAGGAAAACTGAAGTTTTATATCAGGATGCTGAAATGCTATCAACTTTAAACATGATGTTAGGGGAAGCTTATCCGGAGAAAGAACTTAGAAAAGGCTGGAAGAATGTTCTTATAAATCAATTTCACGATATTATACCGGGTTCATCAATAAAGCAGGTCTATGATGAATCTCATGAGCAGTACGAAGAAGCTATAGAACTGGGACAAGAATTAATTGATAGTTCTTTGAAAAGGATTACTTCAAGGATTAATTTAAATGAGAAGTCTGTTGTAGTGTTTAATACTTTATCCTATGACAGAGATGATATTGTAGAAGTTGCTATAAAAGAAGGAACAAAGGTTCAAGGACTTCGTGATTTAGATGGAAAAAATGTTGATATACAGATGATAGATAATGGCAAGAAATTTATATTCTTTGCAGAAAAAGTTCCTTCTAAGGGCTATAAGACATATAGCATAATAACAGAAGCTTCGATGGCTTCTAACCAAACTACAAGCTTTGACAGAGAATTTGAAAACAAATATTTTAAAGTAAGCTTTGATGAAAACTATAATATTACATCATTATATGATAAGGAAAATAATAGAGAAATAGTTAAAAGTAATAAAAAGGCTAACGTGCTTCAAGCCTTTGAGGACAGACCGATGAACTGGGAGAACTGGGATATAGATATATACTACAAGAGGAAAATGTGGGAAGTAAATGATATAAGTCATGTAGAGTTAATTGAGAAGGGTCCTATAAGATACTGTATAAGCATCAAACGAAGCTTCTGTGATTCAACTATAGATCAATATATTTATTTCTACAACAATATACCTCGTGTAGATTTTAAAAATAGTGTGGATTGGAAGGAAAAAAATATACTGCTTAAAGCAGCCTTTCCAGTTGATGTAAACTCAAGCAAGGCATCCTATGAAGTACAATATGGAAATATAGAAAGATCAACACATAATAATACAAGCTGGGATTTAGCTCAATTTGAAGTATGCGCTCATAAATGGGCTGATTTATCGGAAGGCGCTTATGGTGTAAGTTTATTGAATGATTGCAAGTATGGGTATGACATTAAGAATGATACTATGAGACTTACATTAATAAAAGCAGGTACCTATCCAAACCCTGAAGCAGATTTAGGAAAGCATGAGTTTACTTACTCAATATATCCACACAAAAGCACTTGGAAGGAAGCAAGCACTCAAGAGATGGCTTATAACCTTAACGTGCCAATACATTCAGTAATTGAAGATGCTCATGAAGGAATGCTGCAAAGTAATATGTCTCTATTAAAAGTTAATAAGGATAATTGTATTGCTGAGGTAGTTAAGAAAGCAGAAACCGGTGACGGAGTAATAGTAAGACTTTATGAATATAAAAATGCGAGAGAAAAAGTAGAAGTAAGCTTTTGTAGTGAGATAGAGAGTGTTTATGAATGTGATTTATTAGAGAACCCAATTGGTGTTATTGAAAGTGATATTAATAAAATTAACTTTGAGATAAAGCCATATGAGATTAAAACGTTTTTGATTAATTTTAAATAATTATTTTAAGACAGGGGGTAATCCAATGCTATTAAAAGAATTGACTCAGGCATTTGGTGTTAGCGGTTTTGAAAAGGAGATTGCTAAGATCGTTATAGAAAATGTAAAGGATTATGTTGATGAACTTACAGTTGATGCTATTGGAAATGTCATAGCATTAAAGAAAGGTACCGGAGATGAAAAGAAAAAAATAATGGTTTCAAGTCATATGGATGAGATAGGCTTTGCAGTACTCGGATTAACTGACAAGGGCTTCGTAAAGATTAAGAAGGTTGGAGGAATATCAGCACAGGTTTCATTCATGAATAGAGTAAAGTTTAAGAATGGTGCACTTGGAACAATAAGTTCTTTCGAGAAGATGGACAAGGTAGGAGCGGCAGATATAAATAAGCTTTATGTTGATATATGTGCAATTTCGAAAGAGGATGCATTAAAGTATGTTTCCATTGGTGAGCCTGCTTCTTATATAGGAGAATATAAAGAGCTCAATAACAATTGCGTAACCGCAAAGGCTTTAGACGATAGAATAGGCTGCTATATATTAATCGAAGCGCTAAAGAAAGTAACCAATCCGTATCATGATATTTATTTTGTATTTTCAGTACAAGAAGAAGTTGGCTTAATTGGCGCTACTGTAGCTGCTGAAAGAATAAATCCTGATTTAGGAATAGCAGTTGATATAACAGGTTCATTTGATGTACCAACAGATACTGATGGGAATGCAGTATTTGGAGGTGGAGCAGCTGTTAAGGTACTGGACAATTCAGTAATATGTGATGAAGAATTAGTTGAAGTTATGATTAAATGTGCTGAAGAAAACAGCATAAAGTATCAGCTGGATGCTCTTGCAGGTGGAGGCACAGATGCAGGTGCCATAAACAAATCAAATCGTGGAGTAAAAGCTTTAGGTATATCCATACCAACAAGATATGGACACAGTCCTAATGGAATAGTAAATATGGATGATGTGAATGCCTGCATCGATTTGCTATGGAAGTTTACAGAAGGCTCATTTAAGTTTGAGACTGAAAAGAAGTATATATAACTAGGTAAATATTTATCTATATAAATATTTATCTATATAAATATATCAAAATTATAGGGGGTACATTTCTATGGGTAAAAAGAAACTTTTGGCAATGACTATCACAACTGTTTTGACAATGACTTCTATCCTTACAGGATGCAAAGGAAGTAACACAACACCTACAAACTCCAGTACAAACAATACTCCACAAGTGATCAATGTGGCAACTACACAAGATCCAGCTACTCTTGATACTTCAAAGTTAGCTGATTCCGCATCTAACACTGTGGCGCAAGAAACTCAAGAAGGTTTAGTAAGACTGGAAAACAAGAAACTAGTAGCTGCTGGTGCAGAAAAGTGGGAGACCTCGGCAGATGGCCTGACATGGACATTTCATTTAAGAGACTATTCATGGACAGATGGAAAAAAGGTTACAGCTCAGGATTATGTGTATGCAACTAAAAGACTTTTTGAGCCTTCAATAGCATGCCCTAATGCCGGAATATTCTATGTTATAAAAGGTGGAGAGGCGTACAACACAAACAAAGGTAAAGCTGAAGATATAGGGGTTAAGGCAGTAGATGAAAAAACATTACAGTTTACATTAAATGCACCAACACCGTATTTCCTTCAATTAATGAATTTCGTTAATCTTTTGCCACTTAGACAAGATATAGTAGAAAAGGCTGGAGAATCTTACGGTACAGATCCTAAAGCATTGGTATATTCTGGACCATTCGTTGTAGATCAATGGGTTAAGGGCTCAAAGGTGATTCTAAAGAAAAATGAAAAGTATTGGGATGCTAAATCTGTAAAGCTTGAAACAGCAAATATAAATTTAATACCTGAAGAAGCAACAAGACAGCAAATGTTTGATGGAAAGAGCTTAGACTTAATACAGAATGTTAAGCAGGAATATTCAGCTAAGCTTAAAGATAAAATTGATAAGGGTGAGGTAACGTCTATAATAGGATATTATCCAAGTGTAGGATATATAGCATTTAACAATAACGATCCAAACAAAATTTTTACTAATGCAAAAGTAAGATTAGCATTCTCATTAGCATTAGATAGAGAAGGCTATGTAAAGAATATTACAAAGAAAGACCAAGCTGCATATGGATTAGTTCCATACGGTTTGAACAATGGAGATAAGATATTTAGAGAAGCAGCTTCGGAACCTCTAAAGGAAGTAAAGGGACAAGATCCTAAGGAATTGTTAAAGCAAGGTTTGCAAGAACTTGGACTAGATCAAAGCAAACAAATTGAAATAACTTTCTTACAAAGAAATGCAAATGCAGATACAAGAGTAGTAGGTGAATTCTATCAGAGCCAATGGGAGAAGAACCTTGGAGTTAAAGTTAAAATTGACACTGCCAGCGATGGTGCAACCTTTAATAAGATGATAATGAAGGGAACTTACCAAGTAGCTCAAACTGGTTGGGGTGCTGACTATAACGATCCAATGACCTTTATGGGACTATTTATAACTGGTGATGGAAACAACTCAGCATTTTTCTCAGATAGTCAATATGATGAGTTAGTAAAAAAAGCAAGTGTTGAATCAGATATGACTAAGAGACTTGATATGTTCAAACAAGCTGAAAAGATTTTAATTGCTGATAAAGCTGCTATTGCACCGTTAACCTTCAATGTTGCATCTAATTACATGCAAAGCTATGTAAAAGGCCTTGATATAGAAGCAGGTGGACCATCATATGAATTAAAACGTGTTTATATAGAAAAGAAATAATTCACATATAATTACTGCAGCAGGCTAATGCCGGCTGCAGTATTACTTACCTAGAAGGAGGTTTTAGTATGGCCCAGTACATTTTAAAAAGAGTAGGATACTTAATTCTTACTATGTGGGTAATTGTCACAGCAACTTTTTTTCTTATGAATACGTTACCTGGTGATCCAATACAAACTGGCACTAAGTTACTGCCGCCGGCAGTAGAAGCAAACTTAAAAGAAAAATGGGGTCTAAATAAGCCTGTAGTAGAAAGATATTTTATCTATTTAAAAAATGTAGCACAAGGTAATCTTGGAGAGTCTATGAAGAGTCCGGGACTTACTGCTAATCAAATAATAAAAGAAAAGTTCCCAGCATCAGCAAGATTAGGACTTCAAGCTATATGCCTTGGAGTTGTAGTTGGGCTAATATTTGGGATAATTGCTGCCTTTAGGAGAAACACCTGGGTAGATTATTCGGTTATATTTATTGCTTTGGTTGGTGTATCAGTTCCAAGCTTTGTTTTAGCTGCATTATTACAAAAGGCTTTAGGTGGAAAAATACTTCCTATAATCGGATGGCCTTCTGAAAATATATGGACTTCAGGCTTTAAATATACAATTTTACCTACCTTGGCAGCTTCTTTTGGAAGTATTGCAACCTATTCAAGATTTATGAGAACCTCAGTTTTAGATGTATTAAATAATGATTATATTCAAACTGCAAAGGCCAAGGGTCTTTCAAAGTGGGCAATTATTAGGAAACACATACTAAGAAATAGTATAACTCCAATTATTACAATGATTGCTCCACAAATCGCAGGTATTGTTACAGGCTCATTTATTATTGAAAGAATCTTTTGTATTCCAGGACTTGGTATGTATTATGTAGAAAGTATAAATGGAAGAGATTTTACTATGATTATGGCAACTACTATTTTCTTCTCATTTTTCTTTGTTATTTCAATAGTGCTTATGGACATACTTTATGGAGTTGTAGATCCAAGGGTTAGAATAACTGGAGAAAAGAGATAGGAGGTGCTGAAGCAATGGAAACAAAAATTGACAAAGAATTGTTTGAAGTAGTTGGTTATGATAAGGAAGTATCTGATGCTATAGTAAGGCCGAGTATTACATATTGGCAGGATGCCTGGAGAAGACTTAAGAAAAATAAAGTAGCAATGCTTTCAATGCTCCTGTTAATTGTTATAGGCTTAGCATGTGCTTTTGTACCTGTATTTTCAAAGATGGATTTTAAAGAGCAGGCTATAGAACTTGCTAATCAAGGGCCAAGCAAGGAACACTGGTTTGGTATGGACGAGTTAGGAAGAGATATTTTTGTAAGGATCTGGATTGGTGGAAGGGTCTCAATCTTAATAGGTCTTGTAGGAGCTTTTGTATCATTAGTAGTTGGAGCTATTTATGGTGGAGTAAGCGGTTACTTTGGCGGGGCAGTTGACGACATAATGATGCGTGTTGTTGAAGTTATAGTTGGAATACCATATATGATAATTGTAATTCTTGTGTCTATATCCTTAGGTAAGGGCCTTACTTCTTTGATTATTGCATTATGCATAACAAGTTGGACGGGCCTCGCAAGACTTGTTAGAGGTCAGGTCCTGCAGCTGAAAGAAAGTGAGTACGTATTGGCGGCGCAAATGTTAGGAACTTCGCCTATGAAAATTGTACTTAAACATCTCTTGCCTAACACATTGAGTGTAATTATTGTTAATCTAACTTTCCAGGTGCCTGGATTTATATTTGCAGAAGCATTTCTAAGCTTTATATCGCTGGGAGTTCAACCGCCATATACAAGCTGGGGAGCCATGGCTTCTTTAGGTCAGCAGCAGATGGCCTACTATCCTCATGAATTATTCTTTCCAGCAGCAGCCATAAGCTTAACTATGCTGGCATTTAATCTTCTTGGAGATGGGCTTCGTGATGCATTAGACCCTAAACTTCGCCAGTAGGAAAAGGAGGAAAACAACATGTCAAAACTACTTGAAGTAAATAATTTGAAAGTTTCATATCATACGTACGCCGGTGAAGTTCAGTCTGTAAGAGGAGTTTCCTTTGATTTAGACAAAGGTGAGTCACTTGCTATTGTTGGTGAATCAGGTTGCGGCAAAACTGTAACCTCAAAAACAATAATGGGACTTATTGATACTCCGCCAGGAGAAATAAAGCAAGATAGTGAAGTATTATTTAATGGCAAGAATATACTAAAATTTAGTGAAAAGGAATGGCAGCATTATAGAGGAAAAGATGTAAGCATGATTTTTCAAGATCCTATGACTTCATTGAATCCTACTATGAGAGTTGGAAATCAAATTGCTGAAAGTTTAATAATACATAGAGGTATGAGCAAAGCTGAAGCATTGGAAGAAGCAGTGAAAATGCTTGAAATGGTTAATATACCTAATGCGAAAGAAAGAATAAAGCAATATCCTCATCAGTTCTCCGGCGGTATGCGCCAAAGGGTTATGATAGCAATATCGCTTGCGTGTAATCCTCAACTGCTAATTGCCGATGAACCAACAACTGCGTTAGATGTAACTATACAGGCACAAATTATGGATTTATTAAAGGAATTGCAAAGTAGATTAGGAACAGCAATAATTATGATTACGCATGACCTTGGTGTAGTTGCAGGTATGGCTCAGAAAATTGCAGTTATGTACGCAGGCAAAATTATTGAAAAAGGCTTTGTTGATGAAATATTTGAAAATCCAAAGCATCCGTACACTTTAGCGCTGTTAAACGCCGTTCCTAAGCTAGAGTTAAAAAATAAAGAAAAACTAGTTTCTATTCAGGGTACACCTCCAGATTTACTAGCACCACCTAAAGGCTGTGGTTTTGCAAGCAGATGCAAGTATTGTATGAAGATATGCAGAATCAAGTACCCGGAAGTAAGCACAATAAGTGATACTCATGAGGTAGCCTGCTGGCTTCAGCATCCATTAGCCGTAAAAGTAGACTTAGCTGAAGATATAAGGAGGGAATTATAATGAAGCCTGATACTTTAGTTGAAGTTAAAAACTTAAAAAAATATTTTAATATTGGAAATGATAAAATCCTTAAAGCTGTTGATGATGTTTCTTTTAGTATCAAAAAGGGAGAAACATTGGGTTTGGTTGGAGAGTCAGGATGTGGAAAAACCACCTGCGGAAGAACTATATTAGGAATGTATGAAGCTACTGGCGGCCAAGCAATTTTTGAAGGTGAAAATATTTATGAAATGAATAAGGCAGAGAAGAAGGCATTTAGAAAGAATGCTCAAATAATCTTTCAAGATCCATATGCATCCTTAAATCCAAGAATGACTGTAGGAGATATTATATCCGAAGGAATGAATAACTTTAAAATGTATAGTGAAAGCGATAAACAAAATAGAATATATGAGTTACTTCGCTTGGTTGGACTAAATAAAGAGCATGCTGGCAGATTTCCGCATGAATTCTCTGGTGGCCAAAGACAAAGAATTGGAATTGCAAGGTGTTTAGCTATTGATCCAAAATTTATAGTTTGTGATGAACCAATATCTGCCTTAGATGTATCTATTCAAGCACAAATTGTCAATTTGCTAATAACCCTGCAAAATGAATTTGGCCTAACTTATTTATTTATTGCGCATGATTTATCTATGGTAAAACATATTTCAGATAGAGTTGGAGTAATGTATTTAGGGTGTATGGTAGAGCTTGCTGGAAGCGATGAACTTTATAGGAATCCACAGCATCCATATACTCAAGCGCTTCTTTCTGCAATTCCTATACCTAATCCGAGCTATGAAAGATCGAAAAAAAGAATTGCATTAGAAGGAGAAGTGCCAAGTCCTATAAATCCTGAGCCTGGCTGTAGATTTAGAGCAAGGTGTAAGTATATGAGGCCAATATGCAGTAAGGAAACTCCGTATCTTAAAGAAATAAGCTCAGGACATTATGCAGCATGTCATTTACTTTAGGATGATAGTTTTTAAAATAGTTCCCCCGCTAATACCTTATATTTAAAGTAAAAAGGATTGATATAGTAAATAAAATACTATATCAATCCTTTTTATATTATTGCAGCTTCTAAAGATAATTGGATAACTATTCCGCATAAACATACAAACAAAGAAACAAACATAACAACCATTCCAAGGTTTAATTTACCAAACATCTTATTCCATGAATCTTGATATTTAAGTGGACGTGTAGCGTTTTTTTGAATAAAAAAACCTGAACTTATAAGAAGACCAAAGCAGCCTATGTAATATAAATTATTTTTTATAAAATAAAGCAATGATGAACTTCCGTTGTTATAAAAAATATAGTAGATACACGTAAAAAATATAGATATTCCCAGAGAAATAAAAAGAGCAAGCTTAGTACACTTTAAAATATCTTTTAGTATTGCAAATTTCATTATTTCAACCCCCTTTTGTAAAGCCTATATAATTTATTATAGGATAAAATTTTCAGCTTTAAAATACCTTTCTATAAATATCACTGTTACTATTAATTTGTAAAATATTTAGTATACACCTTTCATTAGTTTTGTTGTATTATAAACATGTTTAAATGTTTTAATAATCAGCTTAAAGGATAAGCTTATAATAATGTTTTTCGAAGAAAGGCCTCGTATAAGAGGACATTGAGCCTGCGATTATTTTAGATCGCTACGTTATTAAGTTTTGAAAGGATGATTCAGCATGAGGACAGACTGGGACGGGAAGAAGTACAACAGTTTAAATTATTTTTTAAGGGAAAAGTTTGGAGAAAAGGTTTTTAAAATTTCATTAGATGCTGGATTTTCCTGTCCAAATAGAGATGGAACAATAAGCAGGGGAGGCTGCGTTTTTTGCAGTGAAAGAGGCTCTGGTGATTTTGCCGGAGATAGATGTTTTTCTATAACAAGGCAGTTTGAAGATATAAAAGCAATGATGAATAAGAAGTGGAAGGAAGGTAAGTATATAGCTTATTTTCAGGCTTATACAAATACTTATGCTCCTGTAGAGGTGTTGCGTGAAAAGTATGAGGAGGCTGTAAAGCAAGAAGGGGTAGTGGCACTTGCTATAGCCACAAGACCAGATTGCTTAAGTGATGAAGTTTTAGATCTTTTAGAGGAATTTAATGAAAGAGTTTATGTATGGATAGAGTTAGGACTTCAAACCATAAATGATAATAGTGCAAAGATTATAAATAGAGGCTATAAGTTGAATGTATTTGAAGAAGCCCTGGAGAAGCTTAATAAGAGAAATATAGACGTTGTAGTTCATGCTATTTTTGGGCTTCCGGGAGAAACTCATGAAGATATGCTTAATACAGTTAAGTTTATAGCTGAAAGACAGATTAAAGGGATTAAGTTTCATCTGCTTCATCTTATGGAGGATACACCTCTAGTTAAGCTTTATGAAAAAGGAAGACTTAATTTCTTAGAACAGGAAGAATATGTTGATTTAGTATGCAGGTCTATAACCATGCTGCCTCAGGATATGGTTATACATAGGCTCACAGGTGATGCACCAAGAGAACTTTTAATAGGACCTATGTGGAGTCTTAAGAAGTGGGAAGTTTTAAATGCTATAGATAGAAAATTTATAGAAAAAAACTTATATCAGGGTTTGTATTTTTCTACAAAATGATACTTTTACTTTTGTAATGTTTACGAATAGATTTGTAATCCTTTAAATGATAAAATATGATTATGATAAGGAAAGAGTACAAGTAAGGTATTCAAGAGGGGGAAATGTATAATGGCAAATTTATCATTAAAAAACATTTACAAAATTTATCCGGGTAATGTAACAGCTGTTAGAGATTTTAATCTAGATATAGAAGATAAAGAATTCATAGTTTTCGTTGGACCATCTGGCTGTGGTAAATCTACAACTCTTAGAATGATAGCTGGTCTAGAAGAAATATCACAAGGAGAACTTTTCATAGGAGATAGATTAGTTAATGATGTAGCTCCAAAAGATAGAGATATCGCAATGGTTTTCCAAAACTACGCTTTATATCCTCATATGAGTGTATTTGATAATATGGCATTTGGTCTTAAGTTAAGAAAAGTTCCAAAAGCTGAAATTGAGCAGAAGGTTAGAGAAGCTGCAAAAATTCTTGATATTGAGCACTTATTAGAAAGAAAACCAAAGGCACTTTCAGGCGGACAAAGACAAAGAGTTGCTTTAGGTAGAGCTATAGTAAGAGAACCAAAGGTATTCTTAATGGATGAACCTTTATCAAACCTTGATGCTAAGCTAAGAGTTCAAATGAGAACAGAAATTTCAAAGCTTCATAAGAAATTACAAACAACTTTCATATATGTAACACATGACCAGACAGAAGCAATGACAATGGGTTCAAGAATAGTAGTTATGAAGGATGGAGTTGTTCAACAAGTTGATACTCCTCAAAAGATATATGATCATCCAGCAAATATATTTGTTGCTGGCTTTATAGGATCACCACAAATGAACTTTATTGATGCTAAAGTTGAAGAAAAGAATGGAAAAATTACTCTTGTTTTTGGAGAAGACTCAGTTGTCCTTCCAGAAGATAAAGCAGCTATAGTAAAAAAAGGTGGCTTTATAGGAAAAGATGTTATAATGGGTATAAGACCAGAGAATTTAGACGACAGTGATGATTTCATAGCTAGACATCAAGAAGCTGTAATATCTGCATCAGTAGAAGTTACAGAACTTATGGGAGCTGAAACATATATTTATCTTTCAAAAGGAAAGGCAAATATAGTAGCGAGAGTTGATGGAAGTTCAAAGGCTAAAGCTGGCGATGTATTAAAGGTTGCTTTAGATACAAGCAAAATACATGTATTCGATAAAGAAACTGAAAATACAATAGTTTAATATAACATTAAGAAGGTGCAAGTGCTAAATGCACTTGTGCTGGTGGTCTTGCGAATGGGAACGAGAAGGTATAGACTACCCAGCGTTTCGAGTGGAAGGAGAAAATAAATGTACAGTTTTCAGAGTTTTCTACAAGACTTGAATCTAAATACAGGTGTAAGGTTTAATTTGAAACTTGAGGATGGAGAGTTATTTTACTCCAGTATCAAAAATACAGCAAGCTCTGATATTGTTTCTTCAATAATAACTTTAGGAAATTCTAGGGTTACCTTAGAAATTCCTAAGCAGTTTGAAAATTGTACATCACTTCTAAAGTATACTATTGAAAATAAATATAGAGAATTTTTTTCAATGAGGGAGCAATCCCTCATTGAAATATTAGAAGGAAAAGAAGTGGTTTCAGATAAAATAGGGAAAGCCCTTCCTTTTTTGTCTAAAGGCTGTACTTTTTTTATTATAAATGTTGATGGCAGCAGATATGAAGCTTTAAATATAATAAGACAGCTGTATACTGAAGATGAAGTTGTAAGCTTTGTATATGATGACAATATTGTAGTAATGGGAGTTTTTGAAGAAATAAATGATCACGCAAAAAGTATGAGAGAGTCTATAGTTTCAGATCTTTATTGCAGATGTTATGTAAGTTATGGTAATATAATATTTAATGCAAAAGATATTAAAAAAGCTTATACTCAGGCAAAAGAGTGTTTAATTCTTAGTAAAAATTTTGGTATAAAAGAAGAAATTTTTTACTATGATAAAATGCTTTTTGAAAAAATTGTTTATAACATAAGTGTTGAGGTTAAGGGTGAACTTTTAAGCAGATTTAAAGAAAAGTTTAATCTTTTTGACAGTGAACTTATTAATACTATTGAAGAGTTTGTAAATTGTGGACTTAATATAAGTGATGCGGCAAGAAAGCTTTATGTACATCGAAATACACTTATTTACAGACTTGATAAGATAACTAAAGAAACAGGTTTTGACATAAGAAATTTTAAGGAAGCGACAGTATTTATAATTGCATTTCTTATTTGGAAAGAAAATAATTTGTAAGAGGTAGCTGTTACCTCTTATTTTAATCATATTTTAAATAAACGTTTTCACTGTATTTTATTAAAAAGAGGTTTTAGGGATGAATGTAACAATAAAAGAAGTAGCAAAATATGCAGGTGTTTCACCATCAACGGTATCAAGAGTAATATCGGATAGTCCTAGAATTAGTGAAGAAACAAAAATAGTTGTTAGAGAAGCTATGGAAACACTTGGATATCATCCTAATGCCATAGCTAGAAGTTTAGTCAGCAAGTCAACCTATACTGTGGGTATTGTAATGCCGCAGTCAACAGAAAGGGCATTTTTAAATCCCTTCTTTCCTCAGGCATTGAGCGGAGTTTCTGCTGCTGCACATGAGCAAGGTTATTGTATACTGCTTTCTACCGGGGTAAATGAAAAAGAGCAGCTTGAATCCATTGAAAATATAGTAATGGGTGGAAGAGTAGATGGAGTTATAATTATGTATTCCTCAGTTGATAATGAGGCTTTGGATACCTTAAAAAAGCTTAGAGTTCCCGCAGTGGTTATAGGTAAGCCTCTTAAACCACAGGGAGTATTATATGTTGATAATGATAATGTTGAAGCTTCCTTTAAGGTTACTGAAGAGTTAATAAAAAACGGACATGAAAAGATAGCTTTTTTGAGTGGTTCCTTTAAGTTTGTAGTATCTTTGGATAGACTTGATGGATATATGAATGCACTTAAAAAATACAATATACCTTTTAGAAAAGAATATGTATTGGAGCTTTCAGATTATATAAAAGAAGGAGCTTATGAAGTAACTAAGGAACTTCTTGAAAGAAAAGATAGACCTACAGCACTTGTAGTTACAGATGATGTTATGGCATTTGGAGCTATGGATGCAATTAAGGGAAAAGGTCTTAAGATTCCAGAGGACATAGAAATAATGAGCTTTAACAATGTTCCCACTGCAGAGCTTACAAGTCCGAGTTTAACTTCGGTTGATATAGATGCCTTTAATCTAGGATATGAGGCTTCAAAGCTTATTATAGAAAAAATAAAAGGCGAAGCTACAAAGGATAGAGTGATTGTACCTACGAAGATTATTTACAGAGAGTCTTCAAAGTAATATTGACTATTGCCCTTTCATTATCAATAAAAATAAAAAAAGGCTGTTTAATTCAGGTTGTTATGAATTAGGCAGCCTTTTTGAATTGTTTTTAAAATAAGCTATAACTAAAGTAATAATAGGTACAATAATCTGGAGCGGGACATGAATGTACTTAACAGTAAAGTCAAGACCAATTTTAATGTGTTGAGGGTAACTTCTAGCTATTAATTCAGAATATACCAATATCATAATACCAAAAGGAAAAGCCAAATAACGTTGATTCTTTACTTTAAAAAGTTGCGCTGTTCCCAGTATGGAAACATACATAAATATACTTATTTTCATAAAGCCTGCAGTAACCAAAGTGACTACTATAAGTATATCCAACCTGTCTAAGAAACCTCCTACATGAATAAGCCTTAGAGTTTCTAATAATGGAAAATTAGTTGTAGTTGAATAATTTACACCAAGGCCAGCAATAAAAAGTACTGAAATAGAGGAGAGAGCAATACCTTCTGTAACTATCACCCAAGATACAATTTTCTTTATTTTTTGAGGTTCATTTAGAGTCCTATATAACATTGAAAAAGCAATAAACTCTCCAAATGGAAAAGCAATAAGCTTCCAGCTTTTTAGAGTCTCAGTTATTAGACCATCCTCTAAAATAGGAAGAAGCCTATTAAATACAAGTATATTTTTAGTGGCAAAAAGCAATACGTATGCAATGATAAGCCCTAATATCATAAGAGGAAAAAGTATTTCTGCAGCTCTGCATATAGTTTCAAAACCAGTTGTAATTCCATAGGTTACCGTTAAAATTAATAAAGTACCGATAAAAATCCTAGATGCTTGAGGCATTGCAGATATAGTAATAAGACCGGTAAAATCTCTAAGAACTCTTGCTGAAAGATATTCAAAATATAAAATATATAAGATACTAAAGAAAATTCCTAAATATTTGCCCCAAATCTTAGGCATATAGCTAACTAGAGTATCATTAGGATAATATTTAAAAATTCCAATATGCACTAGTTGAAGTAGTATGCCTGGGAGAATGTAAATAAGAATAACAAGCCAAGCATCCTGCTTTGCATCTGGTGCAAGAAAGAAAAGTACAGCACTGCCGTAAGGAAGTATAAACATAGTTGCAAATAATTGATAAGGTGATATTTTCCTCTCCATGGGTACACTTTCCTTTCCTACTATTTTGCAGACTTGTTGCTTAGTCCTGTGCTTCTAATTGTGCTGTCTACATTTACTTTTACCTCTATGTTCGGATACAATGAATCCCAATTCTTTTGGAGTTTTTTCCACTCCTTAGGATAGTTTCTATGAACAGCTTCTCCAAAACCGAAAATATCTAAACCAAGATTATCTTTGGATTCATTTAAGGCAAGTTCTATTTCATTTTTTATGGCTTTGCTTTGCTCTTTGCCTATTCTATCTAATATTTCTGGCTGCTTAACAGGGTCAATCTTTGCGGATATTCGTCTTACATCAGAAGTAGTCTTAATATTTATCTCTATGCTTATTTTGTCTCCATCCATAATTGCTTTAACTTTACTTGAAGATTTTACTATTTCACAGGATACCTTGCCAAATTCCTCAGAAACAAAAGTTACACTTCCAACTTGTACTTTGCCATTAACCCACTGGAGGCCTCTCGTTTCTTTATCTGTAAGATAACCTGCTAATTTATCCTTCTTGAAAACTGCAGTTCCAGACATAACAAAGGTTTTGTCAGGGGTATCCTCAGATGGTTTGCTTGTGTTAATAACTGCTAATACGGCAGAAGTTGTATCATTGGTTAAAGAATTTTCAAAGTCTAGCAAATAACTGAAGGGTCTATAGCCTATCATCTCCTGTCTAAGAAATAGATTTTCGACAACTATAGCTGGAATAGGACTTTTAGGAGTCTGAAGTTTTACTATTTCTAGTGCTTTACCTTTTGTAATAAGGATAGGAGTGTTTAATCTGAATTCTTCAATTCTTATAAATGAATCCACTAAATCACCTATTCCTTTTCTTGCTAGAGTCTCTCCTATAACAATATATTTTGTGTGCCCAAAATGCTGTACTTGACTCATTGATTTAGAGGCCTGAAAAACGGCGTCAAAGAAGGTATCTCCGATACCAGACAACACTATTATGTCTCTGCCGCTGGCTCCATCAGTTCCTCCAGTTTGCTGGCCAGAAACATTTGGATTTAAAAGCTGCATAGTTACCTCAATTCTATCATCAGGAGTTGAGTCTACACCTAATGCAAGCACTATAAATAATCGCTGTATTTCCTTTTTATTCCCTGAACAACCTATAGCTGAAAAGGAAATGCTTATTGTAAGGAAACATAAAAGTATTTTTTTCCACAACATATACATTCCTCATTTTATTGATTAATTAATTTTGACGTTCCTTATTTTCCTGGGTTATAGGATTGGTGGCAGGCCTTCCTTTTCTTCTATAAGAATCCTTCCAGGTAATAGTCTTTGGAAGTTTTTTAAGGCTCCATAAAGGAGCTCGAATAAATATATCTTTTAATTCACTTGGTTTTAATGGTCCCACTGGAGCTAAAAATGGAACACCGAAGGAACGCAGTGATAATAGATGCATTATCATGGCTATAAGTCCGCAGGTTAAGCCTACCATTCCACCAAAGCCGCCTAAGATAAGTAATAAGACCCGGGCATAGGAAAGTGGAAGCTGAAGTTCTACAGTAGGAACTGCAAGTGATGCAACAGCCGAGAAAGCAACTATGATTATCATATGAGCACTTACTATACCGGCATTTATTGCTGCCTGACCGACAACTAGACCGCCAACGATACTTACAGATTGACCCATGGTTTTTGGCATTCTAACATCCGCTTCCTGTAGTACTAAATAGGTAGTAACCATAAATAAGGCTTCAAACATTGGTGGAAAGGGGATGTTTGCCCTGCCTCGTATAACGCTTATGATAAGTGAAGTTGGCAAAAGTTCTTGATGATAGGTTATTAAGGAAACATAAGCACTTGGAAGTGCTAAAGATAAAACAAATGCCAGCATTCTAACCCATCTGTTCAGTGTAGCAACATAAAACCTTAGATAATAATCGTCAGGCGACATGAAGTATTCTCCAAATATAGATGGAACAGATAGGGCCACAGGAATTGTATCTACGAAAATCACTATACGCCCTTCAAGTATTTTTCCAGCAGCTACATCGGGCTTTTCAGTTCTAAATATAGTTGGAAAAATGCTAAAAGGATTATCCTCTATGTATTCTTCTATATAGCTTGCACCAAGCACAGAATCTATATCAATTTTATTTATTCTATTTCTCACCTCATCTACTATCTTTTTATTTGCTATATTTGACATATACATCATAGTAATGTTGGTTTTTGTTTCTTTTCCAATTTTAAAACCTTCAGTTTTAAGATTAGGGCTTTTAATTTTCTTTCTAACTAGGCATACATTAGTTCCGTGAGATTCATTAAAACCTTCTCTAGGTCCTCTTAATACGCTTTCTGTTGGAGGAATATCTACTGCTCTAGCAGGAGGCCTTTTTATATCTACAGTAAAAGCTTTATTTATTCCATTGACGAATAGTACTAATTCTCCCTCAACTATAGCATCCACAATTTTATTCATATCATCCAACATGTCATCCTCTGCTACTCCCAAAAGAGACATGCAATATGTTTTAATATCTGTTGGGAAACTTGAATCTTGAGGAGCTTGTGTCAGCTTTCTTAAAACCGTATCTTCCATAAGCTCTGTCGGTATCATGTTTGCAATATATATGCACACAGCTTTGTAGTTTGGATTGCTTGTAATATTTAGTTCTCTAAGCATTATATCTGAGCATTTTTGAAAGACTGTTGTGATGTATCTCTTGTTTTTCTCAATATCTGTAGAAGGTGTAATTTTTTTGCTTGCAGTTGAATTATTAGTTGTATTATTAAAGCTTTCATTAATAGCTGTCGCTATATCTTTATATTGAAATTCACTAGATTTATCAGTTTTATAAAATAATTTCTTTATGAAATTAAACATGCTATCACCTGTTTCTATAAAAAAAATCTTTTATAACTTATTTTGTGTGAAAGTCATATAGTTATACCTTAACAATAAGTATATGCTGAGAAAAATTACAAATAATAACTATGAATGAAGGGGAGATGAGCTATGAATTTTTCAAACAGTCTTATACAAAATATAGCTATGTTAAAAGAAGTGTTCAAGAACGATGATACAATTAAGTTTAGAGAATTTGATAATAAATATAGCAAGGCTTTTAAATATTGTGTTATCTTTGCAGATGGAATGATAAACAAACAAATAGTAGACGAATATATAATAGAAAAATTAATGAATACTAATTTTGAAGATATAAATGCTCAGCAGACTTTATCACCTAAAAATATATTAGATACTATAATTAAAAAGGTTATTATCGTAGGAGAGGGGAAGAAGAGCAAGGGCATTGATGAAGCTTTAAAGGATATGTTGTATGGGGATACCATTGTTTTAATAGATGGCATACCGGAAGCACTTGTATTTGATACTAAGGGCTGGCCTGTAAGGGCGATAGAAGAACCTCCTTCTGAAAAGGTAGTAAGGGGCTCAAGAGAAGGTTTTACTGAAAGTATAATGAGTAATACTACATTAATAAGAAGAAGGGTTAGAAATAAAGATCTCAAATTTGATTTTATGGAAATTGGAACTAGAACTAAAACAAAGGTAGCTGTATGTTACATAGAAGGCTTAGCCAAAGAAGAAATTTTAAAGGAGTTAAAAACGAGGCTTCAAAATATAAATATTGATGGAGTTATTGAATCGCAATACATAGAAGAATATATAAAGGATGCTCCCTTATCACTTTTTAAAACCATAGGAAATACAGAAAGTCCTGATGTTGTATCAGGAAAGCTGCTTGAAGGAAGAATAGCCGTGCTTTGCGATGGTACACCATTTGTGCTTACTCTTCCGTATATATTTCTAGAATATTTTCAAATTTATGAGGACTATTATAATAATTACATATATTCATCTTTCAATAGATTGCTGAGATTTTTAGCATTTTTCTTAGGGGTCAGTGTTCCAGCCCTATACACAGCTGTAACTGCTTATCACCAAGAGCTTATACAAACTTCACTGCTGCTTAGCATATATGCCTCAAGACTAGGTATTCCATTTCCTATAGTTGTTGAGGCAATAGTAATGCTTGTAGGTTTTGACATATTAAGAGAGGCCGGAACGAGGCTTCCACAACCTATAGGGCAGGCTGTAAGCATAGTTGGGGCACTTATACTTGGAGATGCGGCAGTAAATGCAAGAATTATTAGTGCACCTATGGTAATAATAGTTGCAATAACAGGTATATCTTCCTTTCTAATTCCCAAAATGTTAGGTGTGTTTATGATAGTAAGACTTGTATTATTGATTCTTGCATCTTTATTAGGTTTATATGGATATATGTTTGGAGTAATGGGATTATTTATCTACTTAGTATCCTTAAGATCTTTTGGAATACCTTATATGTCTGGTGTGGCTAATATATCAAATATTAGTTCAGAGGATATAAGGGATGCTGCAATTAGAGCTCCTTGGTGGCTCATGAACTATAGACCTAAACTTATACCTAAAGATAGAAGACGTCAAAATAAGATTAAGGGGCAGAAAGGAAGGAGTTAATGAAACGAATAAAAAAAGTATTGTTTATTTTACTTATAATTAGCAGTAGTTTTCTTAATACTTCCTGCTGGGATTATAAAGATGTTGAAAGGCTTAATGTTGTTATGAGCTTCGCAGTGGATAAAGATGTAAAAACAAAGGAATATATTTTAACGGTTGAAGTTGCAAGACCTGAGTCTGGTCAAAATCAAGCCAAGTATATGTCAGATATTTATGAAAGCAGAGGAAGCACGTTGTTCTATGCAGTGAGAAATCTTATACCTAGAATAGGTAAAAAAGCATTCTGGAGTCATGTTGATATAGGAATTCTAGGAAAGGGAGTTGTTTCAGAGGATATTACTCCTGCACTAGATTTTTTCTACAGAGACCCTGAAGCAAGAGGTGATATGTTTATTTTGGTTTCTAAAAAGGAAACTGCAAAGGAAATACTAGAAACAGCGCATAATCCTCAAGAGTTAAGAGCTACAAAGCTTAGATACGTAATGGAAAACCAAAAAAATTCACCTAGGTTTCCCAAAACACAGCTGAAAGATTTGATAGAAAACTTTGAAAGCAAAGATAATGCTATATTAATTCCCCTTGTTGATATAGTAGAAGCAGATGATAGTATGACAACGGAAATCAACGGCAGTGCTATTTTAAAATATGACAGAGTTGTAGGATATTTAAATCCAGAAGAAACACAATATGCACTTTGGGCCATGAATAAACTGGATGGAGGACTCTTTGTTGTGGAAAACATAGGAGAAAGTAAGAATAACATTACCTTTGAAGTATTTAAAAATGCAACAAAAGTAAAGACAGAATATAGTAATGAAAACCTTAAAATTAAACTATCTGCATCCACTACTGTAAACATTGGGGAAGAGAGCGGAGATGTGCAGTTTCAAAAAAAAGAAGTGAAAGAAGAAATAAAAAAGGAGTCTGAAAAGATTTTAGAAGATAGGCTCAAATATGTAATCAAAAAAATGCAGACAGAATATAAAAGCGATGTGTTTGGATTTGGGCAAAAGGTTGAGCTTCAAAACACTAAGCTTTGGAAGGAATTAAAACCTAAATGGAGTGAGGAGTTCTCAAGCTTGCCTGTGGAAGTGGATGTAGAGTTATTAATACAGGGAAGTGCTATGACGTCTCAACCTACAAAGGGGGAAAAGTAATTGATAAAGACAGTTCCTGTAATATTGATATATGTACTTCTATCCTTTATAGAATTAAGTGAACTAAGAAGAAAAAAGCAAAAGAAGCAGATGATAGTTTTTTTTCTAACTATGCTTATACCTCTGGCACTCAGTATAAATATAGTCATAGGAGTAGTTATGCCTACCATAAACTCTATTATTCAAAGGCTGATCCAACCTATTATTAAACAAAGTTAGGAGAAATAAAATGAATAGAGAAATAATTTCAAGTAGACAAGGAATAGTTTTGATGATACTGTTTTTGTTTGGAAGTACCTTTGTTGTTGGAGCTGGTGGCGAGGCAAAAAAGGATATGTGGCTTGCCATATTATTAGCCATGATAGCAGTTATACCGATGTGCTTAATCTATGCAAACCTAATTTCGAGCTTTCCCGAAAAGGATTTATATGATATTTTGATTTTAACCTTTGGAAAGGCTATAGGAAAGCTTATAGTGCTTATATACACTTTCTATGCTTTACACTTAGGTGGTCTGGTACTTTATAATTTTAATGAATTTATTAGTAATGTTGGTCTGGGGGGGACTCCTAGGATTGTACCGAGCAGCATTATAATGCTTCTATGTGTATGGATTATTAAACAAGGTATTGAGGGATTAGGAAGATGGGGGGAAATATTTTTACCAATACTTTTATTTATAATATTTATGGCAATTATTTTATCGATACCAAATTTAAGAGCAGGTAATATTCTTCCGGTACTAGAAGATGGTATAATGCCGGTCATAAAAGGTACTGTATCTACATTTTCCTTTCCCATGGCAGAAACTGTTCTATTTACTTTAGTCCTTTCTTCATTAAAAAGCACTAAGGATTCCTATAGGACGTATATCGTTGCAATAATCTTTGCAGGCAGTGTGATACTTCTTTCAGCGATAAGAAATACTATGGTTCTGGGACCATACTTACTATCCTTAAATTATTATCCAACCTTTGTCGCTGTAGCCAGAATAAATATAGGGAATTTTTTACAAAGACTAGAATCTGCCGTAGCGATTAATTTTCTTATTACAGGTTTTGTTAAAATAAGTATATGCATACTGGCGGCTTCTAAAGGAATTTCCAAGTTATTTAATTTTGAGGATTATAGATTTATTGTTGTTCCAACAGCTCTCATAATATTGAATTTTAGTTTTATTGTAACAGAGGATCCTATGGGATTAAGAAAGTGGAATCAACAGGTATATCCTTATTATGCAGGAATATTTCAAGTAATATTGCCAATTATAATATTTATCTGTTCTAAGCTAAGGTATGGAAAAGTTTATAATAAGGGTATACAATAAAGATAAACAATAACATTTAACAAAGGACTGATGAAAATGAAAATAGATATTATAATATCAGCAGATGATATCAAACCTCAAAAAGTTCAGGACAAAACTGTACTAGTTATCGATATGCTTAGAGCAACTTCTGTAATTACTACAGCAGCAGCAAATGGCTGCAAAGAAGTTATACCCTTACTTACTATCGAAGAAGCTATGGAACTTGTTCGAGAAAACAGAGAGCAATACATACTAGGCGGGGAAAGAAAGGCCTTGAAAATTGAAGGCTTTGATTGTTCTAATTCGCCTCTTGAATACAGCAGTGAAGTTGTAAGAGACAAAACTATAGTACTTACTACTACAAATGGCACTAGAGCAATAAAAGGCAGCGAAGGGGCAAGCAATATTTTGATAGGTGCCATGATAAATGCTGAAGCTGCAGCTAGAAGAATTAAGCAGCTAAATAAAGATGTTGTCATAGTGAATGCAGGAACCTATAATGAATTTTCAATAGATGATTTTATTTGCAGCGGCTATATAATTGACTGTTTATTAAATATGACTGATGTAGAGCTTATGGATATATCAAAAACTGCACACTACATTTATAAAAATAATGAAGATATATTTAGTTTTATTAAATTTGCCAGTCATTACGAAAGAATTAAAGAACTTGGATTAGATGAAGACTTAAAATACTGCTGTCAAAAGAGTATAATAGATATTGTTCCGGAATACAAAAACGGAAAAATAAAACTATATAACTAGCTAGTTATATAGTTTTATTTTATATGCCTAATAGATTTTAACATTAGCTGCTTGAGGACCTTTTCTTCCTTCAACTAGTTCAAATTGAACTTCATTGCCAGCCTCAAGCTGTCTATCCATTTTTACAGCTGTATGATGAACAAAAACATCTTCTCCGCCATCTTGTGCTATAAAACCAAATCCCTTTTCAGGATCAAACCATTTAACTACACCAGTTTCCAATTAAATACCTTCTTTCTTAGCTCAATATTATTTCAAAATTATTATGCTGCAAAACTAATATAAGAATACATACTTTTTAAAGGTCTAGTTTTGCAACACCAAGAGCATGATTATGCCAAAGAGCATCTTTAATCATATCCATTTGACCTTCGCTGCACTCTATAATGAGTACTACTTCAGTCGATTTCATAGCTTTTGGTCTATTTGAGTATTTTTTTGTTGTATATAACTTAATAAAGAGTCCTAAAGTAAACCCAGTAAACATAGCTATTAATCCCCAAAGCAGAGGACCTAAGGTTAAAATAAAGCCATAAACAGCACCAAATATCATAAATAATGTTCCTAATATCATTGGTAGATCAAATAAGCTCAATCCATCAGAATAATGAATAGAATCAAAAAGCTTTCTTTGCTCGTCTCTTTTGTCCATAGGAACAGCAAGAATATTTTCCTTTGAAATACCCTTTGATTCAATATAAGTGATTGCTATTTCCAAGTAATTAGAATATTCAAAGGTAGAAATAATGTACAAGGTAACCACTCCCGATATATATTATTAAAATTTTTAACATATTTTTGAAACTTTTTTTGGCAGCTTAAAATTGCTATTTTGATATTCTCTTTTTAAGAATTTTGATTGTTCCCAGTCGAATAAGTTATTAAATTCTACACAGTTCATATAAGCATCATAAATAGAAAACATGTATATAGAAGGAATACTCAAAAACCAATGTGGGCTTACAACCTTTTTAGCATCGAAAAAGTCGCCTAACAATGTATAGTGAATGCATGGAAGAAGTTTTGAAAAATACACAATGGCTATCCACCAGGCAAGTATAAAAAAAGCATCAACAAGTTTATGAAGATACAGTTGCCCTGTGCCTGGTGACAAGGCCGACCAGGCAGCTGCAACCCAAGGGGATCTTTTATCAATATAATTAAGCCCTAGTGAATGAAATTTCATTGGGTATACTAAAGCATCTTCTCTTTGAGAAAGTTTATATAAGTTATTTATTGTTGCAGTTGATCTGAAGCTATCCCAAATTGCAAACATATAAGTAGGAAGATAGAGTAGAATCCAGTCCGTATGTATTACGTTTTTAGCAATCTCGAATTGTCCAGTGAAGGAGTATAGAATGGCTAGATTAACATTGGACTTGAAATTAATAAATACTTCCCATAAAAATAGAAAAATACCTATAATATATTTGTTTATAAGTATATGACCAAAGCCAGGAAACATAATTGACCAAAATGCAACTACAAATGGGCTTCTATAATGAAGTTGTATTATACTTAGTGTATTAACATATGCTTTAGGGTGTCTTGCGCGTGAATTGTCAAAGTTTGAAGTACTCATGATAAAACTCCTTAATTAGCATGTTGATTAACTCAGTAACTAGGATATCCTAGTTACTATTTATAATACATTGTATTAAATAAAAATCTCCAAACTTATCAAAAGCTTGGAGATTTTTATTTAAATATGACAGCAAATAGATATAAAAATAAAAGAATATATAATCTTGAGGGCTGCAAGCCTTCTATATAACCTGGAAAATTATAAATTTCAAGTAATATGATTCATCAGAATTCCAAAGTATTGGATGATCTGGAGCCTGAGTTCTAAATTCTACCTGCCTTAGTGTTCTTTTAGCATCTCTAGCTGCATCGGCTATAGTCTGCCTAAATAAATCTTCCTTCATAAAGTGAGAGCAGGAGCAGGTAATAAAGAAACCTCCAGGCTTAACCATCTTTAGTCCCCTTAGGTTTATATCTTTATAGCCTCTGGTTGCCCCTTTAACGCTTTCCCGTGATTTTGTAAACGCAGGAGGATCAAGTATTACAACATCAAATTTTCTACCTGCCTTAGACCATTCTGTGAGCACATCAAAAGCATTATGACACTCAAATTTAACAGTATCAGAAAGCCCGTTAAGCTCAGCATTTCTTGTTGCAAAATCTATAGCATGCTGAGAAATATCTATACCGAGTACGCTTCTTGCTCCTGCTATACCCGCATTTAAAGCAAAGGAACCGGTGTGAGTAAAGCAGTCTAAAACCTCTGCATCCTTACAGATTTTTTGTATGGCAGCTCTGTTTTCCTTCTGATCTAAGAAGAAACCAGTCTTTTGGCCATTTTCAATATCTACGTAATATTTAACACCATTTTCAACTATTTGAACCATTGTATCAAAAGGTTCAGTAAGGAAGCCTTTAGATTGCTCCATACCTTCAAGCTCGCGGACTGAAGCATCGCTTCTCTCATAGACACCTTTAGCACCATATTCTTCAACAAGAATTTTAACTATAATGTCTTTATATTTATCTATACCTAAGGCTAAAGATTGAATTACATAGTAATCTTCAAATTTATCAATTGTAAGACCTGGAAGAAAATCAGCTTCTCCAAAAACAAATCTGCAGCTTCTTGTATCTATAACTTTCTTTCTATATTCCCAGGCATCACGTAGTCTTCTTTTAAAGAAGTTTTCATTAATTTCTTCGTTTATATCTCTAGTTAAAATTCTTATAGCAATTTTAGAAACATCGTTTATGTAGCCCTTTCCTAAAAAATCACGCTTGAAATTATAAACTTCAACTATATCGCCATTTGTATACTCACCATCATACTCTTCAATCTCATCAGTAAATATCCAAGGATGACCGCTTTCAACTTTTCTTCCTTTATTTTTATGTAAATAAAACTTACAAGCCACATTAATCTTCCTTCCTTTATTTAATACATTTAGTAGTATACCACATTTATACAGTATCTAGTATTAGTATTGATAATATAAAGGTATTAGAACTATAATTTTTGTTAATTTAAATTACTTGTAAAGTTGTGTCATCTATATAAAACCATCATATTATTTTATTGAGGAAACATCCTCAAAGGAGTGATTACGCTATGTCAACAACTAAGTCATGGAATGAATTATTTAGACAATCTAATGGAGATGTTACTGTTCAAACTGTGTATCTTGGTTCTGTTCCGCTAACTCAATTTTATAATAATACTTTAAGAGGAGACTATGCAGCAAAGGGTGTAGGAATGTATTCTACAGGAAACGGTACTATAGATTTAGCAGGTTTAGTACCTTCAGATGCTGTTATTCAAAAAGTATTTTTATATTGGTCAGTTTTTAGGAATACCAACCAACAATCAAGTATAATACTAAATAATACACCCATAACAGGCAATTTGCTTGGTACAGTAAGCGGTTATATTGCAATTGAAGATGCATTTCGTGCTGATGTAACTGGAATTGCAAATATAGAAGAAAATACACTAGTTAACCCTAATAATAATATAAATATATTTGGTGCAGCTTTGGTTGTTGTTTATTCTAGAAATGATTTGCCTTGTAAAACAGTAATAATAAATGATGGTATTCAATTATTTACAAATGAAACTGTATTAACGTCGCTTCAAAATTTTAATGCTGCAGGGTTGCCTCCGCAGGCTAATACCACCTATATAGTTGCAGGTGCATATCCTGGATCAGATTATCCAGACTCTGCTATTTTTAATGGAATAACTGTAGAATCTCCAGATGCATTTAGCAGCGCAGAAGGACTTTTTTGGGATACGCTTAAAAAAGATGTAACTGGACTGGTTAATACTGGAGATATTACAGCAACTGCTTCAATTCAGACAGCTGATGGTCCAATAATTTGGATCGCACAGGTTTTTTCGGTAACGGCTTCAGGTTGTCAAGGAAGAGGAATTAGTTTTTTTAGTGTTTCATAGGTATAGTTATTTGGAACAAAATAATACTAGAGTACTTTAATAGGCGCTAATTATGGTGCCTATTTTTCTAAATAAAACTTACATGCCAATATAAACACTCCTTTTGTTTAATTCTTAATTTCCTTTAGTAGTACACCACAATTAGGCAATATACAGTATAAACCTACGAATTAATTTGTATATTAAATCAATTGTAATGGCTTTTAAAAGGGGATAATATATATTTAAAATGCAGTAGATTTATACGAAAAGGAGTTATGATATGAAAAAGTATAAGCTTGAAACACATCCTCAGGCAAACGAATGCGCAATCGTAAAAGGAGATAAATATCGTTTTACTGTTCTTACCTCCAGAATGATTCGACTAGAGTATGACGAAGAGGGAAGATTTGAGAACAGTGCTACTCAAAGTGTTATTAACAGAAATTTTTCAGTTCCTGAGTATAGGGTTATTGATGAAGCTGATCATTTAGAAATTATCACGGATAATGTTCATTTAATTTACTATAAAGACAAAGGAAGGTTTTCTAAAAATAATTTAAGTATTCAAGTTAAAAGTATGTTAACGGGGCATGGAGCAACTTGGCATTATGGAGAAAATACAAATGACTTAAGAGGAACAGCAAGAACACTGGATGGAGTTAATGGGGCTACAGAGCTTGAGAGAGGTCTTATTTCAAAGTATGGTTTTTCAATTATTGATGACAGTAAATCTCTTTTGATTACAGAAGATGGATGGGTTGAACCTCGTAGAGAAAATATCATCGATATTTATTTTTTAGGCTATGGAAGGGAATATTTAGATTGCTTGAAAGATTTTTATCATCTATGCGGAAGTACACCTATGATACCTAGATTTGCTCTTGGAAACTGGTGGAGCCGTTATTATAGATACACAGAAACTGAATATAGAGAGCTTATGGAGAGGTTTGAAAAAGAGCAGATTCCATTTTCTGTTGCTGTAATTGATATGGATTGGCATCTTGTTGATATACCTGCCAGGTACGGAAGCGGATGGACTGGCTATACCTGGAACCGCGAACTTTTCCCTAATCCGAAAGGTTTTATGGAATGGCTTCATAACAAAGGAATGAAAGTAACCTTGAACGTGCATCCCGCCGATGGAGTTAGAGCTCACGAAGAAATGTATGTAGCTATGGCAAAAGAGCTTGGAGTTGATTATGAAAAGGAGCAGAGAATAAATTTTGATATTGCAAATCAAGAGTTCCTTGATGCTTACTTTAAATATCTTCATCATCCAAATGAAGAAAATGGAGTTGACTTTTGGTGGATTGATTGGCAGCAAGGTGGAACTACTAAAATAACAGGATTAGACCCATTATGGATGCTTAATCATTATCACTTTCTAGACAGTATGAGAAATGGAAAGCAGGGGATAACATTTTCAAGATATGCGGGTATTGGAAGTCATCGCTATCCGGTTGGATTTTCAGGTGATACCTTTATCACCTGGGAGTCTTTAGATTTTCAGCCTTATTTCACTGCCAATGCTTCTAATGTGGGTTATGGCTGGTGGAGTCACGACATTGGCGGACATATGCTTGGCTATAAGGATGATGAATTAGCTGTACGATGGCTGCAATTTGGTGTATTTTCACCAATTAATCGTCTGCATAGTTCTTCCAGTCCGTTTAACAGCAAGGAACCCTGGCGGTATAATTTAATAGCTGAAAAGGTTATGAAGGAATATTTACGTCTTCGTCATAAGCTTGTTCCTTATTTATATACTATGAACTATTTAAATCACAAAGAGGGTCTGCCGCTTATGCAGCCTATGTATTATCATACACCCTGGGAAGAAGCAGCCTATAATGTAAAGAATCAGTATTATTATGGAACAGAATTAATTGTATGTCCCATTACAACAAAAATTAATAACAGCATAAATCAAGGCCGCGTAAGTGCATGGCTTCCAAAGGGGCTTTGGTTTGATTTCTTTACAGGAAGAGTATATGAAGGTGAAAGAAAAATCAATCTTTATAGAGGAATTGAGCAAATTCCTGTTCTCGCAAAGGCAGGAGGCATTGTACCATTAGCCGGAGATTCTGAAATAAGCAATTCTACAAACAGTCCAAGTGAGTTGGAAGTACATATATTTGCAGGAGCAGATGGAAGCTTTGTTATGTATGAGGATGAAGCTAAGAGTAATGTGAAGACGCAGATGGCTCTTGAGTGGAATAAGGAAAGCAAAGCTGTATTTTCTATTGCAAAGCCTGAAGGAGATATTGGAATACTTCCGGAACAACGAGTGTATAAGTTAGTATTTGTTGGCTTCAAAGCTGCTGATGTGCCAGAAGTATTCTGCAATGATGAAAAAATTAAAACAGATACCCTTATAGAGCAAGAGAAAAATGCAATAATTGTAAGCCTGCCTGATGTTGATATTACTACGGAAGTCAAAGTGATATTTGAGGAGGCTTTCATAAGGGGAAATTATTATGAACAAGAGATATTTGATTTTTTAAATAAGGCGCAGATTTCTTTCATATTAAAAGAACAAATCTATTCAGCAGTAAGAAAATTTAAGAATTCACCAAAATTAATGAGTGAGCTTCAAGCGTTAAACTTGGAGACTGAATTGCTGGAAGCAGTTAGCGAGATTCTTTGGGCATATTCTGAGTAGTATACTTATATAAATTTCCTTTGACATAGGGGTACTGCATATTTTAAACTATAATATGTGCAATAAATTGGACTTTATAAAAGGGGAGAAATTAATGAGTATACTAACCGTTAAAAATATGAGCCATGGCTTTGGAGATAGAGCAATACTTGAAGATGTATCCTTCAGACTTTTAAAGGGGGAGCACGTTGGATTTATAGGTGCAAATGGTGAAGGTAAATCAACCTTTATGAATATAATTACAGGAAAGCTTATGCCGGATGATGGAGTAATAGAATGGTCAAACAAGGTTAGAGTTGGCTACATGGACCAGCATGTTGTGCTTCAAGCAGGACTTACTATAAGAGATGTATTAAAAGGGGCATTCCAGTATCTGTTTGATGCAGAAGCAGAAATGAATGAGCTTTATGGGAAAATGGGAGATGTTACTCCTGAAGAATTAGAAAAGATGCTTGAAAGAACTGCAGTAATTCAAGATATGCTGGACCATAATGGTTTTTATGTTATAGATGCTAAAATTGAAGAAACTGCTAAAGGTCTTGGACTTTTAGATGTGGGACTAGATAAAGATGTTAAGGAGCTAAGCGGAGGTCAAAGAACAAAGGTTTTACTAGCTAAGCTTTTACTTGAGACACCAGATATATTACTTTTGGACGAGCCTACAAACTACTTGGATGAAGCTCATATTGAGTGGCTTAAGAGATTTTTAAATGCTTACGAAAATGCATTTATACTAATATCACATGATATTCCATTTTTAAATTCAGTAATAAACCTTATATACCATGTAGAAAACAAAAAACTTACTAGGTATGTTGGAAACTATGAAGAGTTTGAAAGAATATACGAAGCTAAGAAGAAGCAGTTAGAGCAGGCCTATGAAAGACAACAACAAGAAATTGCAAAATTAGAGGATTTTGTTGCCAGAAATAAAGCCAATGTTGCTACTGCCAATATGGCTAAATCAAGACAGAAGAAGCTTGATAAAATAGACAGAATTGAACTTTCAGCTGAGAAACCAAAACCAACCTTTAATTTTAAAACAGCCAGAGCTTCAGGTAAGGTTATATTTGAAACTAAGGATTTAGTTATAGGTTACGATAGCCCGCTTACAAAACCTCTTAATCTCTATATGGAAAGAGGTCAAAAAATTGCCTTAGTAGGTTCTAATGGATTAGGAAAGACAACACTTCTTAAGAGCTTAATGGGTCAAATAAAACCAATAAGCGGGGAAGTTCAGCTTGGAGATTATCAGTATATAGGATACTTTGAGCAGGAAGGCAGAGAAGGAAATACAAATACTTGTATTGAAGAGTTTTGGAAGGAGTTTCCTGGCTATACTCAATATGAAGTTCGTGCTGCTCTTGCAAAATGCGGACTTACTACAAAGCATATTGAGAGTATGGTAATGGTTTTATCAGGGGGAGAGGCTGCCAAGGTCAGACTTGCAAAGCTTATAAATAATGAAACCAATATACTAATCCTTGACGAGCCTACAAATCACTTGGATGTAGATGCAAAGGATGAACTTAAGAGAGCACTAAAAGAGTATAAAGGAACTATATTGTTAGTTTGCCACGAACCTGAGTTTTATAGAGATGTTGTTACTGAGGTTTGGAATTGCGAGGATTGGACGACTAAGATTGTTTAATAAATACCTAAATAAAATTGAAACAGCAGTAATACTAAAACGTATTATTGCTGTTTTTTTGTTCCAATAAGCTATTAGTATCATGGCAATTATTCTACCAGCAGCAATTTTTCAATATGGTGTAACAGTTATAGCATAATAATTGTTTTTCGCATCTTACCGCTTCAATACTGCAGCTTACTATAACTGCTATTGCAGACCAGTTATTCCCAATATATACTATAAGTATAAAGATAAAGGGGTGTTCAAATTGAAAGTTACAATTGAAAAGATACCTCCTGGAAGCGAGCCTGAAATAATAGTAAGAAGCAATGAACTTGACGATTCGTTAATGCAGCTCATTTATTCCCTTCAATCGTCCTCTAAAAAACTCATTGGATTTTCAGATTTACGAATGCACATTTTAAATCCTAAAGATGTTTTCTATTTTGAATCAGTTGACAATAAAGTGTTTATCTACTGTAAGGATAAGGTTTATGAGTCCAGACAAAAGCTTTATGAGATTGAGACAGAATATGAGCACTTAGGATTTTTTAGAGCTTCAAAGTCCATAATTCTTAACATTGCAAAGATAAGTTCTGTAAAGGTAGTTTTTTATGGGAAGTTTGAAGCGTTGCTTAAAAATGGCGAGAAGGTTTTAATTTCAAGGCAATATGTTCCTGTGCTAAAAAATAAATTAGGATTATAAGGAGGAGCAATTATGAAAATAAGCAAGTACATTGGGTATATTTTAAAAGACTTTTTTACAGCCCTTGGAGGTTTAATATTCCTTGTTCTAATGTACCTTAGAATCTACTCAGTAGAAACAATTAGTATCTCGTTACCCTTCCAAATGATATTGTTCGCCGCAGCTTTTACACTTTTTAGGTATGCCCTAATAAATAAGTTCGAGCTTACTAAAGATGCTCAAATGATTAGTTTTTTTGTTTGCTCCACACTAGCAGATATAATGATACTAATATGGCTATTCTTCTTTAGCCCCGGTAGAATTCATGATCTAAATCTTATTTTAGTTTATTTTATTGTAATTATTTGCGTAAAGGGAGGAGTATACGCAATGATGTATATCGATGGTAAAGCACAGGAAAAGCAGCTCAATGAAAAACTGAGGGAGTATAACAGTTCCAAGTAATATATTTTTATTTAAAAGGGTAGATTAACTAATAAGAGGATTGGTTAAATGCTCATTAAAAGAGGTGTGCCATGCTGTTTGAAAAAAAATTAGCAGAAAAGAGATTAACGGAAGCATATAATAATGCAAAAATTGAATACTTTAATAACGATTCTAAATATATATTTTTCAGTGACTGTCATAGAGGAAATAGTACGCCATCTGATGAATTTGCAAAAAACCAGAATATTTTTTTATACGCATTAGAGTTTTATTATAATAATGGATATACTTATGTAGAAGTTGGAGATGGAGATGAGCTTTGGGAAAACTCTAACTTTAAGGAGATAAGACTGGCACATGATGAAGTCTATTCTCTATTGAAAAAATTCTTTGATTCAAATAGATTGATCATGCTGTACGGCAATCACAATATATGCTTAAAGCATCCTGATTTTGTGGAGAAGAATTATTATAGGTTCTACGATGAGTATAACGAAGAGCATATTGAATTATTTCCTGGGATTATACCACATGAAGCAGTGGTGTTTAGGCATAAAGATACAGGACAGGAGATACTAACTGTCCATGGTCATCAGGGAGATAGAATGAATGACAAGTTATGGCGTTTTAATAGGCTTACAGTAAGGTATTTTTGGAGATATCTTCACTCAATAGGGTTTATAAATCCAGCAAGTCCTGTAAAAAGTGCTGAAAAGATTCATAAAATTGAACGTATATATAGCGGTTGGATTGAAAAGAACAAAATTATGATAATCTGCGGACATACTCATAGACCGCATTTTCCTAAAACTAAAGAACTGCCTTACTTCAATGATGGATCATGTGTCAGGGCAAGCGGAATACAAGGTATTGAAATAGAAGATGGAAAAATAATGTTGATTGAATGGAGGGTTAGATACGATTCATCCGGGGACCTTCACATAAATAGAAGAATATTAAGAGGACCGGAACCAATCGAAAAATTTGATTTAAGAAACAATGAATATGTACAGAAGTAGATAAAATGAATCTCTAGGTAAAACATCCTATGCATTCTTTATTAGACGGTTAAAGTTGTATGGTGATTCTAAGTTCGGCATAGGTTTATAAATATTGCACCACAGCGGGGGTAGTTGAAAATGGATTTTTTAGCGTAAATATACCTGCGTCTGATGAAATTGAAAAAACTGATTACTGTGGAATTGTATCTGGCAACAAAGTAGACAAATCAAGTGCTTTTGAATCCTTTTATGATGAAGCAGGAAATGCGCCAATGATAAAGGAATGTCCTGTGAATTATCTTTGCAAGGTAATACAAACTATTCCTATATTTGATTTTACAATGTTTATTGGAGAGATTGTTTCTGTATATGCAAATGAAGAGTGTTTGGATAATGGAAGACCAAACGCTCTAAAGGTTAAGCCGACAGTATTAATGGACACAGGCTATTTTGATTTAAATAACAGAGTAGGATCAATTTTTAAAGTATGTAGTGGCAATAAATAAGTGAATTATTAATAGGTCCATGTGTGTTCATCTCCCCAAAAGTTAGACACATTTATATAAGCAACCAAGAAGGATACCGAGTTTTATTTCGATATCCTTTTTATTTAGTCTATCCTTATAAAAATTATTTACTACAATTTTATGCACATATGTATACATTTTCATATTCATTAATAAGCTGTTTCAGCATGTATATAAAATTTAACATAGAGGGAAATAAATATATGTATTAGGTGTATGCTAGTTTATAGCTTATATGTCTACAATATATAGATATTAATTTATACTAAGTATAGATGAACATCTATATTAGAGGTGAGTGAATGAGTTTAAATTATGAAGAATATTCTAAGGTTATTAAAGCAATGTCAGACCAAAATAGACTTAAAATAATTGATATTTTGTCCTGTGGAGAAAGATGTGCTTGTGAAATATTAGAGAGATTTGACTTCACCCAGCCAACACTTTCACACCATATGAAGGTGCTTAGCGATTGTGGTTTGGTTAATAGTAGAAAAGATGGCCGGTGGAGCTATTATTCCCTCAATACAACAAATTGTAACAAGCTGATAATATTTCTTATGAATCTTGTTACTGATAAGGATGACTGTATCTGTAAAGATAAATCTAATTGTAATTGCAAATATAGGAGTGTTTAGAAATGAAAAAATAATTATTTTTGACCCGGCAATGTGCTGCTCAACTGGAGTGTGCGGACCATCAATAGATAAGAAACTATTGAGAGTAGCTACACTTTTAAACAGTATTAAGAGTCATGGGGTAGTTGTTGAAAGACACAATCTTACCGGTAATCCTCAAATATTTGTTGATAATAAAACAGTGAATAGAATGCTTCTTAAAGAGGGAGTTGAAGTTCTTCCTATAATAATGATAGATGGAGAAGTAGTAAAGACTAAAGCTTATCCTGCTTCGAATCTACAAGACGTTTTTAATACAGATTTAAACAATAAAGGTGTGGCTATAAAAGAGGTGCTAAATTTAGTAGTTGCTAATTTTGACCCTGAGCAGGCAGCTGCAGAATATAGAGAAAGTGTTGTAGGGCCATTTAGAGGAAAGCTTCCTAAAGTTGTTATCAAGAATATGGAAGAACAGCTTTCAGGTTCCTGTACTGTTGAAATAGCAGCCTTTAATGAGTTTTCGAGCTTTATTACAGATGAAAAGGCTGCCTTAGAATATGATCATATTATATTTGACACAGCACCAACAGGCCATACCTTAAGAATGCTTCAGCTGCATTCTGCCTGGAGCAGCTTTATAAGTGAAAGTATCCATGGAGCCTCCTGCCTTGGGCAGCTTGCTGGGCTTGAAGATAAAAAGGAAATATACAAAAATGCAGTTAATACTTTGGCAGATGCAGAGAAAACTACATTGATACTTGTAGCGAGGCCAGAACCAGCACCTTTAAAGGAAGCTGAAAGAGCCTCAAAGGAACTTCAGGATATTGGCTTAAACAATCAAGTTCTAGTTGTAAACGGAGTACTTGATGTACATGATGATAAGCTTTCCGACGCTATCTTCTTTAAGCAGCAAAAGGCATTTAAGAATATTCCCGAGGGAATAAAGAGTATTGAAACCTTTAATATTCCACTTAGACCTTATAATATAACAGGCTTAGAAAATGTGAGGGCATTTCTGAAAGAAGATAACATTAAGCTTAACAATGAAAAGATAAACACTGATGATATTCCTAGACTCAAAAACGTAATAGATGATTTATATAACAGCGGTAAAAAAGTAATCTTTACAATGGGTAAAGGCGGAGTTCTGGCAAGACAACCGTTGCAGCTGCAATAGCTTTAGGATTGTCTAAAAAAGGTAAGAAGGTACATCTGACAACTACTGACCCAGCAGCTCACATAAGGGGTGTACTCGATGAAAGCTATGGAATAACTATGAGCAGTATCGATGAAAAAAAGAGCTTGAAAAATATAAAGAGGAAGTATTGAGCAAAGCCAGGGAAACCATGAGTGAAGATGATTTGGCATACGTTGAAGAAGACTTAAGATCTCCTTGCACTCAAGAAATTGCAGTTTTTAGAGCTTTTGCAGAAATAGTAGAAAGATCTGAAAATGAGGTAGTAGTTATAGATACTGCACCAACAGGCCATACACTATTGCTACTAGAGTCTACTCAAAGCTACAACAAAGAAATTCAGCGTTCACAGGGAGATGTCCCTGAATCAGTTAAGAAACTACTGCCTAGGCTTAAAAATGATGAAGAAACAGAGGTTGTCATTGTAACCTTGGCTGAAACTACTCCGGTTTATGAGGCTATGAGGCTTCAGAATGATTTAAATAGAGCAGGAATTCACAGCAAGTGGTGGATAATAAACTCAAGTTTTTATGCTGCTAATACCACCAATTCTATACTAAAGGTAAAGGCAAGCAATGAAGTACAGTGGATTAATAAGGTGAATGATATATCTAAAGGTAACTTTGCAGTTATATTTTTGAGAAATTATCCGCACTTTATGGTAGGTCTTATTCTTATTGGTCTGGCAAGATGCATAGCCATGGTAATTGTATGGAACAGCCTTGCAGACGGAGATAATGAATATGCGGCGGCACTTGTAGCCTTTAATTCCATATTCCAGGTAGTGTTCTACTCAGTATTTGCCTATATATTTATTACAGTACTTCCAAAGGCAATAGGTCTTGAAGGAATGGCAGTTCATGTTTCAATGGGGGAAGTAGCATCCTCAGTAGCAATTTATCTTGGAATACTTTTTATTGGCGGAATGCTAACAAGGTTGATACTTGAGCCTAAGATGGGAACAGAATGGTACAGAACAAAATTCATACCTAAGATAAGCCCATTTGCTCTAATTGCACTTTTATTTACTATAGTTATCATGTTTATGTTTAAAGGCAAATATATTATTGAGCTTGCAATAGCTGTGGCAGTTGCAGTTTTGGGAATAGAATCAAAGGAAGCCTTCACAGCAGTTATAGGGCCGCTCATTGAGGTGCCAGTTATGATTGGACTTGTAAATGTGGCACTGTCTTGGGTAGAAGATATTTTAATTACACGAGAAATATTGACAGCTAATTTTGAGGGATCAGTTATACTGGTCTCTTCATTTTCTCATGAATTCCAGAACATCTGGCAAGGTTTAGGAATATAGGCTTTATAAAGGCAAAAGAAAAGTTTATTATTATGTATAGATAATAGTACATCAAATGAACTTGAAATACTTGTGTCAAGGCTGAAGAGAAACCTCTTTGGAAGCTATTAATAGAGTTGTTGAATCCTAAATATAACTAAAATATAATATTAATAGTAAGTTATATATTAATCTACATTTTCGTCCATGAAATATCGGTTTTGTAAAATTTATTTCATGTATATTGAATATAGAAAGAGGTGAAGGTATGGATTGGCTTGAGAGAATGAATCATGCATTAAATTACATTGAAGAACATCTTGATGATGAGATAGACTATGCAAAAATTGCGCAGGTGGCATGCAGCTCAGAGTATCATTTTTCAAGAATGTTTTCTTCTATCAGCGGCATATCGCTTTCAGAGTATATTAGCGCAGACGCTTAACAGCTGCAGCTTTTGAGATTCAAAAAACTGATATTCGTATAATCGATGCAGCTATTAAATATGGATATGAATCCTCTGATTCGTTTGCACGAGCTTTTCAGAAGATACACGGAATAAAGCCTTCTGAAGCGCGTAATAAAGGAGTTCAGCTAAAAGCCTTTCCACGAATCTCTTTTCAAATATCCATTAAAGGAGATGTAGAAATGGAATATAGAATTGAAAATATTGACTTTGAATTAAGGATAACAGGGAAAAGTGAGCCTGTAAGAACAAACAGAGCATTTAAAGTGATTCCATCACTTTGGAATGGTGCAAAAAAAGATGGATTTATGCAAAGACTTATTGATATGTCCTGGGAAAATCCAAAGTGCAAGCTTGAAGGGCTTTTAGGAGGTGGGAAACATGATAAAGCTTGAACCTTTGCAAAAAGAAGATTTTAAAAAGATACTGGAGTGGAACAAGGACAAGTCTGCAGAATTTTTGCTACAATGGTCAGGACCCTTTTATGAATATCCACTTACAGAAAATCAGCTAGAATGTTTTTTTGATAACTATATTATGAAGGAAAAGGAAACTCTGTTTGTCTATAAAGTAATTGATATAAAAACCAATGAAATGATAGGCACCATTGAACTTGATGTAAAAGATGCAGTAAATAAAATTGGAAGAGTAGCAAGGTTTTTAATTGGAGAAGAAAGCTGTAGGGGTAAAGGAGTTGGAAGAAAAGCTTTAAGTGAAGTAGTTAGAATTAGCTTTGAAGATCTTAAGCTTAACAAGATAACTTTGGGAGTTTTCGACTTTAATACTAGTGCTGTAAGATGCTATGAAAGTGTTGGTTTTAAAATAGAAGAATTAAAAGAGAACCATAGGAAAATAGGAGATAGCTATTGGAATTTGTATGATATGGGCATAACTAAAGAAGAGTGGAAAAAGAATAATTTACAGTAATTAAGTAAAATAAGATTATAAGAATAATACATAGCAGCGGTTATAGTTTACCGTTGCTTTTGTGCAGTTAAAAAGAAATTATTGACAATATCGAGTATCGATATTACAATTAAAACATAAATATCGATACTCGATATTTAAAGAGGTTGAAATCCTAAATGGACTTCCACGGGTAACTTACGAACGGAGCGAATATCTTAAGTTACCCAGTGCTTGGTGTAAAGGAGAAAATAAAATGGCAAGGGAGCAATTTCAGAATCTAACTGAGCCAATGTATTATATACTCATGGCCCTAATGAAAGAAAGATGCGGTGTAGATATCATGGAAGCTGTATATAAAATTTCAAAGGGGAGAGTAAAGGTTGGCCCGGGAACCTTGTATACTCTTTTAGATAAATTTCAAAAAGAAGATATGATTAAAGAAACTGAGGTGCAGGGAAGAAGAAAAAGTTATATTATTACAGACAAGGGCAAGGATATGCTGCTTGCAGAATACATAAGGTTGATTACTATGGTTAATGATTGGGAGTTTTTAGAGAAAGGAGAAAATTAATTTATGTGGGGAGAGGGCAGAAAAATAGTTTTTTTAAATTTATTGCCTTATGAATGTGGGGCGGCGGAAGAATACTTAAGTAAAATGGCACAAAGAGGATGGTTATTGAAAAATGTAAAAGGAACCTTTTTAATCTTTAAGAGAAGTGAACCTAAAATGCTAAGGTATTCTGTTGATGTTTTGAACAAAATATCTATTTTTGATCATAAAGACAGTGATGAAGCTCTGGAATATAGAGAGTATTGTAAAGCAGCAGGGTGGAATTATGTATGTCAAAAGGGTAAAATTCAAATATTTTGTACTGAGGAACAAAATGAAGCTGTTTCTATACATACAGATGAACAGGAAAAACTTAAAGCAGTATTTAAGGCTTCATTCTATGATGTTGGAATGCAAATTTTACTTACTCTTATATTTGCTTTTAACCTTTATGTTTCTATGGTGTTAGGAAACAGCAGATTTAATCTGGCTTCTAATATAGGAGTATTATCCTCAACAGGTATGTTAGTTTTAATAGTGATAAATATTATTGAAATTACAAGCTTTATTATTTGGTTTATAAAAAATAAAATACGAGTAAAAGATAATAAATTAATGGTTTTTAATGATTGTAAACGGGTAAAAGCCAAAAATATAGTAAAGATATTATTTTCTTCTATAATACTTCTGCTGTGGATAGCAATACTTGTTTATGATGATAATAACGGTGACCAATTTAATGTTTTAATGATTGCAATGATGCTTGTTTTGGCATTAGGTGCAGTATGTATTCAATGGTTTATTAATAATAAAAGATACTCTAGAAATACCAATATGGGATTATTAATTGGCGGCAATATTATATTAATGTATTTGGTGTTATCGGTTATTGGAATTTTTGTTTTTAGACAGGTTCTTGAAGGAAATACATATTCAGCTCAAATAAAAAAGGCAAATCTCACCATTGCAGATTTTGGGTATAGCGATGGTAATAATTCAGGACCTCATTTAATATTTAATAAGAGCGTTTTAGCACAGAATGCGGAATATTTTTCTGATAATGATGATAACAGATTAAGCTATAACATCCTCCAAAGCCCATATCCTTTAGTAATAAAATTTTATCAAAATAGATTAATAAGCTGGCACAATAGATATGATAATGGATTAAATCAAGAAAGTACTACGCTGCCCGATAATATAAAGGTATATCGCGATAAGAAGAAAAGAAGTTATATATTTATATCAGATAATAAGGTTATAGATGCTATAAAAGAACTTAAGGACACAAGTGATGAAGAATTTATAGATAAGGTTTATGATAAACTTATTAAAAATTAAGTAAAAGCTGCAGACTTTTAAAGTTTGCAGCTTTTGTTATTCTTCTCTGTATTCTAATATATCTCCAGGCTGGCAGTTAAGCTCTTTGCAAATTGCTTCAAGAGTAGAAAACCTTACAGCCTTTGCTTTGCCGGTTTTTAAGATTGATAAGTTTGCATTAGTTATGCCAACCTTCTCAGCCAATTCATTCAGTGATATTTTTCTCTTTGCCATCATTACATCTAAATTAACTATAATAGCCATAGTATTTAAACTCCTTATATTGTAAAATCATTTTCTTCTTTAACCTCTACAGCCTGTTTATAAACCTGAGCTAATACTACAACGATTAATCCGGCAAAGAAAAATATTAGAAATTCAGTGTCTGTATGAATGCCTGTTTGATCAATTTCGATAAAACTAAATTTGGTAAATAGATTATTGCAAATGAAATTTATTAAATAACAAATAGTAATGATAAAGCAGGAAATTGATATCTTATTTAAGCATTTAACATTGCTCATTGTGAAGGGACCATCATTTAAGACTGATTTCAGTATTTTTTTTAGATTATATAATATATAGATTAGTGAGGCTGTTCCAATAAAAAAGATTATACAGTTTAAAATTAAATTTGAATTATTAACTTTTGGAACACCTGAAATTGCAGCGCTAATAATTATTCCCGCTCCAGCAATAACTCCAATTGCCATTAGTATATTTAAGGTAATTATCAAGAAATTTGTTATGGTTTTATATTTTTTATCCTTCATGCGTACCACCTTTTATTACAATTTTCTACTAAGTTTATATTAATATATTCTTCTTGAACTTTCAACAAAAAATTATTGTTTTTCGATAATATAGGTGTTTTTTACATATATAAGGTTATTTTACTATACCAAAACTTTAAAAATAGTGGTAAACAAGCTATAAAGCTTTGACAAAAGGCAATACTAATAATAGAATTATATAGACTTTAAAAGCTATTTATAAAGGAGATACAATGATGTTATTTGAAGGATTAGGACTTAGTTTAAATTTAATAGATGGACTAAAAAAAGAAGGAATTACCGAACCAACGGATATTCAGGAGAAAGTAATACCATTAGCACTTGAAAATAAAGATATTATCGGTCAGTCTCAAACAGGCAGTGGAAAAACATTGGCTTATCTTTTGCCTATATTTCAAAGAATACAGGCTGATAAACGAGAAATGCAGGCAATTATACTTGCACCAACTCATGAGCTTGTAATGCAAATAGACAAAGTAATAAAAAGCCTTTCAGAAAACTCAGATGTTGCTGTTACATCAGCTGCGATAATAGGTGATGTAAATATAAAAAGACAAGTAGAAAAGCTTAGAGAAAAGCCTCATATAATTGTAGGATCAACTGGACGAATATTTGAGCTTATTAAAATGAAAAAAATTAGCGCACATACTATAAAGACTATAGTTATAGATGAAGGTGACAGACTTCTTGATGATAAGAATATAGCAGTAGTAAAAGATATAATTAAAACAACTCTAAGAGACAGACAACTTATGGTATTTTCAGCAACTATTGATGAAAAGGTATTAAATATTGCAAAAGATTTAATGAAAACACCAGAAGTTATAAAAGTGGAAGAAAAGCTTCAGGTTAATCCGAATATTTCACATATGTATATTACATGTGAGCAAAGAGATAAAATGGAGATTCTTAGAAAACTTATTGCAGCTGAAAAGCCTAAGAAAGCCATAGTATTTATAAATAAAGGTATGGAAACGGAAATAACAACTTCAAAACTTCAATATCATCATATAAAAGCTTATGGAATATATGGAAGCGCAGAAAAAGAAGAGCGCAAAAAAGCCATGGAGGATTTTAGAAATGGTAAGCTTCAGATCTTGGTAGCTTCAGATATCGCAGCAAGAGGAATTGATGTTAAAGATGTAACTCATATAATAAATTTGGATTTGCCGGTTGAAGCAAAGGATTATTTACATAGAGTAGGAAGAACAGGAAGAGCAGATCAAAAAGGAAAGGCTATTTCTATAGTAACTGATAAGGAAACAAACGCTGTTAGAAAGTATGAAAAAAGTTTTGGAATAGAAATAAAAGAGAAAGTTTTGTTTAACGGCAAGCTTGTAGATAAATAGATGAGAACTTAAGCAGATTGCTTTGCAATCTGCTTATTCATTAACATCCGTATATTTAGTTTCTATAATGTTTATTATGGATGTTTCAGAGGAAGATTTACTATTGTTAATGCTTTGAGCCTTTAGTAAGTCTTTTAGCTTCATTCTTAGTTCAGTGTTTTGATTTGCCAAAATCATATTTTGCTTGCGTAATAAAGCGATTTTATTTGAAAAAAACACATAAATTCCAAAGCAAGCAGTGCACATGATTAAAAATAGAATAAATGTAAACATAATGCCTCCTTATGTATATTTATAAGTACCATTAATCAGCTTAATAAAAATCTTTAATATATGTATATTCAAAAATAAACAAAAAATCCTGCACGGAGGCAGGATTAAGAGGCTTTTATTAAATCTTCATATTTATAAATATAATGGTCTGCAGTTTTTATTATGTCTTCCTTCTGATGTTCTGAATAAGCATCATAAATACCAACTACTTGCATACCTGCGGCTTTGGCTCCTTTTACGGCTGGAAGTATATCTTCATATACAATACATTCCTCAGGAGATACTCCTAATTTTTCAGCAGAGAGAAGATATATATCAGGATTATCCTTTCCCTTGGAAACCTCTATAGTTGTTGTTATTGAATCAAAATATTCATAGATATCATTATTTTTTAGTACTACTTCTAATAATAACTGTGAATTGCTTGTTGCAAGAGCTATTTTTATTCCTTTAAATTTTAATAATTCCAGATATTCTTTTACATCAGGCTTTAATCTAACTGTATTTGAGTACTCATAATAAGCCATGTTGTTCCATTCATCAACTATTTCTTCTATACTTTCAGGCAGATTAAATCTGTTTTTAAAGTACTTTGCAGTATCAGTAAAGCTCAAGTGCTCTATTTCCCCTCTTAAATCTTCAGGAATTTCAATACCTCTTTCCTCTAAAAAATCTATATCAACTTTTGTCCATACTCCCATAGAATCAACTAATGTACCGTCCAAATCAAATATTGCAGCTTTTATATTTTTTAGCAAAACTATTCAATCTCCCTTCATATTATCGCCATAGCATTCAATTAAGTATAGCATGTCTATAAATAAAATTGAACAAAAAATAATAATAGCTATCCACAAATTGTGAATAACTATTATTTTGGAGATGCATATTTTATGAAAAATCTCTTTCGAAGATTTCAACTTTTTCCTTGTGTTTAAAATCTTCTACAGAGTTAATTCCTAGTTTTTCAAGAATCCTGTTCATAGTATCACTGTCTACTGCTACTTTTACATCAGAATTGTAAGCAAACTCGTTGACTCTTTCTCTTCCTTCTTCTTTAGGTATTATTGCTTTTGGACCGCCTACACATCCGCCTATGCAGCCCATACCTTCTATGAAGTTAGCTTGTATGTTTCCTTCTTTAGCTTCACTTAACATCTTCTTGCATTCAACCACACCGTTTGCTTGTGTGGCTTGTAATAATTTATACTTTTCAGGAAAGATTCTTTTTATTGCATCGCTGACAGCTATAGACACTCCTCCTGTTCGGGCGTAGAGCCTTCCACCCTTTGATGCATATTCTGTAGAATAATCATTGGGAAGTTCTGCAGGGTTTATTCCTACTGCTTCAAAAATATCCTTTACTTCAGCAAAGGTTAGTACGAAGTCTATATCACCAATCAGGTCCTTTTCTTTAGCTTCTGCCTTTTTAGCTATACATGGGCCTATAAAAACAACCTTACAGTTTTCGTTGAGCGCTTTCATAACTCTTCCTGAAGCTATCATAGGAGATACAGAAGGAGATACATGCTTAACTAATTCGCTGTAAACCCTTTTGAGCATAGCTACCCACATTGGACAGCAGCAGGAAGTTATCATAAAATCTTCCTTTGTATGTACATGCTCATCAAATTCCACAGCTTCTTTTAATGTAAGCATATCCGCAAAAAAAGCTACTTCAACCATTTCTGTAAAGCCAAGTTTTTTAAATGCACTTCGTAATTGATAAATGCTTACATCCGGACCAAACTGTCCTTGAATTGCCGGAGCTACCGCTGCTATGACAGGAGCTTTTTCTTTTAATAGATTTACAAAAGGAATAAACTCAACCTTATCAAGTATGGAACCTGTTGGGCAGGCTTCTACGCAAAAACCGCAATCAGTACATTTTTCTTCATCTATAGAAGAGGTATGTCTGTCTTCATCTATGATTATAGCGTCAAAAGGACAGGATTTCTGACACATTGTCTTTCCGTCAATATCAACACAGTCCATTGAACAAGTTTTAACTTTGTTAACAACCTTGTGGTTAATTTCATAATCCTTTATAGCTTTTTTTAAGTCGGTGATGTAATCCTTTGTAAAGTCTAATTGAACTCCGCAAAGAGAAGATATAACTCGAGCCAAATCTTCTTTATTTACTTCTGGATCAGATAGAATAGTTTCAAGCTTTTTTTCAAATCCTCCATCATAATATGCATTTACAATTTCCTTAAAAAGATCGCTATACTTAGCCTTCAAAATACCATCTCCTAATGAGTAAATCAGTTATAAAAATACAATCCAGTATATTTTGTGGAAAAATTATTTTTTTATACAAAAAAAAGAACCCGAAGGTTCTTATATTTATATAGAACTTAGTAAAGGTAAATACTCAATTTTGTCAATATAATTACCATTAGGACATGCCTCTACGCAAAAACCGCAATCAGTACATTTAGCATTGTCTATTATTGTTGTATGCTTTGTTTCGTCCACCACTATAGCATCAAAAGGACAGGAGCTTTGGCAAATTGTTTTTTCATCGGAGTTTGTGCAATTCATACAGCAATCTTTAAGCTTGGTTACTATTTTATGATTAGCAGTATAATCTGAAATTGCTTTTTTCAATTCTTGAGAAAAATTATTTTTGGTATATAAAACTTCTACTCCGCACAAAGATGAAATGATTTTTGATAGTTCTTCTTTATTTGATTCATTTTCATTTAATAATTTATCAACGACTTCTTGAAAATTATTATTAATATAACTATTTACTAAAATCTTAAACAACTCACTATTATCCATATCCACAGCTCCTTTTGTTTGAATATACTGATAATAATATTATATCATAACGTTTACAAAATTGCTTTAAAATTTAGAAGATTGTCACTTAAATTTAATGCATAAGTAACATAAAAATGCGAATACTATAATGTAAACTATAATTGACTAGAGGTGTTTTATATGACTACAGTTTTATTAATCATGCTAGGTGGTACTGTAGGTTTTTTTACCGCAGCATTATGTAAGGCAGCAGGAAGAGCAGATAGAGATATTGAATTATTAGAAGCACAGGAAAATAATATTGATAATTATGTAGTACATGATTCAGAAATTCATGGAGATTTATCTGCAGAAAGCATTGAAATGGAGAAATAAAGTTTAATATAAAATTTGGGTTGCATTCCATTAATATAGTTTCTTTGAAACAGTTTACGAGGATATAAGACCTTCTTTATAAGCATTATAGTATTGTATTCTTCATTAAATAGGAGGGTTAAATATGAAAAATCGTGAAGGCTTAATACCAACAATTTTAGGAGCAGCAGTAACAGCAACAGCAGCAACAGCAGCAACCACTAAATTTAAATCAAAAGACACTTCATCCATGATTGCAGCAGGAATTGCAGGTTTCGGCCTTGCTCACATTGTACTCGGAACTATAGATTTGGTAGAGCATAAAAGATAATAGAATATAAATAGAAGGACATGCATAAAATTATATGTGATATAATTTATGCATGTTCCTTTATTTTAAAGGAAATTGAAAAGGTTTGTAGAAATTATAAATAGTGTAGTCGAAAAACAATAATTTACAATTAGTAAATTTCTTTAAAGATTTCACTTATATTAATTGTGTTTTATTCTAAAACTAAATAAGAGCATCACAAAAAGACCTTTTGATGCTCTCTCAAAAAAGCCGAAGGCTGCAGAATAAAGTACATGGTAAATATTTTAAGCAATATTGTATCTAAGCAT